>JACCDX010466932.1_pt1 | contig 12011 bp, 10 predicted proteins | sample 7449681 | NCBI WGS metagenome assembly JACCDX01 (sample SAMN15323450, study PRJNA562643) | freshwater metagenome | isolation source: river surface water | place: USA:Blue River Watershed | collected 2017-08-18 | reverse complement strand
GCCAAGGCCAACCGTCAGCAGCGAGCTGTTGTCGTTATAGACCTTGGAGCCGACGATCTCGGTCAGGCGCACGATCTGCCGCTTCGGGTTCGGCAGCTCGAGGCCCATGTAGTTCTTGCCCGGGATGGTCTCGACCACGCGGATCGAGGTCAGCGACAACGCACGTGCGAGGTCACGCGCGAGGTTGACGATCTGGCTGCCCTTCACGCCCGTGGCCGGCTCGATCTCGTAGCGCGTGATCACCGGGCCCGGATAGGCAGCGACCACCTTCACCTCGACGCCGAAGTCGCCCAGCTTCTTCTCGATCAGGCGGCTGGTGAATTCCAGCGTCTCGACGCTGACGGTCTCCTGCGCGGCCGGCGGCTCGTCAAGCAGCGACAGCGGCGGCAGGTTGGTGTCGGGCAGGTCGAGGAACAGAGACACCTGCTTTTCCTTTTCCACGCGCTCGGACTTCGGCACGTGCACCACCTGCGGCACGATCTGTATCGGCGGCGCCTCGACGCTCTTCTCGCGCTCCTTGACGACGGCTTCCTCGCGCTTGACGACGGCCTCCTCGCCGATGCGGCGGTCTTCATGCGCGCGGTAGCGCTGCACCACCCACTGCGCGCCGTCCTCGATCGCGCCGCCGAGCTTCTCGGCCACCGCCAGCCACGACACATGGAAGCACAGCGAGAAGCCGAGCAGGAACAGCATCAGCAGGATCAGCGTCGCGCCGTTGAAGCCTAGCGTGTCCTGCGCGGCGCTGCCGAGCAGTTCGCCGAGCACGCCGCCGGGGTCGCGCGGCAGCTGCACCTTCCACGAATACATGCGGATGAATTCCAGCGCCGAACTGCCCAGCACCATCAGCGCAAAGCCGGCGGCGCGTATGCCGGCCTCGAAGCGGTGGCGCTTTTCCGGGGTCTTCTGCAGCAGGAAGCGGTGGGCCAGCTGCCGGTAGCTGGCCCAGACCAGCGACAGCAGCACCACGCAGAACCACCACGCGGAAAAGCCGAATACGTACAGCATCAGGTCGGCCAGCCAGGCGCCGGCGCTGCCGCCCCAGTTGACCGGCCGCATGCCGACGCCCGCATGCGACCAGCCGGAGTCGGCCGGCGTGTAGGTGAACAGCACCAGCGTGAGGTAGATGCCCAGTGCCGTGAACGCGACCCAGCGCGCCTCGACCAGCAGCCGGATCAACCGGTTCGGCAGGGGCTCGGGCGGCGGCGGCGGTGGGGTGCGGGTATAGGGAGCGGTGGTTCGGGTCATGGAGTGCTGACGTTGTTGCCGCCCTGAGGCAATCGGGCAGTTCCTCTATAATGAGCGTTTGTGTCGCGCTGCAATATCGCACGATTCAAGGCAGGATGATACTCCCTCCACCCGCCTTTCCTCGTCGAATGACGGCGCCGTTGCCCGACCGCTTTTTATCGTTTTGTTCACTTCAGAAAAATTCCCATGTCCAGCCCCAAACATGCACGCGTCCTGATCATTGGTTCCGGCCCGGCCGGTTACAGCGCAGCCGTCTATGCGGCGCGCGCCAACCTGAAACCGGTGCTGGTCACCGGCGTCGAACAGGGCGGCCAGCTGATGACCACAACAGACGTCGAGAACTGGCCCGGCGACCCGATGGGCGTGCAGGGCCCGGAGCTGATGCCGCGCCTGCTGCAGCATGCGGAACGCTTCAACACCGAAATCATTTTCGACCACATCCACACCACGCACCTGAACGAGCGGCCGATCCGCCTCGAAGGCGACGCCGGCAGCTACACCTGCGACGCGCTGATCATCGCCACCGGCGCATCGGCGCAGTACCTCGGCCTGCCGTCGGAAGAAGCGTTCATGGGCAAGGGCGTGTCGGCCTGCGCGACCTGCGACGGTTTCTTCTACAAGAACCAGGACGTGGCCGTGATCGGCGGCGGCAATACCGCCGTCGAGGAGGCGCTGTACCTGTCGAACATTGCGAAGAAGGTCACCGTCATCCACCGCCGCGACAAGTTCCGCGCCGAGCCCATCCTGATCGACCGCCTGATGGCCAAGGTCGCCGAAGGCCGTGTCGAGATCAAATGGAATCATACGCTCGACGAAGTGACCGGCGATGACAGCGGCGTGACCGGGATGAACATCAAGTCCACCGTCGATGGCGCAATCACGGCGGTGCCGGTGCATGGCCTGTTCGTCGCGATCGGGCACAAGCCGAACACCGGCATCTTCGAAGGCCAGCTGGAGATGAAGAACGGCTACATCGTGACGAAGAGCGGCACCGAGGGCATGGCGACTCTGACGTCGGTCGACGGCGTGTTCGCCGCCGGCGACGTGCAGGACCATGTGTACCGCCAGGCGATCACCAGCGCCGGCACCGGCTGCATGGCGGCGCTCGACGCGCAGCGTTATCTGGAATCGCAAGAGTAAGCATCACTGCGGGCGCGAGCGCCCGCTTTTTTTTCGAAGGCTGTTGCCATGATAGACCTGGCCGAACTGAAGGCGCTGCAGAAAAGGCTGAAGGAACGCTCCGCCGCGACCGCCGAGGCCGAAAGGCAGAAGCGCGAACTGATGGCGCAGCGCGAGCGCGAGGCCAACGTGTTCCGCGACGCGGTCGGCAAGGTGACGCCGCTGAATGCGCCACCGCGCGTGCTGCACGAGCCGCCGCGGCCGGAGCCGATTGCGCAGCAGCGGATTGCCGATGACCAGGCGGTGCTGCGCGAGTCGCTGTCCGACGAGTTCAGCATCGATACGCTGCTTGAAGTCGACGAGACGCTCAGCTATGCGCGCAGCGGCGTCGGGCCGGACGTGATGAGGAAGCTGCGCGGCGGCGGCTGGGTGGTGCAGGACCAGCTCGACCTGCACGGCCTGCGTGTCGATCAGGCGCGCGAAGCGCTCGGGCAGTTCGTGCGCGACGCCGGCAAGCGCGGCTTTCGCTGCGTGCGCATCATCCACGGCAAGGGCCTCGGCTCGCTGAACAAGAAGCCGGTGCTGAAGATCAAGGTCAGGAACTGGCTGGTGCAGAAAGAGGAAGTAATTGCCTTCTGCCAGGCGCGTGCGGCAGATGGGGGCAGCGGGGCGTTGATGGTGTTGTTGAAGGGGACGTGACGGGCGGGCTGCCTGCCTGCCCGACAACTCACTTTGGCACCGACCTTCGTATTACGCACAGGCCAGGGGTCATGCAGTGGTGGGTCCCAGCGTTCGCTGGGACGACGATTTTATTGCCGGGGGCCTTCAACACCGTCATCCCAGCCACCGCCCCAGCGAAAGCCGGGGCAAGCTTGGATCCATCGTCGATCAATCCCTGACGCTGGCGACAACGGGAGGCGGCAGCTCGCCCCCCCCACCCTGCAGCCAGTCATTCCGTCAAACCGCCTCCTCGCCCGTCTCCCCGGTACGAATCCGGATCACCTGCTCCACCGACGTCACGAAGATCTTGCCGTCGCCGATCTTGCCGGTGCGCGCCGCCTTCACGATGGCCTCCACCGCATGATCGACCACCTCTTCGGCGACCACCACCTCGATCTTCACCTTCGGCAGGAAATCCACCACGTATTCGGCGCCGCGATACAGCTCGGTATGGCCTTTCTGGCGGCCGAAGCCTTTCACTTCGGTGACGGTCAGGCCGCTGACGCCCACGGCGGCCAGCGATTCACGCACCTCGTCGAGCTTGAATGGTTTGATGACAGCGGTGATCTGTTTCACGACAACTCCTCTTTCGGACTTATTGGGGTAAACGATTTACTCTTTGAAGCGGGACGTGATCGGGTAGCGCCAGTCGCGCCCGAAAGCGCGGTGCGTGACCCGCGGCCCCACCGGCGCCTGGCGGCGCTTGTATTCGTTGATCTTGATCAGCCGTGTAATCCGGTCGACATCTTCTTTACGATAACCCGCGGCCAGCAGTTCCGCAACGCCCTGCCCTTCTTCCATGTACAGCTTCAGGATGCCGTCCAGCACGTCATACGGCGGCAGCGAATCCTGATCCACCTGGTTCGGCCGCAGCTCGGCCGACGGCGCACGGGTCAGGATGCGCTCGGGGATCACGTCGGACAGGCTGTTCCGGTAGTCGCAGAGCCGGTAGACCAGCGTCTTCACGATGTCCTTGATCACTGCATAGCCGCCGGCCATGTCGCCGTACAGCGTGCAGTAGCCGGTGGCCATCTCGCTCTTGTTGCCGGTCGTGAGCACGATCGCGCCGGTCTTGTTCGACAGCGCCATCAGCAGCGTGCCGCGGATGCGCGCCTGCAGGTTTTCTTCGGTGGTATCGACCGGCAAGCCGGCGAACAGCGGCGACAGCGAGCGCGTGAACGCATCGAAGCAGTCGGCGATCGGGATCTCGTCATACTGCACGCCGAGCCGCGCGACCATGTCGCGCGAGTCTATCCACGAAATCTCGGCGGTGTACGGCGACGGCATCATCACCGCGCGCACCTTGTCGGCGCCGAGCGCATCGACCGCGATCGCCAGTGTCAGCGCCGAATCGACACCGCCGGAGAGGCCAATGACGGCGCCCGGGAAGACGTTCTTGCCCACATAGTCGCGCACGCCCAGCACCAGTGCCGAATACACCTGCGCCTCCAGCGACTGCGGCTCGGGCAGCGACTGAGGCTGCGGCTGGCCGTCGTCGAACTGCACCAGCGCGAAGTCTTCATCGAAAGGCTGCAGCTGCGCGCAGACCGTGCCGGACGCATCCAGCACGAAGGACGAGCCATCGAACACCAATTCATCCTGCGCGCCGACCAGGTTGGCGTAAACCATCGCCAGCCCCTGGCTGCAGACGTTCTCGCGCATCGTGTCAACGCGCAGGTGCTGCTTGTTCATGTGGTACGGCGACGCATTCGGCACCAGCAGCACCTGCGCGCCATGCTCGGCGGCCTTGCGCGGCATTTCCGAATACCAGGTGTCTTCGCAGATGTTGAGCGCGAAGCGCATGCCTTTCACGTCGAAGATGCAGACATCGTCGGCCGCGGTGAAGTAGCGCTTCTCGTCGAACACGGTGTAGTTCGGCAGCGCATGCTTGCGGTAGGTGTGGATCACCGCGCCTTCGCACAGCACCGAGGCCGCGTTGTACTGCGCGTCTGTGCCTTCGGACAGCGGATGGCCGACGATCACGCGCAATCCCTTCAGTCCGGCCAGCGCGGTGGCGAGCTCCTGCAAGGCCTGCTGCGATTTTGCGTAGAATGAACGGCGCAGCAGCAGGTCTTCCGGCGGATAGCCGACCAGTGACAATTCCGGGGTGATCACGATGTCGGCGCCGACGGCCGCCGCACGGCGTGCCGCGTCGGCAATGCGCGCGCTGTTGCCGGCGAGATCGCCGACGATGCTGTTGATCTGGGCTATGGCTACGGTGACTGGCATCGCGACTGGACTTCCCTGAGCTTCTGTGAGGCTGATTCTGCAAAACCCAGATTATCGCACGCGCATCCTATCTTCCCTGTCCGAGGCCGGCCAGCCGGCATGGGACAGCCTCGCCGGCGCGCAGGCGGAAGCGAATCCCTTCCTGTCGCATGCGTTCCTGCATGCGCTGCACGCGTCCGGCAGCGCCTCCGAAGACACCGGCTGGCAGCCGCAATACCTGACGCTGTGGGACGGCGACACGCTGGCAGCCGCGCTGCCGCTGTATGCGAAGTTTCACTCTTACGGCGAATACGTGTTCGACTGGGCCTGGGCGGATGCGTACCGCCGCAACGGCCTTGAGTACTATCCGAAACTGCTGTCGGCGATACCGTTCACGCCGGTGACGGGCGCGCGGCTGCTGGCCATCGATGATGCGGCACGGGCAGCGCTGGTGAAGGCGCTGCAGGGCGTGCAGCAGGCCAACGGCCTTTCGTCGACGCATGTGCTGTACCCGCCGCAGGCCGAGGCGCAGCTGCTGCAGGAGGCCGGCTTCCTGCTGCGCCGTGGCGTGCAGTTCCACTGGCAGAACGAAGGCTATGAAAACTTCGAACAGTTCCTGTCGACGCTGGAGCAGAAGAAGCGCAAGAACATCCGTGCCGAGCGGCGCAAGGTCGCCGAGGCCGGCATCACGATGCGGCGCGTACGGGGACGGGAAGCGACGGAGGCGGACTGGCGCTTCTTCAAGCGCTGCTATGACCGCACCTACAGCGCGCACTATTCGACGCCCTACCTGAACCTGGATTTTTTCCTGCGCATTGCCGAAACGATGCCGGAGCGGCTGCTGCTGGTGCTCGCGGAGCGCGACGGACAGCCGGTGGCGTCATCGCTGGTGGTGCATGACGAACGGGCGCTGTACGGGCGCTACTGGGGCTGTGTCGAGCAGCATCCCTGCCTGCATTTCGAGACCGCGTATTACCAGCCGCTGGAGTTCTGCATCGAGCAGAAGATCGCTGCATTCGAGGGCGGCGCGCAGGGGGAGCACAAGATGGCGCGCGGCTTCCTGCCGCAGGCGACCTGGTCGGCGCACTGGCTGGCGCACGACGGCTTCTATGATGCGGTGGAACGCTTCCTCGCGCAGGAGGGCCGGGGGATGGCAGCTTACGTGGATGAGTTGAACGAGCGGAGTCCGTTCAAATGAGCGGCGTGGGTCTGCGGGAATGGATTCCGGCTTGCGCCGGAATGACGATTCAATCTTTGCAAGTGCTTGAAATTGTGATTCCTGTGCAGGCCAGAACAACGATCTGATTGCCAACGCCCTTTGAAGCGTCATCCCGGCGCAAGCCGGGATGACGCTTCAAATCGGTACAGCTTTCCGTCAGCAAAAAATCACTTCGCCTGCTGGTTGTAAGCCTCAATCCCCGCCAGGATTTCCTTCTTCGCGTCGTCCGGGCCATACCAGCCGTCGACCTTCACCCACTTGCCCGGCTCCAGATCCTTGTAGTGTTCGAAGAAGTGCTGGATCTGCTGCAGGCGCAGGTCGTTCAGGTCTTCCGGCTTCTGCCAGTGCGTGTAGATCGGCAGCACCTTGTCGACCGGCACGGCCAGCACTTTCGCATCGCCGCCGGACTCGTCGGTCATCTTCAGCACGCCGATCGGGCGGCAGCGCACCACCACGCCCGGGATCAGCGGGAAAGGCGTGATCACCAGCACGTCGACCGGATCACCATCGTCGGCGATGGTGTTCGGCACATAGCCGTAGTTGCACGGATAGTGCATTGCCGTACCCATGAAGCGGTCCACGAACAGCGCGCCGGTCTCCTTGTCGACCTCGTACTTGATCGGGTCGGCGTTCATCGGAATTTCGATAATGACGTTGACGTCGTTCGGCACGTCGCGGCCGGGCGAGACGTTGTTAAGGCTCATCGTGTTCCTCGGATAAGGTTTGGAAAATTCAAAACCCGCGATTATAGCTGCAGCGACTTTCCGCTCGCTTACGGGAAAAGCCTCAGGCGTTCCTGCCTGCAGGCTGGGTAGTCAGCGCGCATTCGCGATAGTGCTCGGCTGCCGTTTCGCTCTGGCCAAGCGCCTCGTGCATCTGCGCAAGACGCAGGTGCGCTTCCTGCCGCGTCGCGCGGTCGGTGGCACCAAGCAGCGCATGCTCCAGCTGCCGCTGCGCCTTGCCCCACAGCTTCTGGCGCTGGCACAACGCCCCCAGCAGCAAGGACAGCTCGGCATCGTTCGGCCGCTCGCGCAGCCAGTGCTCGGCCTGCTCGATCTGCGCGAGCAGCGCAGCCGAGCCCTCGGGCGCCGCGCAATTCCGGTACGCGCGAACCAGCCGCACGTCCCACTGCGCAGCCAGCGCTTCCTCGAGGATTTTGGCAGCCTCCTGCGGACGACCGGCGGTGACAAACGCATTCGCCGCCAGCACCGCGACGGCCACGCTGTGGCGGTCGGCATTCGGAACCGTGGACCACAGCTTGCGCAGCGCCTCCAGATCCTCGGCCGCCTTCGGCAGCATTGCCTCGTACGCAAGGTCGCGCAAGCGGCGCGACAGCGTCGGATGCAGCGCATGATGCTTGTCGAGCAGGCGCACCAGCCGCAGCACTTCGGCCCAGTTGCGCGTGGTCTGGTTGACCTTCAGCGCCAGTCGCAAGGCCTGCGCATGGCGGATGCCGTTCGAGTTCAGTTCGTGCAGCGCCGCCAGCGCCGCTTCGGCTTCCTTGTTGTCTTCGGACAGCAATTCGACCGTGCTCATCAGCCGCGCGGTGCGTACCGACGGATCGGCCGCAGCGCTCGCCAGCCACTTGTCGCGCCGCGCCGGCTCCTGCACGCGCTGTGCGGCGCGGGCGGCGATCAGCGCGGCCAGTCCGGCATGCTCGGGCAACTCGGCCGCGCACGCGGCGGATTTCTCGGCGCGGCCGTAGCGGCCCTCAAGGTAGGAACGCAATGCATCCTGCAGCGCGCGGCTGGATTCGCGCAGCTGCCGCGTGGCGCGGTATTCAGCGACACGACGGGGCAACGCCATCGTCGCGCGCACCGCGCTGACGATGGTCAGCAGCAGCAAGAAAGCGGCGGCCAGCGCCAGCAGGAAGAAGTTCAGCGAAACGTCGATCCGGTACGGCGGATAGAACAGCACCACGTTGCCCGGATTGAAACGGGCCAGCACGGCCACGCCGATCGCCGTCGCAAACAGCGTCAGGATCCACAGGAAGAAGCGCATGCTCAAGGCCGGCCCCCCGTCATGGACGCGCGCGCGACTGGCGCACCGCCGCGAGGCTGTTCGACAGCGTCGGCATTTCGATGCTGAGCACGCTCTCGCGCAGCTGGCGGATCAGCTCGCGGCCGGCCTGCGTGTGGCGGTCGGCGGTGACGAAGTAGCGCTGCAGCGCCTGGTCGGCTTCGGCCAGATCGCTGCGGAAGGCCGAGTCATTGCGCGACAGCAGCGCCACGCGCGCATTCAGCAGCCGCAGCTTGACGTTCTCTCGCGCGAAGAAGGCTTGCTCGGGCGTCAGCAGCAGCGCCTCCGGCTTGGTGACGGTACGCACGCGCACCAGCTGGCGCACGTCGTTCCACAGGTCGGCGCTCCAGCTGCTCCAGCGTTCCTGCAGGGCGCTGCGCCAGTCCTGTGCCGGCGCGCCCTTCTGCGCGCCCTTCGCCTTCGGGGCAGGACGCGACTTGGGCGGCGCCAGCGGGGCCGGCTCCTCGTCGGACAACAGTGCCATGCTGTCAACCTGCGCAATCAGCGCGTCGAGCTTCACCGCGATGCCGGTCAGGTCGACGCTGGGCAGGCTTTTCAGTTTGTCCACGTCCTGCGCGATCGCGCGGCGGATCGTGATGAATTGCGGACGGTCCGCGCGCGACAGTCGCGTATCGGCATTCTGCAAGGCGATCAGTGCGCCGCGCACATTGCCGGCCAGCTGCAGCTGCTGGCTGGCCGTCGACAGCACCTGCTCGATCTCGGCCAGCGCCCAGTCGTCGCGATTCTTCGCAAGGTCACGGTACAGTTGTTCGAGCGCGATCTGCTGGCTCTGCGATTCGATCTGGCGCGCTTCCAGCATCGCCAGCTTGGCCTGCATCGAGCGCAGCTCGTCGTCAAGGCGGTCGGCGATCAGCTTGGTCTGGCTGTTCAGCGTGTCGCCGCTCTGCAGCCGCTGCGCAACCTCGCGGCGCAGTTCGGAGACGTCGGAACGGGCAGTCCACCATTGCAAGGCCAGCAGCACGGCCAGCGCGCCGACGGCGAGCCTGAGCCGCGATTCCTTGCCTTCGAACTGATGCTGCAGTCGCGAGCGCAGCGACTCGTGTGCCGCCGGCGGCGGGCCGGCAGGGGTGTCGTTGCGGGCAGCGGCGTCCGCTGCCGGACGCGGCGTGTTGGCGGAATCGTTCAGGTCGCTCATGGGCGCGATTGTAGCGCGGCAAGCAGGGCTTCGTCCCCTGAACCCGTGAGCATTACTCGGGCAAAGCCCATCGCCTGCGCCGTTTCGGCGATGCGCTGGTGCGGCACGATCAGCCGGCAGGTGCGAATCGCATTCCAGCCGGCCTCGCCGGCCAGCTGCAGCACGTCCTGCTGCAGGTTGCGCAGCGCCTCGGAACTGGTGATCACCCAGTCGGGGCCGGCGGCAATGAAGCCGGCCAGCGCAGCACGGCGCGCGGCATCGAGCGGCGGCGCGCCGCGCCGGTAGGCTGCGACCTGATCGACCGCAACGCCGGCCGCGCGCAGCCGGTCGGCCAGCAGCTCGCGGCCGGTTTCGGCGCGCACGATCAGCGCCTTGCGGCCGCGCAGCGCGTCGAGGTCGAGCACGTCAAGAAGGGTCTCGGAATCAGTGCGGTTCGGATCGGTCGGAAAAGCGATCTGTGCATTGGCGTCAGTCAGCCCGTGGCGCGCCAGCGCCTGCCGGCTGCCCTCGCCGACCACGGCGGCGATCACGCCGTCAGGCCAGCGGCCGATGAAGGGGAATGCGGCATCGACCGCGTTCGGGCTGACGAAGGCCACCAGTGCGTAATCCTGCAGCCGGCCGAGCGTGGATTCGAGCGCGCTGCTGTCGTCCAGCGGCTGGATGTCGAGCAGCGGAAACACGTCGGCACGTATGCCGAGGCCGGAAAGGCGAGCGGCCAGCGGGACGGCCTGCGCCCGCGGGCGCGTGATGACGACGCCTGCGCTCACTCGGCCTTGCAGGCAGCCAGGATCGCGTTCGCGTCCTGCGCCTCGAGCTCCCGCGCGACCTGCATGCCGAGCGCCTCGGGCGCATCGGCCGCGCCCTGCACCGTGGCCTTCGCGATGCGTTTGCCATCGGGCGTGGCGACCATCGCGCGCAGCTGCAGCTCGCCCTGCGTGACCGTGGCGAAGGCGGCCAGCGGCACCTGGCAGCTGCCGCCGAAGCTGCGCGACAGCTGGCGCTCGGCGCGCACCGCGCGCTCGGTGTCGGTATGGTTCAGCGGCGCGAGCAGGTCCATCAGCTCGGGACGGTCGGCACGAATTTCGATTGCCATCGCGCCCTGCCCCGGCGCCGGCAGGCTGTCCTCGGGCTCGATGAAGGCGCGAATGCGCGACGCGAGGCCGAGGCGCTTCAGGCCGGCGGCGGCGAGGATGATCGCGGCGTAGTCGCCGCGATCGAGCTTGCCGAGGCGGGTGTCGAGGTTGCCGCGCAGCGGCTGGATAACGAGATGCGGGAAGCGGGCGGCGATCAGCGACTGGCGACGCAGGCTGCTGGTGCCGACGACGGCGCCGGCCGGCAGCTCGGAAAGGCTGGCGTAGTCATTCGACACGAACGCGTCGCGCGGGTCTTCGCGCTCGAGCACGGCGGCCAGCGCGAAGCCTTCGGGCAGCTCCATCGGCACGTCCTTCAGGGAATGAACCGCGAGGTCGGCGCGGCCTTCTTCCATTGCGACCTCGAGCTCTTTCACGAACAGGCCCTTGCCACCGACCTTCGACAGCGTGCGGTCGAGGATCTGGTCGCCGCGGGTGGTCATGCCGAGGATCTCGACGGTGCTGTGCGGATATAATTCAAGCAAGCGCGCGCGGACGTGCTCGGCCTGCCACATGGCGAGCCGGCTTTCGCGCGAAGCGATGATCAGTTTCCCGGAAAATGAAGCGTTCAAGGCAGGCTTTCGGTTCGAGGCCGCCTCGAGCGCGGGACGGCCTGCAGGGTTCGCTAAGGAGGGCTGGCAACAGCCTCCGGACAGGCGCGGATTCTAGCATGTGGCCCTGTCCCGACACCGGCGCACACCCTGTCTCCCTGACCATGCCCGCCAGCAAAAAAACCTCCGTTCGCGCCGTCAAGGCTGCACCCGCCACCCAACGTCGACCGGAGGCCAAGGCCGCCGACAAGGACGCGCCGCTGAAAGAAGACATTCGCCTGCTCGGCCGCCTGCTCGGCGATGTGCTGCGCCAGCAGGAAGGTGACGCAGTCTTTGACATCGTCGAGACCATTCGCCAGACGGCAGTGCGCTTTCGCCGCGAATCCGACCCGCAGGCCGGCGCCGACCTCGACCGGCTGCTGAAAAAGCTCACGCGCGACCAGACCAATGCGGTGGTGCGCGCGTTCTCGTATTTTTCGCACCTCGCCAACATCGCCGAGGACCAGCACCACAATCGCCGCCGCCGCGCGCACCTGCTGGCCGGCTCCGCGCCGCAGCCCGGCAGCATCGCGGCCACGCTGTCGGCGCTGGACGCGGCCGGCGTGCCCGGCAAGGCGCTGCAGGAATTCTTCAATGACGCGCTG
>JACCDX010264617.1_pt1 | contig 12014 bp, 10 predicted proteins | sample 7449681 | NCBI WGS metagenome assembly JACCDX01 (sample SAMN15323450, study PRJNA562643) | freshwater metagenome | isolation source: river surface water | place: USA:Blue River Watershed | collected 2017-08-18 | reverse complement strand
GAGCGACATCCTGGCCTTGCGCGGCAAGCTGGAGCAGCAAGCCGGTGGCATGTCGGCGGGCGACCTGTCGGGATCGGGCACAGCTGCGGCTGCGGTTGCGGGCGCGCCCGCGGCCGGCGAAGCCGCTGGCCGCTACCCCAGCGCCGACCACGAACTGCTCGACATGAAGCAGCGCGAGCTGGCCGCCCTGCAGGGCGAGGCCCCGCTGGTGCCCACGCAGGTCGACGGCCACGTGGTGGCCGAGATCATCGCCGCGTGGACGGGCATCCCGCTGGGCAAGATGGTCAAGGACGAGATCAAGACCGTGCGCAACCTGCAGGCCTTGCTGCAAGAGCGCGTCATCGGGCAAGACCATGCGCTGGCAGCGATCGCCCAGCGCGTGCGCACGGCCCGTGCTGGCCTGGAAGATCCGAACAAGCCCAAGGGCGTGTTCCTGTTCGTGGGGCCCAGTGGTGTGGGCAAGACCGAAACCGCCCTGGCCCTGGCCGACATCCTGTACGGCGGCGAGCGCAACCTCATCACCATCAACATGAGCGAGTACCAGGAAGCCCACAGCGTGAGCGGCCTCAAGGGCTCGCCCCCGGGCTATGTGGGCTACGGCGAGGGCGGTGTGCTGACCGAGGCCGTGCGCCGCAAGCCCTACAGCGTGGTGCTGCTCGATGAGGTCGAGAAGGCCCACCCGGATGTGCTGGAGATGTTCTTCCAGGTGTTTGACAAGGGCCGCATGGACGACGCCGAGGGCCGCGAGATCGATTTCCGCAACACGGTGATCATCCTGACCTCGAACGCGGGCTCGCAGCAGATCATGCAGGCCTGCTTCACGCATGACGACGAGGCTGGCGGCACCGTGATGAAGGCCCCCGATGCGCTGCCCGCCGCCGATGACCTGGCCGAGGGCCTGCGTCCGGTGCTGTACAAGACCTTCAAGCCGGCCTTCATCGGCCGGACCAAGGTGGTGCCGTACTACCCGCTGGGCGACGACGTGCTGGCCAGCGTGATCGAGCTCAAGCTGCAGCGCATTGCCGACCGCGTGAAGGCCCACCACCAGGCCGAGCTGGTGTACGACGATGCGCTGGTGGACACCGTGCTGGCGCGCTGCACCGAGGTCGACACGGGCGCGCGTGCGGTGGACCACATCCTCAACGGCAGCCTGCTGCCCGAGGTGGCCGATGCCGTGCTCACCCGCATGGCCGAAGGTCAGGCCATCTCGGCCATCGAGGCCACGGCCACGCCCGAGGGCGATTTCCAGTTCACCGTGCGGTGACGCTGGGCCCGGCGCGGGCGCCGCGTGGGCTGGCGGCTCAGTCGCTCAACACCAGTTGCGCCTCGTCGCGCCAGTAGTGGGCGGCGGCGTAGAAGCCTTCCCACACGCAGCCGTTGCAGCCGCGGCCACAGCAGCTGGTGGGCTCGGGCGGCGGCTCGCGCAGGCTCAGGCCACGGGCTTGGGCTTCGCGTTGCATCAGTGCGAACACGCGGCGCGTGGTGGCCAGATCGGGCATGGGGGCCAGGCGCTCGGCCTCGCTCAGGGGCGAGCTCAGGTCCAGCGGTGGCACGTTGGCGTCGGGCAGGGCCGGGGGCGTCAGGGGCGTGGTCGACATGCCACCATTGTCGCTGCAGCTTCACGCCCGTGGCCTGCGGCGGTGCATCCAACTTGAGCGTGGTGGGGCCGCCAAGGGCGCGTGGCATAGTGCTGCCAATGCCTGACCTGCCACCTGAACCGCTCGGCGCCGCGCCCGCCGCGCCCGCACAACGCCGCCGTGCCTGGGGCCCCGAGGGCCCGCCCGTGCTGGCGGTCTATGGGCGACCGCTGAACTGGGGGCTGATGGTGCTGGTGGTGGTGGCCTTGCTGTTGACCATGGCGGGCATCACCGGCGGGGCGGCCTGGTGGGCCTGGCACCACCTGGTGGCCGAGGTGCAGCTCAGCGAGCAGGAAGCCGACATCCGCCTGCCGCCCAGCTTGCAGGTCGAAGCCAAGGTGCAGCGCCGCATGCAGGTCCTGGTCGACGAGCAGATCCCCGTCACCGTGCCCATCCACCAAACGCTCACCTTGCCCATCCGTGAGGCCATCCCCGTGCAGGTGACGGTGGACACCATGGTGCCCGTGTCGGTGGACGTGCCCGTCAAGCAGGTCATCAAGGTGGACCAGGTGGTGCACGTCGATGCCCAGGTGCGCACCAAGGTGCTGGGCTTCCCGATGACCTTGCCCATCCGGGGTGATGTGCCCGTGCGTGCCGATGTGCCAGTGGACCTGACCATCCCCATCCGTCACCAACTGCCCGTGGCCATGCAGCTGCCAGCCACCGTGCACCTGGATGCGCCGCTGCGCGTCGACGTGAAGACGGAGGTGAAGACCACCGTGCCGTTCAAGCAGGCCTTGTCGTTGCCGGTGACCGCGCCCGTGGATGCGCTGCTGCGCTTCCCCCAAGAGCATGTGCGCGCCGGCCTGGACCTGATGAAGCTGTCGGTGCCATTCGACGCCGTGCGCATCCTGCCGCGTGTGCCGGCCACGCCAGCGGCCACATCGGCCCCCACCATCGCCCCCGCACCAGCGGCGTCTCGCCATGCCCCATGAGGCGCGCATGAGCTGGTGGCAGCGCCCGGTGGGCCTGCGCGCCTTGCTGTGGAGCATCGGCCTGGTGGGGGTGATCTGGGCCGTGGGCCTGGGCGCCGGCGTGTGGTGGTTTTACCGGCATTGGCAGGTGGCCATCGAGGTGCGCTCGCACGCCGTGCAGCTGCACTTGCCTGGGGGGATGCAGGCCACGGCCAGCGTGTCGCAGCCGGTGGTCGTGCCGCTCAAGGTCAGCCCCAAGGTGCCGCTGCACCTGGATCAGTCGGTCAGTGCCTCATTGGATCAACCGCTGCTGGCGAAGGTGGATTTGAAACAGCATGTGCCAATTGACACCGTGGTGCCGGTGCGGCTGACCGTGCCGGTGCACACCCAGCTGCACATGAAGGTGAGGGTGAAGCCTTACCTGCCCGAGGTGGAGGTGGACGTGCCTGTCGAGCTGCAGTTGCCCGTGGACTGGCAGGTGCCGGTGAAGCACGACGTGCCCTTGAACGCGCGGCTGCTGGTCAGCGGCCAGTTGCAGCACACCACGCAGGTGCCCATTCGGGCCGACTGGGTGCTGCGCCCGCAGGTGCACACCCAGCTGAAGGTGCAGGTGCAAGGGCAGACGCACTTCATCTTGCCGCCGCAAGGCTTGCAGCTGCCGGTGACCATCGAGCGCGCCGAGGTGAGGTTGCCCGTGAACCTGGGTGTTCAGGGCAAGCCCTGAGCCTGGCCGGCGGCGTACGGGAAGATCCCATCATCCTGTGAGGTGATGGGGGGCGAGGCGGGCCCGGTGGCCGCGTGCGCGTCGCTGTGGAACTGCAGGTGTAGAGAACCAGACTGGTTTTCACCGATCACGCCGGTTTCATGTGCTTACCTGCGAAAGATCACACACGCTGTCGCAAGACAGCGCACCATGAAAACCCGAAAACTTCGAGGGCGCTGCGGCGGCGCGACAATGCGGGCCGATCCCTTGATCCAGGCGATGGCTAACCACGTCAGCTTGACGCTCGCGTAAACCCCGAAGGGGCCGTGTGCAGTGTTGGGCATGATTGACGACAAACGGAGAGCATGCAGTTGACGCTTGGCAGTGTCTTGTGCTCACCGTTCAGGAGTTCAGGTTTGTCTACTGTGGAAGCCTTGCGTGATGACCAGCTGCCAGATGCCGGGACGGCGTCTGCGGAGCTGGTCGAGCGTGCCCTCGACAGTGGCATCCCCACGCTGGTGTTCCCGGGCAAGCTGGAGGCTGAGTTCAGCGCCCACACCACGCAGCGTCGGGTGCAGATCCTCACCCTGTTTGGCGCGCTGTCGATCTTGATGACGCTGGGCCAGTTGCCCGCCGACCATTTCCTGATCCCCGATGTGATGCACCAGGCCTGGTGGATGCGCCTGCTGGGCTTTTGCCTGCCGATCGGCCTGGGGCTGTTGCTGGTGCGGCGCTTCCCGCACATGCCCATCTGGGAATGGATGGTGGCAGCGGCCGGCGCCTGGGCGGGTGCGATCACGGCCGTGCTGGCGATGATGTCGCACGCGCCGCTGGCCATCACGGCGGTGGTGGAGCTGGATTTGCTGGTGGTGTTCGTGTGCGCCTTTGCACGCTTCTGGCCGGCCGTGCTGATGTGCCTGGCCATGGCCTGCCTGCACGCGATGATGCTGTTCAAGATCCACGACTTCACGGGCGTGCTGGGGGCCAACACCACCGTGCTGTTGGGCTCGACCATCTTGTTTTGCCTGTACGCCAACTACAAGCTGGAGCGCGACGAGCGCATGGCCTACCTGCAGGATCGCCGCGAGCAGATGCTGGACACGCAACTGCAGGCCGCACACCAGCTGCTGACCCACCAGGCGACGACCGACCCGCTGACAGACGTGCCCAACCGGCGCTTCTTCGAGTCCTATGTGCGCGATTACTGGCACCGCGCGGCCGAGCTGCACCACCCCATCTCGCTGCTGATGCTCGACATCGACCACTTCAAGCGCTACAACGACCACTACGGCCACCAGGCGGGTGACCAGTGCCTGATGGCGGTGTCTGAGGCCATCCAAAGCTGCCTGCGACGCACCGGCGACCTGATGGGCCGCCTGGGTGGCGAAGAGTTTGCCGTGGTGATGCCCGAGGCCAACGAGGCCGCAGCCCTGGCCGTGGCGCAGCGGGTGCTGGCCGCCGTGGAGGCGCGGGCCTTGCCGCACGCCACCTCGCTGACCTCGCGGGTGGTGACGGTGAGCATCGGTGTGGTCACCCTGTGGCCCTCGGAAGGTGTGGCCGCCAGCGCCCAGGCCCTGTACGCCCAGGCCGATGACGCCCTGTACGAAGCCAAGCACGCCGGTCGCAACCGCGTGATGGTGGCGCGCCAGGAGATCCAGCCATGATGTTGCTGGATGACACCCGCGCGCACTGGCAGAGCACCTGGCTGAAGTGGCGTCCGCCCCAGCTGCAGTTCGACGACGCGCTGGAGGCGCGCTTCATCGAGGTCAACCGCGACGCCCGCGTGGCGCACTTCCTGCGCAGTGGCGTGGTGGCCTTGCTGGTCTACGACCTGTTTTTGCTGGCCGACAAGATGATGGCGCCAGACGTGTTCGAGCACGCCTTGTGGATCCGCCTGGGGCTGTTCTCGCCATTCGCCTTGACGCTGATCGTGGCGACCTGGGCCTTCCCGCGCCTGGTGCGCATGCTGCCCGCGTGGCTGCCCGAGTTCCTGGTGGCGCTGACCGGTGTGCTGGCCGCCACGTCGTTGTGCGTGGTGCTGGTTGAGACCAACAGCCCCTGGGGCGTGATGTACCGCGCGGGGCTGATGCCCATCTTGGTCTACGGCAACGTGGTGCAGCGCTTTCGCTTCCGGTTTGCGGTGGTGTTCACGCTGTTCGTGCTGGCGGTCTACATGATCAGCGTGGTGGCCGCGTTCGGGCAGGCGCGGCCCTACCCCGAGCTGGAGGTGCCCATGGCGCTGCTGATCTCGGGTGTGAGCGCCTACACCTTGCTGATCAACTTCCGCCTGGAGCTGGAGGAGCGTCGTCGCTTTGCCCGCACCGAGCGCGCCAAGCTGCTGCGCGAGCAGCTGCGCAGCTCGCAGTCGCAGCTGTCGGAGCAGTCCAAGCACGATGCGCTGACCGGCCTGCCCAACCGCCGCGCCTTCGATGAAACGCTGGCCGGGCAGTGGGTGCAGCACCGCCAGAACGGGCGCACGCTGGCCTTCGCCTTGATCGATGTGGACCACTTCAAAGCCTTCAACGACCGCTACGGCCACCCGGCAGGCGACCAGTGCCTCAAGCACGTGGCCCAGGTGATCCGCGAGCAGGCCACGGCCTGCGGTGGCTTTGCGGCGCGCTGGGGGGGCGAAGAGTTCGTGGTGCTGTGGCCCGATGTGGACGTGCCGCGCGCGCGCCGCCTGGCCGACGAACTGGTGCAGGCCGTGGCCCAACTGGGCTTGCGCCACGAGGCCTCGACCACGGCCGAGACGGTGACGGCCAGCCTGGGCGTGGCCCTGGCGCGGCCGGCGCAGGCCAACACCTATTTCGAGGTGGTGCTGGAAGCGGCTGATGCGGCGCTCTACCGTGCCAAGGCCGGTGGCCGCAACCGCAGCGAAGTCGACCTGATGGCTTGACGACCTGGCTGCGCGCCCATGTCGTCAGTCGGGTGACTCACTTCCCGTGGGTCAGCACCTTCAAGGCGTCGGCCGTCCACCGCACCCACGATTCCTCGTACATGATCCCCGTCTGCAAGATGAGGTGCTGGATGCGGCCGTTGCGCGTCAGCCGCTTGCCCGGCGGGAAGTCGCGCGCCTCGATCGCCCGGTAGGCGGCCAGCTGTGCCGTGTGGGCGGCCTGGCGGGCGCGCACCTCTGCTTCCAGGCCCAGCGGGCCGATGGCCGCGTCGGCGCGCATGCGCACCATGAGGTCGTCGCGCAGCGGTGGCGGCGGCGAGGGCTGCTGCGCCCAGCGGGCCAGTTCGGCCTGGCCCTCGGGCAGCACGCGGTAGAGCTTTTTGCGGGTCTTGCCGCCATCGGGCGCGGCCTCTGAGGCGATCCAGCCTGCCGCTTCCATGCGCGAGAGCTCGCGGTAAATCTGCTGGTGCGTGGCCTGCCAGAAAAATCCGATCGACTTGTCGAAGCGCCGCGCCAGCTCGTAGCCCGAGGAGGGCTTTTCGATCAGCGAGGTGAGCAAGGCGTGGGGCAAGGACATGGCGGGCAGTCTACGTCAGCACCTCACGGTGTCGATCCGGGAAACTATGCAACCAGTTGCATAGCCGCGCGAATTCGCCTACATTGCCAGCACCCTTTCCAACGGCCTTGGACAGGTGCGGCTGACCCTGGCTGGCTCGCACCGCAAGGCACATCACAGAACCCGTTGAACGGACCGAGGAAGACATGAGCGCCTACCCCCACCTGCTGGCCCCGCTGGACCTGGGCTTCACCACCTTGCGCAACCGCGTGCTGATGGGCTCCATGCACGTGGGCCTGGAAGAGGCCAAGGACGGCTTCAACCGCATGGCCGCGTTTTACGCGGAGCGGGCCCGGGGCGGCGTGGCGCTGATGGTGACGGGCGGCATCTCGCCCAACGACGATGGCCGGCCGTACCCCGGGGGTGCCCGCCTGGCCACGCCCGAAGAGGCCGCGCAGCACCGCGTGGTGACCGACGCCGTGCACGAGGCCGGCGGCAAGATCGCCATGCAGATCCTGCACTTTGGCCGCTACGCCTACCACCCGGGCCTGGTGGGCCCCAGCCCGATCAAGGCGCCGATCTCGCCCATGCCGCCGCGCGAGCTGAGCTCGGCCGAGGTTGAGCGCACCGTGGAGGACTTCGTGAACTGCGCCAAGATGGCTCAGTTGGCTGGCTACGACGGCGTGGAGATCATGGGCTCCGAGGGCTACCTGATCAACGAGTTCATCGCCGCGCGCACCAACCACCGCACCGACGAGTGGGGCGGCAGCTACGCCAACCGCATCCGCTTCCCGCTGGAGATCGTGCGCCGCACCCGCGCTGCCGTGGGCGCCAACTTCATCATCATCTACCGCTTGTCCATGCTGGACCTGGTGGAAGGTGGCTCGACCTTCGACGAGGTGGTGGAACTGGCCCAGGGTGTGGAGGCCGCAGGCGCCACGCTGATCAACACCGGCATCGGCTGGCACGAGGCCCGCATCCCGACCATCGCCACCAGCGTGCCGCGTGCGGCCTTTGCCTGGGTCACGCACAAGCTCAAGGGCCGGGTCAAGCTGCCGCTGATCACCACCAACCGCATCAACACGCCCGAGGTGGGCGAGCAGATCCTGAAGGACGGCCAGGCCGACATGGTCTCGATGGCCCGCCCGATGCTGGCCGATGCCTACTTCGTGGCCAAGGCCGCAGCAGGCAAGGCCGACGAGATCAACACCTGCATCGGCTGCAACCAGGCCTGCCTGGACCACACCTTCAGCGGCAAGATCACCTCGTGCCTGGTCAACCCGCGGGCCTGCCACGAAACCATCCTGAAGATCGAGCCGCTGCAGGCCAAGGCCAAGCGCCTGGCCGTGGTGGGCGCGGGCCCCGCTGGCCTGGCCTTTGCCACCACCGCCGCACAGCGTGGCCACAGCGTGACGCTGTTTGACGCGGGCAGCGAGATCGGCGGCCAGTTCAACATCGCCAAGCAGATCCCGGGCAAGGAAGAGTTCTACGAGACGCTGCGCTACTTCGGCAAGCAGATCACGCTGACCGGCGTCGAACTCAAGCTCAACACCCGCGTGAGCGCCGACGACCTGGTCAAGGGCGGCTTCGACGAGATCGTGCTGGCCACGGGCGTGAGCCCCCGCACCCCCGAGATCCCCGGCATCGACCACCCCAAGGTGATGGGCTACCTCGATGTGCTGCGCGACAAGAAGCCCGTGGGCAAGACGGTGGCCGTGATCGGTGCCGGAGGCATCGGCTTTGACGTGTCGGAGTACCTGACGCACGAAGGCACAAGCCCCTCGCTGGACGCGGCCAAGTTCTATGCCGAATGGGGCATCGACACCAGCTACGCCGAAGCCGGTGGCATCAAGCAGCCGCACCTCGACCAGCCGCCGCGCCAGGTCTACCTGCTGCAGCGCAAGACCAGCGAGGTGGGCGACGGCCTGGGCAAGACCACGGGCTGGATCCACCGCACCTCGCTGAAGAACCGCAACGTGGAGATGATTGCCGGCGCTGCCTACGACCGCATCGACGACCTGGGCCTGCACATCACCGTGGGCGGCAAGCAGATCACGCTGCCGGTGGACAACGTGGTGCTGTGCGCCGGCCAAGAGCCCCAGCGTGCGCTGCAAGACAGCCTGGTGGCCGCAGGCCAGACGGTGCACCTGATCGGTGGCGCCGACGTGGCTGCCGAGCTGGACGCCAAGCGCGCCATCAAGCAAGGCACCGAGTTGGCCGCCGCCATCTGAGCGCCATCTGATGCCCATTTGACCGCAGGAGCAGCACCATGAGCGACACCCCCCAGCTCGACACGGTGGCCATCAGCCAGCACGGCAAGGTGGCCGTGGTGAGCCTGAACCGGCCCGAGAAGGCCAACGCCATGAACTGGCAGCTGTGGCAAGACATCCGCAGCGCCATGCAGTGGGCCGACCGCACGCCTGAGGTGCGCGCCGTGGTGCTGCAAGGTGAGGGCAAGCACTTCACCTCGGGCATCGACCTGACGATGATGATGGGCCTGCAAGGCCAGATCAAAGACGACTGCGACGGCCGCATGCGCGAGAAGCTGCGCCAGCTGATCCTGGAGCTGCAAGACACGCTGACCAGCCTGGAGCGCTGCCGCAAGCCCGTGCTGGCGGCCATCCACAACGGCTGCGTGGGCGGTGGCGTCGACCTGATCTGCTGCGCCGACATGCGCTACGCCTCGGCCGATGCCTACTTCACCATCAAAGAGATCGACATCGGCATGGTGGCCGACGTGGGCACGCTGCAGCGCCTGCCCAAGCTGCTGGGCAACCAGGGCCTGGTGCGCGAGCTGGCCTACACCGGCCGCAAGGTGGATGCCGACGAGGCGCAGCGCATCGGCCTGGTCAACCGCGTGTACGAGAGCCGCGAGGCGCTGCAGGCCGGCGTGATGGCCATCGCGCAAGACATCGCAGCCAAGTCGCCCCTGTCGATCCGTGGCACCAAGGAAATCCTGAACTACACGCGCGACCACAGCGTGGCCGATGGCTTGAACCACATCGCCACCTGGAACGCGGCGATGTTGATGTCGCAAGACCTGATGGCCGCGATGATGGCCTCGATGGCCAAGCAGACGCCCGAGTTCAAGGATTGAGGGCTGCGCTCACCTGGGCTGCGGGTGGCTAAAATTCAGCCCATGAGCGCCGCCACCTTGACTGCCGCAAGCACCTTCCGCTACCCCCGTGTGCTCACCATCGCCGGCTCGGACAGCGGCGGCGGTGCTGGCATCCAGGCCGACCTCAAGACCTTTGCCGCGCTGGGCTGCTACGGCATGAGCGCCATCACGGCGCTGACCGCGCAAAACACGCTGGGCGTGCGCGCCATCCATGCCGTGCCGACCACCATGCTGCGTGACCAGATCGATGCCGTGGTCGAAGACCTGGGTGTGGACGCCACGAAAATCGGCATGCTGCATGCGCCCGAGATCGTGCAGACCGTGGCCGACGCCATCGACCACCATCGCCTGGCCCCGGTGGTGCTGGACCCGGTGATGGTGGCCACCAGCGGCGCGGTGCTGATCGAGAACGCCGCCATGCAGGCGCTGATCGCCTTGCTGTTCCCGCGCGTGGCGGTCATCACCCCCAACCTCGATGAAGCGGGTCTGCTCGTGGGCCGAGCGCTGCGCAGCGAGGCCGACATGCAAGCCGCAGTGGACGACCTGCTGCGCCTGGGCGCGCCTGCCGTGTTGCTCAAAGGCGGGCACCTCGCGGGCGACACCGTGGCCGACCTGTTTGGCGCGGCCGATGGCACCCGCTGGTGGTTGCGCGGGCCACGCATCGCCACCCCGAACATGCACGGCACCGGCTGCACACTCTCGTCGGCCATTGCCGCGCACCTGGCGATGGGCCAGCCGCTGCGCGCCGCGATCGAAGCCGCGCACGCCTATGTCCGCATGGCGCTGGGCGCAGCCGCCGATGTGCGCATGGGCGCCGGCAGCGGCCCGCTGAACCACGGCGTGGCGCCTGTGCCGATGCAGCGCATCCCGCTGTGATGCCCCACTGCTGACCGAACCTTCTTCACCCTTGCCCCCATGACCACAAGCTCCACCCTGCCGGCCGCCGCGCTGGCGCCGGTCCCTGCCGATCAGCGTGTTTTCGATGGCTTTTCGCAGGCCGCGTTGTGGTTCAGCCTGGGCGTGGGCCTGCTGGTCATGCAGGTGGGCGCCTACCTGGTGCCTGCCGCCGGCACGCGCGACGCGCTGCTGGCCATCGTGGTGGGCTCGGTGGCCGGGGCCGGCTTGCTGGCCTGGACGGCGCGGCTGGCCTGCGAGCGCGGCCTCTCCAGTGCCGGGTTGATGCACTCGGTTTACGGCTCGGGCTTCGCGAAGCTGCCTGTGCTGCTCAACATCGTTCAGCTGGTGGGCTGGACCACCTTCGAGCTGGTGATCATGGGCGAGGGCACGCGGGCGCTGGCTGGGCAAGCGGGCGCGACCCACGTCTCGGTGCTGGCCAGCACGCTGCCTTGGGGCGTGCTGCTGGCGCTGTTGATGACCGGCTCGATGTTGACGCTGGTGCGCCGCTTCGTCAGCCGCATTGGCCTGCCGCTGGTGATCCTGTCGCTGCTGTGGCTGAGCTGGCACTTCTGGGGCGTGCTGCAGCAGCAAGGCGTGCAGGCGTTTTTGAACCGCCAGGGCGATGGCAGCATGGGCCTGCTGTCGGCCATTGATTTGGTGGTGGCGATGCCCATCTCGTGGCTGCCCTTGGTGGCCGACTACGCGCGGCATGGCCGCAGCGCCGGCGGCACGATGCGCGGTACCTGGATCGGTTATGCCATTGCCAATGCCTGGTGCTATGCCCTGGGCGTGCTGGTGGCCAGCGTGTCGGCGCCGGGCAGCGAGCTGGTGGGCACGCTGCTGCTGGCGCAAGGCGGGCTGCTGGCGCTGGGGCTGATCTTGCTGGACGAGGTGGACAACGCTTACGGCGACACGTATTCGGCCGCGGTGTCGATGCACACGCTGGCGCCGAAGCTGTCGGTGCGCCGCTTTGGCGTGCCCATGGCCTTGGCCTGCACCGCGCTGGCCTGCGTGCTGCCGATGCACAGCATCGAGCCCTTCTTGCTGCTGCTCAGCTCGGTGTTCGTGCCCCTGTTCGGCGTGATCATTGGCCGGCTTGCCGGCCGAAGCGCCCCAGCATCAGGTGGTGCCGTGCTGCCGCAGATCGACATGCCCGCCGCTGCGCTGTGGCTGCTGGGCATTGGCCTGTTCCATGCGCTGACGGCCTGGGCGCCGCAGTGGGGGGCGACACTGCCCACGCTGGTGGTCACCATGGTGTTGGCGAGGGTGATGCGGGGGTGAGGAGAGGCATGT
>JACCDX011254176.1_pt1 | contig 12015 bp, 26 predicted proteins | sample 7449681 | NCBI WGS metagenome assembly JACCDX01 (sample SAMN15323450, study PRJNA562643) | freshwater metagenome | isolation source: river surface water | place: USA:Blue River Watershed | collected 2017-08-18 | reverse complement strand
CTGCATGGCGAACAGCGACACCCGGGGGTTGCCGACCATGCGGCGCACCCCGGGTCGGCCGACGAGGGCGAGGAGCTCCGGCCAGCGCCCGGCCACGTCGCGATGGGTGATCCCCGAGCTCATGCGCCGTCCAGGTCGACGGGGGCGACGAACATCGGCGTCAGCCCGGCGGCGTGAAGGGTCGCGGCGACGGCGTCCCACCGGGTCGAGGCGGTGCGGGGCATGCGGCCCTCCACGTCGGCGGCGTAGCTCCCGCGCCCTGACAGCGGGCGGCTGTCGGCGAGGGCCCAGGACCGGACGGCGTAGGTGCGCTCGTTGGTGTCGACGGCGACGTAGAGCCGGACGTTGCCCGGGACCTCGCGCACGACGTAGCCGCGGTCGTAGAACCGCGCCTTCCGCCACCACACGCCGTGCCGCGCCGCCGGGAGCGGGGAAAACGTCACCACCACGACCTCCGTCCCGGCCGGGGGCAGCCCGGAGACGTAGAGCGGCCCCCCCTCGACGACGGGGACGACGTGGTGCAGCGACGCGGCCGCGCCGCACGCGCGGAGCCAGAGCCCGGGGCTATCGGGCACGCGGACCGCGGCGCTCACTTCGACACCGGCTTCGCGCTGCGGCCCAGGTCGCGGTCGATGCGGGCGCGGTCGACATCGTCGACCCACGGAGTGGTGTACTGACCGTCTGTGCCCGTGTCCCGACGGAACTTGTAGGGGCGGGCGACCCCGCATCGGTCGTCGGAGAGGGTCAACCAGACCGGCGAGACGGCGATCAGCGTCAGATCGCGGAGGCCGATGGGGGTGCGAACGTAGTTGTCCAAGAACTGCACCCGGACCTTGTCTCCGAGGGCAATGGGGACCGCGTAGCGGGTCGCGCGGTCGATGTCCCGGTCGATGGCCGCGAGGAGGTGCCGGAGCTTGTCGAGGGCGTCGGCATCGAGCGCGCCGTCGCATGCGACGATGGCCGCTTCGAGGGCCGCGCGGCCGGGCTGGAGCTTGTCGAGGGGCTTGAGAGAGGGGGGGCTCATGCCTCGGATCGAAGCACCTACTGTGCCAGCCCGGGGAAGGCCCGCACCGGCGGGATCAGCACGCGGTGCGAGCCGGTGCGCCAGCCGTAGACTTTCCGCACCGGGCCGCCCGTCGGCGTGATCCGGCCGCACCCGCACAGGGAGTCGTAGGTGAGCTCGTAGTACCGCTCCGACCCGTCGGGGGCGACGGCCGCGTAGACGCCGCTCACCACGCAGCCGTGCAGGAACTCCGTCAGGGTGCTCCAGGCGTCGGGGACGATGACGACGGGCTCCCATTGCGCGCCGTCCCACCGGAACAGCCGGTGCCAGCGAGTGCGCGGCGACTCGGCGGCGAACAGCGCCGCGCGCTCCGCCTTCCACCACGCCTCCGCCCGCCGCAGGGCGTCGGCGCGACTCCGGCACCGCCCTCGGGTCGAGCCGCCGAGGTAGGTCGCGGACCAGTGCGTGTAGCGGTAGCGCCCCCGCGGCGGCTTCGTGGCCACCATCGAGACCCGGAGCCCGGTGCCCGTGAGGGGGCCGGAGAGGGCCGGGACGCGCGACGCCTGCCACTCCCCGTCGTAGTCGTAGTGCCCGTCGCGGGAGATCCACCACCACGCCTTCGATGCCCGGTCGACCCATTCGACGCCGTAGTCGTCGTCGGCCGGATCGGATGTTGCGGCGCTCACGGCTCCCCCCGGGCGATGTCGCCGAGGCAGTCCATGAGCTCGTTCCGGTGTCGGGCGGCGTAGGCGCGCCACGTCGCCGCGCCGTGGAGATCCCCGTCGCGGGTGTCGTGCCGGGCGGAGGTGCGGCCCAGGGTGACGCGGTTGGCGAGCGCGTCGAGCTTGCGGGCGAGGGTGCGGGTGGTGTGGTCGGTCATGCGCCGTTCCGTTGCAGGGGATGTACCAACGATCAGCGGGTCTCGCCGCCGCGGGCGACAGCCTTGCGAGCCTCGCGTTCGGCCTGGTAGGCGAGCAGTTCGCGGAGTCCGAGGAGCGGCACCGCGGCCTTGTCCGGGTAGCCGCGGTGCAGGCAGTACGCGGCATCCCGGAGCGCGTTGAGGGTCGGCGACCGGACTGCGATCGCCGACGACTGCAACACCGCCATGACGGCGTTGAGGACGAGGGCCTCCGTGTCGGAGACCGGGATCGGGGGGTGGGTCAGGGGGGTCGAGTCGGCGGTGGTCATGCCCCGGGATGGTGCAAGCGGCGTGCCGGTTCAGCCGACGTGACGGTCGCGCAGACGCGCCGCGTACTTGTCGAGGGCGTTGAGGCCCTCGCGGAGCACCGCGACGCGCTCGGCCGCATGGAGGTCGCCGGGGCCCGCGGGGAGGCGACGACGAACCGAGTCGCACGCGAGCGCGAACGCGACGGTCCGCGCCGCCTCGGCGGCCACGTCTCCGACCGGGCCGTCCGCGTGCACGGACACCTCGCACCGTCCGAGGGAGAGGCACACCGGCCCGAGCCGGACGCACACGCCCGGTCGCGGGGCGGTCCGGCCGAACGACATCAGACCGCGCAGCGTGCTGCACACGACCGGCGGGTCACGGAGCACGGGGTCGGCCGCGTGGAACTGGAGCGCGTCGAACGCGAGGAGGAGAAGCACCCCGGGCCGGAGCCCCGGGGTGTCGGCCGCGTTCAGGGACGCGAACGCGGAGAAGAGGGCGCGGGCGGTGTCGACGGTGTCGGGGGTACTCATGCCCCCGCGTTACCGCCCGCGCTGCGGATCAGATGACCGTGACGCGGGTCGGGCCGACGACGAGGGTGCCGGGGCGAAGGGCGGCGCGGAGGGCGCCCCAGAGCTGCGACCGCGACGAGGCGGGCACCTTGTTGGCCTTCGCCTCGCGGTCGAACCAGCGGCCGGGCACCTTCCGCATCTCCGCGGTGAACTCCTCGGAGTAGGGGGCGAACACCGCGAGCACGCCGGTCGCGGCGTCAACCTCGACGAGAACGCTGCCCAGGCGGTCGGCGGTGCGCTCGGCCATCTTGCGGAACCCGAGGGCGCGGAGGGCCACCACGAGGTGACCGACGCCCGCGCCCGTCTGCGCCGCGGCGATGCGGTGCATGACGAGGTTGGCGGCCTTCCGCGCGTCGTCGATGAGGTCGACGACCTTGCACGCGACCTCACCCAGGCGGGCGTCGGCCTCGGCGGCGGCGGCGAGGGCGCCGAAGACGACGACCCAGTCGGGGCTCCCCTCGGCGGTCGCGTAGCCGTGGCGCTTGCGGCACTCGGGGCCGACGCCCGTCTCGACGCTCTTCGCGTCGACGAGGGCGCGGCCGCAGCACGCGCAGTGCGTCGCGAGGAGAAGGCACGCGGGCGAACCCTCGTACCCGGCGAAGCGGGCGCGGTAGGTGGCGGCGAGGGCGGCGGTGTCGGCGGTGTCGGTGTTCATGCCGAAGGGGTGCTGCACTCCCCGTGCCATCGTCAGGATGTACCCGCGGAGCCCGCCCCGCCAGGACGTACCCGCGGCGTTTCGGGGTTCGGGGTGTTACCGCCCGGTCGAGGCGCCGGGGGGTGCGAACGGCCGTCGTGTGTGAACGAGGGGGGTGGAACGACGGTTCACGCTCAAAACCCCCGGAAACAAGGGCTTTGGCGAGGGTCGGCGGGTGTGAACGGCCGGGAGGGCATCACAGTGAAGCGCCGTTCACGGTCCCGGCGGCGGGTCTGCGGCAAGAACCGCCCGGGCTTCGGCGAGGAGGGCGTCCATCGCGGCGTCGAAACGGTCGAGCTCCGCCCGCAGGTTCTCCCGGCGCTTCGCCAGCCAGTCGTCGCGGTCGCAGAGCTCGACGACCCGCCGGAGGGCGTCTGCCGGGTCTGGCGCTCCCGGCGCTCGCATGCGTTGAACGAGGAGCCCCTGCGCCTCGACGACCGGGAGGTAGCGGTTCGTGAGGTCGTGCGCGCTCGTGCACAGCCGGTCGAGCGCGCTCCCCTTCGGGCGCGGCGGCATGCGCCGGAGCTGCGCCTGCTGTCGGAGGTGGCTTTCGAGCGCGAGGGCTTCCATCTCGGCGAGGCGCTCCCGGAGCGCCACGATCTCGGCGTCGCGCTCCGCCTCGCGCTGCGACCCGCCGCTCACTTCGCCCCCAGGACGGTCGCGGCGAGGGCGGTCCGCGCTTCGCGGGTGTCGGGCACCGCGTGACCGTGCCGGGTGAGCCACGCGGACCACTCGGCGTCATGCCAGTCGGCCAGGGCCGCGGGGTCGACATCGCGCACGCTCGTCAGGGGGCACGCGAACACGTCGTACTCGCGGGTGCGGACCAGCACCACGGGGACCGGGAGCGCCCTCGCGGCCCCCGCAGGCGCGGGGGTGAAGGCTCCGCCGACGACGACGCCGTCGACGCGGCGGAGCACCGCGCAGACCTTGGCTTGCATTCCGGCGACGACGCCGTCGGTCGCCTCCATCCACGCACAGTTCACAGGGCGGTTGAGCATCGGGGGCCTACCTTTCAGGTCTGGAGGTCGAAGTAGAGGTCGGACGCCTTGCGGGCGTCGGTGCCCTCGTAGAGCACCTCGGAGTCGCGGTAGCCGCGGTGCGCGGTGACGGTGTAGACGCCGTCGCGGAGGGCGATTTCGTAGGTGGCGGACTCGCCGCGAAAGCTCTTCGACTCGTTGTTGCGGAGGATCATGCTCCGCAAGTGTTGCAGGGGACGTGCCATCGGGCGCACGTCCCCTGCCGAAGTGGTGGAGCCCGCCGGAGTTGAACCGGCCCCTCGACGACGGCGGAGGGGGCCACCCTCCACCGTCCCGCCTCGCCCGGCTGGCGAGGCCGGGAGTGCGCGGTCGCGATGACCCTCGTCATCTATGAGCCCCGTAGCGGCTGTGCCGGAATCGAACCGACCCCTCACCGATGGATCCCGTCGCTTGCGGCCCTTCACGGGACGCCGCGCACGGGCGGTGCGTTGACGCCAGTCAACCGACAGCCCACCTCCCGCCGGGAATCGAACCCTGACGCCCTCACTAGAGGACCGCGATGCACCGCCGGGGCCCCGGACGCGCCCAGGGACTCCGGTTGATAGCTGCACCTCGGGGCGGGATCGCACCGCCTCTCGCCGAACCAGACCGGGAGGGTTGCCCGCGGCGTCGGAGTCGAACCGACCGCGCCAACGGGGGGGCGACCCCCGCCGACTGCCCCCACCGGGCGCCGCAGATGGCGCCTCTCCGAGACTCCCCCGGGAGGCGCATCGACCGCGCGAAGCGAATCGCGCGGTGCTCACTATGAGGTGGCCGGGCTGCGGGGTTGCGCCGCGCGGGTGAGCCCCGCTGCCCGTTGCCTTCACTTCATCCATCGCGGCTACCGATCCTCCGTTTCGGACGCGAACCATACGCGCCGCGGGTTGAGGTTGAGAGGGGGCCCGGTCGGGAGTCGAACCCGACATCTCGCGCACATCTGCCCGGGGAGCTACCCCAGGGAGGGCGGCGCGCCGTGTACTTGAGCGCGTCGCCGCAGCGCGTGTCCTACCTTTGGACGAAAGGCCGTAGTCCCCGGTATGACCCGCCGGGGTAGGGTTTCCGCGCTCGTCGCGGCACGTCATGTGATCGTCGCATGAACCTAGCCTTGTTTCGCAGGCGCGCCGCGCGTAGAGCCCGCGGTGCTCCCCGGTATGACCCGCCGGGGGTAGGGCTGCGGAGCGCCGCAGGCGTTACAGCGGGAGCAGAGCCGCCTTGCACCCCCTCTCACCGCGGGGGCCGGGTCGGCGTGGTGAGCGCCGCCGATGGGGTCGCCATCGGGTTGCCTTTCCTACTGCACCCACCGTGCCAAGGCTCGCACGGGGCCGAGGGTTGACCCGCCTCGCAGGGTTTCCCGGTATGACCCGCCGGGGTAGGGCCCCCACGCTCGTCGGGGGTCACGTCTGGTGATCGTCGCCAGAACCTAGCCGTGTTTCGCGGGCGCGCCGCGCTTATAGCTCGCGGTGCTGTCGTCGGCGGTTTCACTCGCGGCGACGAGAAGGGGTATTGCAGGCGTCGTGCCAACCCCCCTCGGCGGGCTCCGACCCTCCCGGGCGCCCGGTCTGCGCCCCTCCGGCGCCGTGAACACGGGCGTTCGGGGCCCCGCGGCAGATAGAGCCCGCGGCGGGTCGGATGGGGTGTGAACTCCCGTCGTGTGTGAACTGGCCGCGCCGACGGAAGTTCACACCTCGAAACCCCCGGAAACAAGGCGTTTTGAGGCGGTTTCCGGGTGTGAACACCCGTCGGCGTCACACTGTGCACGCCAGTTCACGCCCTCCGACGGCTTCCGGGGCGGAAACCGTCGGGCCTCCCGACCCGTAACAGCGGGCACCGCTACCCCCTCTCGACGGGAGTCCCCGCATGCACCCGGTCCTACACCTGTTCCTCGCCGTTCTCGCCGCGGTGTGCTTCGGCGCCGCCGCGCTCTGCGCGACCGTTGCCGCCGCCGACGCCCCCGTGTGGTCGCAGACTCGCGCGACCGCCATCGCCGTCCTGGCGTGGGTCGCCGCGCTCACCTTCGGCGTGCACGCCTTCGCGGTCGTGCTCGGGCACCTCGCCGCGGCGGTGCGGCGGTGATCACCCTCGAAAGGGTTGCCCTCCACCTCGTCTTCTTGGCGGCGCTCTACGGGCCCCTCGCGCAGGTGTTCCCCTACACGTTCGGGGTGCCGCCCGCGTGGCGCCGCCGAGTCGACATCCTCTCCTGGGTCGCGCTTCTCCTACTCGCGGCCCGCGCCGCGGTGCTCGCGCTCCGGTGACCCTGGCACGCCCCGTGCACCGTCTCGGGGCATGAACACGACGCACACGGTCAACGTCCGCGGCACCCTCCTCGCCCTCTCCGGCTACGCCGAGGCCCCCGAGCCCGACGCGGGTCTGACCGGCGGCGCCTTCGTCGACGCGGTCAACGGCGTCGAGCTCGACCTCCCGAGCTGCCCTTTCTCCGAGGCGAGCACCCCGGAGACCGACCGCGTGCTCCGCGCGGCGGGCGTCCCCGACGGCGTCACCCTCGACGACCTCTGCCGCCTCTGGCTTGACGCGGAGCTGGCGCAGCGCCCGGGCTTCGACCCCTCCGCCCCGTTCTGACGCGCGGCACAATCCTCGCAGAGAGACTCTGACCATGACGACCAAGACCACTCGCGCCCCGATGCCCGGAACCGCCGACCTTGAGGCCGCGGCGGGGCACCTCCTCGCCGCCCTCACCGCCCTGGAGGCCGCCCACGCGGCGCCCGGGGGCTTCGGCGGCTCGATGGCCGCGGCCTACGCCCGCGAGGACACGCAACGCGCCTATGAGCGCGTCGTGCTGCAACACACCCGCGCGAAGCGGTCGGCCGACCCGGTGAACGTCGGCGACTCGCTCACGCTGTCCGGCAACGGCGTCCGCGAGTACATGCTGGTTGGCGTCACCCCGGCGCACTTCGAGCTCCGGTCGCGGCGCTTCGGCGACGTGGTGCTCGACCGCGGCACGCTCGCGGTCGTGAAGGGGGAGCTCGACGGCTACCGCGTCACCCCCGCCGACGCACACCGGCTCCACCGCGACTTCCCGGCGGTGTCGGCGTGACCGCCCCTGCCCCCGCCCGCGTCCCCTGGCTGGAGGGCGAGGTGCCGGAGCGCCTCGAAGCGAAACGCCTCGACTTCGGCGTCGAGCTCGTGGGGAACTGCCCGGTCTGCGCCCGGGTGTTCCGCCGCGACACGATCCTCACCAACCCGACGGTCAACGTCGACATCGCCTTCGACTGCTACTGCCCCGGCTGCGACCACGAGTGGAAGGTCCCCGCCCGGATCACCGTCCGCGTGGAGCTCCTCCCGTGAGCGTCCCGGCGCTGCGTCCGGTGTTCGTGTACTGGAACCTGCACAAGCGCCTGTGGTCCGTGCGGGACCGCGAGACGGGGCGCGTCATCGCCCGCGTCGAGGCGCTCTCGCTCGTCGGCGCGGTGTTCGTCGTCTCCGAGGCGGGCCGCCGCCGGGTGCTCGCCGAGGGACGCAAGAACGTGCACGCGGGCGTCGCGGGGTCGTACGTCCCGGCGGAGCCCCCGACGACCGGGGAGGTCCCTCGCGGCGGCGTGCCGGTGACCTACAACCCGCGGACGGGCCCGCACTTCACCCGCCGGGACACGGGCGCGTCTGTGACCTCCGCCGCCCGGGTGTACCTCGACGCTGTGACCCCTCTCGCGGGCCCCCGCTTCCCCTGGGTCCGGGCCGACGACCCCGTCTCGCCGTAGCCCTTGGCACGGGTCGTGCACCTCATCGGAGGCATGAACACGACCTACACGACCCGCACCACCTGCCCCTGCTGCCGCCGCTCCGGCGTCGTGGGGTTCCGCGGCGACTTCACGGGCGTCACTGACGAGGTCGCCGACTACCTCGGGGTTCGCCGCGACGCCGAGGTGCTCCGGTCGTGCGAGGCGCGCGCCGAGGCCGCCCTCGCGGAGATTGCCGCCGAGGCGGCGTGACCTACCGCCTCGGCGGGCCGTCCGGAAAGGCGGCCCGCAGGGTGTCGGCGTAGAGCCCCTCCGGGCCGACGAGGCTGGCCCAGGGGACGCCGTCAATGGGCCCTCCGTCTTCCGACTGCCCGGCGCCATGCTGCCCCTCGACGGAGGCGACGAACACCCGGGCGGTGTGCGGGCCCTTCGGGCCGGTGTGCTGCCCGACGTACACCTCCCGCAGCCCGATAGGGACCAGCCCGGTCTCCTCGACGAACTCCCGGAAGGCCGCGAACCGCGGGTGCTCCCCGGGCTCGATGGTGCCGCCGGGGACCTCCCATTTCCCGTGCTTCGGGTGCAGCCGCCCCGCGTAGCCGCCGCGGTAGCGCGCGACGACGCAGACGCCAGCGTGGGGCTCCGAAGGGGGGTCGAGCACGAGGACGGCCATGCGAGCGGCGTCGACCGGGTCGACCTCCTCGCCGGAGACGAAGCGCCGGTGCACGCGCTCCGCCAGCGCCCGGAGCTCCGGGCCGGGGGCGAGGGACGGCGGGCGGTAGGATTGCGGGGGGAGGGTGTCCATGTGCGCGTGTTACCTACCCCCGGCGGGCGCATCAGTCGAAGTGGAAGGGGTTGGTCACGTCGCAGCCGCGCGCCCAGAGGATCTCCTCGGCGATGTCGGTCGCGACGGGGATGTCGGCGCCGCGGAGCCCGCGGAGGGAGGCGCGGTTGGCGGTGCGGGTGCCGCGCGCCGACGCGCGCTTGAGGGCGGGGAGGTCCATGTAGCGGCGGATCGTCTTCATGCTCTTCTCCGTTGCAGGGGACGTGCCGGGGGAGTCAGACGACGGCGGCAAGCGCGCCGCGGTGGGCGCGGTGCGCCGTGCGGTAGGCGATCCGGGCCGCCTCGCGCTCCGCGGTCGTCTCGGCGTACCGGATCGAGGCGGGGTGCGACTCGGGGGCGCCCGCCGACCGCAACAGGGCGACGAAGGCGTCGCACGCGGCCTCGTCGGCGCGAACGGCGGCGTCGAGGCGGGCGGCGGCGAGAGTGAGGGCAGCGGCGGTGTCGGTGGTGCTCATGCTCGGGTGACGTTGCACGCGGTGTGCCGTCAGACGGCCATGCTGAACTGCCCGAACCCGAGGCGGACGCCGAGGCGCGCCAGCTCGCAGACGTTGTCCTCCGTGATTCGCGGGGCGACGAGGAAGGGGTCGGCGGCGAAGTAGATCACGTCGTCGTCGGCCGTGGCGACGACGCGGCTTCCGACCTCGGGCGCGAGCTCCGCCAGGAGGAGCATCGCGGCGATCTCGCGGCACGGGTGCCGCGTCGAGGGCTGACGGAGCTCCGTGACGGGGGCGGTGCGGAACAGGGTTTCCATCTGGTCGAAGGTCATGCCCGGAGAAGGTGCACGGAGCGTGCCGGTCACACGAACGTCGCGAACCCGAGGCCGTCGCAGCGCACGCCGAGGGCGCGCAGCTCCGCCGCGATATCGCGGGTCATCCGGGGCGCGACGAGGTCCACGTCGGCCGTGAAGTAGACTTCGTCGTGACTCGCCGAAGCGAGCCCGCGCTCCCGGGGCGTCGGGTCGAGCTCCGCCAGGATGAGCATAGCGGCCACCTCGCGGATCGGGTGCCGGGGCGGCCGCCCGGCGATCTCCCGGAGCTCCTCGGCGGTGAGCTCCCCCAGTTCGGAGAAGAGCTCGCACATCTCCCGCGGCGTCACGGATTCTCCGCCTTGGCGAGCTTCGCCCGCTGCTTCGCGGCCCAGGTCTGCCACTCGCCGAGGAGCTTCGCCGCGTCCTCTCGGGCGAGCCGGGCGGCCTCCAGGGCAGTGACCGCCGCGGAGAGGCGCCTCTCCGCGGCGGCGTCTTGCTCGGCCAGCCATGCCTCGACGGAGCCGGGAACGGAGGGCTTTCCCCCGCCGTCGCAGTACCCGGGGTTCGACACCCGGAACGGCCCCCGTTGCCGCGGCCCGGGGTGACGGAGCACCGTCCCGTCGGGGCGGAGGGGCATGACGCGGGGGCACTCGGGGCAGCGGCCGTGTAGTCGGAGAGGGGAGGCGGTCATGGGAGAGCCTTTCACGCCCGCGCGGGGGCGAGGTCACGGGGGAACGCGACGTAGTCGATGCCGCGGCCGTCGGTGGGGACCGACGCCTCCCACACGCGGCGGGCGGTGTCGGGGTCCATCTTCGCGGCGATGCTCTTCGCCGCGTCGATGCCCGCGACCATCGCGCGGTAGGCGCGGCCGTCGTCGGAGGCCCAGCCGGTCCAGTCGACGGAGCGCAGGGCGCGCGCCAGGAGCTTCTCGGGGTCGGCGCTGATCTCCAGCTCCTTGGCGTGGCTCGCCTTGATGTCCGCGCGGAACAGCGCGACCGCCTCGTCGAGCGTCGCGGCGTAGCGACGCGACCAGAGGACGGTCGAGCACCCCTCGGGCTGCACAAAGCCCTCGATGGTGAACCGCGAGCCGGGCTCGGTGGCCCAGAACTTCGGGAGCGACTCCGTCACCACGGCGACCACGGGGCGGTCGTAGTAGGCCGTGACGCTCGCGCGCTCCGGCACCGACTCCGCGCGGCCCTTGCCCGCGAGCACGACCCAGGCGACGCAGGTGCGACGCGCGAGGGGGTGGAAGCGGTAGGACGCCTCCAGGGTGCGGCGCACGGCGGCGCGCTGCGAGGCGGTGAGGGTGCGGGCGGCGGGGGTGGTCGAGGTCGTGTTCATGGTCAGACTCCGTTGCAGGGGACGTGCCAGCGGGCTCACTCGGCGGCCGCGAGGGCGACCCGGAGCGCCTCGTCGTCGGTGACGGAGCGCAGGGCGGGGGCGACGATGCGGGCCCGGCCGAGGAGCGACGCGCGGCGCAGACGCGCGACCGTCTCCGCCGCACCCCCCTTGCCCTCGCCGTCGCGGTCGGCGAGGTAGTCGCGGAGCACGCGAGCGAAGGCGGGGCTACGGCGGAGGGCGTCGGTCGTGTGCGTCGTGTTCATGCCCTCTCCCGATGCACGGGGCGTGCCGCATGCGGCCTACCCGACGACGGTGACCTCGTTCCCCCACCATCGGGCGAGGAGCTCGACCGCCCCCTGGGGGGTCTGCACCGTCGGGTTCCGCGGGTAGGCGGAGCCCGGGGAAGTGCAATCGCTGACGGTCCCCCGGACGACCGCGCCGCCGGGCGGGAGCGACGGGTGGTTGCTGTGGAACTCGACGACTTGGCCGATGACGGGGCGGGTGGTGAGCATGCCGGGACTCCGTTGCAGGGGATGTACCGTCGGGCGGTCACAGGGAGGCGGCGAATCGCGCGTCGGAGCCCGACAGCGCGACGGCGAGGACGCTCGCCAGCTCGTACGAGGCGGCGGCGCGAGCCTCGGCGTAGGCGCGCCGGAGGGCGTAGTTCGCCAGCCGGAACTCCCGGCTACGCATCGCCTCGTAGTCCCCCTCGGCGCCGAGGGCGGCGATCTCCGCCTTGAACACCAGCGCGTCTTCCTCCGTCATCTCCCCGGCGATGGCCCGCGCCATGCGGCGCTGCTCCGTGAGCCACTCCAGGCGCGACGCTTCCCGCACCGCCGGGGAGTCGGTCGCGGTGCCGAAGGTGCTCAAGGCGACCAGCCCTTCGCCGTCGTACACGGCGACGGAGTCGCCGCTGTACACGAAGCGGTGGCGGGGGAGGGCG
>JACCDX010928798.1_pt1 | contig 12017 bp, 12 predicted proteins | sample 7449681 | NCBI WGS metagenome assembly JACCDX01 (sample SAMN15323450, study PRJNA562643) | freshwater metagenome | isolation source: river surface water | place: USA:Blue River Watershed | collected 2017-08-18 | reverse complement strand
TGAGTTCCTCTCAGCCGATTTGGCTCCCGTGGGTAAAACTCTAGCGCAAGCGAAGGAAAAGTGTCTGAATAAAGGCGAGTCCTGCTACTCGTAATCTCCGCCACGTGGATGTCTTGGCGCGCTTATTGAAGATGTCATAACCGTTAGCTTCAATTTCATCCACGATTCCACAGTAGAGCTCGCTCGCGGCGCGGATACAAGGCCTGGAAATAGGGTCGAGATATTCAATCCCTGCGTTTGCTTTTGCCTGAAGATCGCGCACACGTGCAATCTGAAATTTAATCGCCTCGATAATCTCTGGAGTCAGTTCTCTCCGAAGGAGCATATCTTCACTGACGCCATATCGAGCCAACTCATCGAGCGGCATATAAATGCGGCCACGCTCAATATCTTCACCAATATCTCTAATGAAGTTTGCTAACTGAAAAGCTGTACCCAGCGCGGTCGCCGCCTCTATCGCTCGAGGATCGCTATATCCAAGAATTGGAAGCATCTCTAGGCCTATGACTACAGCAGATCCATAAACATATGTCATGAGCTCGTCATAATTGTTATATCGAGTAACGGTGAGATCCATCTCCATGGACTTCATAAATGCTTCGAAGTATTCCAGCGGAATTGAATACGTCTTTACAGTGTCTACAAGTGCACGACCAATGAGGTCATTGCTTTCTCCACGGCGAAGATCTGCAAGAACTCCAGAGCCCCAGGTACGAAGTTCGTGGGCTTTCTCTTCATCGCTCAGAGTTGATGCAAGATCATCAACAATCTCGTCGGCATAACGAGCAAATCCGTAAAGAGCATGCACCGGCGGACGCTTCTTCGCCGGAAGCAAGAGTGTTGCTAAATAGTATGTCTTACCGTGAAGGGCATTGAGGCGTTTGCACTCTTCATACGATTGCGTAAGCAAATCTGACATTTACTTAACAGGTCCCACAATGCGTTCTGCAGCGAGTCGTCCAGAGATCAACACCATAGGAACGCCCACACCAGGCTGGGTTCCACTTCCAGCAAATACGACGTTATCGAAACCTGCCGCAATATTGCGTGGTCGGAAAGGGCCAGTCTGGAAGAAGGTATGTGCGCTTGCAAATGGCGCTCCGCGCTCCATTCCTTGTGCCTGCCAATCGAGGGGAGTGGTCATGTGTTCGGTTTCGATCGCATCGCCAAAGCCTTCATAACCACGGGATTCAAGAACACGGATCATTTCATCGCGATAGCGACTCTTCTCTTTAGTCCAATCGATATCTGCATCGAGGTTGGGAGTTGGGAAGAGTACGTAATATGACTCTTTGCCAGCAGGAGCGAGTGATTTGTCATCATGCGATGGCACAGTCACCAGCACAGAAGGGTCGGTCATCAGAACCTTCTTCTTGATGAGCTCATCAAAGACCCCATCCCATGATTCACCGAAGTGAATGTTGTGGTGAGCAATGTGGTCGTAATGCTTCTTTGATCCCACGAGCAAGGTCACACATGATGGCGAGTACTTCAGGCGCTTAATGGAGAGCGGTTCTTTGCCGAGCAGGTCTTTCCACACAACCGGAAGATCTGGGTTCATCACAATGGCATCACATTCGTAGCGCTCACCCTTATCGGTGATCGCTGCAGTCACGCGTGAACCTTGCTTTTCGAGTGATGTCACCGAAGTCTCATAGACAAACTTCACGCCATGCTTTGCTGCAGCAGCCGCTAGAGCACGAGGTACTGCATGCATTCCACCCTTAGGGAAGAAGACGCCGTTGACTGAATCCATATATGCAATCACTGCATAGATTGCGAGAGCTTGCTGCGGGCTTACGCCTGCATACATCGCCTGGAAGGAGTAGACCTTCTGAAGTCGTGGATCCTTGAGGAATTGATTGACTTTTGGCTGTAAATGTCTAAAGCCGCCGATTGCAATCAAACGTGCAAGGTTGGGTGTTAGCAGGTTCAACGGTGAATCAATGTTGCGGTCGATAAAGTCATTCATCTCGTACTTATAGAGCTTGGTGACGAAATCAACATAGTCACGGTATCCAGCTGCTTCAGTTGCAGACACCTTTTCCCGAATTTCTTGCTCCATTGCCGCGGTGTCAGCATGAACATCAATCTGCGAGCCATCGGCATAGAAAGCGCGGTAGAGAGGAGAGACCGGCATTAATTCGAGCCAATCCTTCATATCTTCACCGACTGCCGAGAAAGCATCTTGGATCAGCGATGGCATCGTTAACACCGTTGGACCAGTGTCGAATGCGTAGCCATCTTTATTGAGCAAACCATTGCGGCCACCAGGAACTGTTTCACGTTCAATCACAGTGACATCACGTCCTGCTCCGGCCAGGCGAAGTGCAGCACTTAATCCGGCAAGACCGGCTCCGACTACAACAACTTTCTGAGATGGACCTTTAATGCGTGCGACCATTAGGCGCTCCGTTTAACTGCGCTAAGCGCGATGTAGGTGAGAAGTTCTCTCGCTGATGGATGGATTGCTGGATCTTCAATTGCGGTAAGTGAATCGTTGGTGAGTTTTTCGATCAGGTTTTCAACTTTATCTACTGCGCCTGAATTCTTAATAAGCGCGCGAAGCTCTTCTATTTTTGAAGATTTGATATGTGGCTGACCCAGATGCGCCAACAGCTCTTCTTTTCCTTCATGATCAAGCGCCTCAAGTGTCATGGCAATGAGCACGGTGCGCTTACCCTCGCGTAGGTCATCTCCTGCTGGCTTTCCGGTTACCTCAGGGTCGCCAAAAATTCCCAGCATGTCATCGCGAAGTTGGAAAGCTTCGCCAAGTGGCAGGCCATAACGGGAAAGTGCATCGAGCAGTGGTGCATGTTCAGATGGATCTGGTTTTCCAATTACCGCACCAATATGAAGTGGTCGCTCAATTGTGTACTTACCTGACTTATAGCGAGCGATTCGAAGTGATCGTTCTGCGCTATATGACTTTTCTCCTGCTTCACGAACATCGAGATATTGACCGGCCATTAACTCAACGCGCATCTCATCGTGAATGACGTGGGCAGCTAGAAGGGATTCGGTGGAGAGCCCAGAGGAGTTAAGCATTTGATCCGACCAGACCAAAGCCAAATCACCCAAAAGCACGGCGGCAGCCTCTCCAAATTGAGTTGCGAGCCCATTCATTGCTGTCGACTGGTGCAAATGTTCAAAGCGGCGATGAATGGCAGGCTTGCCTCTGCGAGTATCAGAGCGGTCCATCAAGTCATCATGGATAAGCGCGCATGCTTGCAAAAGTTCAAGGCTAGAGATTGCGCGAACGATTTCACGGGATGGAGTTGCGCCCGATGCAATGAGACCGGCATAGGCAAAGAGTGGACGTAAACGTTTGCCGCCATCGAGTAAGAACTCATCGAGAGCATCACAGACCGGGACAAGCTCTGAGGCAATTGATGTGAGGTATTTACGTTGGCCGGATAGATAATCCGCCAATTCGCTACGGATCTCTGCCCGTACCGCTTCAATTGTTGTCTTGACCTTGGTTGCCACGCGAGAACGGTACCCTGAGTCCATGGAGATGCGCATGACGAACCAATGGTCGAGCGGTCGTCCCACCTTCTCTTTTGAGTTTTTTCCGCCTAAAGATGGCGAAGGTGAAGCAAGGCTCTGGGCTGCAATTGAGGGCCTTGAGTCCATCGCACCAGATTTCATCTCTGTGACCTACGGCGCAGGTGGATCTACTCGTGATCGCACCATCCGAATTACATCCGAAATCATCAATCACACAAAAATTCCAACCGTTGCCCACCTCACCTGCGTTGGCTCTACCCGTGATGAGCTCATCGAAATCCTCGGAAAGTACCGCGAAGCAGGGATTCAAAATATTTTGGCGTTGCGTGGAGATCCTGTCGGCGGCCCACGTGCACCGTGGGAGACGACGCGGGGTGGGTTCGATCACGCTGATCAACTGGTTTCGCTCGCATCTGATATCGGCGGATTTACTATTGGCGTAGCCGCTTTCCCCGATGGCCATCCTGCATCTGCTGGCGATTTCACTAGGGACATCGATGTGCTCTTGGAGAAAGAACGCCGCGGTGCAACTTTTGCAACAACTCAATTCTTCTTTGAAGCCGACAAGTGGTCAGTGCTCGTGGATGCACTAGCTGTACGTGGATCGCATTTACCAATTATTCCAGGCATTCTGCCGGTAACAAATGTCAAGCAGCTCAATCGAATGGCAGAACTCAGTGGAGTTCCAATCCCGGCAAAGATTGCCGAAGCATTTGCAAGGGTCGATAGCAACCCAGATGATGTCCGCAAGCTTGGGGTCGATATTGCGACCGAACTTTCCCAGAAACTCTTAGATGCTGGCGCGCCTGGTATCCACTTTTATACGATGAATACATCAACTGCCACCCGGGAAATCTTCGAAAGAATCAAGAGTGCTCGCTCATGACCCGTCTCGAATTTAATCGCCGCTGGAGTGAACTTCATGGCGGAGTTGAAATTCAAGGAGTGATTGCTGGCTGGCTTCGCATCTCTTATTTCATCGCTAAATTACTCAGCTTCTTTAAATTCACTCCTAATGTCATAACGACAATCGGACTGATTGCATCGATTGCAATCTATTTCACTTCGTACACGAGCCAATTGATAGCGCTCGTAATCTTCTCGCTTATCTGCGATGGAGTCGATGGGTCGCTCGCGATTTATCGCGGACGGGAGAGCAAGTTTGGCGAGCTGTATGACTCAATCGCTGACCGCATCTCCGAGGCGTTCTGGTTGATGGGGGCAAGCTTCGTCGGAGTTCCAGTCCGCTGGGCAATCACAATCTGGGTTTTGAGTGCCACTCAAGAATATGCACGTGCACGTCTGGCATCACTCGGTTACTCTGAAATTGGTGTTGTCACTCCTACTGAGCGCCCAGTACGAGCAATTTTTGTGATTGCGGTAACGGTCTTATTCTGGCTCGGATATGACTACGCAACTCAAGTCGCAATTGGTTTCACGGTGATGCAGGTAATCAGTGTGCTGATGGTGATGCGGATGGCACGTTCAATACTGCGTTAGCAACAATTTCTGCACTGAGGCCGACCAACGGTAATCCGCCTCCTGGATGAGCAGAGCCACCTACAAGATAGAGATTCTTAATCGGAGATCTATTCTTCGCTCGCAGAAAGGCTGCTCGAGGTCCATTACTGGAAGTGCCATAGATAGAACCTCCAGGTGCGTTCACTGAATTCTGTAAATCAAGTGGGGTACGAATCTCAAGCAGATCGAGTCGATTCCTAATGGAAATTCCCTGTGCTTCAATCTGATCAATGATCATGTTTGCATACTTTTGAGCGAAGGCTGCATCGCTCCAATCAAAACCTTCTTCCGGATTCTCGCTATGGCGGGGGGCGTTAACGAGAACGAAGAGTGCTTTATGGCCTTCACTCTTGACCATAGTTTCATCTTTGGGTGCGCAGATATAGATTGTTGGCTTCGCTACCGGTTGCTTAGTGGTGAAGATAGATTCAAACTCAGCATCGTAATCTTCTGGGAAGAGAATGGTGTGATGCGATAACTCAGGCTCATCGCTTGGGCGCAATCCAAGTAAGAGAGAGAAGCCAGCCAGTGATGGCTCGAGTTTTGATAATTTGCGCCGTACTCGCTTGACCTTACGAGTTGGTGTTGAGATGAGCCGGTTGTAAGTAAGGCCAGCATCGACATTTGAAATGACTATATCTGCAGATATTTCCTCGCCGTTCTTGAGTGTAATTCCAACGGCTTTACTGCCTTTGAGATTGATGGCGGCAACAGGGGAGTTGAGATTGATCACGACCCCAACCTTTTCGCAGCGCTTGGCAATATGCTCTGAGAGAGTACCAATGCCACCTTTGATATGCCAGGCACCAAATGCCTCTTCGATAAATGCGATTGTAGAGAGCACGGCAGGAGCTTTGCGAGGATCTGATCCGCTATAGGTTGCGTAGCGATCCATGATCTTCGCCAGGTATGGATTTTTCAATCCAAAATCACGAAGGGTTGCGCGCGGGGCGATGATGCGGAGATCTCGCAGAATATGGCGGCGCTTGAGGAGCGAGAGCGGGCTCTTCAGCTCTGATTCAACAAAGGGTTCGCGCGAAACATCCCACATCCGCTCTGCGCGTTGGAGGACCGCATCCCATTGCTCGGCAGCTTCTGCTCCAAAGGATTGAGTAATTGATTTCAAGGTTTCTTTACGAGAGAGATTGGTAAATTGCACAGACTTTCCGTCGTGGAAGCGATAATCAAATGATGGGTCTACTGATTCCAGAGTTAAGACGATTCCCATCTGAGCACCGGTGCGCTGAAAGAAGTCGCGGTATACAGCAGGGATTGTCAGTAGCGAAGGTCCGGTATCAAATGCATATCGACCAATCCACTCAGTGCGACACTTTCCGCCAACGCGATCCGACGCTTCATAGATCGAAACGTTATGCCCGGCTCGAGCAAGACGAGCAGCGGTCGCCATTCCGCCAATTCCTGCACCAATCACAATGATCTTCTTGGGCTCTTTTACCTTGCCGACCTGGCCGGTCATAGTGTGCGCCCTTTCCATTGAGTCTTTCCGCGATTGCTCCATGAGAAGTAAAGCAGATAGATGAAGAGGAGTGCAGATACGGGATGGAGAAAGGCGTCACGAATACGGGTGCCAGATGCGGCAGCGCTCACTATTCGCGTTCCCACAATTGCAAGTAAAGCAGCGAATCCCAGGAGATTGCCAGCTATTGCAGAAAACAAAGGCAGTAGCGCAGTCGCGCCCACAAAGAGTGCGGCAATAAGCGAGCCAAAAATCGAACCGAAAGCTAAATGGAGTGACTTTCCATATCCAGAGCGGATTTCATGCAAACTCTTATACATACGAGTGGACGAGATTTCAGAGCCGCTGACAACCGTTCCTTTAAAACCAGAAGCTACAAAAGACCGTCCGAGCTCAATATCGTCAAGGACTTTATGAGCGACGCTCTCGAAACCACCAATTGTCTTTAGTGCTTCACCACGCATCACCAAGAATTGACCATTACAGATTACAGTCGAAGCCATAGGAATTCTCTCGGCGCCTCGGAGCAAGACTGTGCTCATCCAAGACCATTGCAACAGAGGTTGAATCAATCTTTCGCCCCAGGTCTCGGCAATCTGGCGGGGATAAGGAGATATGAAATCCAGGCGATTATCAAGGAGAGTATTTACTGCCTTCGCAAGGGCATCGCGCTCAAAATGAACATCAGCATCAATTGAAATCACCACATCAGGCATATCTCTTTCGATATGGCGATAACCCGCTTGAAGTGCTGCCACTTTTCCGATCCATCCATCGACAAGTGGAGGAGCTTGAATCACGGATATTCGGGAAGAAACGAGATTGTGTGCCAGTTGAAAGCTTTCATCCTCAGAATTGTCATCGATAACAAGAATGGAGAGATGAGGAAGATTTACTTGCGCCTCGAGTTCAAGCAAGATGCGTTCGATGTTCTCTGCCTCATTGCGAACAGGAAGTAGCACTGTGACAGTTGAATCAACTTCTTTACAGTTGTTGGGCCTGCGAATCGTTACATAATTAGCCATCGCAAGAGCGAGCAAGAGAGAGTTGACGACAAAGAGTATGAAGAGCATTGGAATTAAGCTTCGCCGAGCCAATTCTTGTAGATAAATGGCGTAGCAAAGGCGCCAAAGAAGGCAGCCCCCATAAATGCAAGCCCTGGGCGATCAAAGAAGAAGATATTTCCAATGAAGCCAGAGAAGAGCACCCACGTTAAGAGGAATGTCACGGCGCGCAAACTAGCGCTCTCTTTTCGACGTTCAAATGGAAGCACGACATTGAGTAGAGCGACGATGGCACAGCCAGATAAGAGCCAGCCAAAGAAGTTAGAGAGTGGAATATCAGGAACAAATGGAATGTGGGCTCCGGTAACTTCCCATGTCCATCGTCCAGCAGAGACCATCAACGGATCTAGGAAGAGATCCCAACCTGCAAGAAGTGCACCGCCATAGAGGAAAGTCCACTTTGTTGTAACGCGACGCGCGGCCACAAGGCAAGGATGAATCATCATCACCCAAGCGAAAGGAACAACAAGAGGTACATCTAAAAGGGCTATTCCAAGTGAGGAGTCATACTGATAGACACCAAAAGGCCAGCCTGTGTGAACTCCAAGCAGCTCAATGAAGTAACCAAAGAGTGCAGCCAAGATGAAATATCGAGAGGCATATTTTCTGCCGAAGGATAGATAGGCGTGGAGCACCATTGCAATTGCTCCTACATAGATAGTTGCAATTGTGATGACTCGCAGAGTCTCGCCGCTCATTAGCGGATAGAGCATTTGCAGAAGAATGGTCAGCGCAAGAGCAGCCCCAAGAGTAAATCGGGCGCGCTGTGATATGCCGTGACGGCGCCGGCGGTAGTTGTAATGCCTAACGGACATAGGGGAAGTCTGCCGTATTTACCAGTTCGAAGCGCGCAAAGAGCTCCTCGCTATACCAATCAAAGCGCTTGGTATCTTCAATAGCAGCGCGGTGCGGAGCGTTCTTGTAGGCAAAGTCACGCAAAGCCGACTCTGACTGCCAGACTGAGAATGTTCCCTGTAAACCGATTGGGGCCTCACCGATACCGATAGAGAAGAGCAGTCCAGGGGAGTTGTGAAGATCTGTTACTACTGGGGGGATTGATCGCCAGAATCGAATTGCTTGCGACCACTTCAGTCGCGCACGAGTGATTGCGACGACTGGACCGTCGTTCTTTGAGAGAGCGCCAACTACAAATGGCTCACGTTTCGACCATTGACCGTTAGAAGATACTGGATTGAGTAGATATCGATCAACTGAAGTTGACCGTTTTTTCCAACGCTTCACAAATGTAGAGCGATCTACAACATCAAGGTCATTCGCAACAAATAGAATTGCCCATTGCTTTAAGTCGGCATCGGAAGGGGTAAAAGTTTTTCCTGTTCCAGTTCCCATTAGTTTTGCAAAAGAAACGCCAGGCAAATTTCGAGCGGTCCGCCGGCCTATAGCCATCTGCAGAAAGGCAAAAGGAATGGCGCTTCGTCGAACGGTAAAAATGTAGAGAGCAGCCATGTGCTAATCGCCAACCTTCATCGTTTGAGCAGAAGTTGCACTCTGAAGCTCGGCAAAGGATGTTGGAAAGACTCCATGTGGATGTCCCGCGGCAGCCCAAACGACAGGGTAATCATTGAGCGCTTCGTCAATCACAGTGATATCTGGCTTTGAAATCCAACCAATGGGACTGACACCGCCAATTGAGAAGCCCGAGAAGTCTTTAACAAAGGCGGCATCTACTCGCAGCAGTTCGGAGCATTGAAGATTTGCCGCAACGAGAGCAGTATCAACTCGGTGGCGACCGCTGGTAATAATTAAGAGCACCTTCTCTTCCGGAGTTTTGAAGATAAGCGAGGATGCAATCTGTCCTACCTCAATTCCCAAGGCTGATGCAGCATCTTGGGCAGTGCGAGCGGTTTCATCCAGAACTGTGATGGGGCCAGAAATCGCAAGTTCCTCCATGGCAGTAGCCACTCTTTTTACAGCCGACTTCTCAAGTATGTGCTCCATAGTCCGCAAGGCTAGGGGATAGGTTTCTCCAGTGACTACCGATCTTCAACGGGGCCTACGTGCCCGCGTAGCCCTCTTTGCCTCCTTCTTCTTAATGGGCGTAGTCAATATGGCTTGGGTGCCTCGCATCCCAGAGATCAAGAAATTGTTGGGAATCAATAATGGCCAGTTCGGTCTCATCTTTCTTGGCTCTACGGTGGGTGCGCTTCTAGCCGGACAACTGGGCGGTCGAATTGTTCATCGAGTTGGCACCAAAGTAGTTCTCACATTCTCATCCCTTGTTTTTCCTATCGGACTCATCGTGATGGGTATTGCAACTACGCCGATGGTTTTATTTGCGGGACTTGTCTTGATGGGATTTGGAGTTGTAGTGACAGATATCTGCGACAACACCCAAGCAGTCGCGGTCGAGAAGATTATTAATATGAAGTGCATGACCTCTTTTCATGGCGCCTGGAGCCTCGGAGCATTTCTTACAACTGTATTTGGGGGAGCCGTTGCATCGCACCTGACACCGCGTGAGAACTTCATTGTTGTCGGCGTAGTAGCTCTCATACTTTTTATTCCAACCAATATGGCAATGCTGCCTGGAGCCCTTGATGGTCACCGTGGAGATGGCACAACCGAAACTTCAAGCACCATCGCATGGTTTGGAAAAGATGTTGTCATTCTCTGGCTGATTGCCGGCGGGTTACTGACAAGCATGATTGCAGAAATGTCTGCCAGTGATTGGAGCGCAATTCTGCTCAATGAAAATATGGGAATTGGACCGGGCCTTTACGCCAGTGGATTTGCTTGCTTTGCACTCGCCATGATTGTTGTTCGATTTACTGGAGATCGCATCATTGAGAGATTTGGCGCAAGACGGACAGTGCGCTTCGGCGGTTACGTTGGTGGAACCATTTGGCTCATATGTTTAGCAATTGCAATTCCGCTCTCATCACATGCAAAAATCCCTGCTCTCATCATTATGAATATTGGATTTATCGCTGCTGGACTAGCAATCGGCCCGATGTATCCATCCTTTATTCTCGCCGCATCTCGTCTTCCACAATTTGCCGCACCAGTTGCAATTGCACGTGTTGGCCTCATTGGCATCGCTGGCATCTTTGTAGGCCCAACGCTTACCGGATTGATAGCAGAGGCTACCTCGCTATCGTGGGCAATGCTCTACCCGATAGGTGCCTTATTCCTTGCTGGTTACCTCTCCAAGGCGATTAAGACAGAAGCAACTCCTGTAACAAAGTAAAGGTTGCTACTAGAAGCAGGAGAGTGGCAAAAGATTTACGCAAGAGCGCTGGTGATGAGACTCTGCCAAAATGTGAAGCAGCACTTGCCATAACAATTGCGCCAATCGACATAAAGATGGGTACATGCCAATCAACATCGCCCCACATAGCGTTATGACCCAAGAGCGCGGTAAGCGAATTTAAGCTAATTACGAGAAGCGAAGTCCCAGCGGCAATATTCTGCGGAGTTCCAAAGAAGAGAACTAAAGCTGGAATAACAAGAAAGCCACCACCTATCCCGAAGAGACCAGTGATTGCTCCTACAAGCAGTGAAATGGCTATCAATAGTGCGAGAGGAATGCGCTTATGAATCTCGGTAAAAGGGTTACGGAACATCGAGTAACTAGCGAAGAAAAGAACTAACGAAAAGCCCACAGTGATAAAGCGATCAGGGAGATCTGCAGCGATTGATGAGAACCCAAGGTTGGTAATTAATCCAATACCCCAAATAATCAGCGCATCACGGTAGAGAATCTCTTTAGCTCGCATTTTTGGTAGCGCTCCCGATAATGCAGCGAGAAATACCACTGCTAAAGCCGCGGTTGTGGCTTGTTGGGGCGAGAAGTCAAAGAAGTTAATAAGGATTGGCACTGAGAGCATTGCTCCACCAGCACCGACAAATCCAAGTACGGCGCCGATAAAACTGCCAGCAATGAGCGCGCCAACAATCTCCATTCCTCAATACTGTCAGATAAAGAAGAAAGCCCCCTGATTTCTCAGGAGGCTTTCTTGTAAATTTGGCTGATTAGCCGAAGAGTGAAACCGCTCCTACGCTTCCGCCGAATTCAGTAACCAATCCGCTTTCAACGAGGGCAAATAAGATGATTGCAGCGCCACCGAGCGCCATATCCTTATTGAATGCCATCATCTCTTGCATCTTTGTATTGGCATCTGTCTCTTTCCAGTATTGATGGAAGATAAGGGCCGCCAGGATTACCGTGACTGCAATTAGAAGTGAGGCGAGGTCAATCCAGGTTCCAAGAACAATGAGGATGCCACCGACAAGGAAGGTAAGGCCTGATCCAATGACGCCAAGTTTTGCTGCTGGGAGCTTCTTGTACTTTGCATAGCCCGTCATCGCCTCAAGGTTTTTAAAGTGGGCAAAGCCAGCGCCAATCCAGAGAGCGCCAAAGAGAACTCGGCCGAGGATAAGTAGTAGATCCAATTCTTTCTCCATATTCATCCGCCTCAGCACCT
>JACCDX010778060.1_pt1 | contig 12017 bp, 18 predicted proteins | sample 7449681 | NCBI WGS metagenome assembly JACCDX01 (sample SAMN15323450, study PRJNA562643) | freshwater metagenome | isolation source: river surface water | place: USA:Blue River Watershed | collected 2017-08-18 | reverse complement strand
GTTATGATCTTGTTGACGAAACTGTTTTAGAAGCAGGACAATATACTAAAGTTGCTCCTGGGGAATATCATCAATTTGAGGCTGTTGAAGATTGTATTGCCTTTGAATTGTACTGGGCAGAATTTGATCACGACGATATTGAAAGAGAAACAGTGGGGTTTACTAAAAATGGGAACACTTAACTCAAATGTAACATATATCTATGAACGTGCAGACGGTGTTACTTATGCTAGAGAATTTGGAAAGACCGAAAGAAAAGTAATAGGTGTAGACTATCCCTTAACAATGACTGCAAGAGACTGGAATGATATTTTAAAAGAAGCAGATACCAATCCTGCTTTACAAAAGGCCATTAATCATGTTATAATCATATACAAAATTAGCAAAAATTATGAGCAATAAACTCGAACTCAAAGAAAAACTTGCAGCCATTGATCTAGGTGCAAGGACATTATGGGATGATGTCAGCGACGATGAAAGAAAAAGAATCAAGCAAGAATTCTTTATTTTAAATCGATACGTCAGTAGTGTTAAAACAAATAAACGAGAAGTTGCAGAACATTATGTCTTAGCAGTCAATGAATATTTTAACAAGCATTGGTATACGCTACAACAACATCCAAAGCTATTATGGCAACTATTATGTCTGTGTGGACATGATAGTAAGCAAGTATTTTTTCATGAGTGGATTGGTTCTAAAAAGAAAGAAAAGGCTAGTAATAAAAAAACTAAATTCCTAGCCGAAGCATTTCCTAATTCTAAAATGGACGAAATAGAACTGATGTCTAAGATTATATCTGCCGATGATCTTCGATTACATGCAGAAAGACTAGGCTACGATGAACAAAAAATTAAAAAACTTTTTGAGTAATATAGGACATGCTACAATTGTTAACTGATAAAGTTAGTCAAACTTACGCATGTGAGCACTGCGGAAATAAGTTTACTAAAGAAAAAACTCTTATTGTCCACATGTGTGAGCAAAAGCGTAGGCACCTGGCCAAAGATGACAAACATGTTATTTTAGGTTACACAGTTTACAATAGATTTTATAGACTAACACAAAAACAAAAAAACGACAAGACATATTTAGAATTTGCCAAAAGCCCTTACTACAATGCCTTTGTAAAGTTTGGCAGCTTCATGCACAATGTAAATCCACTGTATCCTGATCAGTACATTGACTTTGTTGTTACCAGCGGTGTGAAATTAGACCATTGGTGCAGAGAAGAATTATATGAAAAATTTGTATTGCATCTAATTAAAACAGAGCCGGTTGAAACAGCGTTAGAACGAAGTATTGATACTATGACCAAGTGGGCACAGGAAAATGATTCTGTATGGAATCATTATTTTCATTATGTTAGTACTAGTCGAGCCATGTTTAATATCAAAGATGGTAAGATATCTCCATGGCTGCTACTAAACTGTAATTCTGGAAAATCTTTGTTAAATAAATTTAACGATGAACAATTAGAAGCCATTGGGTTAATGATTGATCCCCCATTTTGGAAAAAGAAGTTCCGTGACAAAAAATTTGACATGGAATTAGTTAAACAAGTAATCAAGGAGTCAAACATATAATGCCAGATATTGACATTGACTTCTATGATCGAAACAAAGCATTAGAACATTTTACACACGTTCGAGCTAGCCGCAAGGACGGTGATAAATTAGTGGCCCATAACACAGGCATATATGTAACTGACATCCCACATGATCCTATTACTAATCTAGCAAACATTGACTACAACGAGGCAGAGGAAAAGGGTTATTTTAAATTAGACTTTCTTAATGTTAGCATCTACAAAGATGTTCGAGATGAGGCTCATCTCAAAACTTTAATGGAGACCGAACCACTATGGGACCTTTTAGAGCAGGACGATTTCAGCAGTTTACTATTTCACGTCAACGGACACGGTTCCATTCTAAGGCAAATGAAACCGACGAGTATACTCCAACTTGCGGCTGTTTTGGCTATGATCAGACCTGCGAAGAGGCACTTGATTGGGAAGGATTGGACGACAGTGATGACGACTATCTGGACAAAGCCCGAGGATGGTGAATACTACTTTAAGAAAAGCCATGCTGTGGCCTATGCACAGGCAGTAGTAGTGCAGATGAATTTAATCTGTGAAAAGATTAGCTATGAGTTTTCATGATTTCTAAAGAGTATCAACAAATTTTAGAATCTCTTAACGGTACTGAAAATTTCGGAAAAAGAAAATCATTACCGAAATATCTAGATTATGTAATAGATCAAATACAACCAACATCAATTTTAGACTTTGGTTGTGGTACAGGTGCCCTTGTTAATACTCTCAAGACACGCTATGCAGACAAGGTAGTAGAAGGCTATGATCCTGGCAATAATAGTTTTTCTAATAAATTTGATAATGTAAAATTTGATTTACTAATGTCAACGGATGTACTTGAACATATAGAGCCTGAATTTTTAGATAGCACACTAAGCTACTTAAAAGAAAAATCAAAACATTTTTATCATCTTATAGCACTAGCACCTTCAAAAGTATTTTTACCAGATGGCAGAAACGCTCATCTTATAATAGAAACAAAAGAATGGTGGAGAAATAAATTTTTAAATCAGGGGTGTCATATTATATTTGAAAAACATATTCATCATAAGAAAGAAGATAGAATAGTAAACAAATATATTATTAGTGGATATTATAAACTATGACTATTTTATCAGCATCACGGACGCTTTCGCACTAATTGAACCGATTTACGTTTGATACGCTTCATAGTTAAACTTAAGATATTAACTACTGGTCCCAGTATTATTTTTACATCTTTGCTATTGAATGTCTTAATAGCGTACTTAAACGGTTCCACATCTTTCTTTAAGAAAATATTAATAGGTACTTGCCGGTTACTTTCCCACCACCATATCTCGCCTTGCTCTAATAATACAGCCTTTTCTTCGGGAGTTTTAATAGTATTAAGGTCGTAAAAACTGGTTACGTATTGATCTTGATTTATAATAACGCCTACATACTCTTCTTCTCCGTACATAAGCACCGTAATGAATGGCAAGTTTTGTTCTATGTTTTCTCTTAATTTAACCATATAAATACAAAGGGGATCCAAATGCAAAAAATTTCAAGTTATTTATATCCGAACCGAGTTATAGTCATAGCTGATTTGGTTTCCTTTCCTGTGGAGATGCAAATCGTGTATCAGCGTATAATAAAAATTTATAAGAATATTGACAACGTTATTGAGTTTGATGTAAAGAATGCTGATCAGAAACGAATCAGTTTAACGGGCTACACTATTAAATTTGTCATGACAGATTTGAACAACGCTCTAATCGCAGAAAAGGTAGCTACATTATCATCAGTAACCGGTCTATGTTCAGTGACCATTGATGAAAGTGACACTTTAAATTTAGACAAGGGCTTTTATAATTTTGCCCTGTATATTGAAACAGCCAGCGGAGTCAAAACATTATTGTATGCAGACACACAATATGGAGCCAAAGGCAAAATTGAAATGGTTGGGGATCTAATGCCCGAGCCAAGACCAGTGGCCACGGTTACGAGTTTCTTAGAAGAACAGAGTGTATTGTACAGCAGTGCAATCAGTGCAGAGCCAGGTATCAATGGCGATCAAGCATTACATACATTTGCATTTTATCCAAATTCATTAATCGGAACAATATACATTGATGCTAGCCTCAGTGAAACTAGTCAAAGTGTACAGTGGGTCGAAATAGATTCAATTCCGGTGACAGCCACCGATTCAACATTTTATAAGAACTACAGCGGAGTCTACAGTTGGTTTAGAGTACGCTATGCAAAGACAGCCGGAACACTTGACAAAGTATTGCTACGAAACTAAAATAGGACTTAATGAGTCTTATCTTAGAAACCGTACAACAACACCTGCCGCCGAAACGTAAAACGACTCCTAGCGGGTGGGTCAGCTTCAATGCAATCTGCTGCCATCATAATGGAACTTCAGCAGATAATAGGCAAAGAGGCGGCATCATGCTCAATGAAGGAGTTAGCTATCACTGTTTTAACTGTGGATTCAAAGCAAGCTGGCAACCTGGTAGAACAATCAGTGTTAAATTTAAAAAGCTTCTACGTTGGTTAAATGTTTCGGATGACTTGATTAATAAGTGTATGCTAGATGCCCTAAGACGCAAAGAGGGTGTTGAAGATACTGGAATTCGAAATCCAATTCCTACATTTATAGAAAAAGCATTGCCTAGAGGATCTAACCCTATAACTAGTTACTTAGATAATCCTCCAGACGAACTAATGCCAGTACTAGAATATTTGGCACAAAGAAAACTCTACTTAGAAGATTATAACTTTCATTGGACTCCTGAAGAAGGATTTCAAAATCGTTTAATAATTCCCTTTTATTATCAAAATAGAATTGTAGGGTATACTGCCCGTAAGATCACAGAAGGTAAGCCTAAGTATATCAGTGAACAGCAGCCAGGGTATGTATTCAACTTAGACGGGCAATTATCCGAGAGAAAATTTGTCATTGTTGTTGAAGGTCCTATTGATGCTATTTGTATCAAAGGCGTAGCACTAACTGGTGCAGAGATTGGAGAAAGTCAACGTGCACTGATTAATCGACTACAACGGCAGGTAATTGTGTTGCCAGACAAAGATGAAGCTGGATATAGACTAGTAGAACAAGCATTAGAGTTCGGTTGGAGTGTTAGCTTTCCTGATTGGGGTGACGACGTTAAAGATGTCAATGATGCTGTAAAAAAGTTTGGTCGACTATATACATTATGGAGTATAGTTCAAAGCACTGAAAGTAATTCTCTTAAAATACAACTAAGGACAAAGAAATGGTTTTTGAAAGATTAATTTATTGGTTATCTACCCCTTGGCGTAAGTATAAACAGCATCGAGAATTAAAAAATCGAATCAAAGAAATACATAAACGAGATCCTTTTATCTACAAATGATCTACTGGGGAATCAACGCTCTTAATCACGGCTCAAGTCTGGCTGTGTTTGATAACGGCGAATTTATAAACAACGTAATAACCTCCGACAGTGATAATTTATCACCGGAGATGTATAAACATTTCTTAGAGTACTATCGTGCACCTGACAGGATTTTTTGGTACGAAAATCCCTGGCTTAAGAAAGCAAGGCAGATTTATGCCAAACAATATAAGACTGCCTTGGACATGTCAGTACTGCCAACCCGCAAACTTAAACAATGGGGATTAGGATATGTACCGGTCACTTATACACCGCATCATGCTAGCCATGCAGCCGCAGGCTACTATACCAGTCCTTTTAATCATTGTGCAGTTGTTGTTATAGATGCAATAGGCGAGTTTGACTGTGCCAGTATTTGGGAAGGCAGACATGGAGAACTGAAAAAACTTTGGAGTGCAAGATACCCGAACAGTCTTGGCTTATTCTATAGTGCATTTACTCAGATGTTAGGATTAACACCAATTCGAGATGAGCATCTGTTACAACAAATGGCACGACAGGGAGATCCTAGAAGATTTAGATCTAGTATTGATCTGTACTTTAAACCAGGTGGCCCCATAAGTTTAGATTACAACTTCCACAGGGGAGTTAATAATTGGTCAGCGGATTTAATGAATCTGCAGGAACAATGTGATCTTGCAGCCGCAGTACAAGAACGATTTGAAATAGAAATTAACAAGGTCATGCTCAAGGCCAAACAATTAACCAATGCAGACTGCCTAGTTTACATGGGCGGTTGTGCTATGAACTCGGATGCTAATCGCAACGAAGTTGAACCTAAATTTAAATATATCTGGAGTTTAGCTGATCCTGGTGATGGTAGCAGTAGTATCGGTGCAGTTACCTATCATACAAAACAACGAGTATGGAAAGACTGGGCTCCAGTCAAACATATTGCTATTAATGTATAAAGAGTGTATAATAAATTATGAATACTAGACAAAACGCAGACTATGGATATGACATCCAGAAGCTATATTTAGAAATGATGCTCAGTGATGCAGAAACATTTGTACGCTGCCAAAGCATCTTTGATCACGAACTATTTGATAGAAAATTACAAAACTCGGCAAAGTTTGTCAATGACTATGTCACAGAACACAATGTTCTGCCCACATATGAAATTGTCAATGCTGCCACCGGCAGTAATCTAGATCGTGCAGAAGGACTGAAAGAAGAGCACTATGATTGGCTGCTCACAGACTTTGAAACTTTTATTAGACACAAAGGTCTAGAAAAGGCCATTTTACAAAGTGCAGATCTATTAGAAAAGGGCGAATATGGCCCAGTTGAAGATCTAGTCAAGAAGGCAGTGCAGGTTGGTTTGACCAAAGACATGGGCACTGACTATTTCTCGGATCCTCGAGCACGTCTAATGAAGATCAAAGACAAGAATGGTCAAATTAAAACAGGTTGGGATACTGTGGACAAGAAATTGTTTGGCGGTATGAACCGAGGAGAGTTAAACATCTTTGCAGGTGGATCAGGTGCAGGTAAGTCGCTATTCCTAGCAAACCTAGGTGTGAACTGGGCACTACAGGGCTTAAATGTAGTATACTTGACACTTGAGCTCAGTGAAGAACTTGTGTCCATGCGTGTGGATTCTATGATCACTGAGATCCCTGCAAGGGATGTTTTTAAACAAATTGATGAAGTAGAGATGCGAGTGCGGATCATCGGCAAGAAGTCGGGCACATATCAAGTCAAGTACATGCCCAGTGGTAAGACAGCCAATGATGTACGTAGCTATCTAAAAGAATATGAAATCAAACTAGGACGCAAAGTTGATATCTTATTGGTTGACTACTTGGACTTGCTCATGCCCATTAGCAAAAAGATTTCAGCAGAGAACTTGTTCATCAAAGACAAGTATGTGTCAGAAGAACTGCGTAACCTAGCAGTGGAAAAGAACTGTGTGCTGGTCACAGCGGCACAGCTTAATCGAGGTGCTGTAGAAGAAGTTGAGTTCGATCACAGTCACATTTCAGGCGGACTTTCAAAGATCCAGACAGCAGATAATGTTTTTGGTATCTTTACCAGTCGTGCCATGCGTGAACGTGGCAAGTATCAAATCCAGTTAATGAAAACACGTAGTAGTAGTGGTGTGGGACAAAAGATTGATCTAGACTTTGACATCGACACACTACGCATCACTGATCCAGGTGAAGATGGACAGACCGAATACAATGGTGGCAGTTCTTCAAAGAGTCCCAGCAGTATCTATGATTCTATCAAACAAAAGTCCAACATAGAATCCAGTACAACTCCTTCATCACAGCCCTGGGAACGTGCCCAGCCCAAACCCGGATTAGATCCGCTAGCGGGAGTCAGCGTCAGCAAACCCAAGGCCAATGTTGAAAGCAGTAAACTACGAGAACTATTAAACAATATTGGAGACAGCAATGAACTATGATATAATCGCAGACTGGAACAAGTTTGTACATCCCGACTGCGGTAAAACATGGACTGTGGATCAAGAAATTATTCAATTTCCTTTTCTCACAGAAGAAGGCTGTGCCAAACTACTAGAGCTGGCCACGACCTATGACCGATACTTTTCACGTCATAGACAAGGACATGATACCATAGGCTACAAGGGCAATTTAGAGTTTGTCAATTTGAACTTTAGCTTTGTTAGTAGATTGATGTTTCTGCAGTTTATTGAGCACTATAAACTACTGTTCCCTATGATTTCCGAAGTTTGGCCCTATACACAGATACCGGGCTGGTTTAGTCCATTGATTGTCAAGTACGAAACAGCACACGATGATCGATTGGACCCGCATCACGACATGAGCTTGATCACCATGGTGGTTAAACTCAACAACAATTTCCAGGGCGGGGATCTAGTATTCCCTAGACAAAATTGGGACAATCGTGATCTGCCCGTGGGACATGCTGTGATGTTCCCCAGCACTGTCACACACTGCCACTATACCCGTCCTATGATTTCGGGCACAAAATACAGTCTAACCAGCTGGACTTGGCCTCCAGAATGGCCCGAAGGCAAGTTTCACGGTGTTCCTAACGGTCAAATGCCATAAATAGTTGATCGAGGATTAATCATGGATTTAAGAGGACAGTTTAAACAGTTGGTTGAGCAACAGCCCTTTGATCAGTTCCAAACTACCAAAGACAAGGACATGGCTAAGTGGATCAGCCAACACGGTGGTGCACAGATTGCTCTAGTAGGAGACAGCATTGCCTACGGCATCAACAGCCAGCTAAATCAGGGTGTAGAACCCGATGCAGCCAAAGGTTTAAACAGTGCTGCCATACTGAGACGCATACAAACAAACCCCAAATTGAAAAACGCTAAAACAGCAGTGATCAGTGCAGGCAGCAATGACATTGTAGGGGGCAAGGGTAATCCGGCAGCACTCACAGCTAATCTTGCAAAAATCCGTGATGAACTCAATGCAGACAAATATGTTTGGATAGTGCCCTATGACAATGTGGCCGCCGATGCTGTGGCCAAGTTTGCACAGGGTCGTGGCGATGCTACCATAGCACTGTCAGAATTCCCCAGCAATGACGGAGTACATCCCAGTAACTATGCCAGCCTAGCTGGACGAATTAGAAGCATGGTCAAAACCACTGCACAGCCCCGAGCAGATGCTGCCCCGGCTGCACAAGATGCCACACCCACATCAGGTGGTGCCGCACAGCCTAAATTGGCTGCAGATGCAGATCCAAAAGTAGCAGAACTACAGCAGGCTCTAGTGGCCGCAGGATTCAATCTACCCAAACACGGCATAGATGGCAAAATGGGACCTGAAACCAAAGATGCTATTCTACGTGCAGAACAGGCTTTGGGCCGTAGTCCCACAGGGCAGGTCACAGCACAAGAACTGGCCCGGCTCAAGGGCGGTGCCAGCCAAACTGAACCCGCGGCATTGAAACCCGAGAAAAAGGCCGATGCCGAGCGACTAAAGAAATCACTGTCAGCCATTGAACAGGCCCTGAACAAGATCAAGAAAGAAAGCCGAGAGCCCACGGCCGTGGAAGAAATGCAGCAGTGGCGTGATCTAGTTGAAGCACAGCCTAAGATACCCGTGGGTGCCAAGTTTGATCGTGCCACGGGCAATTGGTACACAGTGAGTCCCACAGGTGCCAAGACCTATATCGGGGGACTGACACAGCAGCCGCAGTCCAGCAAGTTGAGCCGATTTGCCAAGAACTTTGGTTCTCGTGCACTAGGTGCGGGCAGTGCAGGTAAGATAGCCGCACGTGGTGCACTAAGAGCTGTGCCCTATGTGGGCTGGGCCATGTTGGCCAAAGATGCCTGGGATGCTTGGCAGGATGTCAGCAGTGAAGAACGCGAGGGCATGGATCCAGAATTGGTCAAGGCCATTGAAGAAAATCTACCAGTGCTACAAGAGTTCGCAGAAGATGAAGCACTGATGCAGAGCTTGGATCAGGAAACACAGTCCAGACTTCGCAGAGTATTAACCGCCCTAGAGGACCTTTAATCGCCGATTTTTTAGGGCAAAATGATAAGTACGTGTATAATTCGTCTTATCATGCTAACACAGATCAACCCCACAGATCTAGACCTCACACTAGAAGATCCAGTGAGACCCACCATACCCATGTCATGGAGAAACCAGCACGAAATCTGGGCTTGGACTGAAAATGGGCAGAGAACAGCCACTGTCTGCGTGGCTTGGTTGATCACAGTGCCCGACAGTGAAGAAGTCATGCTGATCACACCTCCGGGACATACGGCAGTGGCCTATACCATTTGGAGCACACAGCCGGGACATGGACAGCAGTTGATCCGTGCAGTGCGTGATCGAGTACAGGCTAGACCAGACTGCCAGGGCATGTATACTCTGAGTCCTCCCACTGAAATGGCTCGCAAGTTCCACCTACGCAATGGTGCTAGTACATATAGAATCAATGCAAGCACAGTGAACTACGAATATCAGCTGAGACCCGAAACCGCACCCCAGGCAGAAACCCAAGCTGAAGCCTGACCCAGCCGCGAAGCGGCAGCGGAGCAAAAAACGGTAAAGCAGATTTAGAACCAATTATCTACGCAGATAATAAATATGCCATGAACCAATTAAAGAAAATCATATATTTTACTCTAGGCTGCCTCTGTCTAGTCATGGCCTACATAGGTGTGATAACTCCGGGCATTCCCTACAGTCCATTCATAGTGGCCGCAGCTTGGTGCTTTGCACGTAGCAGTGAGCGTATGCACCGTTGGATAATGAATCATCCTATATTTGGACCATTCTTGACCAACTGGACAACCAAGCGTGTGTTTCCACAGAAAATGAAATATCTAATGCTGGCTATGATGACATTGAGTCTATGCATTATGAGTTTTACTGTAAAACCCATAGGTGTGATCAGTACAGCAGTGTTTATGGCATTGGTAGCTGTTTGGGCTTGGCGTTATCCTAGTTCAGTGGAAGAACACGATCGCAGACTGGCCAACAATGAAAAAATTGGCTGGTTTTAACAGTAGCTGAACCAACCAGTGATGATATACTTGATGTCAGTGGGTGAAGCTAGTCCACGATGCGTGTGAGTCCAATCAGCGGGCCATATCACAGTGAGCCCTTGTTGTGGACTGAGCGTGAGATTCTGTTGTGGAAACTCTGTGCCACCTTGATTTGACACAGTGTTTAAATAGGTCATAAACACTAGATGACGAGCAGACTGTGAGCCACGATGCCCGGTACGCTCGCAGTGGAAACTGTGAAATGCCTGTCCTGGCTGATAGCACTGTATCTGCACTGACTCGCAGACTGCCCAAGGATCATAGCGATTGCACCATGGATACTGTGCTATGTAGTCATTGGCTGCTAGTTGCAGTTCTTGATTGTAGCGATGCCATATGGGATCTCTAAAGTCAACAGTGACTTCTGTACAGTCCTTGAGATTGGTGTCCACGTAACGCTGATCATCGACCCAATAACCGCCCTGACGCTGGGGCGATCGGTGATAGTAGTCAATGAGATCACTGCAGAGTAGGGGATCCTGTATGTGGCTTTGTGCGATAAAGTTCATATACATACTTACCCGAAATGGGTCCTAGAGCCCAAAAAAGTTGCCGCGTATTTTTTTAAATATCCGGGTATTTTTTCGGTGGGGTGGTGATTTTACCCATACGTGCTGTTGTAAAAGTGCAACAAAATAAAAAAGCATACCCCGACCCCTCAATATTCTCAACCTCTCGAGAAATATTTTTTTTCTAAAGAAAAACCCCGATGACCTTTTCGATCACCGGGGCATCACCGAGTTGACTCAGATCAGTCCATGCGTGAACCAGCGTAGACCTTTTCCAAACCTAGCTTAGACTTAAGAACTTCTGCGTAAGCATAGGCACCTGCTTCCAGTATGTCCAAGCTCTGCACAGCAGCCTTGCTAGGGTTCCACAAGCTCAATGCACCCGTGTAGTCTTTGCGGAAGCCTGCGGCCTGTAGTGCTTGACCCAGCTTAGAGTTCTTACGCACACCCCACACATTGACCCAAGCAAAGCCACAAGCACCACGGTCGCCGCCCAAGGCAGCATGGGCTTGTTTAGCGGCAGTGCGAGCAGCCTGGGCAGCTTCGTTGAGTGCGTCTTGTACAGCTTCGAGGTTGAATGTAGTTGCAGTCATTTATCGCTCCTTTGTGTTTAACTAAGTGTCTAGTATACGCTCAAATAGAAACCCTGTCAACCTTAGGGATTCTATAGGCAGTGCCCTGTGCTGTGACAGTTTTGGTAATGCCCTCTAGTTCATAGTCACGCTCTAACTGAGCAAGACTCTGTGCATCTGTGACGCGACCCTGATCAATCTTTACCACAATGAACTTCTTGCGATAGGTCACATACACTGTACCTGAGTAGCAGAGACCCAAGCCCAATCGGATCTGCTCTGCCCTGCGGCGTTGCTGTTCCGAGTAGCCTGTGCTGGCGGCATAGCTCTTGACACGGGCATCCATGAATGCGGCAAATTTGAACTGACCTGCGTCTCGGGTATCTAGTTGCTGTGCTTGCATCATTGCTCCTTAGTAT
>JACCDX011537169.1_pt1 | contig 12018 bp, 11 predicted proteins | sample 7449681 | NCBI WGS metagenome assembly JACCDX01 (sample SAMN15323450, study PRJNA562643) | freshwater metagenome | isolation source: river surface water | place: USA:Blue River Watershed | collected 2017-08-18 | reverse complement strand
GCGCCGTTGCCGCCCACCAGGTACTGGTAGAGGGCCTGCAGCGCGAACTCGCGCGCGCGGCTGCGGGCCGACTTGTTGGCCGAGCGGACGGCGGGCCGGCTCTCGGCGGTCTCGCGGGGGAGGGCGGGGTCGGGGGTGCCCAGGCGATCGGTGCCGTGGTCGGCGCCGTCCTGGCCCTGGTTGCCTTCCGTGCCCTCGGAGGAAATGATGGTGTTCATCGGCGCAGCCCCTGCAGCAGCCGGTACATCTCGACCACGACCTGCGCGGCGTCCGCGCCCTTTTCGGTCTGGCGGGCCAGGGCCTGCGCCAGGTTCTCGGTGGTGAGGATGGCGTTGGCGATCGGCAGCCGGTGGTCCAGCCCGACGCGGGTGACGCCAGCGCCGGCCTCGTTGGCCACCAGCTCGAAGTGGTAGGTCTCGCCGCGGATCACGCAGCCCAGGGCCACGAGTGCATCGAAGCGGCTGCTTTCGGCCATGGCCTGCAGCGCCAGCGGCACCTCGAGGGCGCCGGGCACCTGCACATGGGTGATGTCGGCCGGGGCGACGCCCAGGCGGGTGAGTTCGTCCTTGCAGGCCTGCGCCAGGGTGTCGGTGATGCCCTGGTTGAATCGCGCCTGCACGATGCCGATGCGAAGGCCCTTGCCATCCAGGTTCGAGGCCTGGCCCTTGTCTGCGCCGAGCATGTCGGTCTGTCCTTGTCTGAGAGTGAGGGTGCCGCCGCGTCGCTTCAGGACGCGGCCGTCGGGGTGGTGTAGCCGGTGACCTCGAGGCCCCAGCCGGCCATGCTGGGCATGGGGCGGGGCGAGCCCATCACCGTCATGCGCTGCACGCCGCAGGCGCGGATGATCTGCGCGCCCACGCCATAGGTGCGCAGGTCCATGCGGCCCCGCTCGGGCGCCTGGGAGGCGCGGGCGGTTCCCTCGAACTGGGCCAGCAGCTGCGCCGCCGACTCGCCGGCGTTGAGCAGCACCGCCAGTCCCTTGCCTTCCTTGGCGATGTGGGCGAGGGCCGCGTCCAGGCCCCAGGAGTGCATGGTGCGGCCAACCTCGAGGGCGTCGAGCACCGACAGCGGCTCGTGCACGCGTACCGGCACCGCGTCCTGCGGCTGCCACTGGCCGTGGACCAGTGCCAGGTGCAGGCCCTGGCTGGGACGGTCGCGGAAGGCGTGGGCGGTGAACTCGCCCCAGGCGGTGCGCAGGGTGCGGGAGCCGACCTTGTCGATCAGCGAGTCGTGGTGGCTGCGGTACTCGATCAGGTCGACGATGGTGCCGATCTTGAGGCCGTGCTCGGCGGCGAACAGCTGCAGGTCCGGCAGGCGGGCCATGGTGCCGTCGTCCTTCATGATCTCGCAGATCACCGAGGCGGGCGTGAGGCCGGCCATGGCGGCGAGGTCGCAGCCGGCCTCGGTATGGCCGGCGCGCATCAGCACGCCGCCGTCGACCGCCTGCAGCGGGAAGATGTGCCCGGGCTGCACCAGGTCGGTGGCCTTGGCGCCGGGTGCCACCGCGGCCTGCACGGTGCGGGCGCGGTCGGCGGCGGAGATGCCGGTGGTGACGCCCTCGGCGGCCTCGATGGAGACGGTGAATGCCGTGCCGGTCTTGGTGCCGTTGCGCGCCACCATGGGCGGCAGCTGCAGGCGCTCGCACAGAGGCCGGGTGAGGGTCAGGCAGATCAGGCCTCGGCCGTAGCGGGCCATGAAGTTGATGCCGTCGGCGGTGACATGGTCGGCGGCCATGACGAGGTCGCCCTCGTTCTCGCGGTCTTCCTCGTCGACGAGGATGACCATCCGTCCGGCCTTGAGCTCGGCGACGATGTCCTCGACCGGCGAGATCGCCACGGGCTTCAGGGCGGGGTGGGGGGCGTTCATGCGTTGTTCCTGGTGGCCGCGGCCGGGGCCGCGGAGGGCGCGCCGGCGCCGAGCATGCGCTCGACGTAGCGGGCGATGAGATCGATCTCGAGGTTGACCGGCCGGCCCGCGGCCAGGGCCTTGAGCGCGGTGTGGTCGACGGTATGCGGGATCAGGTTGATGGCGACCTCGCAGCCCTCGGCGGTGTCGGCCACGGCGTTGACGGTCAGGCTCACGCCGTTGACGGTGATCGAGCCCTTGTAGGCGAGGTACTTCGCCAGCTCGCGCGGGGCGAGCACGTCGAGGGCCCAGCTCTCGCCGACCGGCTCGAAGCGTTTCACGTGGCCGATGCCGTCCACATGCCCGGAGACGATGTGGCCGCCGAGGCGGTCATGCGCGCGGAGGGCCTTCTCGAGATTGACCGGGGCGCCGGCCTCGGCCAGGCCTGCGGTGCGGGCCAGGGATTCGGCGGAGATGTCGATGGTGAAACGGTGAGCGGGCAGGTCGAGCGTGGTGACCGTCATGCAGGCGCCGTTGATCGCGATGCTGTCGCCCAGGCCCACATCCTCCAGGTAGCCGGCGGGGGCCTCCAGGGTGAGGCGCTTGCCGTGCTGTGAAGAACTTCCGAGGTCGTGGACGGCGGCGATGCGCCCCACGCCGGTGATGATGCCGGTGAACATCCCCGTATTTTCGCAGGGATTCGGAGGGCTGGCCCTGGAAAGGTCACCGCGCGGAGAACCGGCTGGCGGCGCGCCCGCTTTCGGGCCCGCATTCCGGCCGCCTGGCGGGTCCTGCCGTCAGCGGGCGTCGCGCTGCACCCGGGCCACCACGCGCAGGTCGTCTCCCACCTGGGTCACACCGTGGAATCGCATGTCGATGCCCTCCGCCAGCGACGGCAGCGGTCCCAAGGCGGCCATCCCCAGCCCCGGGCCCAGCAGGCGCGGCGCGAGGTAGACGACCAGCTCGTCGGCCAGGCCCTCGCGCAGCAGCGCGCCATGCAGGCGGTGGCCCGCCTCCACATGCAGCTCGTTGACCTCGCGGGTGGCCAGGTCACGGACCATCGCCGCCAGGTCCACCTTGCCCTGGGGGTCGGGCAGCGCCCGGACATCGGCGCCCCGTTCCTTCAGGGGCGCATGCCGGAGCGGATCACTTTCGGCGGTGTAGACCCAGACCGGCCGTCGGGCCTCGAACAGGCGCGCAGCGGGCGGCAGGCGCAGCGCGCCATCCACCACCACCAGGGCGGGCTGCCGCGGCGTGTCGACGCCGCGCACGTCCAGACGCGGGTCGTCGTCGAGGACCGTGCCGCTGCCGGTGAGCAGGGCGCAGGCGCGCGCGCGCCAGGCGTGGCCGTCGGCCCGTGCGGCCTCGCCGGTGATCCACTGGCTTTCGCCATTGGCCAGGGCGGTCGCGCCGTCGAGCGAGGCGGCGATCTTCAGCCGGACCCAGGGCCGGCCTTGCTCCATGCGCTGGAAGAAGCCGATGTTGAGCTCACGTGTTTCGTCAGCGCCGGGGCCGACATCGACGCTGACCCCGGCCGCGCGCAGCCGCCCGAAGCCCCGGCCCGCGACGCGCGGGTTCGGGTCCTCGCAGCTGGCAACGACGTGGCCGATGCCCGCTGCCACCAGGGCATCGCAGCAGGGCCCTGTGCGGCCGGTGTGGGAGCAGGGCTCCAGGGTGACCCAGGCGGTGGCGCCGCGCACGTCATGGCCGCGGGCCTGCGCGTCGCGCAGGGCCATCACCTCGGCATGCGGCCCGCCGGCCTGCTGGGTGAAGCCTTCGCCCAGCACCTGGCCGTCGGGGGCGGTGATCACGCAGCCGACATGCGGGTTGGGGCTGGACAGGTACAGCGACCGGGCGGCCAGCGCCAGCGCGCGCGCCATCTGCGGCTGCAGGGACGGGCCAGGCCGGGAAGCGGACGGCGTCGTCATGCGTGCCCCCCCTGAAGCTGGCGGGGTGCTGTCTGCGCCGGCCAAGCGACTGCCGTTCCAGTTTGTAATAAAAAGATATGAATTTCCAACGGATCTCCGTTCAGCCTGCGCCGGGCTTGCCGGCTCTTGCCCGGCGGCTACGACGTCAAGGCGGCATCAGCCTGGTCGAGTTGCTGATCGCGATGGCCCTGGCCGTCGTTCTGCTCTCGATCGCCGTCCCGGCGTTCACCGGCTTCCAGGCCCGGCGCGCCACCGATGCCGCCCTGGCGGCCCTGTCCGATGACCTGGCCCTGGCCCGCGCGGAGGCGATCAGGCGTGGGAATTCTGTCACCATTTGCGAATCCGTCGACGGGGCCACCTGCAGCGATCAGGGCGACTGGCGAGGCGGCTGGCTGATGTATGACCGGCGCGCCGCAGCCCCTGCGTCCGGGAGTCCGGCCTCTGCCGTCCTGCGGGTGCAGGGACCGCTCCAGGGCATCGACTCGCTCGCGGTCAACCTGGGCATCGTCAAGCGGATCACCTTCGGCCCGACCGGCATTGGCGCAGGTGCCAACGGCAACATCCATGTCACGCCTTCCGCCGACCCCCAGGCCATGCGCCTGCTGTGCCTCAAGCTGGGCCGGGACGTGCTCCAGCCTTCCGGGACCCAGACATGCTGACCCGGCGCGCAGCGCGCCCTCGGCTGCACCGAGGCCTGAGCCTGATCGAATTGCTGGTGGCCCTCCTGGTGGCCAGCGTGGGCCTGCTGGCCTTCGCGTCGCTGCAGGCGGCCTCCCTGCGTCATACCCACATCACACAGCGGCGCGTCGTGGCCACGCTGCTGGCCGAGGACTTCATCGAGCGCCTGCGCGCCAACACCATCAACGCGGCTGACGTGCAGGCCTACGAGGTGACCGAATCCTTCGAGATCCAGGCTGCCCAGCCGCTGGCGGCGATCGACACCAGCTGCGAGGGCCCGGCTGCCAGCTGTGCCGTCCAGGCCATGGCCGACTACGACCTGGCCCAGGTGCGGCGACATGCTCGCGCCTTGCTGCAGTCCGATGGCGCCCTGTTCGCGAAGCTGGACCCGGCAGACCCGGAGGGACGCACGCTTGACCTCTGGGTGGCCTGGCGCGAGCCCCTTACGCGCGAACCGGCCGCCGTCCTCAGGCCTGCGGACGAGTGCCCGGCCGGGTTGGACGTCGCAGACGACTTCTCGGTCCGCTGCCTGCGCTGGCGGGTGCGTCGATGAACCGGCCACGCAGCCGACCGGGTGTGCCCGCGCGGGGCTTCTCCGTCATCGAGCTGATGGTGGCCTTGGCGCTGAGCCTGCTGCTGGTCGCCGCCATGTTCGTATCCTGCCTCGGCACCTTGTCGGTCAGCCGCCAGCAGCGTGCCCTCAGCGACATGACGCAGCGCGCGCAGATGGCCTTCTCGTTCATCCGGCGCGATATCCAGGCTGCGGGTTATGTCCACCCCGTCGAGATCAGCAGCTCGCGCTATGGGGCGGTGAACGCCAGCGTCACCGACCGACCGATCTTCGGCTGCAGTGACGCCTTCCTTGTTCCACAGGCGCCGCTCGGCCTGAGTGACTGCGGGCCACCGGGGGCCGGGTCGGATGCCATCGAAATCAACTTCGAGGCGGCCCGATACAGCGCCCTGCAGGATTCGAATGATTTGCTCGCTGATTGCCGGGGCAGCGCACTGGTCGCCGCAGGCGCCGTCTCGCAGGCCTCGGCACCCGTCGGCTCGACCCGGATCGCCACGGCGAGCCGCTATTTCGTCGAGGAGGCCGATGGGACGCCAATGCTCTACTGCGCCAGTCCCTCCTCGACCAAGGGCGCCCTCGTCCCCCATGTCCAGCAGTTGCAGGTCCGTTACGGGCTCTCTTCCGGCTGGACGCATGAAGATCCGAGCGCCCGGCGACCGAGCCGCTTTGTCGCGGCCAGCCAGATCACCGGCAGCCAGTGGGCGGACGTGGTGGCGGTGAGGCTGTGCCTGCTGGTGCAAAGTCCGGAGCCCGTGCTTGTGGGCGGGGAGAGCGCCACGGCTTCCTACCTGGGCTGCGACGGTCTCACCCACCTCAGCACTGATGGCCTGATGCGACGCGCCTTTGTGTCAACCGTGGCAGTGCGAAACCGGGGGGCCATGTGAGCAGGCGTTCGCTCGAGGGGCGGACCGGCTCCGGTCGCCGGGCCCGCAGCCGTGGCATCGCGCTGCTGGTCGTCCTGGTCCTGCTCCTGGTCATGGGCCTGACCACCGGGATGGCCATGCGCAGCGCCGTCACCACGCAGAAGGTGGGGGCGGCGCTGCGTCTGGATTCTGTGGCCCAGCAGGCCGCAGAGGCCGCCCTTCGCGCCTGCGAGGATGAAATCGACAAGCCTCCTGGCCAGGGGGCTCCCGAACTGGCCAACCTCGACACCCTGCCCGCCCAGCCCGTCGACCAGCTGCGGTGGTCGCAATTCAGCTGGTGGGCGCCTACGCCGCCGCAGGCCGATCAGGTGGTCCGCTATGTCCCGCCGAACGTCGTGCCGCCAGGTACGCCGAACCCGGAATGCCTCGTCGAGCGAATGAGCCTGTCCACCAACCAGCCGGCGATCGTGGTGACGGTCCGCGGCTTCAGCCCGGGGTACACGTTCGATCCGTCCACCGGCCAGACCCTCTCGGGCCAGGTCGTGTGGCTGCAGTCATTTCTCTATTACGAGTGAGTTCGCCATGGCTCGGATCACCACTTTCCTCCCGTCCGGAGCCATCCTCCGGCTCGCGGGCCTGCTGCTCGGTGTGCTGCTGCCGCTCGCTGTCCGGGCGCAGGACTCGGCACGGGCACCCGAGCCCGCCCAATGGCCGCTCCTCAACCCGGTGATTGCGCCGGTCAAGCCCAACCTGATGATCACGCTCGACGACTCGGTCTCGATGGTCCAGCGGCATGTGCCCGACGCGGGCGTCAAGGCGGTGGTCGGCGGCTTCCTGGTCACCACGCCCATCACCTCCCCGAGCGGCCCCCTCAAGTTCGCGCCCGAGGACAGGTACGCGTACACGCTGTCGGCGGTGCCTGGTTCCAGCGATTGGCCTCAGCGCTTCCTGCGGTCGCCGGACACCAACCCCCTGTACTACAACCCGGAGGTCCGCTACCGCCCCTGGCTCAGGGCCGATGGCAGGCGCTACCCGAACGCGTCGATCAACGCGGCTGTCGTGAACCTCGACGATCCCCTGAGCGTCACGGCCGATCTGGCCACGACCGTGAACGAGAAGCCCGCCAACTGGTGCATCGGCATGCCCACCGTGTGCGGAAGGGACGTCTCCACCCGGATCTACGCGCCAGGTCTCTACTACCGCCTGCGCCGGGACCGTGGTGGCTTCCTCGACCCGTCGGTGGCCGGCAACTTCGACGAATTCGACGTCAACAGCCCGGGTGGGCTGCCGCGCGGCCCCGACCGCAGCGATTGCGCCGCGCCCACCTGCACCCGGGCCGAGGAGCAGCAGAACTTCGCCAACTGGTTCGTCTACTACCGGTCGCGCCTGTTGCTGGCCAAGGCGGTCCTGGGCGAGGTCATCGGCCAGCTGCCCAACCAGATCCGGGTCGGCTATGGGCGTCTTGGCAAGGCGCCCGGGCAGGTCGACGGCATCGGCAGCTTCGGCATGATCGAGTCCGGCGTGCGCGACCTCTCGGCGGACGGCCGGTCGCGATTCCTCGCCTGGCTCTATGGCCTGGGAGCCCGTGCGCCCACGCCGCTGCGCGAGGCGCTGCAGGAGGTCGGCAGGTATTTCACGTCCTCCGACAGCCGGGGCCCCTGGGGGCAGGTCCCGGGCACGCCCTCCGATGCGCCGCACCTGGCGTGCCGCCGGTCCCATCACCTCCTCATCACCGATGGCGACTGGAACGAGACGCCCGATGTGCCCCTGGTGTCGGTCGGGAACATCGATGGCGCGGGGCGCCCGGCCTCCCAGCCCGCGGCGGACTGGCACTACACGCCGGCACGGCCCTACCAGGACGACTGGGCGGATACCCTGGCGGACTATGCGCTGTACTCGTGGGCCCGCGACCTGCGGCCCGACGTCCCGGACAAGGTCAAGCCCGTCCCAGGCAATGAAGCCACCTGGCAATCCCTGAGCCAGTTCATCGTGGGCCTGGGCGTACGGGGGAGGCTCGATCCCGCCGCGGACCTGCCGGCGCTGACCGCCGGCACCAAGGCCTGGTCGGAGGACAAGATCGACGACCTCTGGCACGCCGCCCTGAACAGCCGGGGCCAGTACTTTTCGGCGACCGACTCGGCCGCCCTTCGCCGCGCCCTGCGGGCCGCCCTGGCGGCGATGGCGCCCGAGGGCCGCAACCAGGGTGGCGTGAGCGCCGCCGTCGCGCAGGCGGGCGGTTTCGTCAAGTACCTGCCCCAGTTCCGGCCCAGCGACTGGAGCGGCGATCTGCTCGCCATCGGTCTCGACGCGAAGGGGCAGGGCAGTACCGTGCAGTGGCGTGCCGAGGCGGCGCTACCGCCCTGGCAGGCCCGGCGCCTTTTCATCTGGGACGATGGCCGGTCCACGCCGGGGGCAGTGGCCCTGGACTGGGCGCAACTGAGTGAACCCCTGCGCGCGGCGATGGGGCCGCAGGCCGATGCCCAGCTGGTCGACTACATCCGGGGCCGGCGGACCCTCGAGGAAGACGGCGGCTGGCGGGTCCGCGGCGGCCTGCTGGGCGACTTCATCAACAGCAACCCGCTGGTGGTGGATGCGTCCGAGGATTCCAGCCTGAAGCGCCTGCCGGGGATCGGCAGCAGCTACGCCAACTACGTCCGCACCGTGAAGGCCGCGCGCCCGCGGGTGGTGTACATCGGTGGCAACGACGGCATCCTCCACGCCTTCCGCGACAGCGCAGGGGCCGATGGCTCGCCGGCGGGTCGTGAGATCTTTGGCTACCTGCCCCGGGCTGTGGCAGCACGCCTCAACGAGTTGCGCAGCATCGACTACAACCAGGGTCCCGAGCAGCACCGCTACCTTGTCGATGGCCCGCTGCGCGAGTTCGATGTGCACGTCCCGCCGCCGGGCGGCAGCACACCCGCCTGGCGCAACTACCTGCTGGGGTCAACCGGTGCCGGCCCCGCTGCGGTGTTTGCCATCGACATCACCGACCCCGACGCCCTGGGGGCGTCCAGTCCCCGATGGGAGCTGCGCGCCGAGAGCGACTCGCGCCTCGGGCATGTGCTGGCCCCCCTGGCCGCGGGGATGCTGCCCAACGGCAGGTGGGTGGCCCTGTTCGGTAACGGGTACGGCAGCGCGTCCGGGCGGGCCCATCTGTTCGTGGTGGACCTGGAAAGCGGGAGAGTCAACGCCCTCGAGCTGACTGGTGGGGGCACGCCCAACGGCCTGGGCGGGGTGGCGCTCTACAAGGATGGCGAAGGCCGGATCACCAGTGTCTATGCGGGCGACCTGCAGGGACAGCTGTGGCGGATGGACTTCAAGCCCGACGCGGCGTCGAACTTCGTGGTCGCCTTCGGTGGCGAGCCCCTGTTCAGGGCGGCCGCCGGCCAGGCGATCGTCCAGGCCCCAGTGCTCCAGTCGCGCGGGGCCAGCCGCCTGCTGATGATCGGCACCGGACGCCTGATCACCCCGGACGACGCGGCCACCACCACGGTACAGGCGGTCTACCTGGTCGAGGACCGGCCTGGCGACACGCTGCCGCGTCCGCTGGGACCGTCGCAGCTGGCCGAACGCACGCTCGCCCCGATCGTCCCGGCCGGCACCCGCGCCACTGGCGCCACAGGCGCCGGGCCTTCCTTCTACGGCGTCAGTGGCGCCGAGATCGACTGGGCCCATCAGCGTGGCTGGCGTCTCTCCCTGGCGGGCACCGAGGTGCCCCAGGGGCTGCGCGTGCTCCAGCCGATCGACGCCTTGTCGGTCTCCAGCGACCTGATGCTCGTGGCGGCCGAGGCGCCCGCCGCGTCACCTGACCCCTGTGCAGAGACCGCCAGCGGCTCGGGCATCAACCTGCTCCTTCGTTTTGTTTCCGGGCTGCCATCCGCGCGGCCCGCGCTGGACACGAACAGCGACGGCGTCGTCGACGTGCGGGATGACCGCCTGGTGGCCGGCTACGCCACGCAGTCCGATGGCGCGGATGCGGTGCTGGCCATGAAGCCGGCGCCGGCCGCGCCGGCCCTTGGCCCTGGGACAACGCCCGTCGCAGCCGATCCCGCCGCGTGGTCCTGCTCGGGGCAGGCTCTCCTGGCCAGTGTGTCGGGCAGTGTGCTCGCCTGCCTCAGCCAGGGAAAGAAGCTCAAGGACAGGGCCTGGCGGCGAGTCCTCCAGACCCCCTTCTGAATCCAACGCCGGCCACAGCCCCGCCCCTTCTCGACGCCTTCCGAGCGACCCATGCCGACATCACCCACCCGCCGAAACCCGAGCGCCTGCTTTGCCGGCTTCTCGCTGATCGAACTGCTGATCGCCATGGCCGTCGTCGGTCTTCTGGCCAGCATCGCCTACCCCAGCTATGTGAGCCATGTCGAGCGCACCCATCGCGCCACCGCGCGCGCCGCCCTGCTGGATGCCAGCCACTACATGGAGCGTTACTACGCGGCCAAGGGCAGCTATGCGGGGGCCAGCCTGCCGGTCCAGCTGTCGACGGTGCCGGCAGGGGTGGCGTCCACCGAGGCCCGCTACGCGCTGTCGGTGGCGAGTTCGTCGCCGACCGGCTACGCCCTGGAGGCGAGGCCCTTGCGCTCCGACCCATGCGGCACTCTCGGGCTGAACGAGCAAGGCGTGCAGACCGCCGCCAGCGCGTCGTCGGGTCCAGGCGCCAGCGTCACGGTGGCATCCTGCTGGCGCTGAGCCTACTTGCGCACTTCCTCGACCAGGGTGCGGAACTCGTCGATGTCCTCGAAGCTGCGGTAGACGCTGGCAAAGCGCACATAGGCGACCTTGTCCAGCTTCTTGAGCTCGCGCATGACGAGTTCGCCCATGCGGTTGGAGGCGACCTCGCGCACACCCATATTGAGCAGCTTTTCCTCGATGCGCTCGATGGCGGCGTCGACCTGCTCGGTGCTCACCGGCCGCTTGCGCAGCGCCAGCGTCATCGAGCCGGCCAGCTTGCTGCGGTCGTACTCGATGCGCCGGCCGTCCTTTTTCACCACCGCGGGGAAGGTGACGTCCGGCCGCTCATAGGTGGTGAAGCGCTTCTCGCAGTGCGCGCACTGGCGGCGTCGGCGGATGAAGAGGCCGTCTTCCGCGACACGCGTCTCGACCACCTGGGTGTCGCCGTTGCCGCAGAAGGGACATTTCATCGCCGCGCTCCGCCTGGTTCAGCCGTAGACCGGGAAGCGGCGGGTGAGGGCGTTGACCTTCTCACGCACCGCGGCGATGTTGGCCTCGTCGCGCGGGTTGTCGAGCACGTCGGCGATGAGGTTGGCGGTGAGGCGCGCCTCTTCCTCCTTGAAGCCGCGGGTGGTCATGGCCGGGGTGCCGATGCGCACGCCGCTGGTGACCATCGGCTTCTCGGGGTCGTTGGGGATGGCGTTCTTGTTGATGGTCATGTGCGCCTGGCCCAGCACCGCCTCGGCTTCCTTGCCGGTGATGCCCTTGGCGCGCAGGTCGACCAGCATCACGTGGCTCTCGGTGCGGCCCGAGACGATGCGCAGGCCGCGCTGGGTCAGGGTCTCGGCCACGACCTGGGCGTTCTTGATCACCTGCTGCTGGTAGACCTTGAACTCGGGGGCGAGCGCCTCCTTGAAGGCCACCGCCTTGGCGGCAATGACATGCATCAGCGGGCCGCCCTGGAGGCCCGGGAAGATGGCGGAGTTGATCGCCTTCTCGTGCTGGGCCTTCATCAGGATGATGCCGCCGCGCGGGCCGCGCAGGGTCTTGTGGGTGGTGGTGGTCACCACGTCGGCATGGGGCACCGGGTTCGGGTAGACGCCGGCGGCGATCAGGCCGGCGTAGTGGGCCATGTCGACCAGGAAGATGGCGCCGACATCACGGGCCACCTTGGCGAAGCGCTCGAAGTCGATGCGCAGCGAGTAGGCCGAGGCGCCGGCGACGATGAGCTTGGGCTTGGACTCGTGGGCCTTGCGCTCCATCGCGTCGTAGTCGATCTCTTCCTGCGCATTGAGGCCGTAGGAGACGACGTTGAACCACTTGCCCGACATGTTGAGCGGCATGCCGTGGGTCAGGTGCCCGCCCTCGGCCAGGCTCATGCCCATGATGGTGTCGCCGGGCTTGAGGAAGGCCAGGAAGACGGCTTCGTTGGCCGAGGCCCCGCAGTGCGGCTGCACGTTGGCGGCAT
>JACCDX011764477.1_pt1 | contig 12021 bp, 7 predicted proteins | sample 7449681 | NCBI WGS metagenome assembly JACCDX01 (sample SAMN15323450, study PRJNA562643) | freshwater metagenome | isolation source: river surface water | place: USA:Blue River Watershed | collected 2017-08-18 | reverse complement strand
GTTGGTCATGCGCGGCATCGGCAGGTGCGCGTAGGATTCACGCCGGCCGTTGCCGGTGGGCGCCACACCCATCAGGCGGGCGTTCAGGCTGTCCTGGATGTAGCCACGCAGGATGCCGTCCTCGATCAGCACGTTGCGCTGGCTGGCGCAGCCCTCGTCGTCGATGTTGAGCGAGCCGCGGCGGTCGGCGATGGTGCCGTCGTCCAGCACGGTGACACCCTTGGACGCCACCCGCTGGCCGATACGGCCGGAGAACGCGCTGGAGCCCTTGCGGTTGAAGTCGCCCTCCAGCCCGTGGCCGATGGCCTCGTGCAGCAGGATGCCGGGCCAGCCCGGGCCCAGGACGACCGTCATCTCGCCGGCCGGGGCCGGGCGCGCGTCCAGGTTGGTGAGGGCGGCGCCCACCGCCTCGTCCACGTAGGTGGCGATGCGCGCTTCGTCGAAATAGGCCAGGCCGAAGCGGCCGCCGCCACCGGCGTAGCCCGACTCGCGCCGGCCGGCCTGTTCGGCGATGACGGTGACCGACAGCCGCACCAGCGGACGCACGTCGGCGGCCAGGGTGCCGTCGGCGCGGGCGATGAGCACCACGTCCCACTCGGCGGCCAGTCCGGCCATCACCTGCACCACCCGCGGGTCGCGGGCGCGGGCCAGCTTCTCGACCTTTTCCAGCAGCCGCACCTTGGCGGTGCTGTCGAGGGTGGCGATGGGGTCGAGGCCGGGGTACAGCGCGCGGCTGGCCGCGACCTTGCGCGCCGGCACCTTGACGCGGCCACGACCACCGGCGGCGCCGATGGCGCGCACGGTGCGGGCGGCATCGAGCAGGGAGGCCTCGGAGATGTCGTCCGAATAGGCGAAGGCGGTCTTCTCGCCGCTGACCGCGCGCACGCCCACGCCCTGGTCGATGCTGAAGCTGCCGGTCTTGACGATGCCTTCCTCCAGGCTCCAGCCCTCGTTGCGGGTGTACTGGAAGTAGAGGTCGGCGTCGTCGATGCGGTGGGTGGCGATCTCGGCCAGCACCCGGGACAGGTGGGACTCGTCCAGGCCGAAGGGATCGAGCAACAGGCGGCGCGCCGTGTCCAGGCGCTCGAGGGTGGGTTCGCGGGAGATCATCGGGGCATTCTAGGAGGCTTGCCCGGGGTCTGCAGCGGCCGGCGGGGCAACCTCAGGTCTGGACCAGGCGCTTGCTGCGGGCGATCGACATGAGGATGCCCAGGCCCAGGCCCAGCGTCACCATGGCCGTGCCGCCGTAGCTGATGAACGGCAGCGGCACCCCCACCACCGGCAGGATGCCGCTGACCATGCCCATGTTCACGAAGGCGTAGGTGAAGAAGATGGTGGTGATGGCCCCGGCCAGCAGGCGGGCGAAGAGGGTGGGCGCTTCCATCGCGATGGCCAGCCCGCGCAGCACCAGGGCGATGAAGCCGCCGATCAGGAGCAGGTTGCCCAGCAGGCCGAACTCCTCGGAGAAGGCGGCGAAGATGAAGTCGGTGGTGCGCTCGGGGATGAACTCCAGGTGGGTCTGGGTGCCCTGCATGAAGCCCTTGCCGAGGATGCCGCCGGAGCCGATGGCGATCATCCCCTGGATGATGTGGAAGCCCTTGCCCAGGGGGTCCTTGGTCGGGTCCAGCAGAGTGCACACGCGCTGCTGCTGGTAGTCGTGCAGCAGCGGCCAGTTGACCCCGGGGGCGCACAGCTGCGACTCGAAGACGACCAGCAGCACGATGCCCACCAGGCCCAGGGCGAAGGGCGGGATGATCAGCTTCCACGACAGCCCGGCGAAGAAGATGACCGCGAGGCCGGCGGTGGCCACCAGGATGGCGGTGCCCAGGTCGGGTTGCTTGACGATCAGGCCCACCGGCAGCGCCAGCAGCGCGCCGGCGACCAGGAAGTCCAGCGGTCGCAGCTGGCCCTCGCGCTTCTGGAACCACCACGCCAGCATGAGCGGCATGGCGATCTTGAGGATTTCGCTGGGCTGGATCACCACGCCCACGTTGACCCAGCGTTTGGCGCCCTTCTTGGTGATGCCGAACACCGCCACTGCGATGAGGAGGGCCACGCCCGCGATGTACAGGGGCACCGCCAGCATCATCAGGCGCTGCGGCGGCACCTGCGCCACGACGAACATCACGAAGCCCGCCAGCAGCATGTTGCGACTGTGGTCCACGAAGCGGGTGCCGTGGTCGAAGCCGGACGAATACATGGTCACCAGACCCAGGCAGGCCAGGAAGAAGACGGCGAAGGCCAGCGGCCCGTCGAAGCCGCGCACCAGTGGCGCGAGGCGCTGCAGGAACGAGGGCTTTTCGATGACGGCGACCATGGGGCGCGATTATGGCCGGTGGCATCATGGCGCCATGGCTGTCGCGGTCTCCCACCTCCTGTACCTGCACGGTTTCCGCTCCTCGCCGCGCTCGGCCAAGGCGGTCCTCACGGCGCAGCGGGTGGCCGCCCGCCACCCCGGCGTCGCCTGGTGGTGCCCGCAGCTGCCGCCCTCCCCCGCCGCCGCGATGCGCCAGGTGATGGAGGGCATCGCCGGCTGGCCGCGCGAGGGCCTGGGCGTGATCGGCTCCTCCCTGGGCGGCTTCTATGCCACCGTGGTGGCCGAGGCGACCGGCTGCCGGGCGGTGCTGCTCAATCCGGCGGTGGAGCCGGCGCGGGACCTGGCCCGCCACATCGGCGAGCAGACCGCCTGGCACGACCCGTCCGAACGCTTCTTCTTCGAGCCGCGCTTCGTGGACGAACTGCGCGCCCTGGCGCCGCCGGCCATCACCCGGCCGCAGCGCTATGCCGCCGTCATCGCCAAGGGCGACGAGGTGCTGGACTGGCGCGAGATGACCGGCCGCTACCCTGGCGCGCGCATCACCCTGCTGGAGGGCGGCGACCATGCCCTGTCGGATTTCCCTCAGCACCTGGACGGGGTGCTTGGCTTCCTCGGCCTGACCCCCTGAAACGCGGGCGTGCGTGGGACAATCCCGCGATGTACGTTCTGTTTGAAGAAGCCGGCAAATTCCTCGCCGGGCGCGTCCTCTCCGAGGCGGAAGCCTCGGCGCAGGTCGAGCTCGAGTCCGGCAAGCGGGTCAAGGTCAAGGCCGCCCACATCCTGCTGCGGTTCGACAAGCCCCAGCCCGCCGACCTGATGGCCCAGGCGCAGGCCCTGGCCGACACCATCGAACTCGACCTGGCGTGGGAATTCGCCCCCGACGAGGAATTTGGCTTCGCCGACCTGGCGCGCGACTACTTCAGCGCCAACGCCGACCTCACCCAGCAGGCCGCCGCGCTGCTGCGGCTGTTCGAGGCGCCGCACTATTTCCGCCGCGCCGGCAAGGGGCGCTTCCGCAAGGCGCCGGCCGAGATCGTGCAGCAGGCCCTGGCGGCCATCGAGAAGAAGAAGCAGGTGCAGGCCCAGATCGACGGTTGGACGGCCGAACTGGCCGCGGGCACCTGCCCCGCCGCGATCCGCGAGCAGCTCTATCGAATCCTCTTCAAGCCGGACAAGAACGGCCCCGAATACAAGGCGGTGGTCCAGGCTGCGCGCGAGACGCAGCGCGCCCCGCTGGACCTGCTGCGGCGGGCCGGCGCCATCGACTCGGCCTACCAGTTCCACTGGCGGCGCTTCCTGTTCGAGCATTTCCCCAAGGGCACCGGCTTTGCGCCACTGCAGGCGCCGGCCATCGGCGACGCGCTGCCGGTGGCGCCGGTGAAGGCCTGGTCCATCGACGATTCCAGCACCACCGAGATCGACGACGCGCTGTCCCTGCAGGGTCTGGGCAGCGGGCAGGCGACGCTGGGCATCCACATCGCGGCGCCGGGGCTGGCGCTGCAGCCGTCCGACGCGGTCGACCAGGTGGCGCGCCAGCGCCTGTCCACGGTGTACATGCCGGGGCACAAGATCACCATGCTGCCCGACGAGGTGGTGCAGGCCTACACCCTGCAGGAAGGGCGTGACTGCCCCGCGGTCTCGCTGTACGTCACCTTCGACGAAGCCACGCTCGAGATCCGCGCCACCGAAACGCGCCTGGAGCGGGTCCCCATCGCCGCCAACCTGCGGCACGACCAGCTCGACGCGGCCATCACCGAGGCCTGGCTGGACGGCGAGGCGACCGACCCCGCCGATACCGCCGTGCCAGAACCGGCGGCGCACCTGCGCGCCGAACTGTCGTTCCTGTGGCGGCTGGCCCGGCACCTGAAGGCCCAGCGCGAGGTGGTGCGGGGCAAGCCCGAGACCTTCAACCGCCCGGACTACAACTTCCGACTCGCGGGCCACGAGGGCGGCGAACCCACCGGTGCCGAGGCGGTGCAGATCACCGTGCGCCGGCGCGGCGCGCCGCTGGACCTGATGGTGGCCGAGGCGATGATCCTCGCCAACAGCCACTGGGGCCAGTGGCTGGCCGAACTGGGCGTGCCCGCCATCTACCGCAGCCAGGCGAGCCTGGCCCCTGGCGTGAAGGTGCGCATGGGCACCAAGGCCGCTCCGCACGCCGGCATCGGCGTCAAGTGCTACGCCTGGAGCACCTCGCCCCTGCGCCGCTACACCGACCTGGTGAACCAGTGGCAGATCATCGCGGCGGCACGCCACGGGCGCACCGCCGCCCTCGCCGCGCCGTTCAAGCCCAAGGACGCGGAGCTGTTCTCCATCATTTCCGCCTTCGACGCGGCCTACACCGCGTACAACGGCTACCAGGCCGGCATGGAGCGCTTCTGGACGCTGGCCTACCTGCGCCAGCAGGGCATCACCGAGCTGGACGCCTCCGTCATCAAGGAAGGCCTGGTGCGCGCCGACACGCTGCCACTGGTGCTGCCGGTGATGGGCGCCAACGACCTGCCGCGGGGCGCACGGGTACGCGTGCGCCTCGGCGAGATCGACGAGATCGCGCTGGATGTCCACGGCACGGTGGTCGAGCGCCTGGACACCGCGCCCGCGGCCGATGCCGGCGACGACGAAGCCGAGGCCGAGGAGGCCGTGGCCGGCCCGATCACCATCGCGGTGGACGTGGCCGAGGAGCCCGGGGCCGAGCCAGCCGGGTCGTGAGCATGGAGGGCCTGCGCCGGTTCAGCACGCTGCAGGTGGCGCTGGCCATCTCGGTGCTGGTGCATGCGGCGCTGCTGACGCTGCGCATCGTCGACCCGCAGCGCTTCGACCGGCTGTTCCAGGATTCGCCGCTGGAGGTGATCCTGGTCAACGCGCGCAGCAACGACCGACCCGACAAGGCGCAGGCGATCGCCCAGGCCGCGCTGGCCGGGGGTGGCGAGGCCAAGGCGGGTCGGGCCACGTCGCCGCTGCCGCTGGCGCCGGCCACGGTGGCCGGCGACGGGCTGGAGGATGCGCAGCGCCGCATCGAGGCCATGCAGGCGCAGCAGGCCGTGCTGCTCGCGCAGGTGCGGCAGGCGCTGGCCGCCCTGCCCCCGCCCGACCCGAAGCTGGCCGCCGATTCGGCCCAGGCCAAGGCGCGCGAGGAGCGCCGCCGCCAGCTGCTGCAGCTGCTGGCGCAGATCGAACGGCGCATCCAGGAGGAGAACGCCCGCCCGCGCAAGCGCTACATCAGCCCCGCCACCCGCGAGGCGGTCTATGCCGGCTACTACGACGCGCTGCGCCGCCGCATCGAGGACCGCGGCACCCAGAACTTCCCCACCCTGGCCGGCCAGAAGCTGTATGGCGAACTGACCATGCTGCTCACGGTGAACCACGACGGGCGGGTGGTGGCCACCGAGGTGGTGGAAAGTTCGGGTAACCTCAACCTCGACCGGCGGGCGATGGCCATCGCCCGCTCGGCCGGGCCTTTCGGCCGCTTCAGCGAGGCGATGCGCCGGCGCGCCGACCAGATCGTGGTCGTCTCGCGCTTCCGCTTCACCCGCGACGAGACGCTGGAAACGCAGCTGACCGGCCGATGATCCTGGCCGGCAGGCCCGACCACCGACGCACAACGACCCAGGCAGGACACCTTGAGCCAGACACCGACCGACCGCTACTGCGTGATGGGCCACCCGGTGGCCCACAGCAAGTCGCCATGGATCCACGCTCGCTTCGCCGCCCTGACCGGCGAGTCTCTCGCCTATGACCGGCGCGAGTTGCCGCTGGACGGCTTCGTCGCCGGGGTGCTGCGGTTCCGCGACGAGGGCGGCCGGGGCTGCAACGTCACCGTGCCCTTCAAGTTCGAGGCGGCGGGCCTGCCCGGCGTCGCGCTGACCGAGCGGGCGCAGCAGGCCGGCGCGGCGAACACGCTGCGCTTCGACGGCGACCGCATCTTCGCGGACAACACCGACGGCATCGGCCTGGTGCAGGACATCACCCGCCATGCCGGCGTGGCGCTGCGTGGAGCGCGGGTGCTGCTGGTAGGCGCCGGCGGCGCGGGCGCCGGGGTGCTGGGGCCGCTGCTCGAGGCCGGCCCCGCGGCGCTGGACATCGTCAACCGGAGCGCCGATCGCGCACAGGCGCTGGCACAACGCCATGCCGGCGTCGCGCGGGCCCATGGCGTGGCCATGCGCGCCGGCGGCCTGGACGAAGCGGGTCAGGGCTACGACATCGTGATCAACGCCAGTGCCAGCAGCCTGGCCGGCGCGGCCTCGCCGGTGCCGGCCTCGGTGCTGCGCGCGGGCACGCTGGCCTGCGACCTGATGTACGGGCCGGCCGCCCGTCCCTTCCTCGACTGGGCCCGCGCGAACGGCGCGGTGCCGCGCGACGGGCTGGGCATGCTGGTGGAACAGGCGGCCGAGGCCTTCGCGCTGTGGCGCGGCGTGCGGCCGGATGGCGGGGCAGTGCTGCGGGAGCTGCGCGCGCTGGTGGACGCATGAAGGTGCTGGCGCGCTGGCTGCTGCTGCTGGTCGTCGCCTTCCTGGCGCTGCAGCTGTTCTTCGTCGGCCGCATCGCGCTGATGGTGGTGGTGGCCCCGGAGTCCACCGCCTTCCAGCGCTCGGAGGTGTGGCGCGTCTCGCGCGAGGGCAAGTATGGCCTGCGCTGGCGGCAGCAGTGGGTGCCCTACGCACGGATCTCCGACCACCTCAAGCGGGCGGTGATCGCGTCGGAGGACGACGGCTTCGTCTACCACGAGGGCGTCGACTGGGACGCGGTCGAGAAGGCCTGGCAACGCAATTCGAAAGCCGAGGAGCAGGCCGCGAAGCGGGCGCTGGCCGGCAAGGCGCGTCCGCCCAAGGTGGTGGGCGGATCGACCATCACCCAGCAGCTGGCGAAGAACCTGTTCCTCTCCGGCGAACGCACGCTGGTGCGCAAGGGGCAGGAGGTGGTGCTCACCTTCGCGCTGGAGATGCTGCTGTCCAAGCAGCGCATTCTCGAGATCTATCTGAACAGCGTGGAATGGGGCGAGGGGGTGTTCGGCGCCGAGGCGGCGGCGCAGCACTACTACCGCAAGAGCGCCTCGAAGCTCACGCCCTACGAGGCCGCGCGGCTGGCGGTCATGCTGCCGCGCCCGCGCCATTACGAGAAGCTGCCGGGGTCCGAATACCTCTCGAGCCGCGCGCAGGTGATCGTCGGGCGCATGCCCAGCGCCGAACTGCCCTGACGGAACTGTCCTGACGGGGTCGCCCTGGGGATGCGCCTGGCCGGCCGCTCAGTCCGCCGCGCTCCGCAGCGTCTGCACCACCGGCCGCTGCAGCACCTCGCGCAGTCCCCACCAGCCGGCCGCCAGCGCCAGCAGCGCGCCACACACCGCGCTGGCCAGCGGCACCCAGGGCGAGACGCGCCACTCGAACTCGAAGACGTAGCGCGCCAGGGCCCAGCCCACGCCGGCGGCGACGCTGCCGGCCAGGAAGCCGGCCAGCAGCCCCACACCGGCGAGTTCGGCCCGCTGCACCTGCCGCAGCAGGCTGCCGCGGGCCCCCACCGCGCGCATGATGGCGAATTCGCGCGCGCGCTCCTCGCGGGTGGCGGTGACGGCAGCGAACAGCACCACCACGCCCGCTGCCAGGGTGAAGCCGAACAGGAACTCGACCGCGCGGATCACCTGGTCCAGCACCCGCTGCACCTGGCCGAGCGTGGCGCTCATGTCGACGTTGGTGATGTTGGGGAAGGTGCGCACCAGCGCGTTGTCGAACCCCGCCTGCTGCGGCGCGCGGAACGCGCCCATGAAGGTGGTGGGCACGCCGGGCAGGTCGTCCACCGTGTACATCACGAAGAAGTTGGCGCGCAGGGAGCCCCAGTCGACCTTGCGCAGGGAGGTGATGCGCGCCTCGCTGCGCACCCCGCCAATGTCGAAGGCCAGCGCGTCGCCGAGCTGGAGGCCCAGGGTGCGGGCCAGTCCCTCCTCCACGCTGACCGCGCCGGCCTCGCCCGGCTGCCAACGGCCGGCCACCACCTGGTTGTGGACCGGCGCGCGCGCGCTGTGCGAGAGGTTGAACTCGCGGTCGACCAGGCGGCGCGCACGGTCCTCGGTGAAATCGTCGGGCGAGACCGGACGGCCGTTGATCGCGACCAGGCGGCCGCGGATCATGGGGTACCAGTCGTAGCGGACGACGCCGGCGCGCTCGAGGGTCTGGCGGAAGTCGTTCGCCTGCTCGGGCATCACGTTGATGACGAAACGGTTCGGTGCATCGGGGGGCGTGGCGCGGCGCCAGCTGTCGATCAGATCGGTGCGCAGGAGCACCAGCAGCACCAGGGCCAGCAGGCCCACCGCCAGCGCGCTGACCTGCACCACGGTGTAGACCGGCCGCGCCGAGACCTGGCGCGTGGCCAGCACCAGCCAGCGGGGCGCGGTGGCCTCGTTGACCGAACGCCGCAGCACGCGCACGGCCACCCAGCCCAGGCCGGCGAACAGCAGCACCGCGGCGGCGAAGCCGCCCACCGCGATCGCGCCGAGCTTGAGGTCGCGACTGGCCGCCAGCAGCAGGCCGGCGAAGCCGGCCACGCCCAGGCCCAGCACCAGCAGCGAGGCCGGCTTGAGGCCGCCGAGGTCACGGCGGATGACGCGTAGCGGGGGCACCTGCGCCAGTTGCAGCACCGGCGGCAGGCCGAAGGCGGCCAGCAGGGTCAGGCCCATGCCCAGGCCGAAGAAGGCAGGCCAGGGGCCGGGCAGCGGCAGGCCGGTGGCATCGACCAGGCCCGAGAGCAGCTGCACGAAGGCGAAGTGCACGCACCAGCCGGTGGCCACGCCGAGCAGGCTGGCGGCCAGGCCCACCAGGGCGAATTCCGCCGCGTAGGCCAGCGCGATCTGGCGCTGGCGCAGGCCCAGCACCCGCAGCAGCGCGCAGTCGTCCAGGTGGCCAGCGGCGAAGCCGCGCGCGGCCAGGGCCACCGCCACCGCGCTCAGGAGCGCCGCGAGCAGGGCCACCAGGTTGAGGAAACGCTCGGCGCGGTCCAGCGTCTGGCGCATCTCGGGACGGCCGCTGTCCAGCGACTCCAGCCGCAGGCCACGCCAGGTGCCAGCGGCCACGCCCTCGTTCACCCACGCCTGGAAGCGGCGCACCTGCCGGTCCTCGCCGACGACGGCGAAGCGGTGGTTGATGCGGCTGGCGGGTTGCACGAGGCCGGTGGCGGGCAGGTCGGCCTCGTGCAGCAGGACGCGGGGGGCGAAGCTCATGAACCCCGCGCCGCGATCAGGCTCGGTGACGATCACGCCGGCGATGCGCAGCTGCGCGTCGCCCAGGGCGAGCGGGTCGCCGACCCGCAGGGACAGGGCGTCGAGCAGCGCGGCGTCGACCCAGGCCTGCCCGGGGGCTGGCGGCTCGCGCGAGGGCGCACCCGGCTGGCCGGGCGCGGGGGCGACGACCACCTGCCCGCGCAGCGGATAACCGGGCGAGACCGCCTTGAGGGCCACCAGGCGCGTGGCGCCGCCCTGTGCGTCGAGCGCCCGCGCCATGGTGGGAAAGCTCACCGACGCGGCGGACTGCAGGCCCAGGCGCTGCGCCTCGGCCACGATGGCGGGCGGCGTGGGGTTGTCGCTGGCGACGACCGCGTCACCCCCGAGCAGCTGGCGCGCGTCGCGTGCGAGCCCGCCCTGCAGGCGGTCGGCGAAGAAACCCACCGCGCTGAGCGCGGCGACCGCCAGGAGGATGGCCAGCAGGACCAGCCGCAACTCGCCGGCGCGCAGGTCGCGAAGCAGCATGCGCCAGCCCATTTGCCAGGCGTTGGGGGGACGAAGGCGGGAATCCATCGGCCGAAGGTACCCGATTCGACAAGGGCCTGCGGGGCCAAGGGGCCAAGGGGCCTGGGGCCTGGGGGAGGCTCAGGCACCGCGGGCCGGGCGCCAGCCCGCCGCGAGGCCGAGCCAGCCTGCCAGGCGCCCCAGACCGGGGGATGCGCCCGGGGACGCGCCTGGCGTGCCGCCCGGCGCATCGCCGGGGTGCTGCCGCGGCGGCTGGCCCCTGCCCTCGGCCCGGCCGTCGAGGTCGTCCAGCGCCTGCGCGAGGCCCGCCGCCAGGTGCGACAGGCCTGGCTCGCGCATGATGGTGAAGTGCGAGCCAGGCAAGGGCACCACGCGGATGCCGCCTTCCACCCACCGGTTCCAGCCGAGCGCCTGGCCGGCCGCGAGGTAGGGCACCTCGGCATCGCCGGCCTTGAACAACAGCAGGTCGCCCGGCCAGCGGCGCGGCTGGTAGCGCGATTGGGCGCGCAGGAAGCTGCGGAACAGGTGGAACTCGACCAGCTCCGGGGACAGCGCCTCGCCGCGGGCCAGCGCCTCGACGGCCTGCGCGTAGCGACGCTCCATCAGGTGGCCGCGCCGCCGGCGGTCGGGCCAGCCCAGGGCGAAACGGAGTGACCAGTGACGCGCCAGCCACAGGCGGTGCCACAGCGGCACGGGGGTGCGGGCGGCCACCGGGCAGAGCGTGTCGATCATCGCGAGCAGTTCGACCTGCGCACCCGCCTCGCGCAGGCGGGCCGCCATCTCCAGCGCGATGACGCCACCGGCCGAATAGCCGGCCAGCCGGTATGGCCCTTCGGGCACCGCCTGCCGAAGCGCGCGCAGGTACTGGTCGGCCATCGCCTCGATGGACTCGAGCGGCGGCAGGCGGCCGTCGACGCCCTGGGCCTGCAGGCCCAGGAAGGGAACGCCCGGCAGACGGTCGGCCAGCAGCCGGAAGTTCAGCACGTTGCCCCCGGCGCCATGCACGCAGGCCAGCGGCCGCCGGCCGGGGTCGCCCGCGGCCACGTGGACCAGGGGGCTCCAGGCGGCCGGCGTGGTGGAAGACGTCGCAACGGGCGGCTGCATCGGCGGCTGCATCGGCGGGGCATCGGCGGGCAGGCGGGCAGGCGTTGCGCGGATCGGCTCGGGCGTATCGGCAACCCCGGGTGGGGCCAGGGCCTGCACCCGCGCGGCGAGCGCTGCGAGCGTGGGCGCCTCGACCAGGGTGGACAGCGGCAACTCCACGCCGAAGCGGCGACGCAGGCGCGCGAACAGACGGACCGCCACCAGCGAGTGGCCCCCGAGGGAGAAGAAGTCGTCGTCCGGCCGGACCTCGGCCACGCCGAGCAGTTCGCGCCACAAGTCGGCGATGGCCCCTTCGACCGGTGCGAGTCCCGCTGTGCGCGGCGCCCCGTCGACGCGGGCCGGGGCGGGACGCAGGACGGGACGCGGGGTGGGTGCCGCGCTTGCCGCGCGCGCCTGCATCCACTGCGCCAGCGGGTCGAGGTCCATCGAGGAAACCACGACCAACCCCGGGGGAGCTCGGAACAGCCGGTCGAAGACAGCGGGCGCATCCTCGTGGCGAATGCCCCCGGCCACCAGGCGTCGCAGCGCGCGGGCCGGATCACGCGGGGATGCGGCGGGCTGCAGCCACCGGGCATCGACCGCACGCAGGGCCAGCCCACGGACCTCGCCGATCGGCGCGCCCTGCCCGTCATACAACGCGATGTCAAAGCAACGCTCGCCCTCGTGCGCGGCGCCGCGCGCCTCGCAGCGGGCGATGAGCGTCGCGGGCAGGCGGGGCGGCAGCTGCGCCGAGGCGATGCCCACCGGCACGTGCAGCGGGGGTGGCGCTTCGCCTGCACGGGGTTCCGGCGTGGGCGGCAGGCCGAGCGTGAGCGCGATATCCAGCAGGGCGGGATGCAGGGGCGTGGCGGCGAGGTCGGCTTCGTAG
>JACCDX011581814.1_pt1 | contig 12021 bp, 20 predicted proteins | sample 7449681 | NCBI WGS metagenome assembly JACCDX01 (sample SAMN15323450, study PRJNA562643) | freshwater metagenome | isolation source: river surface water | place: USA:Blue River Watershed | collected 2017-08-18 | reverse complement strand
CCGCGCTCAAAACCAAACGCCCGTAGGCTGTGGATAAACGGCTGTTTGGGTATGTCCCAGACTTGGTTGATCATTTCCTGAGCAATGTTGCGCACTTCCATTTGCGCCTTCTTATGATTGCGAAGCCCCTGAAAGTGCATAAGCGATCGGAAATTGAACGAGACATCCAGATGCACTTGGGCACACTGGAGCTTTGCATACCGGGCGCTTTCCTTTGCGCGCTGTTTGCCATGTGTGGAAATGAGCTGTGCCAAAGCCTTGCGATAAAACGCGTCCGATCGGTTGGCTAGCTCCTGTAATTCAGCCCTCAGATCGTCCGGCCAGTCGTCTGGGAGATAAACGTTGTCGCGCTTTATCTCCTTATAGCGCGCCGATTCTCCGTTAATGGAAACGCCTATACGATGTTTTAGAAAGTGCTTATGCGTTGCATCGTCCACAAGTAAGCGGAAGTGAAAAAAACTCTTCTCAAACGGCGTGGTATGATTGTGTATGGCCAAATAAGATAGTAGTTCCGGCGTTTTGCGGGCACGCCTTTTTTCCTCTAAGCCAAAGAGGTATTCAATGCGCTCCAAGATGTCAAAAGGCAGGGTTTGCTCCTCCTCGTCCATCGTAGACGTCCATGCGGAGAGCGCGTGCGTTTTGTCGCTGCCATAGTACCCAATCAAATCTACCTTATTCCTCATACCATTTTGATTTTTTGGCCGGCTGTTTGTATTTAATTTTCACCGCCCCTTTTTCGATGTATTCCTTTAGCCCGTTTTCTAAATTAAACCCGGCCTCGACCGCAAACTTAGGGTTTATCGCCGTCATTTCGATGTAAAAGCTAAAGTCGCTCCTATCCATGGAGGACTTTACCCGAAAGAATTTGCACCAGCGGGGATCCATTAAAAGTCCCTTTTTAAAGGATTCATAGACCTTTCGATTTTGACACCAGACAAAGATGTGCGTGCCCGGGTCTTTATCTAGTAGGCTCATAGCTCGCGATTGCTTTTAGCCGCTAGGAATTGATACATAGCGCCGAGAGAGCCAAAGCGCTTAGGTAGGCCGTACTTAACCCTTTCGTATTCCACGATTTCGGCCGCTTGTCCATAGCTGATATTAAACTCAGTAGATAAGGACAAGATCATTTTTTTCATTTCTTGACTATCCTGTAATTGATAGATGTGCTTTATCGCGGCTCTGACTTCCTCGCTTTCGGTGTTTAACTGAAGCACAGAATTGCGCGCTAACTCGTAGCGCTCTTTTTTAGTGATGTATTTTTTTGGCATGTGTGCATTGTTTTTACAAAAGATCTCCAATTTCCAAAATGCGGATAGGTTTGTCCGCTTGTTTTCTTAACAATATTTTTGAATCCGCTAGCAGCGTATAGCCAGAGGCCATCGCCGCGTCGAACTCTTGTGTATCGTCAATGTCAAAGTTAGCCCAATCTTTCAATAATTCCAAGAAAAATACCTTATGAATGTTATCATAAATATACTTTTCTATCATTTCGCACATCGCTTGTGTGGTGCGCTTTGAGGCGGCAATTCCATAGTTTTTATTGCCTTTGACCTTCATTAAAAAGTTCTGTACGCGCTCGTTTTCAAAGTAGCCAACCATGCCGATCTTGTTATTCTCTATCAAGCCCTGACAGCCGTATAGGAAAAGTGTGATAAAAACGTCCTCATAGAACTGCTCCACTTCGCTTGTGCGATAGATGTATTGAAGAATAAACATGTCCGATATGTCAGGCTGCAAAGGGTCATGCTTTCGCTTTACATAAAACGCCGCATCGGATTTTTGCCTGCCTTCCACGCGGGAGTGCGAAAAAGGATCTATGCCGCAGACATACATGTCTGTTCCCATTGGCCGGTAGTCAACCTTATACGATGTGTTGTCAGCCTCTGACAAGGGGTTGACAGGGTGCGGGTAGTCCTTGACACGCAGCCAGCGCCCTTTTTGAGTTGGCACCCATTTGACCTCGCTGCCATACGTTTTCCAAACATAGTTGCCACGCTCGACAAGTTGCTCTTGCCGCCACGCGACAAGGTCAATTTGGTCAGATATTTTGATCGTGTCAAACACGCTTTCGCGTGACAAGAAGCGGAAAGCCTCTTCGACAGTTAAAGGCTCTTTCCTGACAAGTGAGTTGTACGACATGGCGTCATCGGCATACGCCTTTCGCTCCGCTATGATCTCATCGCGGTTTGCCGACTTGTCGCATTTGCCATACTTGTCACGGTTTCGCGCCTCATCCGCTGGGAGGAAAAACCGAAACAGGCCGGTCTTTGTGCGCCGTGTTCCGTCATCTAGTTTTAACTGATCGGAATCCGCATACATCTTGACATACATATCCGTTGAGCCTTCAATTTCCTCAACGGTTGAGGTCAGCATCGCTTTGCCTTTGATCTTGCCGTCAATGATCAAACAGAACTTTACGATGTTCCAGCGCTCGTACACGTCTACGCCGACTTGGGTTTTGAAGACCTCATCGCCTATGTAGCGCAGAAGTTTTGTACCGTCAAAGGCCGTTTCAGAGGATGAACGGTGCTCTATCCAGCCGCCTAAGTAGTCGTTACGGCGAAAGGCTTCCGTATCCACCTGCTTAGGCTTAAAGATTAGCGTGTTGTTGATGTTGTTCAAACGCCGCTCATCATGGTTGGGCTTAAAAAAGTCCGGTAGCCGGGCAAAGGTGCGGATAATGCCGTCCTTGAACACCACCTTGGCAGCATCTTCCGCCGTCTTTGATTGTATCCCTAAATTGGAAAATCCTGCCCGCATTACAGGTTCAAGGCCAAACGCTACACTCTTTGCCGTTTTCCCGTCGCGGCGCTTAGTCAGCTTCAAAACCCCAAAGCAGTTGGGGTTTCTAAGGCAGTGCTCAGTAAATAAAAAGAACTGCCGATCGGATTCCCGAAAAGTCGGATAGCCCCTATTTCCGTGCGCTGCGATAAAGCACCATTCCAGATAAAAGTAATGTAGGCCGGTAATGTAGGTAGGTTCTCCCGTTGGCCCGTTGGCAAACCAGCAACCAGATAGGCGGCGCACCCAAGCGCCTTGACGGAACGCCTCTATATAAGGGTCAGAATACCCCGGGTCTTCGACCTGCTTTGCTTTTTCCTCTGCGATCTTTTGCTCATAATCCGAAGGAAGACCCGTGCGCATCCAGTAAAAGTCATCCGGTTCCGGGTTCTTTTTTTCAACGCCTAAGAAAACAAGCCCATCTCCAAAGGGGTCGCGCACGTACCCCACAGGGGGGATAGCGCTTTGCACCCCTTGTACGATTTCAGAAGACCAGCCGTCAGGAACAGGGCAGGACACATAAGCGTCTTTTCCTTCCCCGACAAGTGACCAAGGTTTGTTGTTAGGCACGTTTGTCATAGCGCAGGGCGTATCCAGAGGGTTTTGGAGAAGTCTTCGGGTTCTTCCGTAAAGCCGTGGCTATAACAGTTACAGTCATACCAATAAATGCCGTGTTTGTAAACAGGCATTTCGGCGCCGAAAATAGTTTCCCCTTCTATGTCAATAGAGGCATACATAGCGTCCTGTGGCCAGAACTCTAAAGGCACGGGGAATTTAAGCCCGTGTTCGTTTGTCAGGAAAGTCAACTCCAGCGTTTCTTTACTTGTCATCGCTTTTGGATTTATCGGCTTGGCATGACAAGCCGTTGTCATAATCCGGTAGGGATTTTAACAAGTAGGCTTCGTACTCTTTTCTCGCCACGGCAAGTGCCCATGTAGCCCCTGCCTCGAATGACAAGATGTTCTGCTGCCAGAGGGGTTCCATGTTCGGATAAGTTGTCGCTACATGCTCCATTGCGACAAACAGAATCCTGTCTTTGTCAATTATGTCAATTACCATACATCATCATCATAATCGCTTGTCAGGTTAGCGACAAGTTCCGGTGACCAATTCAATTTAGACCCGACAAGTTCCTCAAGTTGCTTGTCATCGCCGTATATCTTTGCATATAGGCTTTCTAGTTCCTCGCTTGTCGCCTTCATAAACTTGCGCAAGCCGTCTTTAACCGTTAAGGCGTCCAAGACTTTTTTGGTATCCATCTTGTCGCTTTCCTCGACAATGGCAAACATCTTTTCCACGCACTCTTGAAAGAAGTTCTCTAAAGCCGCTATCCGGGAAAAGTCCCGGTTGTGCTGCACCTTTAGCATCTGCACCACTATATCCACATAAACGGGGCTGGATAGCGCAAAGATTTGTGTTGCGTGCGAATATTCGTTTGGTAGCGTAAGGTCAAAACCTGCTAGCTTAGCAGCCACGGCCTTACGCTCCTTTACCTCTTGTATACGCTTTGGTAGAGGGCTGTTTGCATCGTACATGTAGGCAAAGTACGCACCTAAGCGCAACTTGTCCGCTTTTTTTGCACGGAAACGCTTTATTGCCTCCAACTCCTCTAAGTTGGTATCAGATAAGTCTTTTGCCTTATAGACGCGCCAGCGCATCTTGCGAAAATCGCTGTCTTTAAAGTAGCTCATGCTTTGCGGTATCGCGGGCCTTTTTGAATCTTCCCGTTCTTTGTAATGAAGTAATAGCCGTCCTTGCACTCATGCACCGTGCCGCCTACTTGCTGGGCATACTCGTCCGCTTCTGCTTTATTGGAAGTTGACTTTGTACCATTAGCAACATAGAGCCTTTCAAACCCTTCGCGCATTTGCTGTTTTGTCATGCCGTATGAAATAGCAGCCCCCAACGCTACCCAGATTAGGTCTAGGAGCTCTTGACGCAAATGTAGATCACTTGACCCGTCGGCTACTTTGCCGGCTTCCTGCAAGACCTCAAGGGCTTCTTCGTTGACTAGCCGTAAGTAAAGCGACAAATTGTCCAAGCGGTTTTTTTCCAAGATGCGGAAGTTGTCCTGCCAAGAACGGACAAAGCCGTCTATTGTGCCGTCAGGCATAACAGGTGATGTGTTTTGTTTTTGCGGCATAAGAACTGCCCAGCAGAGGTTGTTGATTTTCTCGTAGAGCTCCTCTAGCGTCCCGTCGTTTTTGATTATATGTCCGGGAACAAGTACTGTTTTGTCGCTTCCGTAGACAACTGTGGTGTTCTCGCTTTCGTGCCCGTCGCTAACAACCCCTTTGCGCTGGATTTGAACAACGATTCCGTTGTTACGGATTACCCAGTCAGCCTCATTGGCAAAGCGAAGGTCGCTGATCAGAATATAGGATTCGTGGCCGTTTTGCGCAATCCCCTCAACCTTTTTTTGTAGGCACTTGATCCAGATGCGCTTGTCAAAGGAGTTGCGCAAAGCGTCTGTCCCTATCTTTTGTATCACCTGCCGATTGGTCAAGCCTTCGAACATGGCGCTTGGGGCATTTTTGTATTCAGCAACATCCAAGAAGGCTTCTCCAGTGATTGCGCGGTACGTCTCTTTTAGGGGCTCTGCAAAACTAAGCTCATGCACCGCAGCATTAGGTGCATTAGCTTTTAAGAATTGCCGTACCGCCCGCACAGCAGTGGATTTGCCGCTCTGTGCCAAGCCGCAAAATGCAATGATTATAGGTTTTTGCATATCAGATTGTTTTGTTTTCAAACATTGAAGTGTTACTATTTTCGCTTGCCTTGCTTTCTGCCAGAGAAAAAGTAAAGGTATAGCGAGATAGCGGGAAGCATACACACGAAAAAGCCGAGAATGTGGTCAAGTATTTTGATCATTTTGTTTTTTCGGCAATTAGCCTCTTTTCTCTTTTATTCACTACCTTATCCGCTACCTTACAAAAGCGGTTGTAATAATAAGCATTTATCCCAAAAGCTTCCCGCGTAAGGGTTCCTATCACTTGCGCATTGAGAAAGTGTAAGTACAGCACATGCACTGAAAAAGCATCATGTTCTTTTGGATAAAGCAACATCTGCCCAATATCCGTAAACGGTATTTGCACGCCGTATTTTACACAGTGCATTTCCCAGTAGCGTTGTAGGGATTTCCCTAGCGGGCTATCTGCGGTATATCTTGTAAGGTTTTTTGAGCTTTGATTTTCCCCCATAGCAGAGCGCAAAGAATTTCTTTTCGCCTTCAAACGAATAGCCGGTACAGGACTTTTCGTTTAAGGCCATGACAACGTAATCTTTTTCTAAACCTTCATGCCCTAAGCGAACAAGATCGCCTATTTGCACGCGCTCTCCTTTGTTAAGCTCTCGCATGGTTTGATAATCCGAAAGTGAGTCATCGCAAAATGATACGACTTATCGCCCGCTGAAATAGCATTTGCTATTTCCGCTGGGTCGGTTAAGACGTTAGAATCTTTTGGCCGCCAGAGCATACCGCTGGAGACAAGCCAGCCGCGTTTTAATAGGCCTTGGATTTGATCAAACCGTGGCCTTGCCGGGGGATACCATTCTCTTATTTCCATTCCTTGTATTCCGTTAAGGGTTTATAAACCTTCATTGGCCAGTCGGTTACAATGGCCTCTTTGCCGTTTTCTTGCAAAACAACCTTTGCCTTATCCGCTTTCCATTTAGAGACGCCGTCTTTTGTGGGTCCTTGAACATTGTAAAACCCAAGCACGTCGTATAGCCGTGACCCGACTTGGATTTTTAAAGGGAGGGCTGCGTCTTTGACAAAAGCGATCATAGTGTCCCTAATATTTCATGTGTGTAGACAAAGTCGTATTTCCTTCCGTCTATCTCTATCCATTCGGCCAGCCTTTCCATATAGGCCACCTTCTGACCACAGCGGAAATGTTCGCGCATCCCATCAGAGCAGGAGACCACATGGCCGTGCGCTATTTTTTTGCGGTTGTTGACAGAAATCAGAACACGGCTTTCAAATTCTTTTTCCTCTTCTGGGCGGATGATCACCTTACCAGAAATAGCCTCAAAGCCGTCAATGGTTTTGAGCGCTACCAAGTGATGCACCGGCACACGGTAAAGATAGTGTTTTTCTGTGGTATCAAAAAGGTTTTCATCATCACAGGCTAAATATGAAAAATACACCACATCGCCTTTCTGTAAGACCTTAACGCTTTCCTCTAAGCCTTTGGCTGTTAGCCCGCCAAAAGGGGTGTTGGAGGCAATTCCAAAGGCCGTGGTAAACTTCATAGGCAGGGCAACGATCATGCCTTCGACCGGCTTTAGGTCGTTTACCTCAGTGCCTTTTAGCACAGGGGCTAAAATGTAGCCATTGCCCAGCTTTTGTTCTTTATCAACCGCGATAATGTAGTGATTGGACGGGACGGACATTTGTTCAAGTTCTTGAATGGTTTCGGTTTGTTCCATTGTGTTTATGTTTTTGTTTCTCTAATTCATCCTCTCTATCCCAAACGGCACACTCTGACCGTTTGTATCGTAGCGGCCTATCATCTCGCCGACGATTTCGCAGTAGTTAAGGCCGGTGTTTTTTATTAGCCAGTCGGCTTCTTGTTCGGAATTTGCTACGATGTCAGGGCCGAAGTATGTCTTTATCTGACCGTCTTTAGGGTCAACGGCCTCTATTTTTGTAACGTAAGTTTTTGTCGCGGGGAAGAGGGCAGCGTCAATGTGGGTTTTTGTTGGGCTGGGGATTGCCTCTTTTTTTTTGTTGGTTGGTTGGGGTTTGTTGATGAGGCTGGGAAGGTAGTTAATGGAGAAGTTGTGGAGTGCTTTTCTAAGGCTTTGCAGCTTTTCATATAGGCTGCTGGTTGGTTTTTTTGGGGGAAGTTTTAGATAGTCCGGTAGGTAGTTGAGGACTACTTTAGAGCGGAACTGTACGTGGAAACGCACGCGATGCAAGGATCGTTCTTTGTCGTTCATTGGCAAAGGCTTTTAGAGGTTTTCGCAAAAAGTGAATTACTATATAGGTATATAATCCCCCTTAGCAACTCAAACAAATAGAAGAAAAAGAATCAGAATCCCTACCCATTTGGTCGGATAGGGTCGCAAAAAAAAGGTTTCTGTTTTGCAACTTGTTGAAAATCAAAGACCTGTCTTTCAGATAAGAAGCTGTTTTGACCTGTCCTGAAACGGTCAATTCAGCGCCTTTGTCCATAGCGCGACCGTCTTTAGAACGGCGCAGCAACTGGATAACAGGGACGATCCTGTCCGCATCGCGAAGCGACCAAGCGCCCTCGGGGGTGCGGATTAAGCGCAGGCGGCCAAAGTTGGGAAGCTGCATATCAAGCCCTGCCCAGATGGCCTCGTTGCGCGTTGCGAAGGACATTCCCGGCACGGCGCGCTTTTCGTTCTTTTGATAGCCTAGTTTTTGAGCTAGCTTAGAACGCTTAGAGGCAGTGCCCGCTGCGATGTTGAAATCAATCTGTTGCAATGAAATCGAATAACTCTCCAAGTACCTATCTTTTGCTAAAGCCATACCTATGGCAGCTTTGCCCAGTTGGGCATTGGAGCGTTTATTGTCTTTTTGAAACTTCTGCTTGTTGCGCGCCAGTTTGTCCGCTGTTAGAGCGGAGAAGGTTTGCGCTTTTAACGTGTTGAGGTTAATTTGGCCTTTGCCTAAGTCCGCCTCAAAACAACGACGACGACGGACGAAAGACATGCTGTCCCCAAACTTGGTTGTCAACATGTCTTTTATGCGGTATAGGCCGTTGATGTGGATATTGCCTTTGCCGGCGATAAGGATAAAGCCCATTTCCTTTAGGGACGAGAGCCTGCGCATGGCCGTGGCATAAGAGCAGCCTGTCTTTTCAATAAGTACAGAAACCGCCTGTTTTCTATACATATACCCAGACCTGTTTTTACCCACTTCCCTTAGTAGGTAGTAGGCAAGCATTTCCCGTTCCAGCTTATAGCGGGTACAGAAAAGGGCTATATCTAGGTCAAGCATCAAAAACATGGGACAAATATAGGAAAAAGAATCCAAAAAAGCAACATGCAAAACGGATAAAACATTATCTTTACGCAAAAAAGAAGTGGACTATTTTGATATTCCCATAGACCCAATAGGCGCGCCGCGCATGACACAGCGGGACGCTTGGAAAAAGCGGCCTGTGGTGTTAAAGTACTTTGCCTATCGGGATGTGGTGCGCTTGATTTGCAACACGGAAGGGTACTCCCCCGGGGGCGAAATCCAAATAGAGTTCCACGTTCCGCTGACTAAGAGCCGGGCAAAGCAAAAAGAACTAATCGGCAAAGGCCATGATCAAAAGCCGGATATTGATAACATGCTAAAAGCGTTCATGGACTGCTTTGGCGAAGACAAGACCGTATGGAAAATCAACGCAAAGAAAGTTTGGAGCGAGATCGGTTTCATCCGGGTGTTCCGACAGCCGTCCTGATCGGAGCGGCAAGCCTTTTTTACTATGGGATGCAGCCTGCAAAGGCAGTGCCAGTCAAAGCGCCGACGGAAGGAAAGCCCGTGCTGGTTTCCCTTTCCAACACGGCGGGGAAAGCCGTTCAAAAGTACGGCGAAGAAGAGATGAGACAGTTTTTGTCTGACCGGGGCTTTCGCAATTTAACGGGCGTTCGTCTACACACACTTCGCCGAATGTATTTGCTTTGGCACTACGCGCCATTGTTTGAGCGGGTGCATGTTGAGACAGGCATTTCCCGCGAAGTGCTTTTTGCCTACTTTATCATTGAGGCCACACGCGACGGGGCAGAGAGCGATTTGATGGCCGGGACATGGAACCCGGGCGGGGTGAAGTATAAGGGCGCGACCGATAGTATTTCGGCATATGACGATTGCACCGATTCAAACGGCGAGCCTATCCCTTGCGAATTTGAAGCGCCGGGCAGTTTTGAGAAGGCTGCTGGGGTTTGGTCGAGCGTGTTTAATGCGGAGCGGTACGCGGACTGTAAGAATCTTGACATAGACGAGACGTGCGAATGCCTGTACAAGTCTGGTTACCACACGGCGAAAAATCACAGACAGCGGGCGAAGATTGCCCGGCAGTATATTGCATACGTCAAAAACCATTTGCCAGATGCTTAATGTGCTTACGCCAAAAGGGAGGGACGCGGAGAACGCTTCAAGGACGGCGATTTTAAAGCTGCAAAAAGAGGGGCAGTCCTTTGTCTGGTTCCCGGAACATAACTTCTTTCCGGTGGATGGGTTTGTAACGTCAGGTAGTTCTATAACGGCGATCTTTGAGGGCAAGTCCAGACGGGCGTCGTTTCAGGATGGGCAGATGGTGTACAATGGCAAAGCGTATAGCGAGCTGTTGATTACGGCCAATAAGATTGACAACGGCGTGAAGCTAGCGCAACAGATGGGTATAAACTTTTACATCATTATCCACTTTGAGCTGTCTGATTTGTGCGTGTCGTTTAAGGTGTACGATCAGGGCACGCATAAGACAATAGAACACAAACGGCGGAACACGCGCACGCAAGCTGGGGCGAACGGAGGAAGTATTGTGCGGGATAATGCGTACATAGATTTTTCGTTTTGTAATATCGGTTTTGTTTTGTAGGTTTGTAATTCTTTAAGGGGTTTTTCCATACAGATGCTTCCAAGCGGCTTGTCTAACGACAGGCCGCTTTTTTTGTGGGTATGTACGCCGTTGGTTTGGGGAAAAAAGAGGTTGCAGGTACGAGGGAGTTCTGGGTAAAGGTTTTTGAGGATAGGGTGCTGTGGGCAATGGGGGAGGTCAGAGAGGACGCGGTGGGGTTGGATCTATATCTCGCGGGGGTGCGCCCGCTCGCTGGCGTTCGGAATCAGGTAACCGGGTGCCTGCGGATTCGGAAAAGTTTTGATTTTTCGACCAAATAACGCACACACCAGCACCAGCACATAGACTTTTATAAAAAGTCTATTTGATAACGATTTGAAAATCAACAAACTATATATAGCAATATACCGCACATAAATATTATGTTAAGTAGACGGGAAAAACGATCTGCGGGCTTCGCGTCGCGGGGTAACATAAAGTGGCCGGATCCACAAAGTTTGGTGCACCCCAATTCCCTACCAGTTTAGTAGGATTTAACAACCTGTTATTCCCTACCAGTTTAGTAGGATTTAACAACCTGTTATTCCCTACCAGTTTAGTAGGATTTAACATCCTGTTATTCCATACCAATTTAGTAGGATTTAACAACCTGTTATTCCCTACAAGTTTAGTAGGGATTTAACCAATTAGTTTCAATCCTAAACTAACTACCCACAAACCAACTTTACCCTAAAAACAACCAGATAAAGCCCAAAACGACCGGATTTTGCAAACAACTTGACTTTTAAGATAACAGAACATTATATTTGTGTCATTGTTAAACGCATAACACAACGCAAGATGAAAAACATTAACCTTTGCACGCCTAACGGCACATTTGAGACCGCTACCAACGGAGCGAACGCAAACCGGGAATTATACGGGGAAAATATCCTGTGGGACAATTTCCGCACTGGTGAAAAATTTTACTTTGAATCCGGCACATTCCTAACGGTTCATAGCGTTCTCCCTGAGTGCGTTAACTTGGCTTGTGATGAACTTACGGTTTGGCCTGAGATTGTAGGCCTTGTACAGCGTATATCTTGGGTAACATACCCTATTTATCAGTCTTCTGTTGCTCGTCAAACTGGTTTTGATTTTTTCAACCGCATTTTGACCGTCCTAACTGCTGAGGAAATAGCGCTATATAAAAAGTACGTTTTAGGCGTACACGTGTACACACACAAAACGACCGTATTTTTCCGTCACTTTTTCGGTTTTGGGCACACAGAAATAATTTTAATGGGCGAAATCCCAACTTCTGAAATATTCCCTGTATAAAAAAAACTTTCGCAAAATGAACCCACTTGAAAAATACCGCAAAGGCATCCGCAATTTAAGAGGCGCAGACTTTGCCGGTGCCGATCTATCCTACAAAAGCCTATCCGGCAAAGATGTAAACCTTACTTCTGCCGTCTTTACCTTTGCCGATTGCACCGGCGCTTCTTTTGCCGGCACAAACCTGAGCCTTACAAACTTTGCCGGTGCTCATTTAGAGGGAACTTCTTTTGCTTTCTGTGACCTCAAGGGCGCGAATTTTGAGGGCGCTACAATCATAGGCTGTAATTTTTACGGCGCTCAAAACATTCCTAACAATCTTAAACAATCGCAAAATGACTAAGGACGTATTTTTAAAATTCGCTTCGGCTATCCCTCAGGGGAT
>JACCDX011015863.1_pt1 | contig 12023 bp, 5 predicted proteins | sample 7449681 | NCBI WGS metagenome assembly JACCDX01 (sample SAMN15323450, study PRJNA562643) | freshwater metagenome | isolation source: river surface water | place: USA:Blue River Watershed | collected 2017-08-18 | reverse complement strand
TGGCCGGCGCGGCCGCCGCGGCGGCGGGCGCCCCGTCCGCCGCGACCGGCGAAACCACCGCATCCGCGGGCGCCGGTTCGCCGCCGCGGATTTCGATCGGCAGGTCCTTCACCAAAATCGCGTCGCCCTGCGCGATGACGGCGCTGCGGTAGATGACGTTTTCCAGCTCGCGGACATTACCCGGCCAGGTGTGGCGCACGAGCACCGCCATCGCCTCGGGCGACACCTTCGCGACCCGCGCCTTGCGCTGCTTGACCAGGTTCTGGAGGCAGAAATCCACGATCTGCGGCACGTCGTCGCCGCGCTCGCGCAGCGGCGGCATCTTGATGCGCACGACGTTGAGCCGGTAGTAGAGGTCTTCGCGGAAGGTCTTGGCCTTCACCATCGCCTCGAGGTCCTTGTTCGTCGCGGCGATGATGCGCACGTCGACCCGGATCGTCTCCGTGCCGCCCACGCGCTGGATCTCGCCCTGCTGGAGCACGCGCAGGATCTTGGTCTGCGTCGCGAGCGCCATGTCGCCGATCTCGTCGAGAAAGATCGTGCCGCCGTCGCAGAGCTCGAACTTGCCGATGCGCTGCACCGTCGCGCCGGTGAACGAGCCCTTCTCGTGGCCGAACAGCTCGCTCTCGATGAGGTTGTCGGGAATCGCCGCGCAGTTGACCGCGATGAAGGCCTTGTTCGCCCGGTGGCTGTGCTTCCAGATCGAGCGCGCGACCAGCTCCTTGCCCGTGCCGCTCTCGCCCGTGATCATCACCGTCACGTCGCTCGCGGTCACCTGGCCGATGACCTTGAAGACATCCTGCATCACCGGCGAGGAGCCCACGATGCCTTCGCGGTAGTCGTCGGCGTTGATCGTCGGCTTGTAATCGCCCACGGCGCGCATGTCGGCGTGCGCCTTCAGGGCGTTTTGCGCCAAAGCCAGCACCTTCGCGGGGTCGAAGGGCTTCATCACGTAGTCGAAGGCGCCGTATTTCATCGCCTCGATCGCCGTCTGCGCCGTGCCGAAGGCCGTCATGAGCACCACCAGCTGCTTCGGGTTCGCCGAGCGGATGTGCTGGAGCGCTTCGATGCCGCTCATCCCGCCCATGCGCACATCGAGGAAAACGAGGTCCGGCGGCGGCCCTTTCTTCACCAGCGCCACGCCCTGCTCGCCGCTCGGCGCCTCGATGATCTGGTAGCCGCGCGAGGACAACACGCGCGTGAGCGAGTAGCGGATTTCGGCGTCGTCATCGATGACGAGGATGGTCGGCGCTTTGGCGGGATCGGGCATGGTGGCGGCGGTTGGCCCGCGGTCGCCGGCAGTCGCGACGCGAAAGGCGCACGGAACGCTGGCTAAATCCACGGGCGCGCCTTTGTTGCTCCGCATGTTGGGCTGGTCAATGAGCCTTTTCCGCGTCGCCGGCATCCCGCTGGCGATCCACTTCACCTTTTTCCTCCTGCTGGCGGTCAACGCCTTCGACGGCTGGGCGGAGGGCGGCTGGGCCGGCGTCGCCTGGAGCACCGCCCTGCTCCTCGCGTTTTTCGTCTGCGTGATCCTCCACGAACTCGGCCACGCCCTCACCGCCCGCCGCTACGGCATCGGCGTCTCGCGCATTCTGCTCATGCCGATCGGCGGGATGGCCGAGTTCGACTCGATCCCGCGCGAACCGAAACGCGAGCTGCTCATCACCCTCGCCGGCCCCGCCGTGAACTTCGTCCTCGCCGGCCTGCTCTGGGCCGTGCTGCCGGCCGACGCCGGCGCCCGCCTCGACGCGGCCGACTTCGCCACGTTCGGCGCGGTCGAGTTCGGCGCGGTCCTGCTGCACCTCAATCTCGCGATGGGCATTTTCAATTTCATCCCGGCCTTCCCCATGGACGGCGGCCGCATCTTGCGCGCGCTGCTCGTGCTCAAGCTGCCCTACCTGCGCGCGACCTTCTGGGCCGCCACCGTCGGCAAGATCGTCTGCCTCGCCGGCGCCGTCGCCGCCGCGTTCTTCCAGCCGCTCGCCGTCGCGCTCTTCCTCTTCATCTTCGTGGTCGGCGAAATGGAATACCGCGCGACCAAGCGCCGCGAGATCGAGGACGCCCATTTCCGCGCCACCCTCGCCCGGCTGCACGGTCCGCTCTTCGATCCGCCCGTGGAGGAGCCGCCCGTGCTGCTGCGCTGACAAAAAAGGGCGCGCCGGCGAAGGCGCGCCCCGAGGTCAAACCGGCGTCCGGCGGGGCTCAGAACGAGCCCTTGACCCCGAACGTCCACAGCGACGAATAGTCGTCGAGCTGGCGGAAACGCGCGTAGCGCGGGGTGTTCGGACCGTAGATCTTCGTGTCCTCCGTCGCGCCGCCGATGTTCCGGATCGAGACGAACAGGCCCAGCGTGCGCTTCAGGTAATACTCGCCGCTCACGTCGACGTAGAGCCGCTTCGGGCGGTAGTTGTAGGTGCCGGGCTCGATGCCGCGGGCGACCGCGACCGCCGCCCGCCGCTGGATGCCGCGGTAGTTTTCGTTGATGCGCAGGTTGAACTTCTGGCGCGTCAGGCTGAGTCCCCAGTTCACGTTGAACGGGATCATGTTTTGGAAGTAGTCGAACGTGTTCTTCCCGCGCTGGGAGCTGTAGTTCGCGGTGAAGTGCAGGCCGCGCGCCCAGTTCGGCAGAAACGTGAGCGCCTGCTTGTAGTCCACCTCGAGGCCCGTGGTGCGGATCTTGCCGGGCACGTTGAACTGCGTCGTCACCTGGTAGATCCCGTAGGTCTCCTCGTCCAGGTCGTAGGCCGAAAGGAACTCGGGCGTCACCGGCGAGGTGACGTTGCCGAACATGTTTTCGTAGTCGCGGACAAAATACGCGACCGAGATCTGGCCGACGTTGTTGGCGAAGTAATACTCGAGCCGCGCCATGTAGCTCTCCGCCTGCCACGCCTTGATGGAGACGTTGTTGACGGAGATGCGGTCGTTGAGGTTGACGATCTCGGTGTTGGGCAGCGACAGGCCGCCGGAATACTGGTTGAAGTCGGGACGGCCGACCGTCTGGTAATACGCGGCGCGGCCGATGAGGTTGGTCGAGAGATCGTAGCTCACGTTCACGCTCGGGAAGAGGCGGAGATACTCCTTCTTCGCCTGGTAGCCGCGGTCCTTGATCGTGAGTTCGTTGTATTGGAGCGTCACCGGCGTCGGCGGCACGATGAACTGCGGCGTCCCGGCGGCGTTGCGGATCACGTTGCCGCTGGCGTCGCGCTGATAGGCCGCGGTCGGATCGGTGAGCGGCCCTTCGGCATCGATATTGGTCTGCTCCGCGCGCACGCCCGTGACGAGTTTCAGGCGGCGTTCGAAGAACGACGCGTCGCCGCGGACGAACAGCGCCGAGATGGTCTCCTCGGCCCGCCGGGAGAAACGGGTGAGGCTCGCGTAGTCGGTGGCGGCGTTGCGCGTCCAGTGCGTGGGGTTGGCCTTGTAGTCCTTCCACAGCTTCACGTTGTCGACGTGTTCCTGTTTTTTCAGCCCGAAGTCCGGCAGGCGCTGCGAGAACGCCTCGTCGATGAAGCGCGCGGGGCTGTCGTCGTTGATCAGGCCGGCCTGGGTCGTCGGGTTGAGGCTGGCGCGGGCATCGGCTCCGACGTAGGTGTAGGTCTCGAGGTTGCCGCCGGGCCCGCGGAGGTCGCGCATCTTGTTGCGGAGATCCGCGCCCACTTTGACCGAGACCGGGACGTTCCGCACCATGAAGTCGCGGCGCACGTTGTAGTAGGCCTGCTTGACGGTGTCGTAGGTGATCTGGCGGTTGCTGTTCGCGGAGACGAGCGAGTAGCTGTCGAGATCGGTGTAGTCGACGGGATTGCCGTTGTGGTCGAAGACGGAGATCTTGCCCGGCTGCATGTAGTTCATGTCGTCGAACAGGATCTGCACGTTGTTGCGCTGGATTGTCATGCCGTTGAAGGCGCCCAGGTCGATGTCCTGGTAGTGGATGCGGGAGTTGCCGTAGGAGACGCCGGCGTCGGACTTCCAGGTCGGGCCGTCGTGGAGCCAGCGCAGCGACGGGGCGACCGTGCGGCCGGGACGGATGCGGCCGCCGTTGGAAATGGTGATCTGGCCGGAGTTGGTCGCCGTGCCCGTCGTCGGCCAGGTGGGGGCCATGCCCCAGGTGTGGGTCTGGCTCCAGTTGCCGGGCGCCACGCGGTTGATCGTGAAGGTCTGCGTGCGCGTCGCGAAATTTTCCTTCAACATGCCGTATTGAAACCCGAAGGACAGGCGGTCGTAGCGCGCGGGTTTCCAGTCGACCGTGGTCGAGAACGAATGGCGGGTCGTGTGCTTGCCGCTGTCGCGCCAGTTGAAGGTCGTCGCGTAGGGCTGCGTCGTGTCCGGGAACCAGGTGCCCGTCCCGGTCGGCACGGCGGTCGCCGCCTGGTTGGTCGCCGTCGAGGCGCCGCGCCAGGTCATGCCGGCGGCGGGCTGCGGCGTGTATTGCACCGAATAGCCGGCGGACACGCTGAAGCCGAAGACCTTGTTGACCGGCACGATCGCCGAGAGGTCGAAGCCCGGCTGCACCTTGCGCGTGTATTCGCCCCAACGCGGACCGGGCGTCTTGTGGAAGGCGCGCTCCGCGTCCTTGAACATCCACTGCACGTTGTAGCTGTAGGAGGGGCGGCTGCGCTCGAACGCGCTGCGCGGGACGAAATTCACCGTGCCGGCCAGCGCCATGCCGGGCGACTCGGGCGTGGGCGCGCGGTTGATCTCGATGCGCGCGATGTTGTTGATCGACACCTGGTCGAGCTCCACCGCCCGGCGCGTGCCGGCGCCCGCGGCGCTCGCCATCTCGAACCCGCCCATCGAGATCGGCACGTTGTCCTCGGGCACGCCGTTGATCGAGAAGCGCCGCGCGTCGCCGCCGGTGTAGTCGCTCGTGATGCCGGGCAGGAACTTCATGAACTCGCCGATCGAGCCGTCCGCGATCGTGCCGAACTCGTCCGCCGATACCACCTGCACGATGTTGCGCGCGAAGCGCTGCTCGTTGATCGCGATCGCGGCACCGTCCATCTCCTTGGACGTCGCGACGGTGAACGCCTCCAGCTGCACGACCGAATCCTTCGCATCGGTGCGCGGACCGCTCGCGAGCGTCACGTCGCGCTGCACGGTCTGGCCCGCGGCCACCACCACCGTCTCCGTGTGCGTGGCGCGGCCCGTGTAGAAGAACGTCACTTTCACCGTGCCCGCGGGCACCCGGTCGAGCCGGTAGGAACCCGTCACGTCGGTGAACACCTCGGCCGTCAGTCCTTCGACGGTCACGCGCGCGCGTTCGACATATTCGCCGCGCCGCGGATCGAACACGCGGCCTTCGATCGTGCCGGTGCCGACCGCTTGGGCGAAAAGGCCGGCGACCAGCACGCACGCGGCGACGGCGGCGGCGAGCCAGCGCGACCGGCCGGGAAGAGACAGGGAGGTTTTCATGGAGGACGGGTTTGGGCCCGGCGGGCGCACCGTCGATCGGAAGGCGCCCGTGCCGGCGAACCGGGGAACAAAGCGGATCCGGCCGAACGCAGCGCAACCGGGACAACTGGGGGTTTGGTGGTAAGGCGACGTCTTCGTCGGAGTGTCCGAAGAAAACGTCGCAACAAATCCAAGGTTCAGCGGAGGCGGCCTCAAGTAAATACTCGGTGCATAAACAACCGCATCCCGATCACGGACCCATTCCGTGCGAAAATTGTCCCCGGACGCTCGCCTCGCGGGGGAACCGCCCTGACCGCGGTCACTCGGTGAAACGCCCCACGCCCGGCCCGCACGCTCGTCGCGGGTCGGACCGCAGGGCGCGATTCCGCCGGGCCGGCGCGAATCAGCGGCGACGCGGCGCGTCGGCGCTGCCGTGCCCGACCACCCCTGGCTCGGCAAACGGACTCACGGTTTGCGGCCGGCACCATCCGGCCGCCGGTGCTCCTGGAAAAACTTCACGATCAGCGCCGGCCCCGCCGCCGGAAAATTGTGCGCACCGTCGTGGATCATCGTCACCACCGGTGTGCCGAGTTTCGAGGGATAGAGCGTGCAGTCCTTCGCCCACGGCTGACCGTCGCCGCAGCCGTTGAGCCTGCGCAGCTGCGCCATCGTCGCCTCCTGCCATTCGAACTTCACCAGCGCGTCCTTGCGCCCCGCGAGGTGCAGCACCGGCTTCGGTTTCAACTGCGTGCGCACGGCGCTGGCCGCCGAGGCCGACGGCGCCACCGCCGCCAGCACGTCGCCGCGCACCGCCCACAGCAGGTAGGTGAAGCCGCCGCCGTTGGAATGACCGGTCGAGTAGATGCGCGCATCGTCGACCCGGCACTCCGCCCGCAGCGCGGCGAGCACCGCGTCGAAGAGTTTCAGATCGCGGTCGCCGTGCAGGCCCGCAGCGTTCTGCCAACCGGGTTTCTTGCCCTCGGGATCGGTCAGTTTGCCCGGCGTGTTCAATCCCTGCAGATACACCACGATCGCCTCCGGCCAGTGCGTGTGCAGCGCGAAGCTGCGCGCCACGTTGCGCATGGTGCCGCCATGGCCGTGAAACACGAACACCACGGGCGTCGGCTGCGTCGCGGCCGCGGCCGGCACGTGGACCAGCCCTTCGCGCTCCACGCCCTCGATCGTCCACGTGCGGCGCACCGGGGCCGCCGCCGCTCCCGCCTCGGCGACCGCCGCCAGCGCCAGGAGCATCCGGAAAAAACACGCACGCAGGTTCGTCGTCGTCATAGGGCATCCGGCGCGACGTGGTCGGCCGGACCGTGCCACCTTGCCGCGGCGGCGCGGCCAATCCGAGTATTTTTCCACCCTGCCCCGCCCGGCCGCCGCCACGGCGCACCGCCGCGCCCCTCGCCCGCAACCGCACCGCCACCGCGGAAACAGGGTCGACCGCGCCGTCCGCGCGCGTTGTGTCTCTCCTCATGCCGCCCCTGCCCCGCCGTTTGCTCGCCGTTTTAACGCTCTCCGCCCTCTGCCCGTCCGCGGTGCTCCGCGCCGCCCCGGTCGTGGCCGCCCTGCCGCCCGCAACCCAACGCGTCGTCTTCCTCGGCGACAGCATCACGCAGGGCGGTTTCTACACCGTCTGCGTCGAAGCCTACCTTCGCACCCGTCACCCCGCGTCGACCGCCGAATTCATCAACGTCGGACTCTCCAGCGAAACCGTCTCCGGCCTCTCCGAGCCCAACCACGCCAACGGCGCCTTCCCCCGCCCCGATCTCCACGAACGCCTCGGCCGCGTGCTCGCCCGGCTCAAGCCCGACCTCGTCTTCGCCTGCTACGGCATGAACGACGGCATCTACCTGCCCTACGACGAGGCCCGCGCCCGCGCCTACCACGACGGCCTCGTCCGCCTCCGCGCCGCCGTCCTCGCCTCCGGCGCGCGGATCGTGCACCTCACCCCGCCCGTCTACGTCGACGTGAAGGGCACCGCTCCCGCCTACGCCGCCGTCCTCGAGCGCTACGCCGCCTGGCTCGTCGCCCGCCGCGCCGACGGTTGGGACGTCGCCGACATCCACACCGCGATGGCCCGCGAACTCGCCGCCCAACGCACCCGCGACCCGGCCTTCACCTTCGCGCGCGACGGCGTGCACCCCGACGAACGCGGTCACTGGGTCATGGCCCGCGCCCTCCTGCGCCACCTCGGCGCCGCCGACTTGCCCGACACCCTCGACGCCGCCGATGCCTTCTCCGGCGTGCCGGCCGGTCCGGAGATTCTGAAAATGGTGCGCACCCGCTCCGGCCTGCTTCGCGACGCGTGGCTCTCCGCCATCGGCCACAAGCGCCCCGGCAAACCCGGTCCGCCTCTCGCGGAGGCCGAGCGGCGCGCCGCGGATTTGGAAAAACAGATTCGCGCGCTCCAAGCGTCCGTGCCGGCCGCGGCGAAGCCCTGATCCGCCGCCACGCGCCCGGAGCCCATTTCAGGACCTCGCGTTTCCTGCCCAAACCACCGGGTGGGGCGAGGCGTCCCCGCCGAGCCGTCGCGGCTCAAGGGCGACACAACGCGGCGGAGACGCCTCGCCCTACCCGACCCGGGCAATACCCGTGCCCGGGATTTTTCTCCGTGCTCACTCGACCCCAAAGCCTACGCAAAAAGCTTCGTCACCGCCTTCGCCTTCACGAGTTCGCGCGGTTGGTTGAGGTGATTGTAGACGATCGTCTCCGGATCGATGCCGAAGGCGTGGTAGATGGTCGCGAGCAGCTCCGTCGGATGCACCGGATCCTTTGCCGGACTCGAGGCCGTCTTGTCCGATTCGCCGTGCACGTAGCCGCGCTTGATACCCGCGCCGGCGAGGATGCTCGTGTAACAATACGGCCAGTGGTCGCGCCCGTCGGCGCTGTTGTTGTTGCCCGACGTGCTCACGCCGCGCTCCGGGCTGCGGCCGAACTCGCCGAGCGCCACCACCAGCGTCTCGTCGAGCAGGCCGCGTTGGTCGAGATCCTCGAAGAGCGCGCTCAGCCCCTGGTCGAGCATCGGCCCGGACTTCGACTTCATCCGCTCCGTCAGGCCCACGTGGTGATCCCACGAGTGCTGGTCGGAGTTCGCGACCTTCGGCCAGATCACCTCGACGACGCGCGTGCCGGCTTCCACGAGGCGCCGGGCCAAAAGCAGACTCTGGCCGAAGGTGTTCCGCCCGTAGCGATCGCGCAGTTTCTCGCCCTCGGCCGCGATGTCGAAGGCCTCCCGCGCGCGGCCCGACACGATCAGGCTCAACGCCCGCTGGTAGTATTCGTCGAGGTTGTAGCTCGCCGTCGCCTTCTCGATGTCCGGCATCGCCTGCTCGATCGAGTCGCGCAGTCGCGCCCGCCGCTCCAGCCGCATCGCGAAGACTTCCTGCGGCAGCTTGAGGTCGTCGGTCTTGATCCGGTCGAGCTTCGCCATGTCGAGGTCGTCGCCTTCCGGATACAGCGTGTAGGGGTCGAAGGCCTTGCCGAGAAACCCGGCGCTGCCGCCCTTGCCCACGACGTTGGATTCCTGCAGCGGCCGCGGCAGCATCACGAACGGCAGCATCGGCTCCGCCAGCGGCTTCAGGCGCACGATGTTGGACCCGAAATTCGGATAATCCTTCGCATTCGGCGGCTCCAGTTGCCCCGAGGGACTGACCTTGTCCGTCGTGTAGCCGGTCATGATCTGGTAGATCGCCGCCGTGTGGTTGAAGAGCCCGTTCGGCGTGTAGCTCATCGAGCGGATCATCGTGAACTTGTCGTTCACCTTCGCCAGTTGCGGGATGATCTCCGTGAAGTGCGTGCCGGGGATCTTCGTCGGGATCGTCTTGAACGCGCTGCGGATCTTGTCCGGCACGTTCTCCTTCGGATCCCAGAGGTCGAGGTGCGACGGCCCGCCCTGCAGGTAAACCATGATGACGCTCTTGGCCCGCCCCCAGCCGGGCGCACCGCGCGGCGTCGGCGCCGGGTTGGCCTTCGCCTTCAGTTGCAGCAGTTGCCCGAGCGAAAGCCCGAGAATGCTCGAACCGCCGAGACGCAGCAGGTCGCGGCGCGTCAGCTTGGCGTGGGTGTCGCAGAGATCGGTATTCAGTCCACCGGGAAGTCGGATCATGGCGGGTCGCGGGTTGAGGGGGAAACGGTCAGCGGTTGAAAAGGAACGACGGGCTGTTGATCAGCGCCCACGCGAGGTCCTGCGCCCCGGTGAGCCGCGGGTTGGCGATCTGCTGCGCGCTCATCGCCGCGTCCGCGCGGAGTTGCAGCAGCTTCGGATCGATCGGCACGGGCTGCTCCGCCTGCGCAAGCGCCGCTTTCAGCTTCGTCAGCGCCGGATCCTCCGGCACGGGGCGCGACGCCGTCGTCAGCGCCTGCTGTTTCTTCAGCAGCGCCGTCTCGCCCGCGCGGAAATACGCCGCCAGCTCCGTCGCCTGCGCCTCCGTGCGCTCCGCGGCCGGCGTTTTCAAGACCGCCGCCACCGGCGCCGGCACTCCGAGCGAGAGCGGATCGGCCGACGCTGTCACCCAGAGGCGGAACCGCCCGATCGTGAAGCCGTCGCGGAACCGGTGCTGCAGCGTCACCGTCAGCGTCGCGCCCTTGTCGTCGCCGATCGGCTCCTCCAGCGCGAACCGCGCGTAGTGCGGCTCGCCCACGCGCCCGCCCACCGCCCAGCCATCGCGGCCGCCCTCGATCTTGCCGTTGATCGCCCCGTTCACGTCGTAGTCCTTCTGCGTGAAATCCGCACGCGCGTCCTTGAACGCCGCCTCCTTCTGCGCCCGCCGGCCGGCCTTGTCGCCCCAGCGCAGCGTCAGTTCACTCAGCACGAAATTCCCGCCCGAGCGCCCGGGCCCGAAATTCGGCAACGTGTCGTCCGGCAGCACCTCGAGCATCAGCCCGGTGATGCCCCCGACCTTGCTTTCGGCCGTCAGCGTGTAGTCCGTCGGATTACCCGCCGGCCCCGTCGCGACCCACGAACCGTCGGGCTGCTTCTTCAACGCACCCGCCGTCACCCGCGCCGTGGCGATCTCCAGCGGCACCCAGGTGGTCGCGAGCCGTTCACTCTCCAATTTCGCTTCCCAGTCCGCCTGCTTGGCCGGCACCTGCGCCTCGTAATCCGCCAGCGCGGCCTTGGCCGCGGCGATCTTCTCCTCGCGCTTTTTCTCCGCCGCCGCCACCGCCGGCGCAATCTCGACAATCCGGGCGTCGACCGCGGTGCGCGCCGCCGCCACGGCTGCCTCGCGCTCCTGCTGCTTCCGCGCGTAAAGCGGCGCCCACCACGCTTCGCGCTCCGCGAGCGCCGCCGAAATCTTCGTGTGCTCTCCCGCCATCTCTTTCCACGCCGCCAGAGTCGACGCGATCTCACCGTCCTTCGCGTGCCGGTTCAGCGTGCGCAGGAAAATCGCGTCGATCAGCTGGCGGTCGTCTTTGAGCTCGGCCGCGAGCCGCGCGAGTTCGTTCTTCGGATCGTTGATCGCGCCCGACACCGCCGGCCCGCTGAGCAACGCCATCACCGAGCCGAGCCCGATCTCGCCGCTGCGCTCGCACTCGCAGGCCGATTCGCGCGGCGGCCGGCCCAGGCTCGCCAGGAAACCGCTCGGCACATCGATCGCCGCGTCGGGCAACTGCGCCGCCCGCGTGCCGGGTTTCACCCCGGGAAACGCCGGCTCCGAGCCCGTGACGCGCAACACCGCGTCGAACAGCACCTCCGCCGGCAGCCGCCGCGCCGTCGCGTGCGAGAAATTCGTCCGGTCGTCCGCGTTCCATTTGTGCGTCGCCACCGCCAGCTGGTAGGTGCGCGACTGCAAAATCGTGCGCTGCAGTTTCCGCACGTCGAAGCCGCCCGCGACGAACTCCTGCGTGAGCCACTGGAGCAGCTCGGGATTCGAGGGCGGATTGCCCGCGCGGATGTCGTCCAGCGGATCGATCAGCCCGACGCCCATCAGGTAGCCCCACATGCGGTTCACGTAACTCAGCGCGAAGTAGCGGTTGTCCGGCGAAGTCATCCACGCCGCCAGCCGCGCCCGCCGCGTGGCGTCCGCCGCCGGCGCGTCGGACTTCGCCGGATACGGGAAGTCCGGCGCCGTCACTTCGCCGGTGCGGTCGTGCTTCACCTCGCCCTCGGTCTTGTCGTAGGCGATCTCGAAAAGCGGCTTCGCGCCCTCGACCGCGCTGCCCGCGACGGTCTTGTTGCCTGCCGCCGGATCCTTCTTCAGGTCCACCTGCGCGAAAAACGCGGCCAGCTGGTAATACTGGTCCTGCGTCCAGCGTTCGAAGGGATGATCGTGGCACTTGTTGCAGTTGAACCGCGTCGCCAGGAAGAGGTGCGTCGTGTTCTCCATCGTCTCCGTCGGCGTGCGCAGCACCTTGTAATAACTGGCCGCCGGGTTCTCGCGGTTCGAGCCGGTCGCCGTCACGACTTTGCGCGCGAAGGCATCGTAGGGCGTGTTGGCCGCGATCTCCTGCCGAATCCACTCGCGGAAGAGTTTCGCCCCTTCCTCGCCGAGAAACTTGCGGTTCACCTGCAGCAGGTCCGCCCACTTGTTCGCCCAGTGGTCCACATAGTCGGGCGACCCCAACAGGCGCTCGATCACGGCGTCGCGCTTCTCGCGCACCGGACGCTTGTCGGCCAAAATCTCCCG
>JACCDX011276263.1_pt1 | contig 12025 bp, 36 predicted proteins | sample 7449681 | NCBI WGS metagenome assembly JACCDX01 (sample SAMN15323450, study PRJNA562643) | freshwater metagenome | isolation source: river surface water | place: USA:Blue River Watershed | collected 2017-08-18 | reverse complement strand
TTTTTAGCGGGGCTTATCAGGAAAGAAAATTAGTAAGTCTTTACCATAGCAAATCTTGTTTGATTATTTGCCAAGCGTAGCATTACCTTAGTTACATTCTTAGTTTGTGGAACAAACTTTTCAATTCTTCCTGTAACACCTGTCTTGCTTGTTGTGAATAAATCACCAATTTGGTAAGTGTATCCGCCTAATGTCATTTGTTTTGCCTTTCTGTCTATTGGGTTATGTTGAGCAGTTTTATCTCATGCTCAGGAGAGTGAATTACAAGTATCGGGCGATAGCGTTGTAAGTAGATGTGGAAACAACTTCCTCATCTGTCATCTTGAGAATACGAATTGCGTTCTCAATTTCCTCTTTCTGCTCACGATACTGCCACTCATGAATTGAAAGATAGTCTTTCTTTGGTTCATCAGGTAGTGTGATAGAGCCAGCAGGTAGGTTGAAAGATACTGCTATTTCATTATTGTATCTCTTATGAGCAGATAGTTCAGTTGCCTTTGTGATAGCAGACATAGCAAGTTTAGCAACTTCCTTATTCCACTTCTCTACTGCTTTCTTATACTTTTCTTCATTTGCCTCTTGTGAAGCAAAGTCCTTGTTTAGTTTTTCAAGAGCATTTTCAAGTGCCTTGATTACTTTAGTTGTAGCGATTTTTACATTTATCGCTTTTCCTCTTGCCATGTGGGTCTTTTCCTTTCTTAGTGGGTTTAGTTGTGAGCAGTTTTAGTAGTCATGCTCAGGACTTTTCCTGTTATTTAGGAATTACTTTGCTGTCCAAGTTGTCCAGCGAGGTGAGCCATTGACATCAAGTTTTACACGAACACTTGTTCCGTCTTGATTTGGCTTGATTTCTGTAATTGTGCCTGTAACCTTTGACTTCTGTGAAGTGTATAGGTCGCCTACCTTGTATGTTGCTGTTGCTACTGACATTGTTTCTCCTTTGTTAGTTGGTTATGTTCTAAGTATGACATTTTTTTGAGCCTGTGTCAAGTTATTTCTGACATTTTCTCACATTTTGAGATTTTTAGGGTGTGATTTAGGTCACTTTAGCGGGGGATAGAATAGGATACCTAACACTATCGCCCACCCTAATAATAGGATTATTTTCATTTTACCTTTTCTTTGCGCTAAAGACTATGTCTGCCTTATTATCTACACATAGACTACATTTTACACAAGCAGACCCGTCTTTGTCAATTAGAGGTATAGCCTTTTTGTTTTCAGGGCACTTTGCGCCTACCTTGCCAATCATCGCTTTTAGATCTGCCTGTCCAATTGCGAAGGTATCTGCAAGGTATGCTAATCTAACGCCATTATCTTTATTTAGTTTAATAGCGGTATCTTTATTCTCACTATCCGTAGAGAAATAGATAGATAGATTACTTATACTATTAAGAATTGTTACTGCAGAGGGCACACGAGTATAAACCCAGAATTTTACATCAGGATTATTTTCGATTACATCTTTCCATGCGTATGCGTACTCATCGCTAAAGAAGTCACCATCCCAGTGAATGCGGAATAGTTTTTCTGCATTGCGCTTATCACAATCTTTTTTGAAGTCTTCGATCATCTCATTAAGTAAAGACACCATTGTTTCTTTGTTAGCGTCTTTAAGTAATTCCCAGTTATGAAGTAAAGTGTCCTTTACTCCTTTGTAGATTTTTTCGAGTTTCCCTGCATAACACACTTTGCTACATACGGAAGTCGCATTAGGACAACTGTAAGATTTTCCAGCAGGGAGACCGAAGGTGTTGGCAATTGTTGGGGTTTTTCCATTTGGTGAGACTGCATTAGTTACCTTCCTATCCATAGAACGCTTTAGTTTCATGGGTTCCTTTCTTGTTTTGCTAATTCTATCATTTTTTTATTGCTTTGTCTATTGTATTTATTTTTATTTTTAATTGGGGTCGCTGCATTACTACGGCGTAATTCCATTAAACGGCGTAATTCCTCAGGCGATTTTTTAAGCATGTTTTAATAATATCATAAAAATCTTAAAAATGCAAATGCCCGAAATGTCCGTTTTGCTAGGCGATTTTAGAAATTTTCTATATACAAATCAAAAGTGTCATCTTCACTTATATCAATAAAATCTTGTTCGCCAAAATTATTTTCAATAGCAAGATTAAATCCATAGTGAAGTGGCGAGATTGCAACTACTTTTACAATTTCATCATCAATACCAATTAGATCTCCAACCTCTAATTGGTCTGCATTCAGAACATCTACAAGAAGAAAGTCTGGTTCCATGTCAATCATTGTATCAGACATTTACACATCCAAACTATCTAAATATTCTTTTGCCTCTTTACGCTGCTCATCGCTACCCATGAAGGTAGCCATGATAGCAGTAAAGATAGGGAGTGGCTGTCCTTTAATTTGATCGCTCATTTAATTGCCACCTTTCCATTACGATAGAAAGTCTTGCTATACATTTTACCTGTTGGGTCAGATAGGTTATAGGTTGCGTATTCCTTAGCGTCCCCAAAATCTACGCATTTAGTCCAAGCATCAACGGCTTCCATCATGTCTGAAACTCGCAGGGTATTTACAAGTTCTCCGTCATAGGCAGTAGTAAGTGAGTAAGTGTATTCCATCTTAGTATTCCTCTCGTTCAATAATCCAAGCATTTAAGTGGTGAGCCTCAATAATAGCATGGGCAGGGGCAGTATTGCTACCTCGCCATGATACGCCCTCAGGTAATTCTATGTCTGCGTCCCATAGTCCTAAATCATTTACTGCGTCAATAGCCTCAATACAAGGCTTAACCATAGACGATGGTACGGGTGGATAGTGATTAGACGATAGGTGGATACCTACCTGTTGTTCAATAGTTAGGTGGATACCCAAATCCTCAAGAGTTCCATCTGCCATTTCTGTTGCTAAATTGCTTCCCATTATTTACTTTCTCCCATCTCAAAAATTGTTGCTTCTGAAAAATACCTATCTACGCCACAACCAAAGCAATAAAATCCATCTATTGCTTCGTTCTCATTACAATCTAAACAATAGTTTTCTATCATAGGTTTTTCTCCTGTTCCCATTCTCTGCGGTGGGTATCGCAAAGTGTTGAAGGGTTAGTATTGAACATTGGCTCGTTCAATAATAGCGAAAAGTAGCAAACATTACAATCGCAACGCTCAAAGTCATAGTCGCCATCTGGAGATACCCAAGCACCAATCATGCCTGTTCCCTCACACTCACAATTTATCTGTGTTTTCATTAGTTTTCCTTTCTTTAATAATACAATCTTAGCCTATTGGTCTGACAAAATCAAACCGACACGCCCTTTCCTACCAAGAGGACTGATAGGAAAAGGACAAATTGTCGAAATCAGGCAATTCGGACACACGCTTCAGTTGTGTAATCGTGTTCTTGATATCACGCCAATACCATTCGTCGATATCTGTGCCACCAAAGAAAAATCCTGACTGTGGTGGTAGTAGTGAAGGGTCTTTAGCAAATAGGGCTTGACGGCAGGTAGTTAGCAATTCTAAAATCTGCTTATGAGATACATAGTAACTATCGCAATCATCTTCACCATTCTGGACATTCTTTACAAACCAAGAGTGGATCTGATTAGCCTTACGCCAATAAGCGCAGGTAACTTCAACATGCGCTCCATAGATATCAGTAGCAACATCTTCTAATCCTGCTGTTGTAACAATATCATTAAACTTAGTGAATACGGCTTCAGGCGAGTCATACGACAAATCGCTATCCTGCTGTAATTTATTCCAATCGACTTTTTCCACATACTTTTTAGCGTGGAGATACATATCTAAACCCATGAGAGTTGTCCTTTCTTTAATCTTACTCCGTAAGTCTATCAGTTTAATCTGACAAAAACAAATCGACACGCCGTTCAGGGGAGGTTCTGCGGTGTGTTTTTAATCACATCTTAAACAGGCTGTGGATAACCCTGTGGATAACGGGCTAGGTTTACCTAGCATTTTAGTGCAGATTTTACTCTGCATCTAAAACTTGAAATGCTTCAAACTTTTCTAACTCATCATCAGAAAGTTTTGCAAACACTTTATTTAAATTAAATACTGCTTTCAAATCATTGTCAGCATCTGTTACAAATGTAATTAAAACAATTTTCTTAGTCAAGGTAGATACCTCCTTTCACATCTTTATGCTTTACACAAACATTTCCTTTTGGAATTGGTGTATGACATTTGAAACATAACATTTGAAATTGGTTTGTCATTAAACCTAATTCAATGTTCATTTGTTCATCAGAAGTTGCTTCTGAAAAATCAACCCAACCAGCACCATCTTCGGTGATACGAAAAATTTCTATTGACATTTAGTTGTCCTTTCTTAACTTTCTATGCCTTAAGGCTACCATAGACCACTGACAAATTGGGCTGTTTTTCGGGCGTGTCGTAGAACTATTTTTGTGATTTACGCCACACAGAAAGCCTAGGCAATTTTGGTTGAAACTTTAAGCAGTTTTAGATCATGCTTAGGATCTTTTTTCAATTTTGTTTGCGTGATTTTATTTCTGAATAAATTATAAATAAAATTGGCAACCACAAAAACAATTGAACGAGTGAAGTTAGAAATCTGTTCATGCTGGTATCAATCCAATCTCGTCAATTCCACACGCTTTTTCAAATCGTGCTTTATCAAATCGCTCATTGTCTGCGCTAAACCATTGTGCAAACTCCTCAACCAAATCCTCAAAAACTTGAGGATGAATTTCATCTGCAAAACCTGCGAGAATGTTAGAAGTTCCGATGTAGTCTTTACGAGTGAAAGGCATTAGAGAGTTCCTCCTAACAAAATAAACGCATGTGAACCACCTTCGTTGATACGCTCTAATTCTCTGATTAGTTCATCTGTAGAAAGTAAAGACGCATCACCAATAATTTCTGAAACTGCCTGCTTATTCATTTGTTCAAAAATGCCTGCTGGCAGATTTGCAATTTGTTCTGCAATTTGTGAGTGAGAATAAACTCGTGAGATAAAATTTACGCCATAGGCTGTAAATGGGTAATCGATGTATTCGCTATTCATTAGTTATTTTCCTTTTCTGTTTTTGTTAGTTTTGAAATTGCCTCAATTGTTGAAGCCTTGCGTTGTGCCTCTACATGGGCACGAAATTCATCTAAGTTCATTTATAGTTTTCCTTTCTTAGTCTGAAACTTTTACTGCTACATAGCGATAAGTATCCTTGAACGAGTTAAGGCTACGAACCTGAACACGATAAGTGTCACAATCCGCATACCAAACTTTAGAAGTTTTTTCTGCGTCAATGATTTCACCTTTAAGGGTGCGAGAGTGATACATTTTGCCAATTAGTAGGCTTTCGACATTATAGACATTTGCTGACATTAGTTGTCACCTTTCTTTAAGTTGATAAGACTATCTTATCACGGGGGTCTGACAAATTTGCTACTTATTCGCTTAGGCTCATTGTGATTTATCTCACATTTATTTGCTAAGGCTCATTAGCCGATTTGTCCTTTATTTAATTTTTCTTACTATGTAAGTTTAACACAAAAATCTCAAAAAGTCAAGACGACACGCCGTAAAAGTAATGTGATTAATCTCACATGCGACACGCCCGACTGCGCTAGATCACCTAGAAATTTTTTGCAATTTTATTTTGCAAAAAACTTTTTTGTTTTTTATTTTTCTTTTTCAATTTCATCTAATAAATCCCAAAGAATTGGTTCAAGTGCTTTTGCACTTTCATCTAATTTTTCTTGAAGTGTTTTCATTTTATTTTTCCTCAATTTCTGCGACATAGACATCGCTTCGGCTAATGTTTCCATGCTTTAGCATGAAGTCAAAGTTTTCGATTGCTTCATCATAGTTATCCGCTTGGACATCTATGAAAGCAGTAAACTCAAATACAGGCATTTACTTTTCCCCTCTAATTGTTCCGCTAATACCAAGCAGGTCGCACTCTACTTTTAGCGAAGTTGTTTTGTTTAATTGTGCGGGTAGCGCAGAGATAAAACTACGCACTTGTTCAACGGAATAGAAAGGTAAGTGCTTAGCATTACCATTGTATGAAGTAAGAGTTACCTTTATCATTAGTGTTGTTCCTCGCAATCAGTAGAGTAATCAAACTCGCAGAAGTAGCAACCCATAGCCTCGCCATGAGCCTTACAGACATACTTGAATTGGCTTTCGCCACAGCAGAAACGCATTTCATCTTTGATAAGATAAAACTCATTTTGGTCAATGTAGTTAGCAGTTATCATTTAGACACTTTCCAATCTGTCCACATAGGTAGACGCTCAGGGTCGGTATCGTCATACCAACGCTCAATGTTATTTTCACAATCTTGACAGAAAGTAAATTGCTCATCACCGATTTCGGAGATAGCAGATTTCATAGGGTTGTGCGATACGCACTTTGTTATTGTTAGTGTAGTCATTTTGACCACCTTTCTTTATTTTTAACTATCGTTAGTTTAGCATTTTTCTTGCTAATTATCAAGGCGACACGCCGTTGATACCTAAACTTTTTTATTTATTTAATTTTCTATACTTAGAAGTATAACAGGGGGGTCTGACATTTTACTCGCCAGTATCGTGACAAATCGGACATTTCGAAATGTGACTTACATCATGTGGATAACTTGAGCGTAAATTAAAGTGTGATGTAAATCATGTGGATAAACCTGTGGATAACTTTTGCCTAGGCTATGTGGTGTAAATCACACACGACACGCCGTGTTAGGACTTGACTTTTTGAGATTTTTATGTTATTATTCCATTATAACAATTAAATAGAGGGCTAAAAAATGTGATTAAGGTCACAATCCCAAAAGTACCAAATGTCCGTTTTGACCCCCTCAATTTGTCAGTGGTCTATGTTAGACTACAAAGTATAAAGATTAAAAAGAAAGGAGTTCCAAATGAACTCACTATATGAATACAATGAAACTATCCGCAAGGATATCGCTATCGAGTTTGGCTTAGAGGCTGGTGGATATGCTCCACGCTCTAAGTACGAGTTACCAATTCGTGTTGCTCAACGCTTAAATGATAAGTACCCTGCTACATGGGAAAAGGGTCAATACCGACCTACACCTCACCCAATGGCGGTTAGAATAGCAAGACGCTATGTTCGCCTCATGAGAGCGGGGGTAATTAAATAAATGAACCTCTATTTATGCGATAACTGCGATACACTCGCCACAGTTACTCAAGAGGGTAACACAATAACAATTAACTCATGCGCTTGCGTGTCCAATGAATGAGCGGGACAGAAGAAAGACACACCTTGCGAGAGGTGGCACTATTGCTAACTATGATCGCTCACATTATGACAAAATAAATGATAGAATGGAATTAGGAGAAAATAACAATGATACAAGTGAAACTAACAACGACTAACGGAGAAACTAAGACTATCCCGTTTTACAATAAGCAAGCCGTAGAAAATTTCATAGGCTTCTTTCCTGCTAAGTTGCCTCTTGGTGTTGCGGTTTGTATAGACGCACCCCTTATCGGAATTCACAACGGGTGGATAGTTGGAAAAGGGCAGGCAGTAGATATCTCAACAAATGTCGGTGTAGTAGTTAAATAAAGTAAATAGTGGGCAAAAATGTGCTCACTATTATTTTTACTATCACTTTTTTAAATCTCGTATCATACATCTCAGCAAAAAATTCAGATTTTTGATATAATGGTTTTTATGTATTGTGAACATGTCTATAAAAATATGGGGTCCAAGATCTGCCCTAAATGTGGCGGGGATACACATGAGACTGACTGGGATAGAAACAGAACAGAGATGGCACAGCACAGAGAAAAGTATGGATGGTTTAATAATACAGGGACATGGTGGTCTATATGACAGAATCAGAAAAAATTTCAGAAATCGACAATATGGGACGAGAGAAGTTCTGGGAAGATCTTGGTAGACCAGAGAACGATGGTTTGGCATTAAAACTATTCAAAGAAGAGTGTTGCGATAATTGTACCTGTAAGTCCAAATAGTGGCTGGTACAAAAATTTTCAGATTTCAATAAACTAGGATATAATACTCCTATGACAGAAAACACAACAGAAAGAAACGTGTGCTGCGCTGGCTGCACATGTGAGAACTCACACAGTTCAACTCCTGCAAAAGAGTAATTGGTTTATGGTTTGAGGTTTTCTGCCTTAAAAACATAAAGTATAATTATCAACATAGGAGGTCATCAAACATGACATTAAAATCTATATACGATATTGCATTAGACTCATCTGAGGGTGCAGCAGACTTTTTGGCACAGTTCAAGGGTAAGGCTACTCTAGTTGTTAACACAACAGTTGGATGCGGTAATGCAAATCAAATGGAAGTTTTACAGTGGTTGCAAGATAAGTACGGTGGAGAGCACTTCCAGGTAGTTGCTATTCCAACACAAGACTATTGCGGACCAGGAGTTACACACGGTAAGTGGTCTGAAGGTATTACATGTGGTGCTGATTCAGCAAACTACGGAAAAGATGTTTATGGTACAACATTCCAGTTCTCAGAAATGGTTGCATCCATTCCACATCCAGACACATCATTAGCGTTTGGTGGAGAAAGAGGACATAATGGTTTGGGACAGCCTTACGGTGAACCACATGAACTTTATGCAACTATTAGAGATCACCAATTAGCAGCACAAAATGTGCTTAAGGCAAATGGTTTAAATCACAATGATATTGCAAAGAACAAGTATCACTCATGGTGGTTAAATAGAGGTTTCTACGGCGGTAGCGTTATGGGTGGAAACTTTGAAAAGTATCTTGTCGATAAGGACGGATATGTAGACAAGCACTTCCAGTGCACAGTTCTTAACTGGGACTCTGAAAAGACAGTTAAGGAAATGGCAGAAAAGGAAGGTAAGTCAATCGATATTGGTTTGGGACGTTCTAAGAAGATTTTCGAAGAAGAATGGGCAGTAGTTTGTCAGAACATTGAAGAACTTATTGCTGGTCGCAAGTCAATGATCAATCCAAATAATTAAATAAATATACTCCAGTAGTACTAGACTTTAAATCTAATATTGCTGGAGTATTTTATTATTTAGAGTGTTCTGTACCACAACTGCCAGGTATTTCGTACATGGTAGTTTTATTGCTATCAATCTGTAAATCAAAGTTATCTCTATCTACAACATAGCCAAGAGTATTAAAAGCCTCTTCGGATGTCTCTGCAAATACAGATACTAAAATGTTTGGAGAGTGATGTGAATGGTCTTCATTAGAATGAATAGTTTGCCATTCACGCCACTTCTCTACATTTAGTTTAAAGTTAAACTTAGGCAATTGCTCCAGCAGCCTTTAACTTATCATACACATTACTCATAATGAACCCAAGGCTTGGCTGTGACTGTGTAATCTGAGCATCTGCTTCATCATCGCTCATTCCAGCCTTCTTGCACAATTCTCGGTTATCAGCATTAATGCTATCCATCATAATGCTAAGTACTTCTTCCTTATTCATATTTCACCACTTTCCTATAGGACATTTTGCTTGTTTTAAGGTTGTCTTAAGTTTCATAAAACAACCACATTTCTTACATTTTATCATACGCTTGTTAAACCACTCGCATGAATTACATATTTCGAGGCGGGACTCAATTAAATCCTTATCACTTCTTGGCTGCAAAGGATCAAAAAGATCTGAAAATTTAACATCATCACTCACCATTCCATTCTATCATAATACGTAACAGAGTACTCTCCCCCATATACTTCAGCATATGAGAAAATATCACACATATATTTCTTCATGGTCGTCAAACCAACTTTATCGGTTTGGTATTTATATCCTCTATTCAAAGATACGTGGGAAATCCCCTCATCTATAAATGCCTGATTAAGGGTTTGTATATAACGCTCCTTGCCATATCTCTTTGACGTAAATGACTGGTTTGGATACTTGATTCGTATACCGTCGTCAATTTCTCTGGCATACTGTGTATCATTAATAACATACTCTACTGCGGGACATCTCATCCTATCAGACCATATTCGCATGTTATCGCTGTAATTATCCATATTGCGTAGGGTTGAGTCAGCGTATGCCATGCGTATCATATCTGTCGCCGATGTTTCAATTCCTGTTGCGAAAGCAATTAAATATGCGGTTGCGAATGGAAACTTGTCGCTATATTTGTTGACACCAAGATTAACATTTGGGTTAAAACTTTTCGACGACATATTATCATTTACCAAACGCATGTGATTTCCGATTGACACGTAATCTGGATGGTTCATGTCACAATCGACGAACAAACAATCTCTGGGACTAATTCCGTCCGAAAGACAAAGAATATTTTTGTCGTATGTGCCGACAACTTTAGAACCGTTATAACGATTTAGTAACTGAGCCGAAACGAAACCATCCATATCTGGCGAAATTATAATGTTCGCAGAGTACTCCAGGGTATTAAGTATTTCAGATTTCATTTTTTAAAAACTCCGTTTATAATTACCCATATGATGTCTGTACAAGATTGGGCTGGTTTAATACTAACCACCATTTCAATTATAACACTTGTCGCTGGTGGAATCAAGTGGCTTGTAAAACATTATTTATCTGAACTTAAGACAAATGGTGGTTCTTCAATGCGTGATGAGATTAAGGCTACAAATAAAGAAATAAAAGAAATTAAAGATCGTCAAGATGAAGCAGATCAAATTCGCAGACAAATGGATAAGAAATTAGACAAGATGTATCTTATTCTTTTAGATCACGTTGCTAAAAACCCTAAAGAATAACCTATATATAATATATTAAGTAGTAAGTATCTCTGAGGGAAAGTCCCCCCCTCCCCCCATAGATTTTTTGTTACATCTAATGGTGGAAGTAAGAAATGCATCTCTAGTGCAAAGTCCCCACAAACCCTATAAACACTATACCATAAACTTTTTTATCGTGCAAACAATGTAAGTTACTAATGTCCGTTTTGCGACATATGGTATACTTTTAATTGCTTGCCCCCTGATCTGTCTCTCATACCCACCGATCTTGGGGGTAAGTCCATTTTCATGGTATAATTCATTATTATGGTAAATTCTTGTGGTCCCGAAATATTTGGTGCAGATCCAGTAAACATTCAATGGAGAGTTGTACGTGGTGATACCGCAACATTAAAAATAGAATTTTTTGAAAATGACGAAATTACATATTACGACACTGATGGATGGACTTATAAAGCAACAGCATATGACCAATCTGGAGATGTATTAGACGCACTAGAATGTAGCGCATCAGAAGGTTATGTTACAGTTACCGCTCTTCCATCAGTAACAGAAAACTGGGGATTAAATTATTTATCTACAGTTGCAGAATTACCATTCGACTTACAAATTATTATTCCAGATGATGTAAACGACATTACTTGGACCCCAGTTATAGGAACTATTTATGTTCTTGGAGATGTTTCTCCTGGAGGAAGTTTATAATGGCAGTAGTTAAAGTAAGTGATAAGAAAGATAAAGTTCCGTCAGTAATAAAGGTAAACGGAAAAGCCTATAAGGTTAAATAGGAGACAAAAATGGAACATTCATTAGTTACACTTTCAAACACATCAGCAACCAGATTAACTCCAAATGGAAAGCATTCTGGTATGGATATTACGTTGCAAAATGTAAATGAAACAGGATACATTTATCTTGGTGGAGAAGGCGTAACATCTTCTAATTACGGTTTTAGAATTATGCCAAATCATTCTTTTTCAATTGAACTAAATGGTAATGATCCTATCTATGCAATAGCATCTACGAATGGATTATCTCTTGCTGTTCTTAAGGCAAGATTAGAAGCAGGCATGTAATGGCACGTTTTACACACCCTGCCATTTTTGATAATAGTGGACTGTCACAGTTAAATCCATACTATGGTTCATTTTATGATATTCAAACTCAAACTGTTACTCAGGCACAAGAATCTACTGGAGTTCCAGTTTTAATTAGGCAATTAGATCCAGATGCAACAAATGGTTTTACTATTATAGATAATAGCAAAATGAAGGCATCCCATGCTGGAGTTTATAATTTTGCATTCTCATTTC
>JACCDX011369081.1_pt1 | contig 12030 bp, 10 predicted proteins | sample 7449681 | NCBI WGS metagenome assembly JACCDX01 (sample SAMN15323450, study PRJNA562643) | freshwater metagenome | isolation source: river surface water | place: USA:Blue River Watershed | collected 2017-08-18 | reverse complement strand
GCGTCGACCAGCGCCTCATAGCTGCCACGCATGGTCACGACCGTCATGATCCCGGTGGCCACCACCAGGGCGATGGAGAGCAGCTGGCCCTTCATGTGCCAGCACTCGCGCAGCAGCTTGCGGTGCAGAGCCGGCAGGCGCAGACGAGCGGCGAACGGCACGGCGCGACTCACCATTCGATGTGCTCCACCGCCATGCGGGCGCTGTTGCGCACCCGCTCCACGATCTCGCCGCTGCTCATGCGCACCACGGCATCCCCGATGGCACCGATGGCGGCGTTGTGGGTGATGATGGCCATGCTGGTGCCCGTCTCGCGATTCACCTGCTCCAGCACACCCAGCACCAGCCGGCCGGTGCGGGCATCCAGCGCGCCGGTGGGCTCGTCACACAGCAGGATCTGCGGGCGCTTGGCGATGGCGCGGGCGATGGCCACGCGCTGCTGCTCGCCGCCGGAGAGCTGGGCAGGGAAATGATTCATGCGGGAATCCAGACCGACCAGGGCGAGGGCATCCTCCGGCCGCATGGGCGAGCGCGCGATGTCGGTGACCAGGGCGACGTTCTCGCGAGCGGTGAGGCTGGAGATGAGATTGTAGAACTGGAACACGAAGCCGACATGGTCGCGCCGGTACTGCGTCAGCTCATGCGCGCTGGCCGTGCTCAGACATTGCTCCCGGAAGTGCAGGCTGCCGCTGCTGGCGACATCGAGCCCGCCGAGGATGTTGAGCAGGGTGGACTTGCCGCTGCCCGAGGCGCCCAGCAACACCAGCAGTTCGCCGGCGTGCAGGTCGAGACTCACATCTCGCAGGGCATCCACCACCACCTCGCCCATCTCGTAGCGTTTGCACAGATGCTGCGCGCGAAGGACCGGCTGACCGAGGGCGGGAGGCGCGTGAGGCGGCATGAGAAACCTGTCTGCTGAAAAACCTGCCCGGAGTGTACTCCCTTGCCGTGACACGACCAACCGGCGAGAATGCCGCCGAACCCATCGCGCCGGACTGGCTGCAGCCTGCCCCTCCCGGCCTTTTCCGAGGACTCGATCATGCCAGCCCCCCTTCGCCCCATCGCCACTCTTGCATCCCTTGGCGTCGCTGCCGCTCTCGTGCTGGGCGCCGGCCCGGCCCTGTCGCAGCTGCCCGTGGACATTCCCGGCAGCACGGAAATCCCGCCGCCCTTCGCGCTGGATTTCAACCAGCCCATGCCCACCGGCATCGCGCCGGAGCTGACGGCCGAGGCTCAGTCCATCGTGCAGCAGTTCGTGGGCACCCTGCTGCCCACGCTGCAACTGGCCATCGCCGCGGGCGGCCCGGTCAATGCCATCGAAGTGTGTGCCGTGGAAGCGCCGGCCATCGCCGCGCGTCTCAGCGAGCAGACCGGATGGGATGTCTCCCGCGTCAGCCTGAAGGCCCGCAATGACAGCCTCGCCGCACCGGACACCTGGGAAACCGTCATTCTGAGCCAGTACGACCAGCGCCACCGCGGCGGCGAGTCGGGCGCCGACATGAACACGGCCGAGATGGTCAGTGGCCAGTTCCGCTACATGCAGGCGCAGCCCGCCGCCCCGCTGTGCCTGACCTGTCATGGCACGGACATCAGTGACGACGTGAAGAGCGTGTTGCAGCAGCGTTACCCGAACGACAAGGCCACGGGCTATGTGGAAGGACAGATCCGCGGCGCGATCAGCCTGATCAAGCTGAACTGATCGCCCGCGTCCTGCAGAGGCCGGGACTTACACCCGGACGGTATAGACATCGCAATGAATGCCGTGCAGCACGGCATTCGCGGTGGAGCCGAGCACGGCAGCCTTGATGGCACTCTGGCCGTGGCTGCCGATCACCAGCAGGTCCACGTGCAGGCTTTCCGCCAGACGCTTGATCTCGGAAGCCGGCTTGCCCTTGAGGAAATGCACGGCGTCGGCCGGCAGTTCGGGGAACTCCTTCTTCAGCAATTCCCGTGTGCGCTTCGCCACTTCTTCCTCGTAATCACGCTGAGCGGCCGCGAAGTCGCCCATGTTCAACTCGTAGGAATAATTGCCCACCAAGGTGTCGAACACCTGCACCACGCTGACGCGGGTGCCGAACTTTGCCAGGGCCATGCCTCGGGCCAATACCTTGACCGACTCCGCAGAGCCATCAATGGCGATCATCACGTGCTTGTAGTCACTCATCGTTACCGTCCCTCTCTCCAGTGGTTGCTGCATTTTTGATCAACCCGGCCCGATCATAGGCCGAGTGATCAGATGCAGCAACGACATGGATCAAAGAAGGTAGATGGTGGCGAGCAATCCCGTGATTGACATGGTGATGGTGTAAGGCAGCGCCAGCACCACCATGCGTCCATAGGACAGACGGATCAGCGGGGCCAGGGCCGAGGTCAGCAGGAACAGGAACGCGGCCTGACCGTTGGGCGTTGCCACCGACGGGATGTTGGTGCCGGTGTTGATGGCCACCGCCAGCAGATCGAACTGCTCGCGGCTGATGGTGCCCGCCAGGAAGGCATTCTGCACTTCCGTGATGTAGACCGTGGCCACGAACACGTTGTCGGACACCATGGAGAGCACACCATTGGCGATGTAGAAGCCCGCCAGCTGCGCAGCGCCTTCCATGGCCAGCACGGCCTCGACGATGGGCGCGAACAGGTGCAGCTCGTGAATCACGGCCACCACGGCGAAGAACACCACCAGCAGGGCGGTGAAGGGCAGCGCATCCTTGAAGGCGTAGCCCAGGCGGTGCTCGTCGGTGATGCCGGTGAAGGCGGTGGTCAGCACGATCACGGCCAGACCGATGATGCCGACCTCGGCCACGTGGAAGGCCAGGCACAGCACCAGGAACACGGCCACCACGGCCTGGATCCAGAGGTTCAGGATCTGCTGCTTCGTCAGCTTGGCGGTCTGTTCCTCGTCGAACTTCTCGAGGATCGAGCGCACGCTGTCCGGAAGCTGGGCGCCATAGCCCGCGATGCTGAATTTCTCCACACAGATGGTGGTGAGCAGGCCGATGAACAGCACCGGCATGGACACCGGCGCCACGCGCATGAAGAACTCGGGGAAGTCCCACTCCATGATGTGGCCGATCAGCAGGTTCTGCGGCTCGCCGACGATGGTGCAGACCCCACCGAGCGCCGTGCCCACGGCCGCGTGCATCATGATGTTGCGCAGGAAGGCGCGGAACTGCTCGAGATCCGCGCGGTTGTGTTCCTTGACCTTGGCGTCGTCAGCCACATCATGGCCATCGTGGTCGTGGTGCAGGCCCGAAGACACCTTGTGGTAGACGCCATAGAACCCGGAGGCCACCGCGATCACCACCGCTGTCACCGTGAGCGCGTCGAGGAAGGCGGACAGGAACGCCGCCATGAGCGCGAACAGCAGGGAGATGCCCAGCTTGGAGCGCACGCGGATCAGGATCTTGGTGAAGGTGAACAGCAGCAGTTCCTTCATGAAGGAGATACCGGCCACCATGAAGATCAACAGCAGGATCACCGGGAAATTGGTCTCGGCCTCGTGATAGACCGTCTCGGGCGACGCCATGCCGATGATGACGGCCTCGAAGGCCAGCAGCCCGCCGGGCTGCAGCGGATAGCACTTGAGGGCCATGGCCAGGGTGAAGATGAATTCCGCAATGAGGGCCCAGCCAGCAACAAACGGGTCGACAAGGAAGAAGAGAAGAGGGTTTAAGACGAGAAATCCAACGATCGTGAGTTTGTACCAGTCCGGGGAAGTCCCCAGGAAATTCTTCAAGAAGGCCTGCCCATAAGTGCTTGTCATTATTTTCCTGCTCCAACGTCAAAAAGGGGCCAGCGCATCATCGCGCTGGCCCCTGTGTTTTCAGTGGCGGCAGAAATATCAGAGTAGGTAGATTGTTGCAAGCAATCCGGTGATGGACAGGGTGATGGTGTAAGGCAGCGCCAGAATCACCATGCGACCATAGGACAAGCGTATCAGCGGAGCGATGCCCGAGGTCAGCAGGAACAGGAACGCGGCCTGACCATTGGGCGTAGCCACCGACGGGATGTTGGTGCCGGTGTTGATGGCCACCGCCAGCAGTTCGAACTGCTCGCGGCTGATGGTGCCGGCCTCGAAGGCGGCCTGCACTTCCGAGATGTACACCGTGGCCACGAACACGTTGTCGGACACCATCGACAGCACGCCGTTGGCGATGTAGAAGGCCGGCAGCTGCACTCGCCCTTCCATTGCCAGCACGGCATCCACCACCGGCTTGAACAGATGGAGCTCGTGGATCACCCCCACCACGGCGAAGAACACCACCAGCAGCGCGGTGAAGGGCAGCGCTTCCTGGAAGGCGTGGCCGATGCGGTGTTCGTCGGTGATGCCGTTGAAGGCGGTGGCCAGCACGATCACGGCCAGGCCGATGATGCCCACTTCCGCCAGGTGCAGGGCCAGGCAGACCACCAGGAACACGGCGACCGCCGCCTGCATCCAGAGTTTCATGATGTCGGACTTGGTCAGCTTCGCCGTCTGCTCGGCGTCAAACTTTTCCAGCACGCTGCGCACATTGGCCGGCAGTTCCGTGCCGTAGCCCAGAATGCCGAACTTCTCCACCAGCACGGTGGTGATCAGACCGACGATCAGCACGGGGATGGAAACGGGGGCGACACGCAGGTAGAACTCCACGAAGTCCCAGCCCATGATGGTGCCGATGAGCAGGTTCTGCGGCTCGCCCACGATGGTGGCCACGCCGCCCAGGGCGGTACCGATGGCCGCATGCATCATGATGTTGCGCAGGAAGGCGCGGAACTGTTCGAGGTCGGCGCGGCTGTGCTCCTTGACGCTGGCGTCATCGCCCACGTCATGCCCGGCATGATCGTGGTGCAGACCGGAGGCCACCTTGTGATAGACGCCATAGAAGCCGGAAGCCACCGCAATCACCACGGCCGTGACCGTGAGGGCGTCGAGGAAGGCCGACAGGAACGCGGCCAGCAGCACGAACAGCAGCGACAGCGCGAGCTTGGAGTGCACGCGCACCAGCAGCTTGGTGAAGGCGAACAGCAGCATTTCCTTGAGGAAGGAGATGCCGGCCACCATGAAGATCAGCAGCAGGATCACGGGCAGGTTCAGTTCCGCCTCGTGGTAGACCGTCTCGGGCGAGGCCATGCCGATCACGATGGCCTCGAAGGCCAGCAGACCGCCCGCCTGCAGCGGATAGCACTTCAGCGCCATCGCCAGCGTGAAGATGAATTCCGCGATCAGCACCCAGCCGGCAAGGAAGGGGTTCACGAAGAAGAACAGCAGGGGGTTGAGGATCAGAAAGCCGACGATCGTGAGCTTGTACCAGTCCGGGGACGTGCCCAGGAAATTCTTCAGAAATGCCTGACCGTAAGTAGTCGTCATAGGGTGTTTTCCTTGATTCAGTGGTGCACGCGATCGAACCGCGTGCGCGTGTTTCACTCGCTCTCAGGCGCGCACAAGCGACGTGCGGAATCAAGGCCCGGGGCCTTGAAACCAGCGCTTTCAACAGTGCATCTTGTTGAATTTCAAACCGAATATGCGCGAGAGGAGCAACTATTGGCGACGTATCTCCAGCCCGGATCATAGAGGAAACTTTATGGGGATTGCCAAGCTTTTTCGTCAAAAAATGGAAAATTTCATTTTGCCGCAATGATCTGAACACTCTTTTGCATTCATCCGGTCTTGCCGCCGCTTCACTTCGTCGCAGGCAAAAAAAGGGGGAGGAAGGCACGGTCCTTCCTCCCCCAAGCACTTTACTACCAGCGTCAAACAAGGGGTCGTGATTCTGTCTTGCCGCCTATTGCGGCATGCGTGCGGCGCGGATCTCCACCTCCACCAGCCAGCCCGGGCGCACCAGGCCGGCCACCTGCACGAAGGAGCGCACCGGCTTCAGCGGATTGATGTCCGAACCGAAGAACTGCCGGTAGCCGCGGTTGAAACCTTCGAAGTCCAGCGTGCCATCGGGATTGGCCAGGGCGAACACCCGCACCTGCACGATGTCCTCCAGCGACCAGCCCAGCTCTTCCAGAGTGGTCTTGTAGGTCTCGAAGATCTGGATGGCCTGCTCTTCCATGTTGCCCCAGCTGCCATCCGGGTTCGGGTTGGCGCCGGCCCCGCTCAGGTACAGCGTCTCCGCCCCGGCCGGAATGGCGATGACATTGTTGAAATTGGTGCCTTCCTGCAGGCGCACGATGGCGGGGGCTCTTTCCTGTGCGGCCACCGTGGTGCTCAGATCCTCGGCCCCGCAACCCGCCAGGGCCAGCAGGCCGGGCAGAAGCAGGAGCGGCGTGCGTTTGCGTGTGCTCATGGACATGATCGGTCTCCGGGGCTCAGCGGCCGAGTGTGTTGATGTAGCTGACGACGTTCAGGATGGCCGTGTCATCGGGCAGGGCTGCCGCCATGGGGGCCATCTGCGCGCCGTAGGTGTCACCGGCATGCGTGCCGCGATAGCCCGCCTTGAAGTTCTTCAACTGCGTGAACAGGTACCAGTCGTTCTGTCCCGCCAGAGCCGGGGCCCCGAGCGCTTCGTTGCCCTCGGCACTGCTGCCGTGGCAGCTGGCGCACGCAGCGTAAAGCGGCGCGCCGGCGGCGGCGTCGGCCTGCAGGGTGATCTCGGCGGGCTTGTACTCCCAGCCGCCGATCCACTCCAGCAGCTCGGCGATGCTGCTGTCTGTCAGGGGCACGGCCATGGGCTGCATCTCGCGGCCCTGCAGGTCCATCGGGTGAGTGCCACGCACACCGGCACGGAAGTTCTCGAGCTGACGCTTGAGGTACCAGGGTTCCATGCCCGCCAGGCGCGGCGCACTGATACCCTCGCTGCCCATGCCATCGGCGCCATGGCAGGTCATGCAGTAGCGGTCGTTGTAATACTCGGCGCCTTCGGACTGGGCCAGCACCGGGGCGGCCAGCAGGGAGCCCAGCACCAGGCTGGCAAGGGTCAGAGCAGCATTCTTCATGGTCGATCTTCTCCGTTCAGGGGTCTGTGCCGCCCGCCGCAGCGGGCAGCGAGGAATCATCAGGCGGCGCTGCGCACGCGCTGCTCCATGTCGGCCAGGGCCCAGTGAGCCGACAGGATGGCGCTCTCCTGCCAGGCGCCGTGGAAGCTGATCTGGTCGCCGATCATGTAGTGACGACCGAGCGCCGGAGCCTGCAGGGTGTGGTAGAGCGCTTCTTCCTCGGGCGTCATGCCACCACCGGAGCGGCCCCAGCGGGCGGAGCAGCCCAGCATGTGGTTCATGCGATGCCAGGCGATGGTGATGGGCTTCTCCACCAGCTGACGGTAGTTCGGGTGCAGTTTCTCGCCGCCCTTGAGCAGCCACTCGACACGCTCGGCCTGAGTCATGCGGGTGAATTCCATGCCATTGCCGAAGTCGTAGGCGGCCAGGATCACGCCCTTGTCCTTGTGGATGCCGTGGCTGGGGTACCAGAGCTGGCGAATCGGCGCGCTGGTCCAGCTGATGCCGCCATAGATCTCCTCTTTCTCCCAGAAGCGCTCCTTGGCCTGGAAGGCGCCCTTGATGGCCTCGCCGCGACGGATGTATTTCATCGCCTGCATGTATTCGGCCGGCAGGTTGTTCTCGATGCCCGCCATGAAGTGCGCGGGGATGCAGTTGAAGCAGTAGTCGGCGGCGATGGTCTGGGGCGCGCCGTCCTGCAGATAGGCCACGTCGACCCCATCGGCACGCACCTTCACCGACAGCACCGGCGTCTGGTACTTCACGCGCTCGCCCAGGGCTCGGGTGAAGCCGGCGGTGATGCGATCCATGCCGCCCACGGGCTGCATCAGGATCGGGCCGGTTTCGCCTTCGTTGGCGGAGAGCGTGTTGCCGATCAGGCGGCTCTTCATCAGATGCTTGAACTCGATGATCTCCTTCTGCACGCCGTGATCGATGAAGCCGCCGCTGGCGTAGCCGTTGCGGTTGCTGCCGGTGTACTTCATGTCGCGGTTGAGCGAGCCGAAGCCACGGATCAGGCCCATGATGGTCTCGGCTTCCGACTCGGTGAAGGGCTGTTCCAGCTGAGCCGTGGTGAAGGACTTGGCGAACAGCTCGCCCAGGAAGCCCCGCACGTTGGTGGAGACGTCGGCATTGCGCAGGGGCTTGCCGTCGAGCATGGCGTCGTCCTGGATCAACGCCGTCTTGGATTCGTTGATGAACACTTCCAGATCCACTCCCAGCTCCTTGCAGTAAGAGAGCAGGTTGCGGTGGGTGCTGGGGATACGGGCAGCGCCGGCGTTGAAGTACATGTGGGGCTCGTTGTCCCACTCGCAGACCTGGCGGTTGCCGATCTCGTCCACGACGTCGCCGGAGCGCACAGTCATGATGCGGCCCCCGGCGCGGTTGGAGGCTTCCAGCACCGTCACGTCATAACCCACCTTGCTCAGCTCCCAGGCCACGGTGAGCCCCGAGATACCGGCTCCCAGCACCACGACCTTGCCGGCACCAGGTGCGGGCGCCGCCAGCACAGGCCGCGTCAGCGCCGCCACGGCAGGCAGAAGACCAAGGGCCGAACTGACGCGGATCAGGGTGCCGGTGCCGAAGGTGGCGCCCAGCAGGTTCATGAATTCACGGCGACTGACAGGGTTTGACATGGTGCTTGCTCCATTCGTGTCGGATGGCGTTGACGGGCCTGTCTGCGGCATGCCTCGCCGATTGGCGCCGGGCTGCTGCGGAACATGGACGCAGTGTCGGCCCACCCGGCGCTGAATTTCCTTCCTGCTGCCTCCCAATCTTCTCCCGGAATTCTCCTGAAGCTCCCCGCCAGACATTCCGGAGCTTCCCGGGCGATCTCCCCGGCCTTCCGGCTGGTACTTATCTTGCAAATGTCTCCCTGAACCAACGTCACAGCACGCTGCCAGAGGCCCGCCGGGCAGCGCGACGAACCAAAACAGGGCTCGCGCCGAGGCAGGCGCACCAATTCGCATCCACGGAGTTGCCATGCAGGAAAGCAGGAGTGTGTCAGTCCGGATCGGTCCCTTCACCGTGACGCCCGGCGCGGGCACCATCGCCCAGGACGACAATGAGCAGAAGGTCTCGCCGCGCAGCATGGAAGTGCTGCTCTATCTGGCCGAGCATGCCGAGCGCATCGTCACCACTGAAGAGCTGCTGGATCGCTTCTGGAGCTCGGTGGCCTCGGACCACGCCATTCACAAGGCCATCGCCGAACTGCGCGCCGCCATGGGCGACAATGTGCGCCGTCAGCGCTACATCCGCACCGTGCCCAAGCGCGGCTACAAGCTGCAGATCAGCCTGCAGGAGGACACCGACGCGCCCTCCTCCCCCTCTCTGATAAAGGGGGTCAGAGAGTCCTTTTCCCTGCTGGACCTGCGCCCTCTCGCGGTGGGTGCCTGCGCCAGCCTGGTGCTGATGACCCTGCTCTGGCTGGCGATCAACCAGCGCCTGGCGGGCGGCAACGACAATCTGGTCATCGGCGTGCCTCCGTTGCGCTTCGAGAGCAATGGCAGCGAGACCAATCGCTATCTGGTGGACGGCCTGACCAGCACCCTCATCAACGATCTGTCCATGCTCGATGCCCTGAGTGTCGTGGCCCTCCCCCCCAGTGCCCAGACCAGCCTCGACGCCCCGCGCCGGGTGAGCCACGTGCTGCAGGGCACGCTGATCCAGGCCGAGGATCGTCTGCGCGTGCTGGTCAATCTGGTGCGCACGCGCGACGGCGTGCATGAATACTCGGGCCGCTTCGACATGGCGGAAGGGGAGCTGCTTGCCATACAGGACACCATCGTCAGCAACATCGTCAGTGCGCTGGAAATTCACCTGGATGCCGAGGAACGTGCGCGCATGCAGGATTGGGGCACGCAGGACGCCATGGCCTACGACCGCTTCATGAAGGGGGAATTCCACAGTGCCCAGTTCAACCCGGCCGACTGGGAGCTGGCCATCGCCTGGTATGAAGAGGCCATTGCCCTGGACCCAGGCTTCGTCAATGCCTGGCTGGGCCTCGCCGCCGCGGCCAACAATCTCTCGGTATATGCCCGCCTGCCGCAGAAGCAGGCGCTGATCGACAAGGTGGCCGGGGTGCACAGAGCCGTCGCGGCCCTGCGCGAGCATGAGGCGCTGGAGACCATTCGCGCCATCGAGATGCGGATGGCGGGCACCGCGTACCGGCAGGAAGAAGCGCTGCTGCGCCAGCAGATCCTCTCCGGCAACCCGCCCGCCTTTGCCATGGCCCATTACGCCCAGCTGCTGCTGGGCGCTCGGCTCTATGACGAAGCGGAACAGTTCCTGGACAAGGCGGCCGCAGTGGGCCCTTTCGAGATTTCCCCCGACGAGCTGTGGAGCTACCGCATCTCGCTGCTGCCTCCGGAGCAGGCCATCGAGGCGCGCCGGCAGGAGCTGCTGATCCGCCCCAAGCACGTCGGTTTTCTGGGCGCCCTGGCGCGGGACCTGACGACGAGCGGCGATCCGGCGGCTGCCGCGCCCTTTCTGGAGCGCCAGCGCCAGGCCGACAGCGCGGGGGTAGCCGCGGACTACACCCGCGCCCTCATCGAGGCCTGGCATGGCCGCCTGCCGCCGGACAGCGACGCCTTCGCCAACGAAGTGGTCAAGGGGCAGGAAGCGGCCTACACCAACGGCGTACTGAGTTTTCTGCACGGGGATGTGACGCTGGGCGGGCAGTTCTGGAACGCGATGCATCCTCTGCAGAAGCGCTGGCTGCTGTTGATGACGCACTCGGCCGAGCGCAATTTCCCGGCCGAAGTGCTCGACGATCCGGCGTATCACGCGGTACTGGAGGGACTGGATGTCGGGGTGTCCTGGCAGCGCACGCTGATGGAAGGCGTGATGGTGCTGGAGAGAGTCACTGGCGTCGCATTGAGCGACACCGCCTATGCACACTACCAGCAGGGCCGCTTCATGAGCCGCAACAATCTCTGGGGCCAGCCGGAGACGGGCGGCGACTGATCTGCCGTCATTGGTCCCGGCGAATGAACAGCTCCGGGTGCAGCGTGCCTTCGTAGTAGTCCGCCCCTGCCTGCAAGGCCTGCTCGACCCTGGCCAGTGCGGCGGCTGAGTCGGCCTCGACACGCCAGCTCAGGAGTGTGGCCGCCGTGGGATTGCCGCCGCTCTGCGTGAAGATGCGCGCCTGAGCGCCCTCATCGAAAGTCAGCTGCCAGCGGTAGCTGGTCACCTCCGCACCGGCATGGGCCGGCTGGCCGAAGACGGAGATGAGCAGGGCCGCACTGGTCTGCAGGTCGCAGGTGCATTGCCCTGCCGGAAAGGCTTGTTCAACAGCGGACATGATTCACTCCTTGCATTGAGTATCGGGGCCGGTCGTCGCGAGCTTGCCACTGACCAGACGCAAGCGCCACAACTGCACCACCACCAGCACATTGGCGCCTGCCAGAACGGCCAGCACCAGCAGCGGCACATGCGGGTCCCCATCGGTGATCAACCAGGCGATCAGCGCCGGTGCCAGGGCCTGCGCCAGCAGCGATGGCCGGGCGAGCTGTCCCATCACGCGGGCATAACGCTCCACGCCGAAGGTGGCGAGAGGCAGCGCCCCCTTGGCGATCGAGAGAATGCCGTTGCCGGCGCCATAGAGAATGATGGCCAGAGCGGTGACGGCAAAGCCACTCGCCAGCAGGCCCATGCCCAGTGCCATCAGGCCCACGGCGATGGTCAGCGTCCACAGCGGGTGATGACGCTCGCGATTGGCGGCCTCGAGAATGCGCCCGCCCACCTGGGCCGGACCGATCAGCGCCCCCAGCCAGACGGCCTCCTCGATGCTCAGCCCACGGCCCGACAGCAGCAGGATCAGGTGCACCGACACCAGCGCGCCGATGGCACCGGCCAGCATGAGCGCGAGCATCATGAGCCGCTTCTGCTGTTGCTCCAGCGGTGTGAACACGAAGGGCACCGTGGCCGTGTGCTGCAGGCTGCGGCGCGAGCGCCGCACCCAGGCCGGCAGCGCGGCACGCAACAGCGGCAGGCAGAACAGCGCCAGGATGCCGGCATAAACCACGCAGGTGCCGCGCCAGCCCAGCCGTTCCAGCAGCCAGGCCGAGAGCGGCCAGGAGACCGTGCTGGAGAAGCCGCCCCACAGGGTCAGCG
>JACCDX010046707.1_pt1 | contig 12030 bp, 12 predicted proteins | sample 7449681 | NCBI WGS metagenome assembly JACCDX01 (sample SAMN15323450, study PRJNA562643) | freshwater metagenome | isolation source: river surface water | place: USA:Blue River Watershed | collected 2017-08-18 | reverse complement strand
GCGCATTGGTTTATCAACAAAAAACTATCGGCCACCCGTACGCTCAAGTATGGTATCGAGAATAAATACTATCGGGTCAATTTTCAGGATAGCAGCCGTCAGTACCCGACATCTCGGCAGGATTGGCAGTTGCGCGAGCAGTATGTAGGTGGCACCAATCTGGTACAGGCATACGTTCAATATAAGACACGTCCCGGTTTGAAGACAACAGTGACAGGCGGACTACATGCACAGTATCTTACCCACAATGGATCGAAGGCGCTGGAGCCGAGGCTGGGCTTCCGCTGGGCCGCTACCGAAAAAGATGTGGTGACAGCCGGTTACGGTCTGCACAGTCAGATGCAGCCACTGTACCAGTATTTCGCTATCCTGCCCAAGAGCGCGCCTACAGAGCATGTGAACAAGAACATAGGGTTTACCCGCAGCCATCATTTTGTTACAGGATATGAGCATGTGCTGGCGCCAAAGCTGCGTATGCGGATGGAGGCGTATGGCCAATACTTGTTTAACGTGCCGGTGGAGGTTCGCATGGGGTCTTCGTACTCTTCTCTCAATCAAGGGTCGACATACAGTCGCACATTCCCTGATACGTTGCAGAATACGGGTACGGGTTACAACTACGGATTGGAGCTGACATTGGAAAAGGGATTCAGTCATGGGTTCTATACATTGTTCACGGCGTCGGTGTTTGATTCTAAGGCGGCAGGTAACGATGGTGTTTACCGCAATACTGATTACAATACCCGTTATGCGGCAAACCTGTTGTTCGGGTATGAGAAGAAGATAGGCAAGTACAGCACATTCACCGGCGGCTTCAAGGTGACAACCATTGGTGGCAAGCTCTATTCGCCGGTTGATATAGCCGCGTCAAATGCGCTGGGAGATATGGTGGTGGTGGATAGTCAGCGCAATAGCCTCAGGTTCGATGCGTATTTTAGGGGCGACCTGAAGCTGGGTGTGCGCCTGAATGCAAAACGCCTGACCCACGAGATATCTTTGGACCTGGTGAACGTGACCGGGCAGAAGAATGTGCTGGCGCTTACGTATAGTTCAGATCTGGCGTCGCAAGGGGTGGCCAATCCGTTCTATACGACATACCAGTTAGGGTTCCTGCCGATATTCTATTATCGGGTGGATTTTTGATGAATGTTTGCCAGTCGATGGGTATTGCGGGATGGCGTCGTCAGGTGCCGCAGCTTTGTAGCGACGAGGGATTATAATTTTCGTTGCACCGTTAGGTGCTACCGCTTTGTTAATTGTGTGATTGTTTGTTGGTTGTGTTAGGTAGCCCCTACGGGGCAAGCGATTCTATGTCTGTTTTTTGCTACAAAGCTTTTGCCCCGATGGGGCAATGGGTTCAGAATCGGTGCTTTGCTACAACGCGATTTACCCCGTCGGGGCAAATCGCTGATATCGCGGCGCGTATGCATATTAGGGATACGCACATGGGGATGTTTACCAAACATTGACACCGTTAGATTGGTTGGAGTATCGTTATATTTGCGAAAACGCTCATCATGTCAAACACGTATACCCAATTATACGTTCATTGCGTATTTGCAGTAAAATTTCGGTCTGCATTGTTGCGGCCTGACTGGGATGGTAGATTGCGAGCTTACATAACGGCGATCGTACAAAATAATGGCCATAAGATGCTTGCAATAAATAATGTGGCTGATCATCTGCATATGCTTGTTGGTTTGAGTCCTAAGCAGTCTATTTCAGAAATGTTACGCCTCGTCAAAGGTGATTCCTCCGAATGGATCAATAGTGAGAGGCTTGTTCTTGGAAAGTTTCAATGGCAGGAAGGGTTCGGGGCTTTTAGTCACTCGAGATCTCAGATCGATTCTGTAGTAAAATACATTCAGGGACAAGTAGAGCACCACAAAAAGGTCGGATTCATTGATGAGTACAAGAAAATGTTGTCGGATTTCTCGGTGGATTTTGATGAGAAATATATTTTTCAGCCGCCATCGTAGTGTTCTGCAAGGAGGTGGGCGCTTTCAAGTCCGGAGTGGGAGAGTTGTTTGACGATTTGATTGTCTCCCAAATTCAACATTTATACTATCTTTCGGGGTTAAACGATATTGGTTATCTGATCATCCGGTCTGATCCGGTTCATATTACCGAAAATGGCAAAGAAACAACCCCAGGTACAACCACAGAATAAAAAGCCCGTTCAGGCTGCGGCGTCAGCGGCGCAGGCAGCAGATGGTAGCAGTGACAGTTTTGTAAAGAAGAATGCCCAATGGCTGATACTTGCCGGTATCGCGCTGCTGACGTTTCTTATATATAAGGGTTCGCTCGATAACCAGTTTACCAACTGGGACGATCTGGGTTATGTGCTTACCAACCCCTGGATCAAGGATAGCTCCTTTGAGGGATTGAAAAAGTTATTCAGCATGGACGCGCTGGTGATGGGTAACTATCATCCGTTCACCATTGTGACCTATTGGTACGAATACAGCAAACACGGACTGGAGCCTTATTATTATCACCTGCACAGTATGATGTTTCATATTCTGTGCACGTTTTCTGTATTCGCGTTCGCCCGGGTACTTACCCGTAACAGTACAGTGGCTGCGGTTACAGCGCTTCTTTTCGCGGTACACCCTATGCGTGTAGAGTCGGTGACCTGGATAGCGGGCCGCAAGGATCTGCTGTATGGCATGTTCTATATGCTGGCCATGGTGACGCATATATGGTATGTGCGCAACCATGCGGGTAAAAAGGCTTTGTGGTACGTGGCTACTATTTTGCTGTTTGCAACGTCGCTTATGTGCAAGTCGGTGGGGGTTACCTTGCCGGTTGTGTTGTTGCTGGTGGATCTTTATGAGCAGCGCAAGTTGGGTATCAATCTCATTTTAGAGAAACTTCCGCTTTTTGCCTTGTCTGTAACTTTCGGTCTCATCTCTATCTATGCACAGAAAGACGTAGGCGCGCTTGGTACGTTGGATGTAAGTTTCAAGTTTTACGAAAGGATCGCATTGGGTTGTTATGCTCTGATTACCTATATATGGAAAGCTATACTTCCGGTAGGTCTCACCAATTTTTATCCTTACCCTATCAAGGTGAATGACGCTTTGCCTGCGGTATTCTATATGTATCCGTTGTTGGTGGCGGCAGGTTTGTTCCTGTTGGCGAAGTATGGAAGGCACAACCGCTTGGTGGTTTTGTGTGTTTCTTTTTTTGTTATCAACTTGCTGCTGTTGCTGCAGTTCATGCCGGTTGGTGGTGCCATCATGTCCGATCGTTATACATATATCCCCTACGTTGGTCTCTTTCTGCTTGTGGGAGCAGCGGCAGCTTGGCTTATAGAGGAAAAGAAACAATCGCCTACGGTGGTGCTTGGCGCGTTGGTGGCGGTTAGTCTTGTTTATGGATATATGACCAACGAGCGTAACAAAGACTGGTACGACTCAATTAGTCTGTGGAACAGCGCTATCGAGAAGAACCCTGAATCGCCTATTGGTTATTTCTACCTTGGGCAGGACTACTACACGCGTTTCGAAACCGCCCTCACGCAGCAAGACAGGCAGCGGAACGGAGATTCGGCATTTTATTATTTCACTAAGTCGGTTGAACGCAAGCCGGATTATACGAGCCCTATTATCTGCATAGGTGAATACCAGCGCAGTGTAGGGCTGATAGACGATGCAAAGGCAACCTACCTTAGGGCGCTTTCTATCGACGATAAGCTTGAAAGTGCTTATCTGGGATTGGGTGTAGTGTACAGTATCCGCCAGAAATTCGATTCTGCGGGTGTGGCGTTCAGAAAGGCGTTGTCTCTCAAAAAGTACTTCCCCGAGGGGCATAGCAACTACGCCAACTATCTCGATATAATCGGCAAGACAGATTCGTCGCTCATAGAATACCAGTATGCGATCAACCAAAATCCGGATGCCTACATTCCTTATATGAACAGGGGACGCATCTATCTTAAGATCGGTAAGCCGGCAGAGGCGTTGAAAGACTATGATCGGGCGAACTACCTGAAGCCTGAGAATCCGGACCCGTATTATATGCGCGCTCAGTGCTATTTGATGATGGGGCAGAAACCAAAGGCGCAGCAAGAGGCTGAAGAGGCCCGTAAGCGAGGTGCTCAAATTGATCCAGCGTTTTTGCAGTCGCTGAGGTAGGGTGTATTGTGTTTTCTTTTAACATATCTCCGAGTATTATTGAATTATCTTTGTGCCCATGAAGAATCTGCGTGAGATAAGTCTGCCGGAACTTGAAGCGATGTTGGCAGCTGCCGGAGAGCCCAAATTCAGGGCGAAACAGGTGCATGAATGGGTGTGGCAAAAACACGCATCCGATATCAACGACATGACGAACCTGCCGAAGGCACTCAGGGAGAAACTCTCAGAGCAGTATTTCATTCCCAAGGTGGCTATGCACCACAGCCAGTATAGCAGCGACGGAACTATTAAAAACAGATTGCAGTTGCACGACGGTTATTATGTGGAGAGTGTACTGATACCTACCGAAAAACGCATGACTGCCTGTGTGTCTTCGCAGGTAGGCTGTTCGTTGTCTTGTAAGTTCTGCGCTACGGGATATATGACACGCAAGCGCAATCTGGAATTTGATGAGATCGTTGACGAGGTGACTCTGCTCAACGAACTTTCCATGAAACACTACAACAAGAAACTTTCCAATATTGTCTTTATGGGTATGGGTGAGCCCCTGCTCAACTATAAGAACACCTTGAAGGCGATAGAGCGTATCACATCGCCCGATGGGCTGGGTATGAGTCCGCGCCGCATTACGGTGTCTACTGCCGGGGTGGCAAAAATGATAAAGCAGTTGGGAGACGATCAGGTACGTTTCAAGCTGGCGTTGTCGCTGCACGCGCCTACCGACGAGAAGCGCAATGAGATCATGCCCATTAACGAGACCAACAACCTCAAGGTGCTTATTGAAGCCCTCAACTATTTCTATAAGGCCACCGGCAACGAGATCACGTTTGAGTATATTCTCTTCAAAAATTTCAACGACAGTCAGCGGGATGCCGAAGATCTTATAAAGATCTACCGTCAGGTGCCGGCCGATCTGATAAACATTATTGAATACAATCCGATTGAGAATGCGAAGTTCGAAAAGCCTGACGAAGAGAAGGTGAACGAATTTATGGCGTTCCTTGCGGCCAACAAGGTGAACGCCCGACTGAGGCGCAGCCGCGGTAAGGATATAGACGCCGCTTGCGGTCAGTTGGCCAACGTAGACCAATCGGGCGCAAAATTGTGATCTGATACATTGAAGATCAGTTAGTTAATTCCGAACAACCAGCTATTTTTACAAACATGAATGCAACTGCTACCATACTGGAGATACTTAAATACACCATTCCCGCTATCGTGGTGCTGATAGCAACCTCTACCATAGTTAATAAGTTCATTGTGGCGCAGCACAAGCGCAAACAATTGGCCGTTTTCGAGGGTGCGCAGGATGTGACCCTTCGCCTGAGGTTGCAGGCATACGAGCGCCTTGCTTTGTTTGTGGAGCGCATCAGCGCCCGTCAGTTGATACCAAGGGTGTACGATGGCGATATGACCGTGCGCGACCTGCAGTTGGCCATGACTATGTCTATCCGCACCGAGTTTGAGCACAATCTTTCGCAGCAGATATATGTTTCTAAAAATGTGTGGGAGACCGTTAAAGGGGTGAAGGAGCAGGAGCTGAACATGATCAATCGTATCTCTCAGTCGCTGAACCCTGAAGCACCTGCGCGCGATCTTCATGCCCGCATTTTGGACGTGGCTTCCCGTGCAAGCGATGACCTGCCGACCGATGTGGCCCTGCAGATCATAAACGCGGAGGTGAAGACCGTGCTGCACTACGGCTCTTACTAAGACCTGACGGACCAATATTTGTAATTTAGAGTTGGAAATTTGTCTACTGCTATGAAAGTGTTTGCATTATCATTTATGGTTGCTACCTGCATTGCCGCGAGTGCATCAGCGCAGGTGAAGAGCGACCTGAAGCGTTGGAAGCTGAAAGGACCTGTGAAGACGGTGACGGAATATGAATACTCGGTAAACGCGACGGCGAAGGAGGCAACAAAGGATGTTCTTAAAGTGAAGTTGGTTTGCCGCTACAACGATGAAGGCAATAGGGTAGACTTCGTAACCTACTCGGCCGATGGGGCAATGCTTTCGCGGTCGGTATATAACTATAACGACAGTGGCCGCCTGGTGGACGTGAAACGATACCGCGGAGATGGAGGGCTGAACGTTACCACTACCTATGTGTACGATAAACTTGGCAACGAGGCCGAGGAGAATAATTATGACCCTTCGGGAACCCTGTTCATGACTGGCAAGGGAAAGTACGACCTGAATGGCAACCGCATAGTATTTGACCGGTACGACGGCAAGGGTCATCTGTTCCTGAAATCGAACATCCGCTACGACCGCAATGGTAACGAGACCGAAGAGCGGGAGTATGACTCTCATTCCAGTTTGCAGTTCACCACCACTTTCGAGCATGGTAACTATGACAAGAATGGCAACTGGACCTTCAAGGCCGTATATAAGAACGATCAACCGCGATCGGTATTCGAGCGCGAGATAGAATATCGTGGTAAGTGATCCTCTGCCCGGTACAAGAATATGCAGGTATGCAAAACAATGAGTAGTTTAGCCGCGTTGTCATGAAAAAACTCATCCTGTCTTTTTCGTTGGTGTTTAGCCTGATCGTTGCACAGGCTCAGGAGGTTATGACCGATGGGTTCAGAGGTCGCGTCAAACAATTGACAGAGTATAACTTCAAGGCGATAGGCGGATCGGATTACGAGACCCGCAACGGCTATAAGATCGTGACCAAGTACGACGAGCGCGGCTACAAGCTCAGGGAATACTATTACAATACTGATGGTACACTGGCGTCAAAGTCGGTTTTCAAGACCGATGATGCCGGCCACATTATTGATGAACGCAACTATGACGCCAACGGTAAGTATCAGTATGCCAATTTGTATAAGTATGATAGACAGGGCAATGAGGTGTGGAGGAAGCAGTATTCGCCTTCAGGTCTTATTTCGCTGAAGACGGTGTCGGAATACGACGACAACTACAATATTATAAAGGAGGAGGCGTTTAATATTGATAATCATCTGCAGAACCGCGCCATCTGGAAATATGACACCGCCAACAGGCCAATACTGGAAGTTACCTATGATGCGGATGAAATAGAAACACGCCGCACCAGGTACAAGTATGACGCTGCAGGTAACCTGATAGAGCAGCGAAACACGATATACGGCATAACATTGGTGACATTATATAAGTATGACGCTGCCGGCAACATGACTGAAGAGATCAATTATAACGCGGAAGGTAAGCTGGATAGGAGGTCGAAATACAAGTATGATGAGCACGGGAATGAGACTGAAGAAGAGCTCTACTCTGCCGATGGGAAATTGCAGCGGACAATACTATACAGGAACGAATACGATTCAAATGGCAACCTCATAAAAAAGACACAGACAGATTATGGACGTGATGTGGTGATAGTGCGCCGGGAAATTCAATATTTTTGATATTGTATTGATTAATATTTTACTGTTTATGTAGCTGATAATGTGTCTTGTGCAGTTGATAAAAAGAGGTTACAGGACATTTTTTAAAAATTTTCTGACAAAATAAAATATTCCTTTCTCATTACCTCAAAAAGTATATTTTTGCAGCATAAAATTTAAACGCACTACTATGTCTGAAATTGCAAATCGCGTTAAGAAAATTATCGTAGACAAACTGGGAGTTGACGAATCAGAAGTTAACCCGGAGGCAAGTTTTACCAACGACCTCGGAGCTGATTCTCTTGACACCGTAGAACTGATCATGGAATTCGAAAAAGAATTCAACATCTCTATTCCTGATGAGCAGGCTGAAACCATCACTACTGTTGGTCAGGCTGTTTCTTATCTTGAAGAGCACGTAAAGTAATCTAGTCCCAAACCACTTCTGTAACTGAAAATCGTTAGATGAGCTTAACGTTAAAACGAGTTGTCGTTACGGGTCTCGGAGCCCTGACGCCATTAGGCAATGACATACCCTCTTACTGGGATGGGTTGGTTAATGGCGTTTCGGGCGCCGGTTTCATCCAGCAGTTTGATGTGACCAAGTTCAAGACCAAGTTCGCATGTGAGTTGAAGAATTTCAACCCTGAGAACTATTTTGAGCGGAAGGAAGCACGAAAGTTGGATAGGTTCTCTCAGATCGCATTGGTAGCGGCCGATGAGGCTGTGCGCCATGCCCGTCTTACAGAAGATGGTATTGACAAAGACAGGGTGGGCGTTATCTGGGGCTCTGGTATCGGCGGTATGATCACCTTCATTGAAGAAATGAAGAATTTCGCAACCGGCGATGGCACCCCACGCTTCAACCCTTTCTTCATTCCTAAGCTTATTCTTGACATTGCCTCGGGGCATATTTCTATGAAGTATGGTTTCCGTGGTCCTAACTTCTCTACAGTTAGTGCTTGTGCTTCTTCTACCAATGCGCTTATAGACGCGCTCACTTACATTCGTTTGGGTAAAGCCGATGCGATAGTATGTGGTGGTTCTGAAGCAGTAGTAACAGAGGCGGGTATAGGTGGTTTCAATGCCATGAAAGCCCTCTCTGAGCGCAATGATGACTATGCCACAGCAAGCCGCCCGTTCGATCTGAACCGTGATGGTTTTGTATTGGGCGAAGGCGCGGGTGCCATTATCCTCGAAGAGTATGAGCACGCCAAACGCCGCGGTGCCAATATCATTGCCGAACTGGTTGGCGGTGGCCTCAGTGCCGATGCTTACCACCTCACTGCTCCTCACCCCGAGGGACTGGGTGCCTACAATGTAATGAAGAATGCCATTGCTGACGCAGGTATGAAACCTGAGGACATTGATTACATCAATGTGCACGGTACTTCAACACCACTTGGCGACATCAGCGAGATAGCCGCGATACAGCGCGTATTCGGTGAGCATGCTTACAATGTAAACATCAGCTCTACAAAATCAATGACCGGTCATCTGCTGGGTGCTGCCGGTGCCATTGAAGCGATCGCAAGTATCCTGGCAACTGTTCACGACATCATTCCGCCGACCATCAATCACTTTACCGATGACCCGGCATTCGATCCAAGGCTTAATTTCACATTCAATACGGCTCAGAAACGTGTGGTGAATGTGGCATTGAGCAACACCTTTGGTTTCGGAGGACACAATGCGTCGGTGATCTTCAAAAAGCCATCCGAATAATTTGCGTCGGCTGATCAATCGCATCTTAAAACCTTCTTTATCGTCTTCTGACAAGCAACTGTTGCTGCAACTGGAGCACGTAGTTGGCTTCACACCTGTGCATATTGAGTACTACAGGTTGGCTCTCATGCACCGTTCCAAGCCCGAAGAAGTTACGAGCAGTAATGAAAGGCTTGAGTTTCTGGGCGATGCAATATTAGGTGCCATCATTGCCGAATACCTTTTCAAGAAATATCCATATCAACCCGAGGGTTATCTCACCGAGCTTAGGTCCCGCATTGTGCGGCGCGAGACCATGAACAATGTAGCGCTGCGCATGGGGCTGAATAAATTGGTACAATACAACCAGAACGACAAGGGCCTGAGCCGGAGCCACATCTTCGGCAACGCCCTGGAAGCCTTGATAGGTGCGGTATATCTGGATCAGGGTTTCGATAATACCCGCAAGTTCATTCTCAATCAGATCGTTCGTGCCTACATAGACCTGGACACGATGGAGAGCACCGATACCAACTACAAGAACCAATTACTCAGCTGGGCGCAACGCAGCGGTAAGGTGCTGGTGTTTGAGTCGGTAGATGAAAAAACAGAGGGTACACGCAGGTTGTTTACAGTGGGTGTAATGATAGATGGTGAGATGTTCACTACCGGTACCGGCTACAACAAGAAAGATGCCGGACAGGTTGCGGCACGAAGCGCACTGGAAAAACTGGGTATCTGATCCTCTTTGCTTCCCGTATTTGTTCGTATCATTGCCGCGCAACGGAATTTTTCTGTGCTATTCCCGTATGAAATATATCCTCCCCGCCCTCATTTTATTGTCGATGCTGGCTTCGTGTGCCAGTTCTAAGAAGTACGCAACTTTTGCAAGCGAAGGCTACCGCATGTGCGATAAGAAGCCCGTGAGCAAACCAGCCAACATGTTGGTGAAGTATGAAGGTCCCGATCACAAAGGGGCTGATGTGACCGTGAAAAAACTGAGAGGTAGTTTTGTTCCCGCATTTTTTTATTGGCGCGTGCGCGACAAGCAGGCCTGCACTATGAAAAGCGAGCTGCCTGTATTGACGTTTGAGCGCCAGTTCTATGCCACGGCCGATTCGCTGAACCTTGCTTCTAAGTTGCACGGCGGAAGTCTGAATGTACACATCAGTACGTTCCCGTTGCAGTTCACATATTATCGGTGGACGGACCTCTACTATTTCTTGTTCATGTACTTCCAGAAGGCCGATCAGACAGTGCAGTTGAATCACACCGACGTGCAGGTAGCTTATGAAGTGACAGGGGGCGATAGTCCGTTAAGCGGAGGAAAAGCAAAGGTGCCTGTAGAGGTGGCCGAGTATCGCAACATACGTGCCGGAAGAAGAAAGGTGACGCACCTTTTCATGAAGAAGTACTATTCCTTCTCAGCAGACCTTGGCAGGCAATGTGCCCTGCAGATATACGATCAACTGAAATAGCGATCGCTATAAAAAAGAACATCTTCCGGAACGATGTACGCCGGAAGATGTTCCTTTTTATTGTTGTTGTAACGGTCAGACTGCTATCGCGATGCGTGACTCGAGTTTTTCAAATCTGTCGGCAGGCAGCACCTCTTGTGCCATAGCCATCAATCCTGAAAATGCCTCAGCAGGCGCGCCTGCTTTCATGCCTGCAAAGAGTTTTGCCAGTTCGTTGTCGCTTCCGCTGCGCAGCATCCAGTAGGCGCTCTGCTGTGCTTCGTCGGGAGTAAGGGTTGCTACCAGCCGTCTGTTGGCCATTATAATGTCCATGTCCGTGTAGTGTTTCCAGAGTAACTCATTTACTTCAGTCTCTTCTTTGTGCAGATGCGTGAGGTTGAAGACCGTGAACGCGTTGAAAGCGTGACACAGACGTGTGCCTATGGCGTATTTCTCCTCAGGCGATGTTGCCTGTCTCAGGTCAAGGATGAGTGAGCGCAATTCGTTGCTAAGCGCGTGGTCGGCCACATGTTCTGCTTCCATGGCAGCAACAAATTCGGGTTCATATTGTTGCAGCATACTGAACACGTGGGTGTCTTCGTGGTGGGCGTGTCCGTCAAAAAAGTCGAGAGTGTCCGCGAGTTTTTTCAGTGCCGGATGGTCGGCTCCGGCTGTTTCCAGGTCGGCTTGTTGCAGGGCTGTAGAGGTGTCATAAAGCATGACGCGCAGACCTTTGTGTATCTGCAGGAAAACGTTGTAACGTTGCATGGTTATTGGTTTTTTGGTTTGAGGCGCAAAAGTACAAACGGGTTATAAAAAGACCTGTTAAAAACCGGGTAGCAGCAGCGCTGGTTATTTGTTTAGAATAATGTTGGTCTACACAATTGTTTTCAACTTGCGACCGATAGCTTGTTTTATTGCAAGGAGTCTGATTCGGTAGCGGTTTCTTCGCGTTCCACCTTACCGCAACCAGCAAAGCGCCGGTTCCAGTACTTTTCGTTAAGGCTGCTGATCATTACGCCGCGCGAACGGGATGCATGTACAAAATATCCGTTGGCGAGGTACACTCCCACATGCGACACACGCACACGATGAATACGGAAGAACACCAGATCGCCTTCTTCGGCTTCTTCATAGTTCTTTACTTTCTCGGCGTTGCGGTGCTGCTGGCGCGATGTGCGATCGATAGGCGTGTTGTAAATGGAACTATATAACTTTTGTGAAAAGGCCGAACAGTCTATGCCTTTGTCATCATTGCCACCATACTTGTATTTTACACCATACCACTGGTCTATGAATTTGTATAGATATAGGTTGGTCACTTCATCGCTCGGCACATCCATCATGTAG
>JACCDX011227998.1_pt1 | contig 12032 bp, 17 predicted proteins | sample 7449681 | NCBI WGS metagenome assembly JACCDX01 (sample SAMN15323450, study PRJNA562643) | freshwater metagenome | isolation source: river surface water | place: USA:Blue River Watershed | collected 2017-08-18 | reverse complement strand
CTTCCAGAGATGATAAGCAGACTTATCTATATTACAGTTATAAAGCATTTGCATTGCAATAATTCTGTCCTCATCCGTACTTCTTATCATCATCTTAATCATATCATACATATCAGAATCCATTGTAACCTTTTCAATAGACTGAAATAGATTTGTATCTACTACAATAGGAATCTTCTTAGCCAGGATATGATACAGCAACTCTAAACCCTCATCAGTTATAAACCACATAGCTCTACGCATTTCCTCATACGTAAAATCTTGATATCCGGTTTTGTCATTAGGTACTATTAATGTTGCATAATCATCAAAATTAGAAATACTTTCAGCTTGTCCATTAAGCCATTGCTTCAAATCCTCTCGGTATTTATTATTCATATCTTGTATATGATAAACCGAAGCATGAGGCTTATGAAGAATTGCTTTTGTTGGAAACCAACCTGCAGTTGTTGTATACGTAGATGTAAGACTAGTATTTGATATTATAATATCTGCATTATTAATATCGGTAGTTATCTTTAGTTCTCTCTTCTTGCATATTTCTTTTATGTCAGACATTTTTAGAGAACCATTCCCAATAACATAAGCCTTCATCTTAGGCTTTACATCATCTACACTTACTGATGTGGTAAATAGCTTTTCTAATTTACTGTAAACCTCTGCATTAATGAGATGAACTATCTCTAGTTTATAATTCCCATTATACATTATGGCAGTTTCTTCTATAAAAGAAAGCCTCTTACGTTGTTCTTCCGATAATTTTGATACCATATTCATTACTTAACGGCCATTTTAACGATTTCAGTATCCATCATAAGCTTAGTAAACTTAACCTTATTACCATTAAGAATACTTTTAATCATGTGATACTTAATATCGTTAGTGAATATATTAGACGTAATCAGATTCTTGATTCTCTCAATCAATTTATCTGTTACATTCTCTGTATTAGAATAGTGTACAGTATAATTAATGATACGTGTAGCAACTACACTAGCAATATCAGCTCTATAGTTTGCACCTATTCCAATTGTATCTACAAGTTTAGCTTTTACATCATCCCAGTTTTGAGTAGACAGTACATACTTGGGAGACACCATCTTATCAAGCTTGTTATTGATAAACATGGTAAACATAGTACCAAATGTCTCTCCAACAGAACCCTCAGCAATAAACTGAATCATTGGAAGATTATCCTCAAAAGATTCAAAGCTGCTAATGGAGTTAAAGAATGTAGTAATACTACGAGCATTGGTTTCCTTTGTAACCAGTTCAGGATTTAACAATAGGAAATTGATACAACGGTTGTCAAGGTTAGCAGATTCTGCCCACTTAGCCCAGCAATCAATATCAAACTTCAAATTAGCTGTAATGAAACGAGTCTTTTGTGCAACGTCAATAGATGTTACATTATAGTCTCCATTATCAGGATTCGTAGTCAAGATAATATGCCAATCCTTAGGAAGCTTCCATGAGATATATTCTTGACGGTCAATCAAATCCATACATGCTTGCAGGAATCTTGCATCAGCACGAGTATAGTCGTCAAGAATTAATATACCGCCATCTCCCTTACCTTGAATCCATTCAGGTGCAGCATGGGTCATTCTTTTCTCACCTGTTGGTACATACTTGTTCTGAATATACAGGGGTAGAGTATTCTCAGGAACCCATTTGGTTACCTCATCTTTCCTAATCTCAAATTCTTTCATTGGAAAACCAGTGAGGTCACCAATCTCTTCGATCTGTGCAAGATTCAACTTTACAACATGAAGTCCTAGGTCCTTACCTATCTCTAGAATTGTACTTGTCTTACCGATACCAGCCTCACCCTCAACAGCTACAGCTACAGGAATCTTTCCATTCTGCTGCAGATATCTGTTGTTATTTACAATATGATTAATAAAACCCTTAAGCTCTGTTGTGTTTAGATTTACTTGTGCCATCTTAGTTTAATTTAATTTGAGGTCCCTTTAATGATTTGTTTATTGAGCCACGGGTAGATATTACCCAAAGCATTCTGCCACGCACGGATACATTTGTATCACATTCACCATCAGTAAGATAGATTAGACAGGTATACTTATTTCCATTCTCGTTATAATACTCTAGTACAGGATCGAAACTAGTTCCGCCTCTTCCATGTACTTTTAATTCTTGACCAGGTTTATATGTTCCAATAAAACTAATGCTTGTATCGCACTGTATCATTGTTACGTCAGTACCTGTTTTACATATGTGGTCTATCTCATGAAAGAATTCTTTCAGTTCCTTATCGGAAACAGATCCACTAGTATCTACACCCACAAGTATATGCCTGCGTTGTTTAATTTTCAGACCAGGATTATCCTCAAATCTTTTATTAAACTTACGTCTCAGCTTTTTAGTAAATACTTTATTAGACCCACCAGCAAATCTTCTTAGATATGCTTTCCAGTCAAACTTTGGTGGCTCTTTTACATTAATTCTTTCTAGAATACCAGACAACTCTCCAGGAACAGTACCCCTTGATTTAACTTGCTCTGCAATTTCTTTAAGGATATGCTCTGTTTGTTTCTCTATTAGCTTCTTTTCTGATTCACTTAGGTCTTCAAACTCTCCCCATGTATCATGGTTTGGTTTCAAGTCACCATTGCCTGAATATGGTTCACCAGATTGACCCTCATCATTCATATCATTTAGTAAATCTCTTAGAGCTTTACCATTGGGATCACCTGATTCTGATTCTTGCTTTAGTAAATCATAATATACTCTCCAGCCAGCCTTTACAGGAAGATTTAATGGGCCAAACGTTTCATTATTAATAGTACAACCACCATCAGGTAAATTAGCAGGATCAATATACTGATTGATTTCTAGGTCCATTGCAATATTGCAAAGCATTTTGTCATAGCCTATGTGCTCCTCACAAATATGAAAGAATGCTATATGCAGTAACTCATGCTTTAATAAACCTAGTTTGTGCTGATCAGATAAAGACATCCAGAATTCTGGATTTATAACTAATTGATAATTAATATTTTGTTTAGATACTCCAGCTGTTGGAACTCTTTTGTTCCATATTTTATTAAGGCTGATAAGAAACAAACCATAGAATGGTTCTTTTAGCATCAGCTCTTTACTGGTTCTAGCCAGCGAATCTTCATGATTCATTCTTAATTGGTATTAGTTTTAATTTAAAATCAGACAAAAAACTGAATCCCCAATTCACCATGCTGTCAGATATAGTCTTAGAAAACTTATCTAGGAAATAATCCATAGCTGTTGGAGAAACTTTATGTGCTTTAAGCTCCTGATAAATTTCATTATAGGACATGGTGGAAGAATCACTCCCTATAGTCTTACAACAAGATTTCAGTTTTTCTGCAATAGTTTCCATAAATACAGTAGCACGGATCTCAGTAGTAGATTCCTTATATAGAATTAATAAATAAGGTAGATTAGCTTCTACATCTATATATCTAATCATCTCAGCAGCAAGAATAAGATTATCCTTATCACTACTGTGCATTATCATAAGAAGGCTATCGCACACCTCTGGTGTTAACTCTAACTCATTAGTCATTGATATTCAATGTTTTAAGCATCCACGGTTGCGGATTATTCATAAATAATATCCATTCTCTTGCACTTGGTATGTAACCATTGCAATCTTCTTTTACATGTTGTTCTCCAACATAACGGGTGTAAACCTTCTTACCATCAGAATTGATGAAGGAAGCACCAAAGATTCTTTCACATTCAAATATTCCTTCACTGTGATGACGGAATAGACGATGCATACTATGACCATACCAGGCCTTAGTTTCATCAAACCAGCTGTGAATTGCCTCATAATCAGATATTTGTCCTCCAAATTTCTTTACTGAACTTTTACAATGTTGTAAAGGGTGTGCCATTTTTTGTGTTATTATAGACAGTCTCTATCCATTTTAGAAAATCTGCTAAGGGTAAATCGCTTTTTGCCCTATTGCAAATTTTACAACAACTGACAGTGTTATCAAGAGTGTACCCTTTTTGAGAGTTTACTCTGTCAATACCATTATACAGTATAGGTATACCTGCTCTAACAGCTTTTGTAGTAGAATCTAATATCTGATAAACAGCAAAAGGTTCTGCTTTACAATAAATGCAGTTCTTACTAAGCAACTCTTTAAACTCATCAAATGTCAAGTCAAAAGATAAACCTCTATCTTGAGCATGTTTTTTATAAGAGTAAAGGAGTGCCTTGTAGCTAGTGTCTTTATTCCGTCTACTTATAAGCTTATTTGTTCTGCATGGAGCTTTTCCACAACAGATTGAATTACCGTTTCTGATATTAGTCAGTTGTACTTTTAAAAGTTTTTTACATCTGCATTGTACAAGTACCAGTCTTTTGTTTCCGGTACTAACACCTGCTTCACCTTGATAAGTAAAGAAAGTTGCTTTTTCTGTTGATGTGTAGATAATCTGTCCAGGTTCATAATTCAGTTTATACTTTTCCATAAGATTTAATATTATACACTACAAATTTACAATACTAAATCTTATAATACAAGTAATCTTCTAGTTTACCACCCCATTTTTTGACAGAACTTTTTGCGTGTTCATGGGGATGTGCCATCAGGACTTTGTGGTTAGCTTTTCTAGAATATTTATAAGTTCTCCTTCCTCACTATTGGGTTCTTCTACATACTGAACCCCTTCTATATCCCAAGTCTTTTCTTTAAGGTTAATATGCAATGTACCACGGCCACCTTCATTATTATACCAATCATAACCATAATGATTATTAATGATTTCATTTGCAATCTTTTTTATTATTTCTTCTGATCTCTCATCAATATCTATTTCATTTCGATCGTTATCAAGATATCTCCATTCATCTATATCACCGCTATCTCCTGATCCAGAGAAGTCTACTTCTACCATTTCTACTTCTTGCTCGTATATAGACAGCAATGCTGCCATGATTTCTGCTTCTGTCATTTGTTTTGCTTATAAAATTTACCTAGAATATTTCCATTTAACCAAGAGTCAGATTCAAGCACACCAAACATAAACTGGTGCTTTACCTCTTGATACGATAACTCTATTTTAGAATAGCATATCTTAATGATTTCTCTTTTAATATGAACGCCATTCTTATGAGCTTCTTTTAGTATATCATTACTACTAAAATAGTTTTGATATGTGTACTTACGTACACGTTTATAGGTCTTCTTACGCTTATCTGTAGGCATTGCCTTCTTACTAAGCTTTGTCTTTACATCTGCATGAAAGTTTTTCTTACCTACATAACTTACTGATTTACCGTTAATTATGGCTTCCATAATATAGACAAAGCCAACGGCATTTTCGGGTATCATGTCATCAGTAAACATAACACCATTATACAACCAACTCATTTCTTTAATAAGGCTCTAAGCATAGGAGTAAGAGTCTGTTCTATCTTTTCAATCCCATGTATTTTAACAGCATCAGACAAATCCTTTTCAATCTTTAGATGCAGGTATGGTATATCATAGAGCTGCTGATATTTCTCCATTGCTTTTAAACCAGCAGTATCATTATCCATAAGAGTACATATGCTCTTATACTTTTGTTTGTATAAATTAATCACCTCTGGTCTAATGATGCTATTCTCACTGTCCGGGGCAACAACTTCTAGATTATATCCAAAGGCATGTAAACACATAGCATCCTTAAGAGAACTACAGATTACTAGATATGGTTTAGTAAAAGACAACTGATCAGTACCCTGAATGTAATCTTTAACCTTAATAAACTTATAGTCAATAGCTTTAGGTCTATATATTTTATATACTTGATTACTTGATGTAAAGTAACCATACATATAATTACCTTTAATCACTAGATTATTTTTGTCAGGATTCGTACTGATAAATGTATACTCTTCAATAGGTTTTACATTAAACCTTTCTAGTATTTCAGAACCAATTCCATATTGCGACCAGTAATTAGCATCTAGATTATTCCACTTTCTTGTTTTAATATTGCCTAGCTCATATCTATCCTGTTCTCTAAAGACAGGTAGGTTATAGCCATCCTTTGTTTTAATTAAGAAATCTGAATAGTCCTTTACAATCTTTCTAACAGACTCAGAAAAATCTAACTTATGCAAGTCTATGATCAACTGAATCTCATTACCGCCTGAACCAGTAGAGAAATCTTTCCATTTATATTTACCATCTTTATAGTAGATAAAGAAACTTGGATCGTTATCTCTAGCATTCAATACGGATTTTATCTTTACATCTTGACCAGTCAATCGTTCCGTTAAATTACAGTAGTGCTCATAGATCCAGGTAACTGGTACCTCATCTATATCTATTACTATTGATCTTGTACTAATCATGATAATAAAAATATAAAGGGGAGGCATTACACCTCCCCCTTACTGTTCAACTAATTATAACTCAAAGTCATCTGCCAATGTCTTCTTAGCAGATGTGCCCTCAAAAGAAGAAACTTCTTTTGTCTTATTCTTCTTAATATGAATTTCTGGATTGTACTTAACTACTTTGCTTTTAGCTTCGTCAGTATTAGCCGATTCATATGCAATACCCTCTTTAGACCATTTAGGAAAATACAAATCATGATTTGTATATCCAGCCTTGTTCTGATACTCTTTACCAGCAATGCATACACGTAGATACTTACCTTCAAAAGGCTTGTCAAAATTAAACTGCTGAATCAAAGATGGAATTGTATCATGCTTCTGATCTTGAGAATCAAGCCACTTCATACAATCAGTCTCTTTACATAGATTCTTAATAGCCTTAAGGATTTCGTCGTCCCTATCAATCACATTACCCTTTGGTGTTATAGCATCCGCAAATGGATATTCACTGAGTTTAACTCTACCTACTTGACCAGCATGACGACCCAAGCCTGGGTTATCTTTATCAATATAAAAACCTTCAAACTGATCTCCCAAAGATGGTCCCTCAACATCAAGAATAATGTTAAAAGCTTCTTTATTATAGGGAGTAGCTTCCAATTTAATGTTATAAATTTTTACTACTGCATTACCCGGAGATAATGTCTTTGCAACAGATGACGATGATCCTGATTCTTTAATGTTTTTTGTACTAATCATGGGTTTAATTTTAATCAATGAATATTTCTGACCAGTTGACTTCAACTTGGCCATTGTCTTTAACTTCGGATATTACAAATTCACGGTTCTTTAGATGGTCTGGTCTAGCTCCGCAAGATACATCATCCTTTGTTTTAAATGTAAGAATGTTCGTATCCCCTTTACGATACAGATAACCAATAGCATCTGAGTGCTGCATGATTATCCTTTTCATTTTACCAGTCAAATCTAAATCCATAGCTGTAAATTCTGCTCCGTTCTTTTCCAAGAGTACATCTTTTACGTGGCCAGCAAGAATAACTCTTGGTGCCCATTTCTTAATATACTCAATAATAGTTGTGAATGCTTCACGCAGCCAGGGATAACCAGCACCATTAGGTAGGTTTAGTATGCTACCATACTTAAGCTTACCCTCTGAAAACCAATTCTTTCCCATCGGAGATTGAGAATAAAGTTCCTCAGCAAATGGAATACAAATTTCTTCAAGAGCAGTTATTGTATCTACGGCTATATATTTATAGGGATACCCTGCTTCTTTAATTGCTTTGCCGATTTCTTTTATCTCAGATACATCTTTTGCAGCAATCTTTAATGCCTCAACATAGCTAGAACCTTCCTCTAAATCTAGTACTAGACAGTCAGGTAGGGCAGAAAACAAAGTAGTCTTACCAACCTTAGGCTTTGAAAAAATAACTAGATTTCTTGGACTTGTACTAACAGGTTTAATCTTTTCTGTTGGGAGTTTTATGCTCATTTCTCAGTAATTATTTTGTTTAACCATTTCTTACGGCTCACTGGTTTATTGAGCATGATTGCAGCCAGATCACGAACAGTCATTTGTTCAAATGGACAGTCTTCATCTGGGTCCATAATCTCGTCAAATGTGTTAAACGTAATTACTTTATCATCAGTAGAAGATTCAGGAATAACAATTACCTCTAGCTCACTAACAGGAACTAGATATCTACAGTCTGTACTATTCTCAATCTCAACTGAATCATACTCTTCCTCGTAGAACTTATTGTATTTCCATTTATACAGAGTACGGTTTGGATCCTCAGGATTATAATCCTTACTCACGAATTCAGTATATATATCCTGCTCTTTCTTTAGTTGGCTAGGAAATAAACTGATATGCAATTCTGTTTTAGTATACGGCTTGTATGCCATCGTAGGAACAAAGAACGGATTCTCAATACCCAACGCATCAAAGGTTTTCTGATGATACTCAATGATCTCATTCATTCTTGCCCTCTTATCTACAGAGGGCTTCTTTTCTTTAGTCGTAATCATTATTTAGTATTTAATCTTTTTTCTTGCTTTGGAGGTGTTGGTACTTCAATTACGGTCATGTTCTCAAAATTGCATTTAAAGAAACTCATTCTGGTATCACCATTCCTACATTTCAGGAAGTGCATTACCATTATGCTCTCATCAGCAATTATGAATCTTTCTGGTCCGTAATATCTAATTTTAAAATAGCCTGGTCTATTCAAACCAACAACAACATCGGCATGTTGTAACAAGGCATCGGCACCCATAAGATCTGAAGATAGAATATAGTTACCAGCTCTACCATCTTCATTACGTTCTGGATGATCAATGTTTCTGTTTAATTGACTTAGAATTATAAACGCAATCGGATAACGTCTTTTGAGTTTTGTCAGAACCTCTGCAAACTCATATAACATGTCCTGTTTATTCTGACCGTTCTCTTGCTTCAAGAGATAGGAGTGGTCAAGAGTAATGATTGTGTTTACATATCTTGGAAATTCACCTTCAGTATTTATATGTGCTTCCATATATTCAATGATGGTGTTTTCAAAATCAGATACAGTCATGGGAGTCTCAACTACATCTATAGGATATTTGACTCTCAGTTTTGCATACTCATAGCATTGTTGTAGTGTGTCATCATCTAGCTGAGTATTTGCACTACACAAATCTTTATAAGATCTTTTTACAATACTAGAGAACTCACGTAGTGCAGTTACTCTTGCAAGCATCTCAAACTGAAATTCTAAAATCCTAAACTCTTCACCTTTATTTAGTACAAAGGCGTTATTTACAATATTATCTTTTACTAGTGTCTTACCAGCACCAGACCTACCTGCAATAACAGTTAGAGTATTCCACTCTATACCATCGGTAGATGCATCATTGAATTTTGGCCAAGGAGTCTTGATACTTTTAATCTTACCTTCCTTACGACCTTTCATGTACTCTAGTGCTTGGACAAAACCATCTTTCTGCCCTTTCCAAGCATTCTTTTTTTCTACCATTGTACTGATTATGAGGTTGTTACCGGAACAGTAACTTATTCAGATTGGGAAACTTTCCGGGATATAAAGATAAACAATCTTCTAAAAAATGCAAGTATCACATCCATAATTATGACATGCCACAGCTCAATTTTGAACAAAAAACTGTTAACAATTTGCCATGCAAGGAAGTAAAAGAATACTAGAAAAATAAATGAAATAACTATGCTTTGTATATTCTTACTACTCATACAACTTTTTCGGAAATTCCATTGGTGTCTTCTTCATAACCTCCGTTGAGGATTATTTCACAGTAGTCAGCCAATTCAGAATTCTTTGTTTTATCAGGGTTAGTTTTGCCGATAAAGTATTGAGAGTTACGCATGTACATGAACTTGTTTTTCTCATAACTATCTACGTAGTATGCTGTAGCTTTAAGGATGGTATCCCAACTATAATCATAGTTATCAAAGAACCATTTAAAACCTTTCTCAATATCTTTACGATTAGCTCTTGCTGATTTACCACTAGGTAGTTTACCCTTTGGGAATAAATCTAAATACTTAGTAATATTATCAGCAAGATCAGTACTTAGAAGCACAGTTGAACCAATTATAGATCCGTTTCCAAATAGTTTTTCAGCATCTTTTAAGACTCTATAACCATCTTCTGTAATAATATATGTTTCTGTAATTAGTTTATTATTACTAAGGTTTCGTAACTCTGTATGCGCATTCACAGATTTAGGTCTACGCTTATTAGCGATACACCATAGCACATGAAATGCATTTGGAGTTACATCAACACTATCTAGATAGTCGTAGAAATCTCTCATTTGATTTATTATAAACAGGATCAAAAAACTTTTTAGTAAAGTGGCCAACTTTAGTCTTTACCTGAGACATGCTATCTATCTCAGAATCAAAACCTTTTACAATACTTTTAGCCACTTCATATTCAATACCAAATATAGATAAAGCATCATACAATGACTTTGCTTTTACATATCTTTTTCCACTGAACACAACAAAATTATATTCTCCTGTGTCATGATCAAGATAAGAATAAATACCTATTGTATCCGGCAACTTTACTTTTTTCTCAATAGCTAATTCTGCTGTTGTCATTCTTTTCTAGATAAGTATTTAGTTTGTTCCACATGTCATTACAATCCCATTCAGCAGCTCCGGCATATGCAGCACTAGCAGGATGACTAGCATTTATCTTATAGAAATTATCTGGTATAAGGTCTCCGTATTCCTGAGCCTTCTTACCAAGAAAACAGAATACTAGATCTTGTTTATTCCATATAAGATAATCTATCAGTGCTACAGTAAATGGTTGCCAAAGAAGTTGATGACTACCTGGTTTATTCAATGTAGTTGTAAGAGCAGAATTTAAAAGCAAGACTCCTTGATTTGCCCATCTGGTTAAATCTGGATCTCTTGATATAGATTCCCCTGTAGTTCTTTCTATAGAGTCAAATATATATCTGAGAGATTTTTCTTCCTTACCAGTTATTGAACAGCTAAAGGCAATACCATCAGCAATACCAACATTTGGGTAAGGATCTTGACCTATAATTACAACTTTTAATTTATCATACGGGCATTGTTCAAATGCCCTAAATATATTTTTAATCTGCGGTGTCCACTTTTTACCGTCTTTTGAATCTGCATGAAGACCGTGAAGTATCTTGTCAAAGTCAGAACTCATAACAAAATTAACAGTAGCAGGACCCCAGCCAGCAGACTTTAACTTAAGAAATAATTTTTCTTTAATGTCTTGTAGGTTTATATCTTCCATTCTATATTTGCGATAATAAATAAAATCAACATGTCAGAAGAAAAAGCAAAACCAGTTAGAGCAGAGGTATATAAAGAAGATACTCTTATCTCAATCGAACTCCCTGTTGCATATGTAACAAGATTTAATCAATTACTTCTTGAAGGTCTGCCATTTAAAGATCAAGAACACTTCCTCGAAGTAATGAAAAATATTGGTGAAGGAAAGATTGAAGATCCTCATACATATCATACTCAAACTATTCTTGCATTCCTCACTCTTGTAGAAGATGCTGCTAGAAAACAGAATCATCTTCATTGGGTAGAATACAATCCAGAAACACAGGAAAAAACTCCAGTTGATGGACCTCTACCAAAAGAAGAGACAGTTTCTAGTGAAGATTAAAACCAACTAGATCTCCTATTTCTATTACTGCTTGTATTGCTAGAGATAACTCATCTTTAGAGCAGTCAGCAAAAGATTTACAGTCTGTGCCATTGCATAGACCAGATCTTAACTTGACCTGAGTTTTAACCTCCTCTACAGTCATTCCTGTAAAGGAGGCTATCTCACGTATACATTTATGAACTTTGGATAGTTGCGCATAGCTTTTGCTATCCGAAATAACCTCGTAGGTTACATCTACAGTTTCTCCCTCATCTAGGGATTTAATAAATAATGAAAGTCTAGACTTGCTTAAATCACTAGCACATACTAATTCATTATTTATTTTTTTCAGTCTTATTGTTATTGGAAGTTGATCCGCCATAATTCTTTTTCTTTTTATATGGACCACGTTTTTTTCTCAAACTCTGTTGAGGAGCAGTAGACTGAGCAGATACAACAGGAGCTTCAGTTCCTAATTTATCGGTAAGCTCTTTAAT
>JACCDX011676918.1_pt1 | contig 12033 bp, 10 predicted proteins | sample 7449681 | NCBI WGS metagenome assembly JACCDX01 (sample SAMN15323450, study PRJNA562643) | freshwater metagenome | isolation source: river surface water | place: USA:Blue River Watershed | collected 2017-08-18 | reverse complement strand
GGGCGGCACGTGGTGCTGACCTGGTTGCCTTAAGGTAGGGGCGTGGTTTACCGCACCCTCTTTGTTTGGAAGGCAAGGCAAAGCCTTGCCCCTACCCAAGACAGCAGGTGCGGTTCCCTTTGCCCTCCCTTTCGTCCTCTGTAATCTGTACTCCTGACTCTCGTTCACCTTTGCACCTTACCCTTTCCCCCAACCCCCAACCCCCATCATCTACTTGCGTTTCTTCCAGCACCCCGGGAGGTGGTCGTCATAGACCCCGATGGCCTGCAGGGTGGCGTGCATGATGGAGGGCCCCACGAATTTCATGCCACGCTTGCGAAGTTCCTTCGAGAGGTGTTCGGCCAGCGGTGAAGTCGTGGCCAGGCGGTCCCGCTTGGCGGTGAACGCCTTCGCCTGCGCCCAGAGCCAGGCATCGTAGCTGCCATGCTCGGCTTGGATCAGCAAGAACGCGCGCGCGTTGCCGACCGCGGATTCAAGTTTGCCGCGATGGCGGACCAGCCCCGCGTCCTGCATGAGGGCGTCGATTTTCTTCGCGTCAAAGCGCGCGACTTTCTTGGGGTCGAACTGCGCAAAGGCTTTGCGGTAGTGCTCGCGCTTGCGGAGCACGGTCAGCCACGAGAGGCCGGCTTGCGCGCCCTCGAGGATGAGTTGCTCGAAGTGGAGGCGGTCATCATGCACCGGCACGCCCCATTCGTCGTCATGGTACGCGACATACAGCGGGTCATCCCCGCACCAGAAACAACGGGCCTTGGGCTTCGCCACGGTCAACCTTTGGCGGAGAGCCCGCGCAGCCAGGTGACCCAACCCGCCGGCAGTCCGCGGGCCAAGGCGCCCCGGACGATTTTTTCGTGGTAGAGTTTGGAGGGGAGGTGCGGGCCGGTGACGTCGATCACCTTGAAGGCATCGCATTCCAGCGGGCAGTCCTCGACGCCGGCTTCCCAGACCGTGATGGTCACGCGCTTGTAGGGCGCGCCTTCGGCTTCCGCCAAGCGCTTCCAGTCATCCAGCGTGAGTTCGTAGACGGCACCCCAGACGCCCGGCGAATCCATGTCTTCCAAGATGTCGGCCGAACCGCCACCCCAGGTGGTGCTCATATGCGTGAACGCCAGGCGATGCTTGGGGAGGAAGGCCTTCCCACGGTACTGCAGGCCGGGGCAGCGTCGTTCCATCTGAGCGGCGTCTAGGTTGGAGGCGTAAGCGAAGTAATACCGGCTCATTAGGAAGGAAGGTGCACAATGCCCTAAACCACGCGGGAGGCAAGAGGGATGGCGGTGGGAAGGGACAGGTTGGCGGTCGTTTGGTGGGCTGGGGGATTATGAGGTAGGGACAGCATCACGTGCTGTCCTGCCCCCAGGCAACTAGGTCAGCACGCAGTGCTGACCCTACCTCGCCCCAGGCCCCCCTCTGTTCCCTAGAACTTCTTCGCGACGCCGACGTAGACCGAGCGGGGTTGGGCACCGTAGCCCAGCGCCGCGGGCGGGGCGGTTTCGCCGCCGATGTTTTCCAGGCGGAGGGTGAGGTCCGTCGAGTCGTCCCAAGCGAAGCGTGCCCAGCCGCGCCACACCAAGGCGTTTGGCAGGTCGACGCGCTGGAAGTTGTCCCAATCGAAGTCCACGCGGCCATGGAGCAGCGTGACGCCTGCGCCGAAGCTCCAGCGTTCGTTGGGCCTGAGCTCCGCCCCGGCGGAAAGGGTGAAGGTGGGGCGGCGGAGCAGCGCTTCTCCGGCGGCGATGACGCCGAGGTAATCGGTCAACGCCTTGGTCTGTAGGGACGTCGCGGCCCCGTAGACGCGGACGCCTTTGGTCGGGCGGGCTTCGACGCCAAGTTCGAGTCCGCGGGTGCGCGCCTTCCCGATGTTGAAGGTTTTGTAGTTATCGTTCGGGTCGTAGTCGATCAGGTCGGTCAGGTTGTTCTCGAACGCGACGAGGGTCCAGTTCGGGCCGCGTGGGTCGGCGTTGTTGAAACGCAGGCCGGCCTCGAAGGCGCGGTTGGCTTCCGGCCGCAGGCGCAGGTTCTGCGACGTGCCGTAGGCGAGGTCGTTGGCCGACGGGGCGCGGTAAGCGGTGGCGGCCTTGAGGTGCGCGGTGATTTCCGCGTCGAAGGCGTGCGCCCATGTCAGCTCGCCCGTCGTCTTGCCTGCGAAGTCGCTGAAGTCATCGCGGCGGAGGCCGGCCTTCAAGCGATCGGCGCTCGTGGGCTTCCAGTCGGCATGCGCCCAGAGCCCGAACGATTCGATCGTGTTCACCCACGGGGTCGCATAGGCGAGCTGGTCGAAGGCGTTGCGTTCGTACGTGGCGCCAAGGCCGAAGGAAAGGTCCGAACGGGCTTTCCAATCCGCGTAGGCGGTCAGTTCATCCGTGGCCAGGCGGTAGCTTTGCAGGTCGCCGCCGGTGAAGCTGCGCACCCGCGTGCCGCCATGCGACCAGAACGCGGTCGCCGTGGTGATCGGGTCGACATAGCGCAGGCCCGGGGAGACCAACCAGCCGCTGTCTTTCTGCCAATCGACAAGGCTGGGGTTGGTCTCGGAGCCCGGGAGTCCGCCGCGTCCGCGGTCCGCGGAGCCGATGAGGTCGGCGGTGAGTTGCGGCGTGAGTTTCCAGGCCGACTTCACCAAGGCCGTGGAGGCATCGCGGCCGCCGTTGGCCCGCCAGCCATCGTCATGGGAAGACGTGAAGGCGAGGGCGGTGCCCTGCGTCGCGGGTTGGCCGCCGCGGGCGTTGTTCGTCGCGAAGGCGTACCCCAGCGAGGCCCGGCCGAAGGAGCCGGTTTCGGCTTCCAGCGAAGCGCCGCCGCGATGCGTGAGCGGGTCCTCCAACCGGAGGTCAATCACCCCACCCAAGGAGTTCGCGCCGTAGAGGGACGAGGAAGCCCCGCGTTGGATTTCCACCGAGGACAATCCGAAGAGCCGGTAGCGTCCGAGTTCATAGCTGCCGGAGAAGCCGGCCGGCAGGCGACGCCCGTCGAGCAGGACCGCGGTATGGGCGGAGTTGGTGCCGCGGATGAAGAGGGAGGATTGCGAGCCTTCGCCGCCTTGTTCGGAGGCGAAGACGCCCGGGGTCGTGCCCAGGAGCGAGGTCAGCGAGCGGTAGCCGGATTCGCCAGCTTGGGTTGCGTCGATCTTGGAGACGGACGGTGACGCTGCGGTGACGGGGGCGGGTTGCCGGGTTTCGACCACGACGGTCTCCGGCAGCTGGACGGCGACTTGGGCCAGGAGGAGGGCAGGGAGGGCCAATGACATGAGGCTATACATCCTCACGCTTGCGGCGAGGGCAAGTCCCTTCCCGGTGCGAAAGGGCTGGAGAAAGCGTCGGGATGTGTCATACGTCTTGCTTAGATGGGCTCCGAAACCGTGAACGAACCTGACCTTGGTGCTGTGCGACAGTTCTCCATCTTCGTGGAGAACAAGGTCGGGCGTCTCCATGAACTCGTCGAATCGCTGGGCCAAGCCGACGTCCACATCATGGCGTTGTGCCTCGTGGATACCACCGACTCGACCATCATCCGCATCGTGGTCGATTACCCGGAGCGCGCCGAAGAAGTCCTCAACGCCCACCGGTTCGCGCATGATGCGGTCCCCGTGGTGGCGATCGAATTGCAGTCCGAGGCCCAACTCAAGGACGTCACCGGCATTTTGCTGAAGGCCGAGATCAACATCCATTACGTGTATCCTTTCCTGTTCCGTCCCAACGGCCGCTACGGTCTGGTCGTCCGCACCGAAGCCCAGGAACTCGCCGCCTCCGTCCTCCAGCAGCACGGCATCACGGTCCTCGGTCGGAACGATATCGCCCGTTGAGGCGAGGGGTTCGGATGGTAGGGTTCGCACTGCGTGCTGACCTGGCCGACTTAAGGTAGGGGTGTGGCTGTGTCGCGTCCGTTATCCTGCATCAGGTAGGGTCAGCACTGCGTGCTGACCTAGGGGAATCGAAAGGCAGGCTAGGTTGGCACGCGGTGCCAACCCTACCCGATGCACTGAGGTGGGGGGCGTGGCTTCTTCGTTCCTCTAGTTCTCGCCAGCACCTATCCCCTAGGACAACCTGCCTAGGGTCGTTGGCTTGCGGTCGAGTTGGGTGCCGACTGACATGACGCATGATTTTACTCCACCATCACCCTGGCCAGGGTGTACTTGCCAGGCGTACGGCTTTACGTACGCTTATATCCATGGCTCACGTTTCCGCGACCAAGGCCCGCGCTCAGCTTTACCGACTCATCGATGCCGCGGCCCATGAGCCCGTCCATATCACGGGTAAGCGCGGCAACGCCGTGCTGATCTCCGAGTCTGATTGGCGCAGCCTGCAAGAGACCCTGCACCTTTCCTCCATTCCGGGGATGAAGGCCTCGCTTAAAAAGGGTCGCGCCGAATCCGTGGCCAAGTGTAAGCGGAAGCTGCCCTGGTGAGTTGGGCGATCGTCTACACCCGCCAGGCCTGCAAGGATGCCAAGCGGATCGCCCGTGCTGGCTTACGTGACAAGGTCGAAGCCCTGACGGCGATCTTATCGGCTAACCCCTTTCGCAGCCCTCCGCCTTACGAAAGCCTCGTGGGCGACCTCAAGGGCCTCTATTCACGTCGCATCAATATCGCGCATCGCTTGGTCTATGAAGTCCTCAAGGAACGTAAGACCGTGAAAGTCCTGCGGCTCTGGACCCATTATGGGGAATGAGATGGTTGGGGCATCTGGATAGTTAATTGAAAAGGTGTAAAAAGCACAGGTGGCTGCACCGGGGCGAGGTAGGGTCAGCACTGCGTGCTGACCTAAGGGAATCGAAAGGCAGGCTAGGTTGGCACGCAGTGCCAACCCTACCGAATGCAGAGAGGTAGATGCGCGGCTGCGTCGCGTCGGTTCGCCTCCTTATCGGTACTCCGTATTCTCTCCTCCGAACGCTCGTTCGGATTTGCACCTTTGCACGCTTACCCCGTGCCTGCGTCCTACTTCGTCGGTAGCTTGTCGACGTCGACGGCGGGCGGGGTCTTGCTTTCGGGGATTTGGAAGGTGATGCCGCGCTTGCCCTTGGGCTCACCGTAGCCGCCGGTGCTGAGGACGACCCCGTTGCCTTCGACGTAGTGGTCGAAGTCGCTGCGGCCGAGTTCGGCGGTGGCGCTGGACCTGGCTTCGCGGAGTTGGATCCACTTGCCTGCGGCATTGCGGATCCAGAGGTTGGAATAGTGGCAGACGCGCTTCTGTTGGCCAGCGGAGCCCGCCCAGTCCTCCACGAAGGAGTAGAGGCCGTCGAGCTTCGCCTTGGTGTTCGGACGGCGGAAGGAGGTCAGGAACTTCCACTGGCCACCATCGACCCGGACGTAGGTCGAGAAGATCGCCCCCGTGCCGTCCGGCTTCACGCCGAGGAGGAAGGCATAGGTTTCATTGTCCTTCCAGGGGTATTCCCAGTGGCTGTGGCCGCCGGAGCCTTCATGGTCGAAGGCATAAGCCTTCACGTCATCGCCCTTGGCGAGCATGCGCACGATCGCGTTCTTGAGCTCTTCCGGGTCTTGGTTGGTGTTCTTGACGTTGTTCTTCACGTAGCCGTTGTCCCAGAGGGAGTAGATGAACCAGCGGTCATCGGGATTCGTCCCGAGCGCGCGGCGCTGGAAGCCGAAGTAGCCTTGGCCGAAACCGAGCACGCAATTGTAGGTCGCCGCCGGGCCGGGGGCCGACTTGGCTTCGGCGTAAGCCCAGAGGGCGGTTTCGCCCTTGGGTACGGGGTAGCCGTAGTGCACCGACTGGGCGTTGCCATTGGGGAGCGCCCAGAGGTTGGCGTTGGTGCCTTTACGGATGACCAGGCCATTGACGGTCACCGGGGCGGCGCCATCGGCCTTGCTCGCGATCGCGATCAGGTAGGTGCCGGCCTTCGGGAAGTTGAGCGAGAAGTCGGCAGATTGCGCAACCTTGCCCGTGCCGGTGAGCGGCAGGTCGATGGCGACGTGGCGGGTGCGTTGGGCTTCGAGGTCGTCGATCGCGCTGACCTGCAGGGAGCGCTTGGCGCCCGCCGCCAAGGTGTAGCGGGCGGCGAAGGCGACTTCGCCGGCCTTTTCGACGACGACCGGGACGAGGAGCTGGCCGTCGGCCTTGAAGGTGGCGGCCCCCAGGCCACCGCGGTCGCCGATGGAGACTTCCTTGTTGTGGGCATAGGCGGTCTTGAAGTTCACCGCCGGCGTCGCGCTGACATTCGCGCCGAAACGGAAGCCATGGACGACGACGCTGCCTTTGCGTTCGCTGGCTTCGAGGGAAAGGGAGATCGGGGTATTGGCGATGACGCGGGCGGTGCCGAGTTCGACCCACTGGGGCTGGCCGGTGCCTTGGACCTCGCCGCCGATCGCCTTGTTGGCCAAGCGACCATTGAGCTTCGCTTTGCCGTCCTTGGGCAAGGTGACCTGCACGGCGACCGTGGTCTCGCCCTCAGCGGCGAAGGTGAACGTGGCCGTCAGGCCTTTGTCGCCGTTGAACTTGGCGACGCGCTTGCCGTCGACCTCTTCGAAGCGGGCGCCAAAACGGGTCGGGCCGGCGGACTCCAGACCGACATCATTGGCCGCCAGGGTCGCAACGAGGCAGGGGAGGACGGCGATAAGCTTGAGGAAGCGCATGGGGGATGTCCCAAGTTGCACGCTCCCCCCACCGCAGCCAACCCTCTTAATCGATAGATTTGGGGCGTTTGGCCTTACCAGCTATCCGCCAACTTCGAGATCACCGTGTTTTCGCCGACATGCTTGATCGGGCTGGCGGTGCTGCCGAAAATCTTGCCGCCGCAGGCTTTCCGCCAGCGATGGCAGAACGACAAGTCTTCCGAGAGTTCCCGGTCGCCGAGGTCGATCTTGTTGAACGGCATGATGAAGCCGGCGAGTTTTTCCGCGAAGGGGTAGCGCTTGTAGCGCTGCGTATCGACGATTTCCGGGCAGCTCTGGATCATCTTCGTGACCGCCGCCCGGGAGATGAGCAGCACGCCAGCGCCTAGGCCGGATACTTCGATGAAGGGTTCCTTGCCGGGCTTGCCGACGGGCGCTCCGATGAAATCGCAGGCTTGCGCATAGGCTTGTTCGAAGGGTTGGCCGCCCTTGGCATGCAGCTTGCGCAGGTCGATCGTGCGGCGCGGGTAGATGGCGCCGACGACATCCTGCTTCAGTGCCAGCATGTCGAAGATGAGCTTGGCCTCGAAGCCCATGTCGCTGTCCAGGAACAGCAGGTGCGAGCAGTCGGTCCGGTTGAAGTAGAAGCGGGAGATGAGGTAATTGCGCGCGGTCACCACGTCGGCGTAGTCGATGGTGGAGAAGCACAGCGCGACGCGGTGCTTGGGCGCTTCGCCGGTGAGGCCGAAGAGGCTTTCGACATAGGCGCCCGCATAGGTCGAGCGGTAGGCCGGCGTCGCGATGCAGACCTTCGTGAGGGGTGCGGTGTTCGTCAGCAAAGTGCCGGTGACGGTTTGGTTGGCCATGCTGATGCGTAGGTAGCTGGTCTTGGGTTGGCGAGTCTCTTTGGCTGCGGCATCCGTTCGGGCCGCCCTTTTTGCGGTCCTAGTTTAGTCTCGATTCAGCGTTCCGTGCGCTGGACTCGGAACGCTGTCTTTTCCTTTGCCCGTAGGTAATGCCTCTCATCGTTTACCTCTTGCTGCCATCCGCGTCGCTCCGCACTTTCTGCTTAGGTGTGTAGGCGGCTAAGACCCGCCGAGATTCCTATCAAGAGGGCGCGAAAGCGCCCTCTCTCCTTTGCTGATGGTGCGGCCCTGTTCATGGAAGTAGCGCTCGCATCGTTTGGTGAGCCAGCGAGACTTATGGTTTTGGAAATAGCCTGTGGGGTCGCATGCCTGCTTGGTCAGATAGGCCAGCAGGTCGCATGCCTGCAGCCAGTCGCTTGCCCGAGAGTCCCGGCCGAAGGGCTGGTCTGCCAATAAGTTTCCGATATCGATGTCGACTTGGACCTGATTTAGCCAGCTGCTCGCCGGAGCTGTGCGGTGGTCATCGCAAATGACCAGTAGTCCTGGGGCGGAACAGCGAATGTTGCCGCCGGCATCGATCTTGGCCTTGGCTTCACCGAGTAGGCTGGTCCAAGCATCGACCAGAACATCGCCCGCTGTTGACCGTTTGTCGATGATGATGCGGATGGCCGTAATCATGTTTAGTCCACGCAATGTTTCGAGCAAGTGAAGCGCGGCCTTCACGCGCTGCAGCCTGGTCATTTTGAAATGATGTGCGCTGCGACCCAGCAGCTCGGAGGCGTGGATTTCGGCCTTCTTGGGCAATCCGAAGGCTTCGTGCATCCGCGAGCGCATGGCGTCGAGGTTGGCTTGGGCCCTGTGCCAATCCGCATGATGGACCAAGAGCCCGCACAGGACGAACGTATGGTTCTCCGGATTGCTTCGGCCGGTATCGCCGCTTTCGTCGACGTAGAGCAAATGCATGCCGGAAAAAACACACCCGTCCGCCGGCCTAATCAAAACAGGGTATCTGATGGATTTGCTGAGGCATTTGTCGCCTTTGGGCCCCGCCAAGGCCTTGGCTTGACCATCGCCCGCCTCTCCCCATTACTGCCTGTCCCCTGAACTAACAGAGGACCTGGAGAGGTGGCTGAGTGGCCGAAAGCGCCCGTTTGCTAAATGGGTATACCCCAAAAGGGTATCGTGGGTTCGAATCCCATCCTCTCCGCCACTTTACTTGCGTTTCCTTGCTTATAACTAGGAGAACACGGGCTAGTTATTAGCAGTGTTAGGCAGGATTTGCGGAGTTGGTCAATAAGTTGTCCGCAAACTGTCCGCAAGATTTCAACACTAGCTAGCAATGGCCTTCATTCATGTCGTCTCTGAGCTTCATCGAATGGGCTATGGGCCATGGTTCTTCATCTTGTTGATGAAGCTAGTAGGTGGATGAGACCTCCACAGCCAGGAGGATTACGACCTTGCGCTAGAGGCTTCAGGCCTTGCGGTGGCGTAGGCGGAGGGCGTTAGTAATGAGGGAGACGCAACTAAGGCTCATGGCTGCTGCCGCGATCATAGGCGAAAGCGTCCATCCGGTTAGGGGATAGAAGGCGCCGGCGGCCAGCGGGATGCCTAGGGCGTTGTAGCCGAGGGCGAAGCCGAGGTTCTGGCGCATGTTGGCTACGGTCTCCCGGGAGAGGGCGCAGGCTTGGGCGATGCCGCGAAGGTCGCCCTTGACCAAGGTCACCTGTGCGTTGCGGATGGCCACGTCGGTGCCGTCGCCCATCGCGATGCCGACGTGGGCCTGGGCGAGCGCAGGAGCATCGTTGATGCCGTCGCCGGCCATTGCGACGATGCGACCTTCGGCGCGGAGGCGGGCGACCTGCTGCAACTTGTCGCCCGGGGTGGCATCGCCGTGAATCTCGTCGAGGCCGAGCTCGCGGCCGATGGCTTGGGCGGTCGCCTCGGCGTCACCGGTCGCCATGATGATGCGAAGTCCGGCCGCCCGGATCTCCCTCAAGGCCTGGACCGTCGAAGGCTTGAGGTTGTCTGCGGCGACCAGCGCGCCGGCGGTACGTCCGTCGATGGCTAGGAACAGCACACTCGCGCCGGTGCGGCGATGCGTCTCGGCCTGGGTCGCGAGCGGGCCGGGGTCTGCGCCGAAGGAGCGGAGCAGGGTGGCGTTGCCGAGCACGAGTTCACGCCCGTCGAGACGTCCCCGGACGCCTTGGCCGGTCACAGCCCGGAAGTCGGTGGTCTCCCGTAGGTCTAGGCCGCGTTCTTTCGCGGCGTTCACCAAGGCCGAAGCCAAAGGGTGTTCGCTGCCGAGTTCGAGCGAGGCCGCCAGACGCATGACTTCGTCGGCGGTGAAGCCTTCCGAGGGAAGGATCAGCGTCAGGCGAGGCTTTCCTTCGGTCAGCGTACCGGTCTTGTCGATGACCAACGTGTCGACCTTCTGGAGCGTCTCGATTGCCGCCGCGTCGCGGAAGAGGATGCCATGGGCAGCGCCGCGTCCGGTAGCGATCAGAATGGACATAGGCGTGGCCAGCCCGAGCACGCAAGGGCAGGCGATGATCAGGACTGAGACGGCGTTGATCAGGCCGAAGACCCAGCCGCGCTCGGCGCCCAGGAGCCCCCAGGCGAAGAACGTAATCAGGGCGATGCTCACGACGATCACCACGAAATAACCCGCGACGACATCGGCCATCTTCTGCATCGGGGCCTTCGAGCGACGGGCGTCTACGACCATCTGAACAATCTGGGAGAGCATCGTGTCGGCGCCGACCTTCTCGGCGCGGAGGACGAAACTACCGTCGATATTCAAAGTGGCGCCCGTCACCTTGTCGCCGGGATGCTTGACGACCGGGAAAGGTTCGCCGGTCAGCATCGATTCGTCGACCGCGCTGCCGCCGGAGAGAATGATGCCGTCGACCGGAATCTTCTCGCCCGGACGCACGCGCACGTGGTCGCCGACGCGGATATGGCCGAGCGGGATGATTTCTTCCTGCCCGTCGGCGTTGACGCGACAGGCCGTCTTCGGGGCTAGGCCGAGCAAGGCGGCGAGCGCCCCGGAGGTGCTAGCGCGGGCCCGGAGTTCGAGGATCTGGCCGAGCAGGGTGAGGCTGACGATTTCGGCGGCCGCTTCGTAGTAGACCGAGAGACGGCCCATCTCACGGAAGGAGGCAGGGAACCAATCCGGCAGTAAGGTCGCGGCTAGGCTGTAGCCGAAGGCCGCGCCGGCCCCGAGGCCGATGAGCGTCCACATGTTGAAGCTGCGCTGTTGGAGCGAGGCTTTGAAACGGGCGAAGAGCGTATGGCCGCCCCAGACGACGACCGGTAGCGCCAGGATGAGTTCGACCCACGGCAGGGCGGCGTGAGGCAGGAACGCCAGCGAGTGTCCGAACATCTCGATTGCGGCCAGGACGAGCGTGAAAGGAAGGGTGACCCAGAAGCGGCGACGGAAGTCGGCCAGTTCTGGGTCTGGTCGATCCAGGTCGGGGACGCTGGCTTCGAGAGACATGCCGCATTTCGGGCAGGTGCCGGGCCCGACCTGCGTCACCTCCGGGTGCATCGGACAGGAGTAGGTCAGTCCATCCGTCGGTTCGACCGTGCAGCAAGTGTTACCAGAGTCGGCCGATGCGGCTCTGCCGATATACTTTGCCGGGTCGGCCTGGAATTTCTTCAGGCAACTCGGATTGCAGAAATAGTAGGTCGTTCCCTCGTGCTTATGTCGCAAAGGAGAATCCGCACCGACCGTCATGCCACACACCGGGTCGCGGTGTTCGGAGGTCGGAGCATCGTTCATCAGGTCAGCATACCCTGATGCGCATCGGAGGCGAGGACAGGTCGCGGTCTTGCTCAATAAAAAGCCCCGCTTCTGCGGGGCTTCGGAAGGCTTATTTGCCTTCGAGCTTCTTTAGGTACTTAGCTGGATTCTTCTCGAACTTCGCGATGCAGGGCTTGCAGCAGACCTTGATCGTCTGGCCTTGGTAGACGAACGAAGCCTGTTCGCCCATCGAGTCCAGGTCGTTGTCGGAGACGATGCAGGTCTTCAGAGGGTAGGGCTTGGCGGGGCCGTCGGCCTTCTTCTCATCGGCGGGCTTGGCGGCGGCGGCATGGTCGTGGTCTTGCGGCTTGGGCTCCTTGGCTTCGCTCGAATGGCCCTTGGATTTTTTCTTGTCGTCCTGCTTGGCCGCGGAGCTATGGTCATGTCCGGCTGCCTTGCCGTCGGCTGCCTTCGCGTCGCCGGCGCAGCACGCGCATATCATCTTATGGTCCATGCCGGCTTTCTTGGGCTCCGCCTTGGGCAGCTTGGAGAGGAACTTCGACGGATTGGCGTCGAAGTCCTTGCGGCAGTCCTGGCAACAGAGCTTTATCTCCTGGCCATCGTGCAGGAAGACGACGGGCTTGCCTTCGACGCCAAGCTTCTCGCCCGAGACGATGCACTTGTCGAGCGGGTAGGGCTTGGCTGAGTTTTCGACGCCGAACGTCGGGATGCTGGCCAGGGTGGCCAGCAGGATGGTGGTGATGGTGTGTTTCATGGTGGGTCAGAAGCGGGTAAGGACGCCGACGCCGGCCCCGAAGTCGGAGCTGTAGCCGGCGGTGAGCGAGAAGTTCTTGGTGAGGAGATAGCGC
>JACCDX010678578.1_pt1 | contig 12033 bp, 10 predicted proteins | sample 7449681 | NCBI WGS metagenome assembly JACCDX01 (sample SAMN15323450, study PRJNA562643) | freshwater metagenome | isolation source: river surface water | place: USA:Blue River Watershed | collected 2017-08-18 | reverse complement strand
CTGGCCCGGGGAAACCCGGTATCCTTGCGCCTCTTCCGGACTCCGGACCGCGCGGCTGTAGCTCAGTGGATAGAGTATTGGCCTCCGAAGCCAAGGGTCGTGGGTTCGATCCCCGCCAGCCGCGCCACCCGCCTGTACAGGCGGCCGTCTCTATCAATTCCCTGATGTTTTTGCGTCGCGAGCGCCAGCCATGGCGCCGGCATTGCGCGCCGCTGCTTCAGCGTGCGCGCGCATCTGGCACAGCTTATTTCAGGATCGAGATCTGACCCTGGATATTGCCGCCCTTCGCAATCTCCAGATTGGCATAGGCGATGTTGCCCGCAGCCGTGCCGCTGGTTTCGATGACCAGGGTATTTTTGGCGACGGTGGTCTGGGTCACCTTGCCGGCAATCCGCACATGCTCGGCCGTGGTCACGCCATTGATCTGGCCGTTTTCGGTCACATGGACAGCGCTCGCCGTCAGCGTACCATCGACGGCACCGTCGATCACGGCCTCGCCCGGGACGGTCATCGTGCCGTTCATTGTCACTCCAGCGCCAACCGTCAGGTTGCCGTAGCCGTTTGCTGCCATGGTCTTGTCCCCGTATCTATGCATCTATGCGTTGTCATGCCTGATCTGCATCTACAGCTCAGGAGCGCCAATCTATAGGCAGTCGCGCTTCTTGTCCAAGCAAATATGCGAGTTTCTGCTTGCAGACGTCTCCCGCGAAAACAGCTTTCACATGCAAAAGCCCAAGCTTTCAGTGAGCTGACAATCCGAGCAGGCGCAATGCAAAAGGCTGCTCGGTGCGCTCGTCGTCGACCGTTACCATCACCGCATCCGGTTTGTGCTCGCCCGGCACTACCACGCGCGTCAGCAGCGGCAGGGGCTTGCCCTGCGCATTTTTCAAGGGCTGGTCGATCTTGTGGACATGGGTATCGCCCTGCACCAGCAGCACCGGCTTGCCCCAGCGCTCCACTTCTTCGGCCAATGCTGCCGACCAGTGCGTGAAGCCCGAGTCTGCGCGCGGTTCGCCATAGAAGGTATCGGCCTGCATCGCCAGCACGATCGCCACATCCTTGCGTGCCTTCGCCTGCGCAAAGCTGTCGCGCAGCCACGCAATATTGGCTTCATCGCGCGCCGCGTATTCACTGACCGACGGCAGCTCCGGCTGCCAGTTGTTGTTTGAGCCGACCAGATGCAAGGTGACGAAGCTGACCTTGCCAACCGACCAGCGCCGGTTCTCCACAAACTTGCCGAAGCCAGGCTGTGATGCCTGCGACTGCAAAGTCAGCTTGCGCTTGCCCAGGCTTTGCTCGGTCGGGAAGAACATCGTGCGCAACCTGGCCAGCCGCTCGAGCGGATCGTACTGGCCACAGCTGCGGCGATGGCAGTCCGTCCATTCATTGTCGCCGGGCGTATAGACCAGCGGCTGCTCGAAAGCATCAAACACCTTGCGTACCGATGCAAAGGCTTCATCGCTGCACAGTGAGCTGCCGGACTTGATGTCGCCGACATGGAGGGTGAACGCGGGTGCCGTGCGATTGATACGCTGCGCCAGCTCAGCCAGTTCTTCGACCGGGCCATAGGGCACATCGCCGATCGCTGCAAACGTGAAGCTGGCCGCGACTGATGTCATCGGTAATACGCACGCGCCAATCGCGCAGATGGCGGAGAGCAGGGCTGCAGTAAAGGTTCGCATGGTGAAGATTCGCGTGGGCCTGACAGCAAAGTCATTCGATGGCTGGCGATTGTACCTGCGGCCAGTCAATGCTCAGCGGCTGGCCTGAAAGGGATTGGCCATCGTCGCCTTGCCCTGCATCAGTCGCGACAGTCGTTCGAGATAAAGGCGGCACAGTGACAAGTCGCCGGGAAACCAGGCCTGACAATCCAGTCGCACGCGCGCAAACTCGATATCGCCGGCAATCGCGACGGTCGCCGGAATGTACTGGTTCAGCAGTGCATCGATCGCGGGCCAGTCGGCCAGCTCACCGCGTAGCGCGGTATCGTCCAGTGCCAGCAGGCGCTGCAGCGGGGTCGGGTCGCGGTAAGGGATTTGCGCGAGGGTGCGTATGACCGTCGGCGGCTGCTTGCGATTGGCATCAACGATACCTACGATATCTTGCAGGTGATTGCGGCAGGCGACTTCCGTATGCATGGCCTGGCAGGTGGTGCGCAGGCTGCCGAATACCTTCGATACCGGATGCAGCTCGGTGCTGTCTGGCAGGAAGCGCGAGATCACCTGCCTGAACCAGAGCCAGTGACTGGCCAGCACCGATTGCAGCTGCGTCGCATCCAGGGCGAGCAGCGCGCGCGGCAACGCCGTGTCTTGCCACCGCAATTGCGCGGGACGCATCAATACCGGCAATGACGAGGCGGGTACTTGTGGCCGGCGTGATTTCATTTCAAATGCGAGCAAATCCATCAGCAAGCGACACGCATTCGCTTCGTGCGCGCGCATGCAGCGGCTATAACTGGACTCCGCGAACAGCGATGTGCCGCTGAGGCGCGCCGCTGTGGGCAGATAGGCGCCGATGGTTTGCTCGACCGTGCTCCATTGCGATCGCAGTGTCGCTGCGAAGCGCACATCGTCCAGCGCCAGCAAGGCATCGAGGGGCGCAGGATCGCGGTAGGGGAGTTGTTGCAGCGTGAAGGTGGATGCGGCACTCGCCGCCAGCGAGGCAGCGCCGTGTACGGTGAAGTACGCAGCGAATGATACGGCGAACAATGCTGCCAGCGTCGTGGCCAGAATGATGACCAGGTGGGCTGTTATCCCACGCCGCAGGCCGGCGCACAAACCGCACATTCCCATCGTGGGCTCCGCAAGCAAGGAAGCCCACGATATTCCGCCGACCGCGAATCACGCTATTGAGCACGGACAAGGGCCGTGCCGAACTTGTGGTCTGTGCTCAGGCTTTCATTTCATCTTCGATGTATGCGCGCACCACATCATCGAAGCTGGCGTCGCGCACGAAGCCCAGATGATCAGCGCGTGGCGTCAGGAAGCTGCCCGGCCAGCTGCCCACCAGTCGCGTGATGGCCTCATCTTTTTCCCAGCGCACGCGTGCAGCGACCTCGTCGCCTGCAACACGTGCCAGTGCCGCGACGATTTCGCCGGCCGTCGTCGCCAGCCCCGGCAGGTTGATCGCGCCGCCGGTACCGACATCGCTGCGACTGATGTCATGCGCGTGTACCAGGTTCGCGATCGCGCTGCGCGGCGACATCGCCCACACTTTGGTGGTCGGGGGCACCGGACAGATCGCTTCGACACCATTCAGCGGCTCGCGCACGATGCCACTGGCAAAACTGGAGGCCGCTTTGTTGGCCTTGCCCGGCCGCACCGTGATCGTCGGCAGGCGGATGGCGCGGCCGTCGATGAAGCCGCGTCGACTGTAGTCGCTGACCAGCAGCTCGCCGATGACCTTTTGCATGCCGTACGAGCCTTGCGGCGTCGGTGCGGTGGAATCGAGTACCTGCTCGGGCAGCTCGCCGCCGAAAGCAGCGACCGAGCTGGCGAACACCACGCGCGGACCATTGCCATTCCGGCGTGCCTGCTCGAGCACGATGCGGGTCGCATCGAGATTGATGCGCATGCCGATATCGAAGTCAGCCTCGGCTTCGCCGCTGACGACGGCCGCGAGATGGAATACCGAGTCCGTCGCTGGTGTCAGCACGCGGGCGATCAGGGCCGGATCGGCGACGTCGCCTTCGACGACGCTCACACGCGGGTCATCGAAACCCTGCGCAGCATGGCGATCCATCAGCACGATGCGCGTGATCGCTTGCTGCTTGCCTGTCGCAGCGGCGAGCGTGCCGCGTGCGAGCAGCGCGCGCGCCAGTTTCATCCCCAGAAAACCAGCGCCACCCGTGATCAGTACTTCCATCGTTGTCCCCATTGTTATTGATGTTCGACACCTGTCGTCAGCCGAGCATAGCGGCTGCGCGAGTATGATGGCAAGCACGATGGCGGGCGACGGACGAACCTGCTATCTCGATTAAAAGGATGACTTTGCGATGCCCAAATTTGCTGCCAATCTGACGATGATGTTCAACGAAGTCCCTTTCCTGCAGCGCTTCGATGCAGCAGCGAAGGCGGGTTTCAGCGGATGCGAATTCCTGTTCCCGTATGAGCATGCGCCGCAGGAGGTGGCTGCCGCGCTGAAGGACAGTGGCATGCAGAATGTCTTGTTCAATCTGTCGCCGGGCGACTGGGGCAAGGGCGAGCGCGGGCTGGCCGGCCTGCCCGGCCGTGAGGCGGAGTTCCGCGACAGCGTCGCGCTGGCGATCACGTATGCACAGACACTGGGCACAAAGCGCCTGCATGCGATGAGCGGCATACGCCCGGAAGGCATGACGCAGGACGACTATGTCGCCACCATCGTGCCCAATCTGCAGTACGCGTGCGACCAGCTGGCGCCGCTCGGCATCACGCTGTTGATCGAGCCGATCAACACGCGCGATATGCCGGGCTATCAGCTGTCCTTGCAGGCCGATGCGCATGATTTGCTGGCACGCGTCGCGCGCCCTAACCTGAAGGTGCAGATGGATTTCTACCATGCGCAGATCATGGAGGGCGATATAGCGACCACATTCCGCCGCTGGCAGAAAGACATTGCTCATGTGCAGATTGCCAGCGTACCGGCACGTCATGAGCCGGATGAAGGCGAACTGAACTATCCGTGGCTGTTCGCGATGCTGGACGAGCTTGGCTACGATGGCTGGGTGGGTTGCGAGTACCGGCCGCGTGCAGCGACACTGGATGGTCTGCGCTGGATGCGCCCCTGATCAGGCCGCAGCTGGCCCTGTCGTCGTGAGGCGGTGCAGATGCTCGGCGAGGGTGACGGCCAGCGCTTCATGGCCGGCGTCAAACACGTCGCGGATCAGCGCCGGGTTCAGGCCTTCGGCTTCCCCGGCACCGAAGGCGAGCATCATGCTCACCGCCCGGGACTTGCCGCTCAGCGCTGCATCCTCGAAAGAGGTCAGACCATGAGGGTCGCGCAGGTCCATCCGAGCCTTGTATTGAAGCAGACGCATGATTCCAGCCTGCCATTCATCATCGGTGGCGAGCATCAGTGCTGTGAACCCTCTGGGGTCCTTCAGATTGGGATCGGCCTTGTGCTCAAGGAGAAGCTCCAGCACCCCCAAATCGCAGTCGATGGCCGACACGCACATGGTCAGCGGCGTACTTTCCTGGGTGGCCTTGTTCGGGTCGCAGCGATGCTCCAGCAGTAAAGCAACGCAACGCTTGGCGCCCTTCTCTATGGCCTCGATCAGTGGCGTGACGCCATGCTCATCGCTTGCATCCAGTAACTCGGGATGCTTTTCCAGCAGCAGCTTCACGTCATCCGTATTGTCGCGCTCCATGCGGTTGGATAGCAGCGAGCGCAGCGACGTAGCGGGCAGCATGCCCCTTTCGGCAGATGTCAGGGCATGGAAACTTTCGCGCAGCCGCGCAACATCGTCAGGATCACCTTGCAGTATGTCGAGCGAATTCTCATCCGACAGATCCGCTTCCGATTTCGGCGCGTGCCAGACCAGCGGTGCAGACAAGTCACCGCCCATCAGGGTCAGGCACTCACCACGCCGCAAGCCGGCCAGCGCCATCATCTTCAGTGGATCGACCGCAATGCGCTGCCGTTCGCACCAATCGACATAGCTGATCGCTGTCGAGATCGAACTGCCACTTGCACTCAGGCTGGTATTGCGTTTGCTGGCGTAAACCATCACATAGGCGCTGCGCCAGAGGGCCGATCCGGGCTTCAGTTGCTTGCGAAATGCACCTGCCTGACAGCTGAACAAATGGATAAACGGCAGGCTGGCAGCACTGCGGCCGGAACCCGGGCCGGACTTCGCCAGGTCGTTCTTTATCCACTGCAGCACGCGCCGCGTCGTGACCGCGCTTTCCGCATCATTGACCGTTACCATATGATCGCCACGTTGCATGCGGTGGCCTGACTTTTGTGCGAGGCTCCCATGAGTGCAGAGCAATATATGCGGTGCTGCATCGCTGTTGCGAGTAAGTCGGGTAATTGCCTGCCGCGCCGTCATGTGGTGCCGGACCTTGTCGATCTGCAGCGACTTCGGCGCCAGCCGGGTGCCGGCGGCCAGTCGCTCGAAGAAGCGGATGATGCTCGGTGGCGTGTCGCAACCGTACAGCAGCATCAAACCGGATGCCGGCCTGACAAGGATCGTGGGCTCGGTGTCGCCCCAGTGAGGCTTGAGCGATGATGCGACGGGCTGCATGAGGGTTCTGTTGACGCAAACAAGCGCGGCACACATCGTTAGTGCGCGCGGCTTCCGTTGCGTACCCTCGTCGCTGAAGCCGGTTCCGTCGTCAGAACGGTATGCCTTGCCCCGCGGTGCGTTCGCGTTGTACCAGTTGCCGGTCCGGTACCGGGTCTTCATGCATGTGCAGCGAGGGCCGGTTGTCCGATGCCCGCTGCAGCATCCGCAGCTCGTCACCGACGATCTCGGTCGTATGGCGCTCGATGCCGTCCTTGCCGGTCCATTTGCGCGTCTGCAGGTGGCCTTCGATATAGACCAGGGCACCTTTTTTCAGATGCTGCTGCGCCAGCTCGGCCAGCCGCTTGTATAGCACCACCCGATGCCACTCGGTCGCGTCGCGCCGCGCGCCGGTGGACTTGTTCTTCCATGCCTCGCTGGTCGCTACCGACAGGTGGGCCACCGGCTCGCCGCTGTTCATCGTGCGCACATCCGGGTCATGGCCGAGATGCCCGATCAGCAAAGCCTTGTTCAATGTTCCAGTCATCGTGATGTCCTTGGTTTTTCATTCTGTGCCGCGTGTCTCGATGTCCCCCGTGCTTCGCGCGCGAGGGCGCTGCGTGTCAGGCCGGCAGCGGCTGCTCACCCTCTTGCCGGCTCTCGAGCGTGGCCTTGCGCTGGTCCTTGACCTGCGTGAATTCATCGAGCGCCGCCAGGTCTTGCAAGGCATTGGCCGCGCGATAGCCATGCGCAAACGCGCGGTACAGCTCGTCCAGCGTGTCTGCAACGGCGATGGCTTCCAGCAGCGCTTGCCGCTGTGCGTCATGCAGGCCGATGCGTACCGGCTCCTGCGCGCCACTGTCGAGCCAGGCCAGCAGTTCTCGTCCCATCGCTTCATCAGGGCGCAAGATCATGCCGTCGAACAGTCGTGTCCTGTCCTTGCCCACATGCGCAAGGTGCTGGCTGTCGAGCTCCATGAAGATGGTGAATTCATATTCGATGCCGTCGCGCATCACCGGTGCGAGGCCGATCTTGCGCACCACCTGGCGGCCGGTGCGCTCATCCTTCTCCTGCACATAATCGGTTTTGGCGCGCATGGTCGCAATCACATGGCAGGGGCTTTGCAGCATCGCTTCGACCAGTGCATTGTGTTCAGGCGTCACTTGCCGCCAGGCTTGCCAGCTGTTACCTGAGCGATCGGCGATCTTGCCGTGCCTATCCAGCGAGCCACCTTCACCGGTCCACGCATGCGACAGGCTGTCGACGATGATGGTCTGCACGCCCGCATCTTCCAGCGCATGAATCGCCTCGATGTAGCGCGCCGGCGTATAGGGCGGCGTCAGCGACAGCACGTCATAGCCCTCGGGCAGCAGGTCGGCATACAGATCACCGCTGCCATGCTCGGTGTCGATCAGGCCGATGGCGCCGCTGTGGCCGCTCAGTCCATGGGCCAGCAATAGGGCGGAGTAAGTCTTGCCACTGCCCGCCGGGCCGGACATGCCAAGCCGCAGCTTCGCGCGGCATTTCGTTGCACGATGAATTTCGAATGCTTTCATTGTCGGTTTCCGTCGATATCGTCTTGTTGAAAAGCCTGAGCCTGATTTGACCGGCAAGTTGGCAAAACGATCTCGGCATTACCGAATTTTGTGCATGACAAGACGGCGCAGCGCCCACGCGCTGCCCGTCTCGATCTTTCAGTCTGGCGCTGTGAAGACGCTCAGTCCAGGCTCAGACTTTCCTCAGCAGGAAACCGCCAATGCTCACCGGTCCGTTGTTGGCCGCCAGCAGCTTGAACGCACCGGCAAGCTCCGCCGGTGCGCTACCGCTGCCCGTGGTCGCCACCGGTCCGAAGAAGCGCCCGGACAGTGCGCCGGACACGTTGTCATTGGATGCGGCGCCATTGAAGTAATTCGCGAATTGCGCGCTGCTGATGTTCACCGTCGTCGTCAGCGCGACCGGCACGGGTTCTTGCGTGCCTTCATCAATGCGGGTCGACGTGACGGTCAGCTTCACCGTGCGCGCGGCGAAATCGACGATGGCTTCGACATCGCCCGCAATTGGATACGAGTCGAGCGAGGGATCAAAGCTCCACCAGCCTTTCAGATAGCCGATGTAACGCGCGGTACCCGTGCTCGGCACCGATGCCGGCGGCGTGACCTGCCCGAAGGCCGCAAAGCCACGCCTCGCCTTGTTGTGCTCGAACGCGCCGCCCCATTCGGTGATCTCCACCGTGTCTTGCGTGATCCATGACGCCAGGTTGGCGTACTGGTAGCTCCAGTCATGGAAGTTACGGAAGCCCTTGAATCCGGGGTAGGGCACGCCGCGACCATTCGGCGGGGCGACCGGGTTGCCATTCGCATCGGCATTGTCGCCGGCATCGGTGGCACCGTCCTCATGCAGCCGCGTCGCGAATGCGTTGTCGGGCAATGTGCCGCCGTGTTGCCAGTCACCGGCGAAGTTCTGCAAGCCTTCGCTTTCCCCTTGTGGACAGGCCATCGCATCCGACGGGCAGCGTATGGGCTCGCTGCGCGGAAAGTACGCATTGTTGGCATAGTGCGCCTGCGTGCCCGCCTTGCCCTTGCGCGCGAAGTCATAAAAGCCGAGGTCAGTCGATGGCGGCAGCGCCGTGGTCGTGATCTTGCCGTCAGCATCCATCTGCACACGACCCGGTTGCGCAAGGAAGGTCTCGATGATGACCGGGCGCTCGTTCCGTCCATCCCACGACAGGCCGAGCTTGTTCAACACCAGCGCCACGCTGTTCACCAGGCCGTTGGCGTCGCGCTTGACGCGGATGTCGGCCAGACCACCGGTGGCGGGTTGCAAGCCATAGGCAATCGCCGGCGTCGTGTTTGGCACAGCGAGGTCATTGGTCGATGTCGCATAGACCTGCACACCGGACGCTGTCAGCGCGATGCCGCTGTCGGTGCGCAAGATCGTGCTGCCCGAGCACTGCGTGCCCGCTTCGGCGCAACTCATGGTCGTGGTGCTGCCCGATTCCGGCTTGATCACGGCGCCACTGCCAGCGGTTCCTCCGCCACCGCCGCTGCCGCAGCCTGCGATCAGCAACATCAAGGTCAGCGCAGCCCCGCTTCGGGCTCTGTTCCTGTCAACACAAACACTCATGCTCGCTCCCCGTTCCCTGGTCAGTGAATTCGCCACCGGACTCTGCCGGCATGGCCATTCGAGAACTTAGGGAAGGGGGCAATCGCCTCATTGAGCACTGACAAGCGACGCTGCAGGCATCGCATGCCGCGTGCACGGTCCTTACGCCGTCACAAGCTTTGTCAGGCGGGCATCAGGCGTATCGATGATTCGCGTGCTGCATGCCAGTCGCACAGCTGCTCGGGCCGCATCGGCCGCCCTATCAGATAGCCTTGGGCCAGTCCGCAGCCGAGGTCGCGCAGCATGCTGAACGCACCGGGATTCTCGATGCCTTCGGCGACGGTTTCGACACCGAGCTTTTGTCCCAGTGCGAGCACGGTCTCGGCGATCGCCAGCGAGCGCTGGTCTGAATCAATGTGTGTGACGAAGGCCTTGTCGACCTTCAGCTTGTCGATCGGCAGCTGCGCCAGGTGGCTGAGACTGGAATAGCCGGTGCCGAAATCATCCAGCGCCACGCGCAGGCCCAGCTCTTTCAGCCAGACCATGGTGCGCGTCGCTTCCTCGATGCGGCTCATCACCGTGGTTTCGGTCACTTCCAGCTCCAGGCAGCTGGGGTCCATCGTGCTGCTGTCCAGCGCCGCCAGCAGGCGATCACGGAAGTCGGGCGAACGGAACTGCATCGGTGACACATTGATGGCGATCCTGAACTCGGGCAGGCCGGCGGCACGCCACGCTTCATGCTGCCGGCAGGCTTCGCGGATCACCCATTCGCCGATCTGGTGGATCAGGCCACTCGCTTCGGCAGCGGCGATGAAATCGCCTGGCATCAATTCGGCGCCGTCCGGCTGGCGCCAGCGTATCAGCGCTTCGACCGCCGACAGCTTGCCGCTGCGCATGTCGATCACGGGCTGGTAGGCCAATTCGAAGTCTTCGTCATGCAGGCTGCGCCGCAGCCGCTGCTCGAGCGCAAACACATTCGCGGTATTGCTGCGGATCTCTTCCGAAAAATACTGGTAATTGTTGCGGCCGCGACTCTTCGCGTGATACATCGCCGCGTCGGCGCGCCGGATCAGCAGGTCGATGTCATTGCCATCATCGGTGTACAGGCTGATGCCTATCGATGGTGACGTGTGCAATTCCAGCGATTCGATCCGATACGGTTCCGACAGCCGTTGCAGTAAATGCGATGCGATGCTTTCCAGATGCGCATCCGAATGCAGCTCTGTCAGCACCGCGACGAATTCATCGCCGCCGAGACGGCCAACCAGGTCGCTGGAACGCACGCCGGTCTTCAGCCGGCGCGCAACCTCTTGCAGCATCAGATCGCCGGTACGATGGCCGTAAGTGTCATTGATGGGTTTGAAGCGGTCGAGGTCGAAAAACATAACCGCCAGCTTGTGCCTGTGCCGGCGCGCACCGCCGATCAGCTGCGCACCGATTTCATAGACCAGCGCGCGGTTGGGCAAGCCGGTCAGCGGGTCGTGCTGCGCAGCATGTCGCAGTTTCTCTTCGGCGCGCTTGCGCTCGGTGATGTCAGATACAAAGCTGACGCCCATGCGGCCTTCGGCGGTATCGGTGACCGTGATCGCGGCTTCGATAGGAAACAGCTCACCATTCTTGCGTCGGCCTTGCAGGTCGAGGCCATGTCGCATCGGCCGGTTGTCTGAAGACGCGAAGAAATCGCGCAATTGCCTCGCATGCGCGGCACGCTGCGGCGTATCGATCAGGATGTCCAGAGGTTGGCCGAGCAGGCTGCCGGGCGCATAGCCGAAAATCCGATGTGCCGCCTCGTTGGCAATGCGTATCCTGCCGTCGACATCGATGCCGAAAATGCCTTGTGACGAAGATTCCAGTAGTGCACGCACGGTGTGCTGATTGAGCTCCATGTCGCGTTTTGCGTGCTGAAGCGACGTCATCAACTCATTCTTGCGGTCGCGCGCGCGCTTGAACGACTCGCCGGCAATGCCGAACACGATCGCATCGACGATGAAGATGACTATCAGCGTCAGGTCGGCCGGTCGAGCAATCTTGAAGCTGTAAGCCGGCTCGATGAAGAAATAGGTCGACACCAGCACGCAGACTGCGCAGATGAACAGCGCCAGCCGCAAGCCGCCGTACAGCGCCGAGATGGCAGTCGCGAGGAAATACACGGCCACCGGGCCCACATATTTCATGACTGGCAGCAAAAGCAGTCGCAGCCCGGTGAGTCCGGCGACCACCAGCAGCATGAGCAGGTAGGGCTTGAAACGCGTCAGTCTTTCCATCGAGGGATGGAGTGCCGATGAGCGGCAAAGTTCAGGCCGGCGTGCCAAGCTGCCCCGGCGAAACAGGGGGGCGGCAGCTATAATCCCGGCTTTGCCGGCTGTTCGTGCGGCATCCCCGAATTCCCCATTCCATGCAATCCAGACACAAAGAAAACATCGTCCAGCTGTTCGCCGACGCCGTCGCGCCGCTGCTGGCCGGCACCGAAGTGGCCGCACCCGTCATCACGCTCGAGCGCCCGCGCGACCCGTCGCATGGCGACCTCGCCTGCAATATCGCGATGCAGCTGGCCAAACCGCTGAAGAAAAACCCGCGCGAACTGGCACAGGGACTCGCGGATGCGGTGATGGCCAATCCGGCGCGCCAGGGCTTGCTGGACGCGGTCGAGATCGCCGGCCCCGGCTTCATCAACGTGTTCCTCGAGCGCGACGCGCAGCAGGCGCTGGTCAGCACCATCCTCGACGCGG
>JACCDX010461290.1_pt1 | contig 12034 bp, 12 predicted proteins | sample 7449681 | NCBI WGS metagenome assembly JACCDX01 (sample SAMN15323450, study PRJNA562643) | freshwater metagenome | isolation source: river surface water | place: USA:Blue River Watershed | collected 2017-08-18 | reverse complement strand
GGCACCTCCTCCGGAAGCTCCGCGAATCGACGGTGAACGACCTCCTCGGCGCCCATCCCACCTGGGGGCTCGCGCTGTTTCCGCTGTTTCGACAGGCCTTTCTCCGCGACTGGGAGCACCTGAACCGCCTGCTTCGAATCGAGCTCGACACCGCGCTGCGCCCGAACGTTCCGCCCTACATGCTCGGGCGTCCGACCAGCCTCCAAGCCCGCTCCGCGCTCGTCCAACTGCCACGCATCGATGCGCACGCGCAGGCACGCATCACGACGACGTCGCGCTACCTCGCCGCTCTTGAGGGGCACCCCGGACTCGTCCTGCCGCCGCCGCCGGACGGGCTGCGCCATGTGTACACCTACTGCGCCATCCAGGTGCGCGGTCCCGCGGCGACAGTCCGCGCCCGCCGCCACGATCTGCTGCGCCAGCTGGCCCGCGCCTGGCGCGACGTCGCAGCGCAGCATCTGCATGATGTGTCAGCGTTGCCAGCGTTCCGGCACCTTGGCGGCGACTGCCCGGAGGCCTCGCGCATCGCGGGCGCCGTCGTGCTCCTTCCCACCTACCCCGGCTACGACGAAGCGCAGATCGACGCGAACCTCAAGGCGATCGCCCGCTGGCGCTGACAAGGTCGTGCATGCAGAGTAGCCTCACGCCGATGCTTTACCGCACCCGCCCCGAGGCCCCATGACCTTGCTCCTCGCCCTGCTCGCCTGCGCAAACGAGACCCCGAAGGACACCAACGCCCCCGTCGGCCCGACCTGCGGTCTCACCGTCTCCACGTCCATCGCCGACGGCGCGACGAACGTGCCCGGCAACACACGCCTGCGTGTGTCATTGTCGGAGCGCGACCCCACGGCCACGGTCTCGGCCAGCGTCGAGGGCACGACGGGCGCGTCCAACGATGGCCAGACCTTGATCTGGACGCCCTCACGGCCCATCGACCCGCAGACCGACGTCACGGTGAGCATCGCCACCTGCGCCGGAACCTCCTCCCTCGCGTTCCGCACCGCGGACATGGGCGGCGCGCTGGACGAGGACGTCAACCTCGCCGCCACGGGCTTCCGGGTCGACCTGGCCTCCGGGACGATTCTAAAACCCACGACCGGCTCCGCGCTGCTCGGCGTGCTCTCGTCCCAAGGCACGGAGGTGCTCCTGGGCGTCCTGCCCGACGAGGGCAGCGGCCTCACCTACCGACTTGCGGTCACGACAGACGGCGTGCAGGACGCTTGTTCGCGCACGCTGGACCTCGCCGGCGACCCGCTCGACCGAGGATGGTTCGGCTTCGGGCCGGGCCCGGCGGACTTCCAGGTCTACGACACCCAGGTCGTCCTCGAGGATCTCGCCTTCGGCGGGGCGATCGCGCCGGACGGAAGCGGCATCGAGGCGGCCTGGCTCCACGGGTACGTCGGCGTCGCGGCCCTCGCCGTGGCCTATGCCGACGGCGATGTCGACCAGGCCTGTACCTTCTTCGGTGGCCTCGGCGCCCCGTGCGAGCCCTGCCCGTCGGGTGACGGCCAGTGCCTCGCGATCGCGATCGAGGGACTGTCCGGCGTGGCGACGGGCGAACCTGTGGCGAGCGTCACGGAGGCCTGTCCAGAAGGCTCTCCAGAGTGACCACGGAGCCCACATGACCCTCGCCCTCCTCACGGCGCTCATCGCGCTCGCCACACCACCGACGCCCGACGACGCCGAGAGCGCCGAGAGCGCCGAGAGCGCCGAGAGCGCCGCGATTGCCCGTGCGGACGCTGCCGCCAGGGCGCTCGGTACGACGCTCAAGGCCCGCGTGGCGGAGGAACTCGGCAAGGGCGGACCCGTGGGAGCGGTCACCGCCTGCAACACCCACGCCGCCGCGCTCACCGCAGGTGTCGCGGCGCAGACCGGCGTCACCGTGGGCCGGAGCTCCCTCCGCCTCCGCAGCGCCGCGAACACGCCTCCGGCCTGGGTCGCCGAGTGGCTCACCCTGCAGGGCGAGCGCCCGGCGGCGGCCGCCACGCCGCTCACAACGGTCGTCAACGGCAAGGTCCGGGTCATCAAGCCCATCGCCGTCGAGGCACCCTGCCTGCTGTGTCATGGCGCCCCGGAGAGCCTGTCTCCAGAGGTCCGAGCCGAACTGACGCGACGTTACCCCGCCGATCAGGCCACCGGGTACGCGTTGGGCGATCTCCGCGGCGCGCTCTGGGCAGAGGCGGACATCACCCCCCCGAAGGTGCGCTAGTCGCGCGACGTCCGGCGATCGCCGCCACCACGAGGAACAGCGCGATGCCGCCGAGGCCCGCGGCGGCCTCAACCTGGAGCATCGCCGCGGCGCCGTGCGTGGCGAACACGCTCGCCAGGTAGACGCCCATGTAGGTGATCGGCGTGTTCGAGAGCGCCGCGAAGATGTTGTACTTCGTGGCGGCGCCGCCGCCCTCGATGGTCTCGAGCACAAGGCCCGTGAAGGCGGCGTACGAGAAGCCCGTCACGAGGGCATAGGCGAGCCCGCCGACGACAAAGCTCGTCGGGGTGAGCGGCGCGCTGGACATCGCGAGCGCGACGAGCGCCATGAGCGCGCCCATCGCGGCGTACACGCTGCGCGGCGCGAAGCGACGACACACCTCACCGCCCACCAGGCAGCCGAAGGCCATGATGAGCCCGCTGGCGACGCCGTTCACGGTGCCCACCTCGACCTCGGTGGCGCCCCAGACCGCCGCGACGTCGGCCTGGGCCATGACGCCCGTGGCCGCGCCCGTCCCGATGGGGAGGAAGCAGATGAGCGCTGCGAGAGCGCCATTGCGCGAGGTGACGAGTTGCTTCAGATCGACGACCGAATCACGGACGGCCTCCCCGACGCGCTTGCCGCCAGCGTCCCCGAGCACGTCGGGCACGCGCAGCAGCGCGCCCGAACACGCGACGAGCAGCGCCGCGAGGAGCGCGCCGCCCATCCACGGCGAGGGAAGGTTCGTCGCGAGCCACAAGCCGGCGCCGCCGCCGACACCGCCACCGCCGAGGTTGCCCGCCTGGAACCAACCTCCCGCGCGGCCACGGCCTTCCGGCGGCGTGTGGTGGGTCATCAAGCCCTCGACGGCCATGCCGAGGGTGGTGCTGGCGAGGTTGGTCAGGAACACGAGCGCCTGCAGCATGGGCAGCGTGTCCTTGCCGAGCGGGATGGCCGACAGGCCGAGGATCCCCGCCGCGACGAGCAGCACGCTGCCGATGTACCAACGCCTCCGCGAGAGCGTCATGTCCGCCACGGGCGCCCAGAGGAACTTCCACGTGTGGGGGAGCATCCCGACCGCGATGAGCGAGGCGCCGTCCGTCACGGACAGGCCGTGCCGCGTGGCGAGGAACCCCAGCACCACGCTCACGAAGCCGCTGAGCACGCCGAACGGCGTGATGAGCACGGTCCAGACGAACGGATGGACGGGTCGCACGGGCGTGTCGTCGCGCATGCGTTGGACCTCGAGGGCGACGGCAGTGGGATGCGACACACGAACCTCCGGCGGCGTCCTACCCCGCGCGGAGCACGCTGCCCTTCGCGGCTCCCCACTGCGGGGCGGAATCGAGCTCGCGCCGCGCCCGACCTGGCGCCAACGAGAGCGTGACCGGCCCCAACTGGCCCAGATCCCGCGCAAGGCGGTAGTGGTGCTGCGTGGCAAGGCGCGCCTCGACGCGCTCCGCGAGACCGTCTGACGCGACGTGCGCGTCCAGCTCGAGGACATAGCGATCTCCGCGCGCGACGAGCACACCGCCGGCGGGCACGCCCTCCGCGCGAAACACCTCGGCGACGATAGCCTCCGTGAGCTTCTCCCCGACGAGGTCACTGGTGCGCGCACGGCCGACGAAGCGCAGCGCCGGCGTGGCGAGGACGCGACCGCGCACCTCGACGACGTCGCCGAGCCGGTAACGCAGGAGCCCCCCGCCCTGGCTCACGACCACCTCGTAGGTGCGGCCCTGCTCGGCCCGGTGGATGGGGACGAGGTCGCCACCCTCGGAGAGCAGCTCCAGGAGCACCTCCCCGACGAGCGGCGCGCCGGCCTCCAACCCGACGAGCGGGACGGTGAGCGGCGCCTCCGTGGCCAACAGCCCCTTTCCCTGCACCGTCACCCCGGGGAAGGCGTCCCGGAGACGTGACGCAGACGCGGCGGCGCTCCCCGCGTCCCAGCACGAGATGAGCTTCAGCCTCGGCCACACCGCGCGCCAGTCGCCCTCCGCGACGCTTCGCGGCAGCGCCTCGACATGCTCCTTCATCCAGTCCATCAGCACCGTGAGCAGGGTCGGGCTCCAGACGCTCATCACCTCGAGGTCGCGCTGCTGAACCAGCCACGTGCACAGACGACGTCGCCACGCCTCCGGATCGCGCTCGGCGGCCAGCCCTTCCGGAGAGCGAAGCCAGGGGGAGAGCAACGCCCGGAGCGGCCCGTCGAGGTAGTCGCGGTCGTCCTGGGTCCCCACCTGGACGCCGTCACCGGCGGGTTCGAGGTCATGGAAGCGAGGCGTGACCGAGAACCAGACCTGGCCCGTCTGGAAGCGTGGGCCGTGCGTCAGCAGGTCGTGCGCCCACACAGCGAACATCCGGGAGAAGCTGCTCCGCAGCGAGGCCGTGTAAGGGATGCGCTTGGGCGCACCGCCGCTCCCCGAAGTGGGCTCCCAGAACATCACGCGTTCCGGCACGATGACACATGTGTCACCCGCCTGCTGGCGGACCAACCACGGGGCCACGTCCTCCCAGGTGACGACAGGCACCTCGTCGAAGGTGCGAAAACGTCCTCCGTAGGCGGTCTCCCGCGCTCCGCGCCACAGGCGCTCCCGCACCGTTCGCTGGGCTTCTTCCGGCGCGCTCCACGCCCCGCGGGCCGCACGCGCAGCGGGGGCCAGCGCCGCACGCACGAGCGGCGACGCCAGCGGGAGGATCACGCTCCCTCCTCCGCGGCGGGGGAGGGCGTTGCGGGAGGGGGTCGCCCCTCCCGCCCCAGTTGCTCGACCTTGTCGCTGCTCCGCGAGGTCTTTCCAGGCATGATCTCGGTCCGAAGCGGCAAGTACGCGCCGGCCTCCACGCGGGCCCCCGGGCCAAAGCCGCAGCCCGCGCCCAGGAACGCCCCCTCCCCGATGCGGATGCGCTTCACGAAGAGGTACAGGTTCCCGCGCGCCGGCTTGATGGCGTGCGCGTAGAAGCCGCACCTGTGGCCCACGACGACGTCATCGCCGATCTCGAGGAGGCTCCGATCGGTGATCTCGACCAGGGGCGTCCAGTAGACGCGCCGTCCGACACGCGCCCCCCAGAGCCGGAGCCAAGGGCTGTAGAGCCCCAGGATCCGGAGGAGCGCCTCCAGCGACGGCACCGCGATGAACAGCACCTGCAGCTGGTGACTGCCCCACCAAGGGACGTACGTGGCCCCCACCATGGCGTGGGCGCCTTCCCGCAACGGAAACACACGCGCGTGCAGACGGTGCAGCAGCGGTGGGAGCACATAGAGCACGAGCGGCGCGAGCCACCCTGCGCGCCAAATCGTGAGGCCCAGGAGCGCGGCGTGCAGCCACGGCCACGCCGCCATCACGCGGCCGAACAGGCTCATGTACGGCCTCCGAACGGCCAGAGCAGCTCGCGCCAGGCGGAGAGGCCCGTTGCGACGCCGAGGTCCGCCGGCGCGTGTCCGGGGTCATGGAAGGTCCCGAACACGCGGTCCCACCACGACCAGTTCGCGCCGAAGTTGACGTCCTGGCGCTCGGTCGCATGATGCCACGCGTGGTGACGCGGGGTGATGAGCCCGAGCCGTGACACATGCGACACCTCGAGGCCGCTGTGTCGCCAGAGGTCGAGCGCCGCAGTGAGCGCCGCGCCCAGGACAAAGCCCGCGGGCACGTCGAGCGCGTGCATCGCGAGGCTGTTCGCCCACGGGTACACGATGAACGCGGTCGTCCAGGCGGTGTTGCGGGCGCTCACCCAAACGTCCATGTCGGTCGCGGTGTGGTGGACCCGGTGCAAGGGCCAGAGCACGTGGAGCAGGCGGTGGTTGAGGTAGTAGAGCAGGTCGACCACGACGACGCTGAGCAGGAACCCACCGACAAACCCGAGCTTCCAGCTTCCCACGTCCACGAGCGGCGCCCAGAGTACACGCCCGAGCCACGCCCCGCCCAGCGGCACGAGCCACCCCTGCACGAGGAGACCCGAGCCGTCCAGCATCCAGTCCCGGACGCTTCGGGCGCGCAGGCGCGCGCGCGAGGTCGACCGCGTCAGCAACACCGCCATGCAGGCCCAGAAGGCCACGAGCGGGATCAGCAGCGAGGCGAGCGCGAGGTGCGTCATGCGTGGAAGGTCACCGTGTGGGAGCGCTTCGGCAGCAGGCGCGGGTCACGACCCTCGGCCAGCTCCTCGCGGATGCTCTCGACGAGCACGTGGACGAGATCGGCCGGCGTGTTCTGGAAGGCGTCGCCATAGCGGCGGATCACCTCCATCTGCTGGCCCAGCGCCACGATGTCCTGGTCGATGACCCGCTGCGACTGCCACGCCACCAACGGGGCGATGAAGGGGCTCACCCAGCCGTAGTCGTACGTCAGGTCGGTGTAGACGAGCGTCTCGTCGTCCTCGACGGGCACGGACTGGCTCGTGATGTAGAAGGTTCGCCGCGGCCCCATGTGGTAGCGGACATGGGTCACGTTGGGCATGACAAAGGTGTCCGAGTGCTCGATGGGGTGCCCGCCCGGGTTGAGGAACCAGCTGAACCACCCGAGGTTGTCGGTCTCGCCCTGGTACACGGTCGTCACCGCGCCGTCCTCGCGCGTGATCGTCGCCGTGATGGCCTGTCCCCGAGCCGTTCGGAAGATGCCCGGATGGACGAACACCGTGTGCGGAACGTCGATGAAGTTCTCCACACAGTTGGTCACGTTGTTCTTGAAGCGGTTCTGCAGACGCACGTGGTGCCAACCGGCATCGTCCCAGTGAGGCATCCGGAAGGGCGCGACGTCCTCCGCAGGCGTCTCCGCGAGCCGCACGTAGACCAGACCGTCCTGCTCCAACGTGGCAAACCTGCGGGTGCGCCGACCACGGACCTCCCGCTGGGCAGGGCCCTCGGCGGGCACCTCGGCGACGCATCCGTCGCTCTTATAGAGCCAACCGTGGTACGGGCACCGCAAGCAGCCCTGCTCCACCCGTCCAAGGGACAAGCGGGAGGCGCGGTGCATGCAGCGGTCGCGGAGCGCGGCGGGCGCGCCCGCCTCGTCACGAAACACGGCGAGCCACTCCCCCATCACCTTGCGCGCCAACACCTTCCCGGGCGGAAGCTCGTGGCTCTCGGCGACGACGTACCAGAAGTCCTCGAGCTTCATTTTCCAAGCACCTTGCACACCGCCACGTCCGCGCCGGGCCGCAGCTGGCAGAGCAACCTGGCACCCATGACGCCGTCCCAGTCGATGTCGAGCACCTCCTGCTCGTCGGCGGTCGGCGGCGCGAGGTCGCCCTCGACGACGGCGGCGCAGGTGCCACACAGGCCCGTCCGACACCCGAACAGTACGGGTGAGTTGTGCACGTCAAGGTGCTCGGCGAGCTCGGCGCCCACAGGGACGCTCACGGGAGCGTGGCCGCTGCCTGAGAACGTGACGCGGACGAAGGCGCTCATGGCTGAGGCAGCGCCGCCGGCGAAGGCGGCGACCACCGCGCGAACGCGGCGCGGTTGGTGGCGAGCCAGTCCGCCACCCCGGCCTTCGCCGTGATGCGTTGCTCCAGGTTGACGGGATCCACGAAAGGAAGGCCATCGAGGTACTGCTTGTAGCTGTCCCGCGCCGTGGCGTGCAGGTTCGCGGCGGCGTGCACGCCCTCGTGCTCGCGGGTGAAGGTGGCCTCCATGAGCGCGCGCGCCTCGCCGGCGCCGAGCCCGTAGGCAGGGCTGGTCAGCACGGCATGGACGACATCGTAGAGCTTCGGATCGTGCCAGAAGATGCCGTTCACCACCACCGAGAAGTTGCGGTGATCCTTCTGGCAGCCGAGTAAGCCCTGGTTGACCACCCAACGCTCGAAGGCCGTGGGCGGCTTGAGGCTCTTCACGACGTCGTGGCTGATCACGGTCGAGCTGTTGAAGTGGAAGCTCTCGTCCAGGAAGTGCCAATAGCTGATCTTCGCGGGGATCGGACTCGTGTCAGGTTCGTTCGACTTGGTGTGGTGCAGGCTCAGCTGGTGCTGGACGAGCTTTCCGTTGAGCGTCCGGAGCCCGCGCACGAGGAAATACTGGCACGCGATGAAGGCGTTCTCGCTGGACAACAAGCCAAACGTCCGCAGCTGCAGGCGCTTCCACCACGCGCGAAACGGCCCGCTGTCCCCGAAGATCATCGTCTCCGCGTACGGACCGCGCATCGGCCACGTGAAGAGGCGACGGCCGAGGATGGCGTCTTCCGTCTGTCCGGCGATGGTGCGGAACGCGTGGATGTGCGCGCGCTCCTGCGCGCTCTCGAGATCGAGCGTGTCGCACACGAGGCGGAAGTCGTCCACCGCGTAGAGCCCCGCCGCGCTCGTCTGGTTGAAGAAGATCGTCGCCACCTCCGCCGACACGATCTGGCTGTAGTAGGCCACCCAGTACAGCTGGTTGAGCAACACACGCTGGCGTGTGTCGGCAGCGTCCCAGATCGGCGTCCCCCACAGCAGCGAGAAGCGTTCCGGGTTCCAGGTCGCGTGGGCACAGTCTTCGTAGCGGAAGGCGGCCGTGCCGGCGTCCATGGTCGCGGACTGGTCCTGCGCGCGGTTGCGCGTGAAGTTGACGCCGAGCTTCTTCATCGTGCGGGCGTCGTCGAGCAGGCGTGGTTCCGCGCTCATGCCGCGTCCTCCGCAGAGAGGGGTTGAAAGCAGCCACGAGACTCGAGGGCCGTGATGACGTCGTCTGCGCCCACCTTAGCGAGCAGGTCGCGCACGAGCGCGAGGCGACGCCCCGCGTGCGCCTCCGTGTCGAGCTCCTCAAGCAGGGTGACGCGCTCCGCGCGCGACAACGGGCCCGCTTCCTGCGCGATCGCGTCGAGCAGACCCTGCGGTCCCACCTGCACCATGCCGCAGAAGCGCGTCATCACCTCGATGGCGGGCTCACCCGCAGACATCCTCGGCGCGAGCAGGACGCCGCTGCCGTGGTGGCGGGCCTCGTCACGCACGATGGCGTCGAGCACCCCCGCGAGCGCGGGCTCACGACACGCCCGAGCGAGCCCGCGGTAGTGGTCGAGCCCCCAACCTTCAAGCACCACCTGCACGACGAGCACGAGCGTGGCGCGCTCCCCCTCCGCGATCAGCGCGTCGAGCATCGCGAGGAACGGCCCCGCGGCGGGTCGCCGCTCCGCGAAGCGTGACACACCTGCCAGATGTGCCGCCTCCTCGGCCGCGAAGAACCCGTAAAGCATACGCTCCTCGACGGAGGTCGCCAGGAGCGCCATGCGCGACGAGAAGGCGACGCCCATCGTCTCGATGTGCAGCGCCTCCTGCAGCAGCGCGTCGCTCACGTGGGACACGACGCGCTCCTGCGCGGAGCGCTTCAGCGCCCGGAAGCGCGCGCTGCGGTCGAGACCGAGGAAGTCCGCGCTCCAATAGGCCCCGGAAGGCCCCGGTGCCGTCGCCACCGCATGCGCGGAGAGCGTCTGGGTGAGGACCGAGCGCAGCCGGTCGTCCGAGGCCAGAGCGGGCAGGTCGAGGCTCATCGGCCGCTCCCGCGAAGCATCTTCCACGCGTAGGTGAACGGCAGCCTGGTATCCATGCGCGCGAGGCAGAACAGCTCGTCCCCACGCACCCAGCCGGGGTTTCGTTCCGTGAAGAAGCGCACCCGCGGACGGCTGTCCAACAGGTCAGGTGTCACGTCGGCGACCCCTTCCCGCAGGCGCCCCCGCGGCTCGCTCCAGCGGACGACGCCCTCCGCGGGGACGTAGGCCTCGCCGAACAGCGCGCCGCCGAAGGCGTGCATCACGTCCGTCACGCCATCCGGCGCCGTTTGTTCCACACGCGGCCAGTGCTCGTGGAAGTTGTTCGCCATCATCAGGTAGGTCTTGTAGCCCTTGGAGATGAGGATCCACCAGTAGGGCATCCACGGCACGCGCACGCGGCGCGCCACCATGTGCGCGATGAAGGCGCGGCCGAGCACGCGCGTTCCCCAGTACGGCTGCGCCACGACCGTGTCGCCGGAGAACATGCCCACGTGGGTTCGTCCGTCCACCACGACGCGGAGCTCCCGCAGCGTCGAGAAGCCCTGCAGCTCCCCGTCCTCGAGGAGGATCACGTCGTCCTTGGCGTGAAAGTCCTCCCGAAAGGTCCGCTCCTCGACGTCCTCGTAGGTGGCGGAGAACAACGTCCAGAGGCGGGCGAGATCGCGCTCTCCGACCGCACGGACGGGCACCACCCGGGAGCGCAGGCTCACACGGCCTCCCAGGAATCCCATCGACGCGCGGGCTGCGCTTCATAGTGCTTGATGAACCCCACGATGGCATGGTCCGCCTTGATGGGCGTCCGGAAGTCGAAGCGTATGGACTGGAATACGCGCGTGTCACCCCGCGCGAAGTACGCCCCCACCACCCAGGTGAGGGCGAGCAGCACCTGGCTGACGAGCTGCCCGAAGATCCCCCGGCGGTGCTTGGTCACGAGGAGCGTCCGGCCCTCTGTGCGACCGCCCTCGAGCATCCGCAGCGCGAACACGATGTGGAAGTGCAGGAAGTCCGGACCGAGGGTGACACACCCGGTGTGTCCAAACCAGTACCGCAGCGAGTAGGTGATCGGCCCCTTGTAGAACCGCTGCAGGAACCTTCCGAACCAGGTGTCCGACCGCGGAGGGACCGTGTTGCTGAACTCAGCGGCCCCCGCCGACACGTCCGCGCGCTCCATGTTGAGCTCCGCCGGGAGGTCGTGCACCGAGTTGAAGTGCTGTGCGTCGATGGCGTTGATCATCATGACGTTGGGATGACACGCCTTCACGAAATGTCCGGCGACGCGGAAGTCACCGGGGTCGTCCTCCGCGTGCTCCGGGACGCGCGGCAGAGGGTGCTCCGGGGATTCCCCCGTCCAAACCCAGATCATCCCGTAACGCTCGGCCGTCGGCCATGACCTTGCACGCGCGACGACAGGCTTCGCCATGCAGGGAATGTCGACAAGCGTGCCCTCACCGTCGAACTTCCAGGCATGGAAGAAGCAACGGAGTCCGTCGCCCTCGACCTTGCCGTCCTGAAGGTGCGCGCCCATGTGCGGGCAGTAGGCGTCCATCACGTGGGCCACGCCGTCCTCGCCGCGCCATGCGACGAGCTCGCGCCCCTGCACCTTGGCGCGGACGACCTTGCGCCTTGGCACGTCCGCGGAGGGCGCCACCCAGTACCAACCCGCCGCGAACACCTCGGGCCGGTTGAAGCTCACGGTGTCGGAGGTGGCGGCGGCGTGCACGGAGAGCCCTCGATCCTACAGAGGCTAGCGCCGCGGGCCAGCGTCGGCCACCGTCACGACGGAAGGATGGGCCAGGCCTCGACGATCCCCGCCCGGCCCTTCACCGCCAGCTGTTGGCCCGGCCCGACCCGGAAGGCATCCGCGAGCAGCTCGCGTGTCGCGCTGCTCACGAAAACGGAGCCGATCGCGGCGTTGGACTGAAGGCGCTGCGCCACGTTCACGGCGTCGCCGATCACCGTGTAGTCCCGACGGAAATCTCGGCTCCCGATGTCACCCACCGTGACATGGCCCGAGTTGATCCCCACGCGGAGCTGGAGATCGACACCGAGCTCCATGCGCAAGATGGGCATGACCTCGTACATGACCTCGAGCGCACCACGCACGGCGCCGACCGCTCCCTGTGCCTCGCCGTCGTACACGGCCATGAGGCAGTCGCCGATGAACTTGTCGATGCTGGCGCCGTGTCGGACGAGGACAGGCACCGTAGCGTCGAAGAACCGGTTCAGGATGTCGACGACCTCATCCGCGCTGCGGTTCTCGCACATGCGCGTGAAGCCAGCGATATCGGCGAAGAGGATCGTGCGGTGCCGCTGCGCCGCGCGCGCCACGGCGCCTGCGCCGCCATCGACATAGCGCTCCATCGCCGCGAGCGCCTCGCCCGACAGGTAGCGGCGAAGC
>JACCDX010110335.1_pt1 | contig 12035 bp, 7 predicted proteins | sample 7449681 | NCBI WGS metagenome assembly JACCDX01 (sample SAMN15323450, study PRJNA562643) | freshwater metagenome | isolation source: river surface water | place: USA:Blue River Watershed | collected 2017-08-18 | reverse complement strand
TTGGCAAGTGAGTCGGATGTGGACCACCGCGGCGCCGTCAACTGGGCGAACGCCGAAGGCATCGCATTGGTCAGCGGCCCTTCGATCGATGGTGGGCGCCAGTACTTCGCGCTCCGACCAAGCCAGAGCTTTTCCGGGCGTGGTTCGCGTTCCAGACCTCGGTCCGATCGGGGTCGCTTACTTGCCCTCAAAAAGGAGTCGTGACAATGCAAATCAAAGATGTGAGACCCGAGTCGTACACCAAGCAGCTTCGCTGTGATCGCTGTAACCTGCTGTCAGAAGTAGGTGACGCCGAGTTTTCGGAGTTCATCACTGTTGACATGAAGGCGGGTTACGGCTCGATATTCGGTGACGGCAACGACGTTCAGATCGATCTGTGTCAGCACTGCGTGAAGACCGTCCTGGGCGAATGGCTGAAGATCACCCATCCCGACGATCGCATCCGCGATCTGCAGGATCGGCTCAATCGCTTTGATCCCGAGCGTCACGGTGGCGAATTTCCGACAAGTGAGCCTGGCAGTCCCAAGCGCCGCCTGGGGTTCCTTAAGGGGACACTCATCGTTCCAGAAGACTTCGACGCACCTCTGCCTCAGGACGTTCTCGAAGACAGGCCCCACTGGAATCTTCGCGTGATCCAGTTCGACGCCGGCGAAGATTCATACTCCGCAGTGCACGAGGTGTTCTACGAGACGGACGGCCGTCTGCGTGGCTACTCGGAGCAGCCCGCAATCGTGATGTGGACAGTGGAAGATGAGCCCGGCGCTCCGGCGAGGGCTCTGGATCGCATACGGCGAGCGCTCGCAGAGCCGCCACTGACAGCCGCCGATTTTTGGCAATGACGCCTGACGGGTGTCCACCGGACCGGCAGCAGTCCACAACCAGCGTTTCTTGCTGCGGACGGGCAAGCCGCGATTGCCTGGCTGCTGCTTGCGCTTTTTCGCCAAGGCCGAGGACGTGGGCTGGGAGCCGCGGACGGACTAGGCGGCGAGCTGAAGCGCTGACGTACGTCGGCCGATTCGGCGAGAAGTGCGAAGAAGTTGGGCATGGACGAGATTTCTAATGACATTCCGATATCTATTTATCGACATTGATGGCGTGCTGCACTCCGCTGAGGCCCACATTGGGATTGATGACGTCAAAGCGCCATTGCAGAGACTGCAGGAGGTGGGGCTGTTCACTCATCTCGACCTGCTGGCCAGCATGCTTGAGCCGCATCAGGATGTCCGCCTGATCGTGCATAGCAGTTGGCGCCAGACTCATGGTGACGAGGAACTTCAACTGCTGTTTGGCCCGCTGGCACGCCAGGTGGTCGGTGCCACAGCCCGGGAGCTCGACCGGCAGTTGTCGATCCGTGAATCCATCGTTCGCCTGCGCCTGGGGCCGGCGCAATATCGGGTGCTCGATGACCAGCCTGAATTGCTTGATGGGTTCGGGGAGGTCGTTATTGCGTGCGATTCGACGCTCGGCCTCGCTGATGATTCGGCGCGGCGTCGGCTAGTGGACTGGCTTGACCTGCAACCCGCCAGCCGCGGGAGCATCGGTGCCCGTCTCTGATGCGGCTGCCCATGGACCTGACCTGAGGCGTTTCCTGTAGCCAGTTGGAAGGAGAGTTCTCTCGTAACCTTGAAACGAGGAGAACTCATGAAGAAGCGATTTACCTACGAGCAAGTGGTGCGCATCCTGCGCGAAGCCGAGAGCAAGCAGGCGTCGATTCGCGAGGTCTGCATGCGGCCACAACAAACGGGCAAGCCGGGTGTTCGGCAGACGACAGCGTTTGTTGGCCTCCTCAAAAGCGCCGGCACGGCGGATTCGTGACCAATGGAAAAGTCGGCAAGCCAATGTGCTGGGCAATTTGCACCCTCAATGAGCCTGTCTCCAACCTGTACATTGCCAACGTCAAAGAACGTAAAGCCCGTCAAGGGGCTGAATTGAGATGTCTGCAGTACAGGGAGGGCGGGAGCCGTTAGGTGACCGTGGGCTCCACTCATCCCCTTCGGAATCAGTGTCGTCCACCAGCGCCAATGCTCAGGGCGACACCGCTGTTCCTGCCGCCCTGCCAGCTGGCCACGCCAGCCTGCAGGCGCTCAGTCTGCTGGCTCGGCTGCACCATGTCGCTGCCGAGCCGGGCGCGCTTCGCCATAGCCTGGGTCTGGGAGAGAACGATCCCGTTTCGCCGCAAGATTTGCTGTTGGCCGCCAAGCGACTGGGCCTCAAGGCCAAGCAATCACAAAGCTCAGCTGACCGCCTGACGCTCGCGCCGCTACCGGCATTGGCCCAGATGAACGACGGCCGCGTCGTTGTGCTGGCCCAGTGCGACGGCCAACGCGTGCTCTTCATGGACCCGGCCGCTACAGCGGCCGACGGCGCCCAGGCCGCTCGCCCCACCATCGAGCCGCTGGAGGTGTTCGCGGGCCAGTGGAGCGGTGAACTCATCCTCGTCACGAGCCGCGCCAGCCTTGCCGGCGCCTTGGCCAAGTTCGACTTCTCCTGGTTCATCCCCAGCATCGTCAAGCACCGCAAGCTGCTGGGCGAGGTGCTGCTGGTGTCCTTGTTCCTTCAGCTTTTCGCGCTGGTCTCGCCACTCTTCTTCCAGGTGGTGATGGACAAGGTGCTGGTGCACAAGGGCGTGACGACGCTGGACGTGATCGTGATCGGCCTCGTGGTCATCATGCTCTTCGAAAGCACGCTCACCGTGCTGCGAGCCTATGTCTTCAGCCACACCACCAGCCGCATCGACGTGGAGTTGGGCGCGCGCCTCTTCAGGCATTTGCTGAACCTGCCGCTGGCCTACTTCCAGGCGCGCCGCGTGGGCGACTCGGTGGCTCGCGTGCGTGAGCTGGAGAACATCCGCCAGTTCCTCACCGGCAACGCATTGACGCTGGTGCTCGACGTTCTCTTCTCGGTGATTTTCATCGCCGTCATGTTCGCGTACAGCGTGCCGCTGACGCTCATCGTGCTGGCCTCGCTGCCGCTGTACCTGTTGCTGAGCCTGACCATCGTGCCGGTGCTGCGCGGCCGGCTGAGCGAGAAGTTCGCGCGCGGTGCCGAGAACCAGTCCTTGCTGGTCGAGACGGTGACCGGCATCCAGACCGTCAAGGCCAGCGCGCTGGAGCCGCAGATGGCCCGCCGCTGGGACGAGCAGTTGGCCGCCTACGTCAGCGCGTCACTTCGCACGCAAACACTGGCCCAGTACGGCCACGAGGGCATCAACCTGATCGGCAAGGTCGTCAACGCCGCCACCCTCTGGTACGGCGCCCATCTGGTCATGGACAGCCAGTTGAGCGTCGGCATGTTCGTCGCGTTCAACATGTTCGCTGGCCGCGTGGCTCAACCCATCATGCGCATCGCGCAGATGTGGACCGACTTCCAGCAGACCGGGCTGTCCATGGAGCGCCTGGGCGACATCCTGAACACCCGCACCGAGCTGCCGCCGCAAAGCGTCAGCCCGCTGCCGCGCGTGCAAGGCCGGGTGACTCTGGACAACCTCACTTTCCGCTACCGCCCCGACGCCCCACCCGTGCTGCACGGCGTGAGCCTGGATGTGCGGCCCGGCGAAGTCATCGGCATCGTCGGCCGCAGCGGCTCGGGCAAGAGCACGCTGACCAAGCTCATCCAACGCCTTTATGTGCCCGAGAGCGGCCGCGTGCAGGTGGATGGGCACGACATCGCGCTCATCGACGCCGCCCAGCTGCGCCGCCAGGTGGGCGTCGTGCTGCAGGAGAACATGCTCTTCAACCGCAGCGTGCGCGAGAACATCGCCATCGCCGACCCGGCCGCGCCGCTGGAGGCCGTCATCCACGCTGCCCGGCTTGCCGGCGCGCACGAGTTCATCAGCGAACTGCCACAGGGCTACGACACTGTCGTCGGCGAACAAGGCAGCAGCCTCTCCGGCGGCCAGCGCCAGCGCATCGCCATCGCGCGAGCCTTGTTCAGCCAGCCCCGCATCTTGATCTTCGACGAAGCCACCAGCGCGCTGGACTACGAGAGCGAAGCCATCATCCAGAAGAACATGCGCGCCATCTGCCAGGGCCGCACCGTCTTCATCATTGCCCACCGGCTGAGCGCCGTGCGCCATGCCCATCGCATCATCGCGATGGACAAGGGCCGCATCGTCGAGATGGGCAACCATGACCAGCTGCTGGCCAAGCCGCAAGGCATCTACGCGCATCTCTGGCGGATGCAGGCTGGCACGGAGGTGGGCGCATGAGCACCAGCACTGCACCCGGGGCGGGCGAAGCAGCCGACGCACCCCGCCACCCGGTCATCGAGCTGCTGGCGCGCTATCGCGCCATCTTCAAGGCGGCATGGGAGCGTCGCGATGAACTCGCCGGCCCCAAGCGCATGCTCGACGAGCAGGCCTTCCTGCCCGCCGCCATCGCGCTGCAGGAAACACCGCCACACCCCGCGCCGCGCCGCGCCCTCCTCGCCATCTGCGCACTGTTCACCATCGCGCTGCTGTGGGCCTACTTCGGGCAGATCGACATCGTCGCGGTAGCGCAAGGGCGGATCGTCGTCAGCCAGCGCAGCAAGACGATCCAGCCGCTGGAAACCAGCGTCGTCAAGGCCATCCATGTGAAGGACGGCGACAAGGTGAAGGCGGGTGACTTGCTCATCGAGCTGGACAGCACCCTCACCGCGGCCGACAGCGCCCGTGTCGGGGAGGAACGCAGCTCCACCGTCTCCGACACGATGCGCAGCCAAGCGCTGCTCGAGGCGCTGGTGCACGGCGGCTCGCCTCACCTGAGCACGTCAGCACTGGGCAGCCTCCATGCGGCGGACCGCGCCGGCGTGCAGGCCCAGTTACAAAGTGAGTGGGCCGACATCAACGCCAAGCTCGCCAAGTTCGCCGCGGAAGCCGCCCGTCGCAAGGCCGAGATCGCCACCGCCGAGCAACTCGTCGCCAAGCTGCAAGCCACGCTGCCCTTGGCCCAGCAGCGCGAGACGGACTTCAAGTCGCTGGCCGAGCAAGGCTTCGTCGCCACCCATGCGGGGCAGGACCGCACACGCGAGCGCATCGAGCAGGAGCGCGACCTCGCCACTGCGCAAGCCCGCCTGCAGGAAGCCCGTGCCGCGCTGACCGAGACGGAACAAGGCCTCAACGCCTACCGCGCCGAGACGCTGCGCACACTGAAGGACCGAGAGTCCCAGGCCGGACTCAAGACCCGCCAGCTCGATGAGGAAGGCACCAAGGCGAACAAACGCAACGAGCTGACCCGCCTCACCGCGCCGGTCGCCGGCACCGTGCAGCAACTCGCGGTGCACACCACCGGCGGCGTCGCCAAGGAGGCCGAGGTGCTGCTGGTGCTGGTGCCCGACGACGCCGAAGTCACGGCCGAAGTGGTGATGGAGAACAAGGACGTGGGCTTCGTGCGCGCGGGCCAGGAGGCCACCATCAAGCTCGAGACCTTCCCCTACACGCGCTATGGCACCGTGCAGGCGCAGGTGCAAAGCATCACGGCGGATGCCGTGCAAGACGAGAAGCGCGGCGCCATCTTCCCCGCCACATTGGTGCTCAACCAGTCCGCCATCAACGTGGACGGCAAGCGCATCAAGCTGGCCCCGGGCATGAACCTCACCGCAGAGATCAAGACCGGCAAGCGCCGCGTCATCGACTACCTGCTCAGCCCCGTGCAACAGCACCTCGACGAAAGCCTCAAGGAACGCTGAGGCACCGAACCGAATCCATGCGCGTTCTCATCATTCACCAGAACTTCCCCGGCCAGTTCCGCCATGTGGCCAAGGCCTGGAGCGAGCAGCCGGGTTGGCAGGTCGTCGGCATCGGCCGCGACACCGCACCCGGCTTGCCTGAACTTGAGAAGTCGGGCCGGCTGACGCTGATCCGCTACAAGCCCCATCGCTCGGTCCACCCCGAGCAGCACCACTACCTGCGCCGCATGGAAGACGCCGTGCTGCACGGCCAGGCGGTGGCGCGCGTGCTGCTCAAGCTCAAGCACCGAGGCTTCACACCCGACGTGATCCTCGCTCACCCCGGCTGGGGCGAAACGCTCAATGCCAAGGATGTGTTCCCGAACGCGCGGCTGGTGCACTTCTGCGAGTGGTTCTACAACGCGCCACCTGAAGGCGTGAACGGCCTGGACCCGAACTGGCAATGGGCCGACATCGGCTTCGACCCCGAGTTCCCCGTCACCTTCGACGACCGTGCGCGCATCCGCGCCTGGAACGCCCTGCATTTGCTGAACCTGGAGAACTGCGACGCCGCCATCAGCCCGACGCATTGGCAGAAGGCTCAGCACCCCAAGGCTTACCTCGACAAGATCACCGTCGCGCACGAAGGCATCGACACCGAAAACCTCGGGCCTGACCCCACCGCGGCGATCAAGACGCCCAACGGCACCGTGCTCAAGGCGGGTGACCCGGTCATCACTTATGTAGCGCGCAACCTGGAGCCTTACCGCGGCTTTCACCAGTTCATGCGCGCGCTACCGGCCATTCAGCGTGAGCACAAGACGGCCCACACGGTCATCGTGGGCGGCGACGACGTCAGCTACGGACGCAAGCCCGAAGGGGCGAAGCACTGGCGGGAAAAGATGCTGCGGGAAGTGGGCTCACAGCTTGAGCCGACGCGCACACACTTCCTGGGCAAGGTGCCGTATGAGGGCTACAAGCGGGTGCTGCAAGTCTCAGCCATTCACGCCTACCTGACATATCCGTTTGTTCTCAGCTGGTCGATGCTGGAGGCCATGGCCACCGGGTGCTTGGTCGTCGGTTCAGATACGGCACCGGTGAGGGAGGTGCTGAAGGATGGCCTCAATGGCCAACTCGTTCGCCCGTTTGACTTGCGTGCATTGGCAGACGCCTGCTTGCAGGGGCTTGCTTCGCGGGAGGGGGCGGCATCAGCCTTGCGTAGCAAGGCGGCCGCGACAGCGAAAGAGAACTACAGCATTGCGGCGGGACTTCGCGCTTTTGAGGCGGCCTGCTTTGGCACTACATCCATCAAGGAGATTCGTCGTGTTGCGTGAATCAAGAACCTGGCTGCGTCTTGTTGCATTGGCCCCTCTGGCTACGGCTCCTGTCATGCGGCCTAGCTTCTCACTTCAGAATTCTTGGCCCGTCCTGATCCTGTCAATTGCATTTGCGGGTTGCAGTTCGGTGGTTGCCTCAGGCCCTGAGGCCGACGCGAGGAAGGCGGCACAAGAACGCTACGCCAAGGCGAAGGCGCTGTTCGAGGAGCGCTGCAAGACGGCCGGCGTGGTGATCAAGCGGACGGTCAAGGATGTCGAAGGAATCGAACTCACCAAGATCAGACAACCCATTCCCTGGGCCGGGAAGGAGTATTTCGATCCGATGTATCCCGAGGCGGCGATGGCGGGCGAGTACCGAGGGGACGATTACATCAAACAGTTCCTCATGACAGAGATACGAGACCGCCTCAATCCAGAGCAGCGCGGAATGCTCACGTCTGACAACGGGCCGAACTGCGAGCGTTGCCTTCCTGTCATCCTGGGTTACCGCTTCGTGGAGTATCGAGACAGTGCGTCAGACAAGCTATTTCGAGCGTCTTTCCCCGGCGGCGCGGCTCTTGCGGACTGGCGCTTGGACTTCAGGCGTGACGAGGTTGGGATCTCACGCACTCGCTATGCGCTCGACTATGAAGACCTTGTAAACCCGGCTGATCGCGCGCTCTGGATTGCGGGCAGCAGGCTCAAAGTTATTGATAAGCAGACCGGAGATGTCATCGCAGAGCTGACACGTTATGTGTGGGATTCTGGTTTCGGCGTCAGCACGACTGGCAGATGGCCCTGGGCCCACGCAAACGCTACGGGCAGAAGCCAAACCTGTCCGGCTGAAGTCGGCGTCCGGCATCAAATCAGTCGGTTCTTCATCGACAGCATCGTTCAACCAAATCAGGGAAAGTAATCATGGCCACGAACAACACCGCGAACCCCGACACAACGCCGCAAGTTCTTCAGGCCTACGCGCTTCTACAAATTGCTGCGGAAGCTTTTCTCAACAACACAAAGCGAGACGATCCGGCGGCGGCGCCTACAGGATCAGGATCGTTTACGCCAACGGCCGCCATGCTTACGGACGGCAACTTGCACTCTAGCAAGATGACGGCCCAGCAGGCCAAGGACTTCGGAGAAAACTGGCGCGTCGTCTCCCACCAGCCCAACACCGCCACGGGTTTCAGCGCGACGCTGTTTGAGTACGTCGGGACCGGTCCGCAGCCGACAGCCAGCAAATACGTCGTCTCCTTCCGCTCCACCGAATTCATCGAAGACGGCGCTCGGGACAACCAGGCCACGAACGTGCTGGAGCTGAAGGAAGGCGGCTGGGCGTTCGGCCAGTTGGCCGACATGCAACTTTGGTGGAACAGCTCGACCGTGCAAGCAGCGGTGGCCGGCAAGAAGGTAGATGTGACTGGCTACAGCCTAGGTGGCTCGCTCGCTACCTCGTTCCAAATCCTGCACGGTGAAAGTGTCGACAAGGTCTATACCTTCAACGGGGCCGGCGTGGGCGAGGTAAAGCAAAGCTACGGGGGCCTGGGGAGCTTGGCGCGGATCTTGGCGGACTTCGACGCGCAGCGCGCGGACGGTAGCGCCGGCAATAAAGCGCTCTTCAAGGATAGTTTGGCGCTTTCGAAGTATCAGGAACTCGCAGCGAAGCTGAACAGGAGCTCCACGCTTAGCGCTGCGCAGATTGCCGAGGAGCTTGCCGGACTGAAGGCGCTGATCGATGTCGCTGAGCAAGATGCGCTGAACACCGGCACCCGCAATAGGGACCGTATTGAAGAACTACAGCTTTTGCGGAAGGCCGTGGACAGGTCACGGTCTATCGCAGCTGAGGCCGAACGAGTACCTACCCTGGTGCCCGGTGATGGCGGAGCCACGCCAGCAAATATCAAAGGCTTCGCCAATATTGATGCATTGCGCCTGGACTACCAGTTGGCCGTCCTCACGGCCATGGAAAAGACGCAAGGCGCATCTACACCTGCAGAACTTGTTAAGCTGATCAAAGAGACTGCAGGATTTGGCAACAAGGGTCGAGATACGCGTGGTTTGGAAAACGTGTATGACGTCTTCGGTGCGCCACCGCCGTCCGCTGTATCAAACTCACAGCATCATCTAGGAAATAATGTCCCGGTCTTCATTGAAGATCAGCCGCTAGTGCGTGGCTCCTATCTAGCAGAGACCTTCAAGGCATCTCTTGCAGCCTGGGAACTCAAGTTGTTGCCCAACAATTATAAAAATAACGACTTTGGGGACACGCACAGTATTGCTTTGTTGGCTGATTCGCTGAGGGTGCAATCCGTAGTGGCGGATCTTGCACCAGGCTCTTCCTTGACTGAACTCGGTGATTTGCTTCAGGCCGCGTCCAACAAGAAAGCCGACAGCGAGTTAGGACAACAAGGGCGAACAGACGGTGACACTGTCGAATCTCTGCTCGATTCGATTAGGCGTTTGCTAGTTGGCCCTCGGGCAGAGGCGACCCTTAATAATGAGTCGCTTCGCGACAAAGCACTCACTGGCGGCACTTGGGCAGAGCTCGATCTGCGACAAAGGCTTGAGAATAGTGTGCTTGAATTAAGCGGCGCCATTCAAGAGTTGCGAGGGCAGTTGATTGCCACCAACAGCGACGCTGGTTTGGGCAGTGCAGCTCGCAACGATTTTGGTGCTTTCGCCAGCATCTATGCCCTCAGCACTGTTCGCTTAGCAGGCAAGGATGCCGCAGGCAGCGTTGAGCTTGAGCGCTATCTCGGTAGCATCTGGAATGGCGAAAACGCACAGCTGGACAACCTCGGCATCTACACGGCTTGGGATAATGACAGGAATATGTCTGCTGCGGACATCGATGCGGGAGCGCAGACTTTTACGCAGACATGGATGACATCGCGCGCAGCGATGCTTGGGCAACTTGTCACACGCAACATCGACAACACGCCGGACAACGCACCGTCTGCTCGTCCCTATATTCCTGGGCAACCGACCCATTTTGAGGACCGTGGCACCCAAAGATCTTTCGATATTGGATTGATCCGAGAAGATGGTGCTCTGAATCAGGTGATTTTTGGCGCCGATGGAAACGATGCAATTGCCGGACTTGCCGAGCGTGACTCACTTTTCGGCGGTGCCGGTGCCGACTTCTTGTCCGGAAACGGCGGCAATGACTACATCGAAGGAAACGCTGGCATCGACCAACTTGACGGCGGTGAAGGCAATGACACCCTCATTGGCGGTACTGGCGATGACGAGTTGAAAGGCGGTGCCAACAACGACTCGTTGATCGCAGGAGTCGGCGTCGACACACTCGTCGGCGGCAGCGGCGACGATTTTCTCAATGGTGGCGCCGGTTTTGACACCTACTTCTTTGATGCCAATTTCGGAAATGACATCGTTTCGGACACCGATGGGATTGGCGAGCTGAAGTTCGCAGCAATCCCTGGTGGACTACCCATTGGATTCAAGGTTAGTGATGGGCTGTACCTGAGCGAAGACGGGCGAGTGACTTACTCGCTTGTTCCCGGCACAGACGGAAGAACCGACTTGCTGGTGACGATCAAAGACAGCAAAGACAGCGTTCTGATTCGCAACTGGACCCCGAGCCAAGCAGCTGCTTCTAATGCGTTCGGATTAATGCGTGCTGCGCAGGCCTCTAACTCCGGCAACCTCGGCATCCGACTGGAAGACAGAACTACTGCCCCGCCGTCGACCTCGCACGTCCTGCAAGGGGACTTTGAAAAGCAGGTCTACAACCACAACTATCTGCTTTCGTTTACCGGCTATGTCAATGCCGGACCACAAGCCAACGCACAAGACATCCTGTGGGGCTTGCCAGGCGATGACGTCATGCAGGGTCTAGGGGGCAATGACGGCATCTCCGGTTTCGACGGCGATGACTGGATCGATGGCGGCGAAGGTAACGACCTTCTGCTCGGCGGCAGGGGCCGAGACACGATGCTTGGAGGCGCCGGTAACGACCTGATCTTCGGAAGCGCCGTCGGGCAGATCTATCGTCCGGAGTCGGATATTTTCACGGCCCCGACAGGCTCCGACGTAGAGATTGCACGTGGATTCTCCTGGGCGGCGTATCGGAGGGCTATTCACCGCATCACGGAAGACGGCTCGACTTTTGTCTTTGTGAGTTTTGCCGGCGCTGACGTCGTCGAAGGTTGGCGCGGAGAGGACGGTCAGACCTATGTTGAAGGTACAGGCAACATCATCGATGCCGGAGCAGGAAATGACTTCGTCGCTGCAGGCACTGGCGACGACTCTGTCAGAGGCGGTGACGGCGATGACGATATCGCCGGCAAGGAAGGTTCCGATGCGCTGTTCGGCGATGCTGGCGATGACATCATCTACGGAGATGGCCCAGACGATGATGATTCTGTTGGATATGGCGTCGTCCCTGCGCAGTTCCATGGCGACGACATCCTTTCGGGCGGCGCAGGTAGCGACTGGCTGATTGGAAACGGCGGCGATGATTATTTGTACGGTGGCGCCGATGACGATCATCTGTACGGAGATGACTCTTTTGCCAACGGTACTCCGGCTAGCGTAAATGGCAATGACTATCTCGATGGCGGCGACGGAAACGATGGTCTGACGGGCGGCGGTCGTGACGACCGACTCTTCGGTGGCTCCGGCAACGATTTGATATGGGGAGATGGCAATCAATCCGACATAGAAGTAAGCGTTCATGGGGTCGACTACCTCGACGGCGGAGATGGTGACGATCAGTTGATTGGTGGTGGCAATGACGATCAACTGCTTGGTGGGGTGGGCGACGACACCATGTGGGGTGATGCAACCGCTCAGTACGTTGCAGAGTCAGCGCATGGCAATGACTTCATGGACGGGGGCGACGGGCGCGACATGATGGCAGGCGGTGGAGGAGCCGACACCATGTTGGGCGGCGCTGGCGACGATCAGTTGCAAGGCGACGATTTCGTTAGCAACGTGATGGCATCTGCTCATGGCAATGACTATCTGGACGGCGGTGACGGAGATGATTCTTTGATCGGCGGGGGGGGCGACGATGTTCTGCTGGGTGGAAACGGCAAGGACTTAATGCGC
>JACCDX010105113.1_pt1 | contig 12035 bp, 13 predicted proteins | sample 7449681 | NCBI WGS metagenome assembly JACCDX01 (sample SAMN15323450, study PRJNA562643) | freshwater metagenome | isolation source: river surface water | place: USA:Blue River Watershed | collected 2017-08-18 | reverse complement strand
GCGACACGGATGAAGGTTCAGAGCATGATGTAGAAGTCTCCTCGTTCTGGGGTGCCATGAAAACGATCATCGTTGCAGATGCGCTGATGGGGATTGACAACGTGCTCGGCGTGGCCGGCGCAGCTCAAGGATCTTTTGATCTGGTTATTCTGGGTCTATTGATCAGCGTGCCAATCGTCGTTTTCGGCAGCACGATTGTTCTGCGTTTGGTTGAGCGTTTTCCGATTGTCATCAAGTTGGGCGCAGCTGTTCTGGCCTACACCGCAGCAATGATGGTGGTCAACGAGCAGTTATTGAAGTCGTATTTCCAAGGTGACGATACAACTACAATGGCACTGCGTTGGGGTGTGATCGTGCTATCAATCGTTGGCGTCCTAGCAGCTGGTCAACTGAAAAGCATGCGTGAGAAGGCAGCGCAAGCTAGCTGATACTGCATTCGCCCCCTAAAAACCCCCGAGTCGTTATGATTTCGGGGGTTTTTCTATTTTGCAGCGCAAATATATGGGGTTGAATACATGCGAATTGATCTGACAGGCAAACGTGCACTCATCGCAGGCGGAAGCCGAGGAATCGGTTTAGCGATCGCTCACTGCTTAGCCTCCGCCGGCGCAGATGTTTCAATTTGTGCGCGTACACAAGGACCACTCGATCAAGCCGCTCTCAGCCTTAAACCGCACGGACATCGCGTCATCGCGTCACCGTGTGATCTCGCCGATGCATCAGCTATCGAGCTTTGGGTCGAGAATACGGCGCAACAGCTTGGTGGGATCGACATTTTGGTGAATAACGCGTCAGGTTTCGGCCGAACAGACGACGAGGCAGGCTGGGCGGCGAGTGTGCAAATCGATCTGATGGCACTCGTGCGTGCCTGCCATGCGAGCATTCCCTATTTGGAAAAAAATGGTGGCAGCATTATTCATATTTCATCGATTTCAGGACTCGGCGCGAGCGTGCGCACGCCACCCTACGGCGCGATCAAAGCAGCTGTGATGGAATACACACAGACGCAAGCGCTTACTTACGCATCTAAAAACATTCGCGTGAATTGCATTGCGCCTGGTTCAATCTTTTTCGAGGGTGGTACGTGGGACAAGGCCAAGCGAGAAAACACCAAACTCTATGACCGTATTCTGGCTGGCATTCCCTCGGGACGCTTTGGCACACCTGAAGAAATTGGCCGCGTCGCAGCTTTCTTAGCAAGCGATCTTGCTTCTTGGGTAACCGGTCAAACGATTGCTGTGGATGGCGGACAAAGTCTCTAACAAGACGAAAGAGAGATCTCATGACAAAAAGACTAGAGGGCCGCGTTACTTTTATCAATGGTGGCGCCCAAGGTATCGGTCGAGCCAGTGCGTTGCGCTTGGCCAGTGAAGGCGCGCGCGTTTGGATCACCAGCCGCAATACCGCGGCAATGGACGAAGCACTTTCCGAAGCGCGTACGCAAGGACTATCGCTTAACGCGCTTGAAATGGACTCCTCTCAAAGCAAGGCGATACGTCAGGCCATCTCGCATGTTCATCACAAGGAAGGACGCATCGACGTGCTCGTGAACAATGCGGGTGGCTCATTACAAACACCTGGCGTTTTTGAACAGCAATCCGATGAGGACTGGGCGCGCGTATTGGACCTCAATATTATGGGCACCGTATGGGCTTGTCGCTACACACTACCGTTGATGAAAGCACAAGGTGGCGGACGCGTCGTCAACGTGGGATCTAAAGCCGGCCAATTTGGGAGTCGCGTGACTGGCGCGAATTACGCCGCAGCCAAGGGTGCAGTCAGTGCGCTGACGCGTCAGCTTGCCATGGAATACGGCCCCTCAGGCATCACAGTGAATTGCGTCTGCCCTGGCCTGGTCATGACAGCCAGAACGAAAGCGCGGTGGGAAGCGCGCAAAACTCCCGAAGAACGCGCCCAGCTACTGCAAAGCATTCCTCTGCGACGCCATGCAGTCCCACAAGACATTGCCGCAGCGATCGCGTTTTTGGCCTCCGACGACTCGGCTTTCGTCACAGGCATTACACTGGATGTTAATGGCGGTGAAGTCATGGCGTAGTTATCTGCCGACTTCACTTACCCGAGATCCCCTTAGAGGTTTTTATGCTTCGATCGCTTCAATTGATGTTTGGGTGCACAGTCATCCTGGCGCTCAGTGCTTGCAGCACAGACAAATCAGCAGAGCCGCCCAAACCCAAGCCTTCTCGCACGGCGGAAGCTATATTTCCAGGCGCAACAGTCGTCGCGATAAAAAATGCAATCATGGGCGCATGCTCGACGAAGCAATTACATATCCAACCAGCGGGTGATCAAGTCACTTGCGTACGCTACAAAACGGATGTGCTGCGAGAACAAATCGTTCAAGCGGCAGTAGACAGCGATTTCGCTAGGCATCCAAAAGATTTGGTTCGTTTCACGCTGACCTCAAGCGGAAAGGACGTCATGGTGTTGGGCAATGCGCTTGTGCAGTTTCAAGCTCCCTTAAGTGTCATGCCTGATGGTGGCTACAGCACAGACGAAGTGAACTTACTGGACGACAATTCCTTTGCGATGGTGCAGGAGATATTGAAACTCGCCGGCGCAAAACAATGAGCTTCGAACCGGTATTCAATGAACTCTTATCGCAAGATCATCCATGACCAAATCCAGCAATCCACACGAACTAACCAATCTCTTTGAGCAGAACAAGGAATGGGTCGCCTCGATAAAAAAAGACGATCCAGATTTCTTTAATCGTCTTGCTAACCAGCAAGCACCTGAATATCTCTGGATTGGTTGCTCTGATTCTCGTGTTCCAGCGAATCAAATCACTGGACTGGCACCCGGGGAGGTCTTTGTTCATCGAAACATCGCTAACGTCGTCGTGCATACCGATCTTAATGCGCTGTCGGTGATTCAATTTGCAATTGACCAACTTGAAGTCAAGCACATCATTGTTGTAGGGCATTATGGATGTGCGGGCGTACGAGCCGCTCTTGAAAACATACGCATTGGTCTTGCTGATAACTGGATACGACACATCAAAGATGTGCACGACAAGCACGGATCCTACATGGGGAAACTTGTACAACGCACGGATCGTACCGACAGGCTGTGTGAACTCAACGTAATCGAGCAGGTCGTCAACGTCTGCCAAACCACGAGCGTGCAGGATGCTTGGGCACGCGGACAACCAGTCACCGTACACGGATGGGTGTATGGACTGAATAACGGTCTCGTACAAGATCTTGGGATAAGTATTGCGTCGGCCGATGAGCTAGAACAACGTTATCGTTCAGTCGTAGAAAAGCGCTTCTCTTAATCACGTTCATTCAAGAAGGCGACCAAGATTAATTTACTTGGGGCGTGACGGCACTCATCCGACGAACCCTCAGAAACAGCCACGTTGCGATAGATAAATTTAATAAGTTCCACAAGATGCCATTGACGACGGCCGCCTGATATGAGCCAGTCAAGTCAAAAATCTTCCCTGACATCCAGCCTCCTAAGGCCATCCCCAGCATCGTCGCCATAATCACTGCCCCGACCCTGCGCCCCGTCTCGGCAGGCGGGAAATACTCGCGAATGATAATGGCATAGGACGGCACAATTCCACCCTGAAACAATCCAAACATCGCAGATATCAGATACAGCGAGACAAGTCCGTTAAAGGGGAGGAACATCAGCAACGCAATACCTTGCAACGCCGAGCCTAACAAAAGGGTTTTGATACCACCGATGCGATCACAAATCACACCAGAAATCAGGCGGCTGATCACGCCACACGCGAGCATCAATGACAGCATCTCTGCACCACGCGCGGGGCCAAAGCCCAGGTCAACGCAATAAGCGACGATATGCACCTGTGGCATGGACATCGCGACACAACAAGCCAATCCCGCAACAATTAAGAGCGACTGTGCCCGGCCCGTTGTGAGCCCAAAGGGGGTATCTGACGAGGTCGACGGACGTCCATTCACAGGCGCTGCAACTTGATTGAGTGGCGGTCGGCGACGTAGGAACAGCGCAAACAATGCCATGCCAATGCTGCACACAATCCCCATCACAACATAGGTTTGGCGCCAGCCTGCAGTTGTCACGCCCCACTGTGCGATATGCGGCCAAATCGCACCAGCTAGATAATTGCCACTTGCACAGACCGCAACAGCAATGCCACGTCGCTTATTCCACCAAAGCGACGTGTCGGCCACGAGCGGAGCAAAGGTTGCCGACGTACCCAGCAAGCCCAGAAACAAGCCATGCGCGATAGCGAAGGCCAAAATGCTCTCGCTCAGGCCAGCCCATATAAATCCAATGAAAATACCCGCTGAGCCAATGACCAAAGAAACCGTCACACCCCAGCGGTCGACAATACGCCCCATATAGACACCACCCACACCGAAACCGATCATCATCAGGGTGTACGGTAGAGAAGCCTCAGAACGTGTTACGCCAAACTCCGCTTGGACCTCCGGAAGCACCACCGCAACAGCAAACATGCAGCTGCTACCCATCAACATGGCACATAACGCAACGACTAGTCGCCAAAACGCATAGCGGGAATCAATCAGTTCGGCAGGGGCAGGAATCTTGTTCTTCATTGCATATCCAGTGTCATGTCAGCGTAACATGCGGACGCAAACCGTTCTACACTGTCACACATGACAATTACCCAATGGTTTGCTCCGATCTTTATCGTGATCTGGAGCACAGGCTTCATCATTGCCCGATACGGCATGCCTTATTCGGAACCTATGACGTTTCTAGCGATTAGATTCGCCGGCGTATTGTTGTGCATGATTCCAATTGTTTTGTGGCTCAAAGCACCCTGGCCACGGGGAAAACAAATCGTGCATATCGCCGTCGCCGGCGCTTTATTTCAGTTTGGATATCTCGGAGGCGTCTGGGCTGCAGTCAAACAAGGAATGCCTGCTGGGCTTGCAGCACTCATCATTGGTCTACAACCGATTTTGACGGCAGTGTTTGCATCGCTTGTGGCTGAACGTGTGGCGCCTCGGCAGTGGCTAGGGTTGGTGCTCGGTCTCACCGGCGTTGCGCTGGTTTTGTATGCAAAGATACATCTTGTGGGTTTGTCCCTTGCAAGCACGCTACTCGCGTTTGCGGCCATGTTATCCATCACTTTTGGAACGCTCTACCAGAAGCGTTATTGCCCTTCGTTTGACTTACGTACAGGCTCTGTCATCCAGTTTTCGATCAGCCTAGTGCTGAGCGTCATCATGATGTTTCTTTTCGAAACACGCGAGGTACAGTGGACCGTTCCCATGATTGGTGCGATGCTCTGGGGCATTATCCCGATTTCAATTGGTGCAATGAGCCTTTGGTTTATTTTGTTGCGCAAGGGTGATGCGACGAAAGTCAGCAGCATGATGTATTTGGTACCGCCTAGTACTGCACTGATGGCGTGGTTCTTATTTGACGAGGCGCTCACACCGACCATTTTGCTAGGCATTTTGATTACGATGTTGGGCGTCCTGCTTGTCAATCAAACCACATGGCCCGCATGGGTAAAACGCCGCGTACTCAGGTCTTAACACGCTAAAATCGCATGCTTACCTCAAACAAAATTCCAGCATGCAATCCACGACTCTCTCTCCTGTTACCGGCGCAACGCGCAAATACCGCTACTACGATTTCATTCTGGTTGCCTTTGTAACGGTCTTGGTCTGCGCCAATCTGATCGGCCCAGGCAAAGCGGCACAGTTCGAACTTCCGATTCTTGGTACAGTCGTCTTTGGTGCTGGTGTTCTTTTTTTTCCGATAGCATTTTTATTCGGTGACATTCTCACCGAAGTTTACGGTTATGCGCACGATCGTCGTGCTGTGTGGTGCGGCTTCTTTGCTTTACTGTTTGCCGCTTTCATGTCACTCGTCGTCGTGAACTTAACCCCCGCACCAGGCGCGCACAACAGTAATTTGCAACAGGGCTTAGAGATCGTCTTTGGTAATACCTGGCGAATTGCAGCAGGATCCATCATTGCTTTTTGGTGCGGCAGCCTCGTCAACGCCTTTGTGCTCGCAAAACTAAAGATCTACACCAACGGTAAGTACCTTTGGGTGCGCACCATCGGCTCCACCGCAGCCGGCGAAGCCGTTGATTCGACTCTGTTTTACTTTTTAGCGTTCTACGGTATCTGGCCACTCAAACAGATTATCGCGGTGGTGATCGCTCAATACTGTATTAAAACGCTATGGGAAATCCTCGCAACGCCACTAACCTACCGTATCGTGGCGTTTTTGAAGCGCAAGGAAAACGAAGACTACTACGATCGGAATACGGATTTCACGCCGTTCCGGGTGAAGGTGTAAAAGTCCTAGTTAAATGAAAACCTAGTAATCAACGCGACTAAACCCGCTGCGCTAGCTAGGTAGCCAACAACTTGACTGAACCACAACGCATGACGTTGAGATATTCGAGCAACAAAATAGCCAAGTGCATGCAGTAAACCCGTTGCCACCGCCAATCCAAGAATGGCGATCGAGCTTTCCATACCGAGCTCAACGCCGTGCACCGCGCCGTGCGCTAACCCTGCAGACGCTACAACCAAGCTCAATGTGGGTAAGCTTAGGCTCTCGCGAAATACAAGAAGCGCGCCTAGCAACATCACCGATAACAAAACAAGGACTTCAGCAGATTCGCCTACAGGTACGTTTAAAGCGGTCACCAAAGCGCTTGACCCGATCAGTGACGCAACAAATACGCCCGGCAAAAGCACCGTTTCCCAGCCCGGATACCTCACAGCGAGCATTCCTACAATAAACATCGCAAGCAGGTGATCCCAGCCTAAAATCGGGTGCACAAAGGCCTCCCAAAAGCCGGAAGCGTGCCCTGGGTGAGCAAAAGCAGCCGCGCTCATCGCAAACAAACCACAACCAATCAAGTATTTACCAAATTTCATGCCCACTCCTTGTATCGACTAATGACTCAAGTCTAAGACTAAATAACCTGCAAAAACAACTGTCGCCCGTTAAACTAACAACAATTGGAACGGCCAACGATTCCATGCACCAAATTGGTTCATCAAAGTAGCCCCCCCCTCGGAGACCTCGTAACATGCCCGTGATCACAAACGTCGAAGACCTACGCGTATTGGCGCAAAAACGTGTGCCGCGGATGTTTTATGACTACGCCGACTCAGGTTCTTGGACTGAAAGCACGTATCGTGCCAACGAAAGCGACTTCCAGAAAATTAAGCTGCGCCAACGCATCTTGGTCAATATGGAGCACCGCTCAACCGCTAGTACCATGATTGGTCAACGCGTCGCGATGCCCGTTGCACTTGCCCCTACTGGCTTAACCGGTATGCAGCATGCAGACGGGGAGATTCTTGCTGCGCGCGCCGCGCGTGATTTTGGGATTCCCTTTACTCTGTCCACAATGAGCATCTGCTCGATTGAGGACGTCGCACAAGGCACGGACAATCATCCCTTCTGGTTTCAACTCTACGTGATGAAGGATCGGGATTTTATTGAACGCCTGATTGATCGCGCCAAGCGCGCTAACTGCTCGGCCTTGGTACTGACCCTCGATTTACAAATTTTGGGGCAACGACACAAAGATATTAAAAACGGGCTGAGTGCCCCTCCAAAGTTAACGATCAAAAACATGATCGATATCGCGACGAAGCCTCGGTGGGCCTTAGGGATGTTAGGAACGCCACGCCGTCAATTTGGCAACATCGTCGGCCATGTCAAGGGCGTCTCGGATATGAGCAAGCTTAGCGAATGGACTGCGTCGCAGTTCGATCCCGCTCTCAACTGGAAGGATGTGGAGTGGATCAAGAAGCGCTGGGGCGGAAAACTTATCCTCAAAGGCATTCAAGATGTCGAAGACGCGCGCCAAGCTCTGAACAGCGGCGCCGATGCACTGATCGTGAGTAATCATGGCGGACGTCAACTTGATGGTGCCGAGTCAAGTATTCAAAGCCTCCCCGCAATTGTCGACGCAGTCGGCAAGGACATTGAAGTACACATGGACGGTGGCATCCGCAGTGGGCAAGATATTCTGAAAGCGCGCGCGCTCGGCGCGCGTGGCTGCTATATTGGACGCGCTTTTCTGTACGGCTTAGGGGCGATGGGCGGACCAGGCGTCACCAAAGTCCTAGAAATTTTGCACAAAGAACTCGACCTAACCATGGCCTTTTGTGGTCGCACAGACGTGGAAAAAGTCGATAAAAGCATTCTGCTGCCCGGAACCTATCCAACCTAAGCATTAGTCAAAAAAATACTTCTATCTGTGATTTAATCCACAACCATTATCCATTCATCGAGGTTATCTGATGCGCGTCCTGCCCCGTTGGATTTTCATGAGCCGCTGGCTCCAAGCCCCTCTCTATATTGGTCTGATCGTTGCTCAAGGCATTTATGTTTGGCAGTTCTGGAAAGAGCTGGCTCACTTGATTTCAATGATGACGATCGAAAAAACAGTCACCGAAACCGAGTTAATGCTGATTGTGCTGGGCCTCATCGATGTGGTGATGATCTCAAACCTACTTGTCATGGTGATCGTCGGTGGCTGGGAAACCTTTGTTTCCCGAATGCAGCTGGAAGATCATCCGGATCAGCCTGAATGGCTTTCGCATGTGAACGCAGGTGTTCTTAAGGTCAAACTTGCAACGGCAATCATTGGCATCTCTTCGATTCATCTGCTGAAAACCTTCATCAATGCGCCGAGCATGACAGACTCGACCTTGATGTGGCAGACGATTATCCATCTCGCTTTTGTCGTATCCGCACTTGCGATTGCCTATACCGAAAAGCTTTTGAGCGCTTCTCATCAACATTAAAAGAGACTATTGATCATGTCAGGACACGGCCACGTCGATCCCTCCAACAAAAAAGTCGCTCTGTTAATCGCAGTTCTTGCGCTTTTTCTAGCGATCAGCGAAACACTGAGTAAAGCCTACCAAACAGAAGTAATCACCAAGCAAGTTGAGGCCTCGAACCTCTGGGCCTTCTTTCAAGCGAAATCGATTCGCAAGACGAGCACTGATTTAGCCATTCAGTCTGCACAGATTCAACCCTCCGCAGATGAAGCTAAAACAGCCGCAATGATCAAGCGATGGACCGATGCCTCTAAGCGTTATGACTCCGAGCCTGAGACCGGCGAAGGTCGCAAAGAACTGGCCGCCCGAGCAGTTGCCGCTCAAAAACTTGGTGAAGTTGCCAATCACAAATATCACAACCTTGAAATCTCCTCTGGTGTACTGCAGGTTGCGATTGTTCTCGCTTCATCGAGCATCATCACCAACGTGATGTTGCTGGCATGGCTTGCCGGCGGCTTGGGCGTTGTCGCAGTTGGTTTCGGAGTTTTTGCGATGACTGGCGCTGCTGCGTTGCTCTAACTGGCGCAGACCTCTAAGAACCGATGGTGCAACGCCGCAGCCTACTCAAGCTTGCTGCCACATCGGCGGCTTTAGCGAGCCTGCCTAGCGCGGGCTGGGGTCGCCAAGCATGGGCGGCTAACCCCTTTAGTCTCGGCATTGCAAGCGGCTCGCCAACAAGCAATTCAATTGTATTGTGGACACGACTTGGGCTCGACCAAGTCGATGCCGCTGGCCTGTCCCAACGTCCCGTCAATGTGACATGGCAGATTGCTCACGACCAAGCGTTTCGTCACATCGTCCAGCAAGGGGACCTCGTCGCAAGTCCCGCCTTCGCACATTCAATACACGCCGAAGTCTCGGGACTTGAGCCTGCCCGAGAATATTTCTATCGATTTATTTGTGGTGAAGCGCTCAGCCCAGTGGGCAGAACCCGCACTTTCCCCGAAGCGGATGCCTTGGCACACAAGCTCCGCATTGCTTACGCGTCTTGTCAGCAATGGGGTAATGGCTATTACAGCGCGTACCGGCATATGCTTGCCGAGCAGATCGATTTGGTGATGTTTTTGGGTGACTACATGTACGAGTACCCCGCATCGAAGCCCTTCGATATTCGCCCCACGACTGGCGGCTGGATTAATACATTAGAGGGCTATCGCAGTCGGTATGCACTACATAAGTCAGACAAAGACTTGCAGGCGATGCACGCAGCCTGCCCTTGGATTGTGACGTGGGATGATCATGAGGTACAAAACGACTACGCTGCGACGCATCCCGGAAACTCGGGAGATCCCGTCAAGGACTTTATGGCACGAAGACGTGCCGCCTATCAGGCATATTACGAACATATGCCCGTGCGACGTGAGAAATTCGCATCGCTACTCGATGGACTGAGCCAAGGGGTTCGCATCTTCGGTAGCGTTGCTTACGGGCGCCTGGCAAATATATATGCCGTCGATAATAGGCAACATCGCGACTTACAGGCTTGCACACGCGGTGGACGACCAGGCGGTAGTAGGGTCGATCCACGTACCTGTGCCATTTGGAATGATCCGCAACGCACACTGCTTGGAGCGCCCCAAGAGGCATGGCTACAAGAGGAGTTCGCACGCTCACGCGCGACATGGAATGTTATCGGACAACAAAGCGTCTTTGGACCGCGTAATTTCAACACACAAGGTGGTCAAAGTTATTCGAATGACGGATGGGACGGGTATCCTGCAGCACGCCAACGACTCATTGACTCTATGCGTAACACCCGCTTGACGAACCCAGTCTTACTCGGCGGGGACGTCCATCAGAATTGGGTCGGAAATATTCTAGCCAACTACAACGACCCAAAGAGCGACAAAGTTGGCGTCGAGTTCTGCGGCACGAGCATTACTTCGCTCACAATGCTGACGAATCTCGAACAAGCGAAGATCATCGAGCAACATCCACACTTTGTTTTTGGCGACTGCGAGGCCCGTGGCTTTGGTGTTGTAAACATCACCCCTAAAGAAATGACCACGACACTGAAAGCCGTTCGGGATGCGACGGATCCACTCTCGGATGCCTACACGCTCGCGCAATTCACTGTGGAGAGCGGTCACGCCGAGGTCCAACGCTAGGCGCTCTCAACCTTCACGCCAAAGACCCACTCACGCCAGAGCGCAACGATTAAGGCCATCAGCACGGGGCCGATAAATAAACCAACAAATCCCATCGTGGTTACACCGCCGACCAAACCAAAAAAAGTTGGTAGGAAAGGTAACTTCACTGGACCACCAACCAGCCGCGGACGTAAGGTCTTGTCGACAATAAAAAGCTCGATCGATCCCCAGGCAAATAAGCCTGCTCCGGCCAGCGGATTACCTGAGCCAACCAGATATAACGACACCAACGTAAATGAGAGCGGAGCGCCACCTGGGATCATGGCCATCACAGCTGTAATCACGCCAAGCAATACGGGCGAGGGAACACCTGCAATCCAGTAGGCTACGCCTAACACCACCCCTTCACCGATCGCGATGAGTCCCATCCCCGTGACCGTTGCGCTGATCGTCGCGGGAACCACGCGTGAAAATCTCTGCCAGCGTGTTGGCAACACACGCTCACCTAAAATGTCGAGCTGCGCTGCCATGTAATGCCCGTCTTTGTATACAAAGAGCAAGGTGATCAGCATGAACAACAGCGTCAACATCACGTGAAAGAAATTACCGGTAGCCGTCAGCACCAATCGATAAATATTGCCAATGTGCTGGCCACTAATTAACTCGATCATGCTCCCAATTGCATGGGGGGCACCAAGGTAGTCGGCCCAATACGTACCGAGGGTCTCACCCACCACAGGTAGGGCCACGATCCAGGACGGCGCATCCACACCATCGCGATTTGCGGCAAGCACCCACGCAACAAAGATCCTTGCCTCATTCACTGAGTAATACAACGCTACAGATATCGGGACGATCAACAGCACAACAATCGCAACGAGCGCCAAGCTCGCTGCCAGCGTTGTCCGTCCACCGCAAACCGTCACCCACTTTGAATAGAGCGGCCAGCTGGCAAAACCAATAATCAAGGCCGCCAGCACTGGCACCACAAAACCGCTAAAAAAATAGACGGCTGCGGCAAGCAATAAGACTAGTAGCAGCCGCGCAACAATGTGGACCGGCAATACGGGTTGCATTAGGTCAGTACTCGCTGAGGCTTACCCGCAACCCACGCCGCAATGTTGGC
>JACCDX011779019.1_pt1 | contig 12036 bp, 10 predicted proteins | sample 7449681 | NCBI WGS metagenome assembly JACCDX01 (sample SAMN15323450, study PRJNA562643) | freshwater metagenome | isolation source: river surface water | place: USA:Blue River Watershed | collected 2017-08-18 | reverse complement strand
GTCAGCAATCATCTTTAAATAATGCCAAGGTCTTGATTCTTGGTGCGGGCGGTGCTGCGCAAGGCGTGATTGCCCCTTTGATGACAGAAAAGGTTAGTCAGATTACGATCGCTAATCGTACTTTTGATAAAGCTCAGCAATTAGTGGAGCAATTCAAAGAATCTGCAGCTTTGGCCCAAGTGAGTCTTCAGGCAATTGATATTCAGAAACTTGGCGAAGTTAAAAATGAGGCTACCGACTCATTTGATCTAATCATTAATGCGACTGCTACCGGCTTAGGTGATACATCCCCCATCTCTAAAGAGCAGCTAAAAGCAATTTCAAGTACAAAAACACTCGCTTATGACATGGTCTATGGCAAAGATACTCGTTTCATGCGTGATGCCAAGGAGCTGGGCTTGAAAGCCAGTGATGGTTTGGGGATGTTGGTCGAGCAAGCAGCGGTTGCTTTTGAGACTTGGCGTCATCTTAATGATGGCCAGACTCATTTAGATATTGATGGCGCCATTGCTGCTGTGCGAGCCACTTATTAATAAAAAATAGTTAATCGACAAAAGTTAAAAAATAAAGAAAAGATCAGTCTGCCCATGAAATATCTGCGTTATTTCATCTCTGTGTTTCTTTTGTCGATTTTGGCGCTGCAAGCTTTTTTCTTTTTACAAATTTTGGCTTGGCGTTGGGTTAATCCACCGATCACAGCCTTTCAGTTAGCAGAGCGTCATAGATTGTGCGGTTGGAGTATTCCGTACATTCATACTTGCGAGATCAAACAAGAATGGATTGAATTTAAAAAAATATCTCCTTACCTCAAGCGAGCCATCACCATTAGCGAAGACAGTGATTTTTATCGCCATGCTGGTTTTGAACCTCAGGCTATGAAAGATGCCTGGGACAGAAATCAAAAAAATAGTAAACATTTACGTGGTGGCTCAACGATTACGCAACAGTTGGCGAAAAATCTATTTTTATCCGGTGAGAAAAACTACGTTCGTAAAGTTCAAGAGTTGGCAATCACCGCCATGCTTGAAATTGCTCTACCAAAAAATCGTATTTTTGAAATTTATCTCAACAGTGTTGAGTGGGGTGAAGGGGTGTTTGGTATTGCTGCAGCATCACAGCATTACTTTGCGATTAAGCCCAATCAGCTATCCATGGAAGAAGCTGCTTCTTTAGCAGCCGCTTTGCCTGCACCCAAGTGCTATGACAAAGTACAGTATTGCTCTAAAGCCAGGGTTAATTTCCCCGCCAGAATCGATTTCATTCTAGAGAGAATGAACAAGTTCTAATAGTTTCTTAAGAGAAAATTCGCGCGCTTGTGCTCGAATTTCTTGGCGATTGCCACAGAATAATTTTGTTTCGCTATAAATAGCATTGTTGGCCAATATCCAAGCAAAACAAACTGTACCAACCGGTTTTTCGATGCTGCCACCTGTTGGACCAGCAATGCCTGTGATTGATAGAGCAATGTCAGAGTTGCTGCTTTGTTTGGCACCGATGGCCATCGCTCTAGCAACCTGATCACTAACTGCGCCATGTTGCGCAATTAATTCTTGTGACACATTGATGTCTTCAGATTTTGCAGAATTGCTATAAGTCACATAACCACGTTCAAACCAGTCACTCGATCCAGCCAACTCAGTGATGGCTGCTGCGACTAAGCCACCTGTGCAAGATTCTGCTGTACTCAAGCGCCACTGCTTCTTAAGTAGCGCGCTAGCTAATTGAGAAACGAGATCTTTAGTGCAGGAACTGGTCATAGCTCACCCAATGCGAGAGGCAGTGGCAATCACTAATAGAGTAGCTACAGCTGCCGCAATATCATCGATCATCACACCAAAACCACGCACTACCCAAGATGGAATTTTCTTAGGTTGATCGACGCGTTCAACACTGGGTTGCCATGTCTTGAAATAGCGATCAATCGATTTGATGGGGCCAGGTTTGACTGCATCAAAAAATCTAAATAATAAAAATGCCCAAAGTTGTCCCCAGATATCTGTTGGCATGACCATAAAGAGTATTAACCAAAATGCAATGAACTCATCCCATACGATGCCACCATGATCGGGCACCCCGAGTTCTTCACCTACTTTGCCGCAAATCCAGATGCCTGCAATTGCGCCCAAGAAAATGATCCAAGCAATCACCTGGTTATCTAATAGTGCTTGCAATACCAAATAGATGGCCCACGCATACAAAGTGCCAACTGTGCCAGGGGCTTTGATGGATAAACCAGAGCCAAAACCAAAGGCAAGAGCTCTCACAGGTCTTGACCAAATCCAAGCGGCTTGCGGAATGATTTTCATAAGCGTCTAACTAACTTAGTTAAGCATTTAAGTTTTAGCAGCGCGCAGTGCATCGCGTGTAGCAATCGCTACTTGTCTTGCAGCATCTGCGAACTTAGTTTCTTGGCTCGCATACAAAATGGCACGAGAAGAGTTGATGATCATCCCTGTGCCTGGAGAGCCCTGTACGGTGCCGGCTTTCACAGTCGATGGAATATCGCCACCTTGAGCACCAATACCTGGGATGAGTAATGGCATCTCGCCAACGATTTCACGCACCTTGGCGATTTCTTCTGGGAAGGTGGCGCCAACCACTAAGCCTAATTGCCCTGTTTTATTCCAACGGCTCGCTGCTAACCGAGCAACGCGTTGATAGAGTAATTCTTTTGAAGAGCTATCTTGTTCGTTAACTTCTAAAAATTGCAAATCTGATCCGCCAGGATTGGATGTGCGACACAAAACAATCACACCTTTGTCGACGTACTTTAAGTATGGCTCAATAGAGTCAAATCCCATGTATGGATTAACTGTCACCGCATCCGCTTTGTAACGCTCGAAGGCTTCAATGGCATATTGCTGTGCCGTGCTACCAATATCCCCGCGTTTGGAATCTAGGATCACAGGCACTTGTGGATGTTGGCGATGAATATGATCGATTAATTGCTCTAATTGGTCTTCTGCCCCTTGAGAGGCAAAATAAGCAATTTGTGGCTTGAAGGCACAGACTAAATCAGCTGTGGCATCAACGATTTCTCGACAAAAAGCCAATATAGCGCCGCCTTTACCTTTGATGGAGGCTGGAAACTGCTTAGGATCGGGGTCTAAACCCACACATAACATGCTGTCTTGGGCAGACCAGGCATTGGCAAGCTGTTCGGTAAATAAAGGACGCGTTTTCATCAGTATTTCATCAATCTTTCATCTAATCTCGTTAATATCTCATGAAAATTGCTAGAGAATTTAACAGGATGCTTTAGTTTTTAGAGACTATAGGATAAACTCCGCGAACCCCTGTGGCTAACTCCTCAACATAAATAGTTGAAAAACAAGATCGGAGCCCCGGCATGATCAACCTATTCGTACTACAAAAAGGTCGCCTAGCCCAGGAGCAGGTCGATGACCGTCAAGAACTACTTAAACACCATAACCCTATTTGGATTGATGTTGTTGACCCTGAAGAAGAAGAGCTTCAGTGGATCAAAGAGGCTTTTGGCGTATCGCTTCCTGAACTTGAAGATTTAGGTGACTTAGAAGCTTCTGCCCGTTATTTCGAGGCGGAAGATGGCCATTTGCACATTCGTACAGACTTCATCTTGGATGATGATGAAAATTCACGTAACGTGCGAGTCGCTTTCGTATTGACTGACAACATTCTGTTCTCAATTCATGAACAGGACTTGCCTGTATTCCGCTTGGTTCGCTTACGTGCGCGTTTGCGTCCTGGTTCTGTGCGTAATGCGAAAGATGTTTTATTAGATCTTTATTCAACAGATGCCGAGTACTCAGCAGATGCTTTGGAAGAGGTTTATGAAAATCTTGAAGAGGCAGGTAAGCGAGTTCTAACCCATAACGTGACCGACACAGATGCTGCTGGCGTATTGGAAACTATTGCCAAAGAAGAAGACTTGAATGGCCGTATTCGTCGCAATGTGATGGATACGCGCCGCGCTTTGTCATTCTTAATGCGTAGTAAGTTGTTGTCTGATGAGCAGCAAGAAGAAGCGCGTCAAATTTTGCGTGACATCGACTCGTTAGAAAACCATACCGCTTTCTTGTTCGATAAGATCAACTTCTTGATGGATGCGACAGTTGGTTTTATTAACATTAACCAAAATAAGATCATCAAGATCTTCTCGGTTGTGTCTGTTGCCTTGATGCCACCTACTTTATTGGCAAGTATTTGGGGTATGAACTTTGACCATATGCCAGAGCTACGCTCAACCATTGGTTACCCATTTGCAATTGGCATGATGTTGGTATCTGCTTTCATACCATTGGTGTACTTCCGCAAAAAAGGATGGATGAAGTAACCATATTCATTAATTTAGAACCAAACCAAAAAATAAAAGCCTCTTGTCACAAGAGGCTTTTTTATTATTTAAAGTGATCAAATGACTTTAAATATTGAGCGCTTAGATTCTCAGGCAATAAATGACCATCTCCATCGACCAGTTCAATCAACTGTGAAGATGCCGGTTTTATTTTGCCTATAGCTGTTAAAGAAAGACCTAGTTTTTTTGAGAGCGCATGAATCGCATCTGATTGATTGGGTGGCGCAGTAAAGCAAAGCTCATAGTCATCGCCACCCATCAACTTACATAGACGTTGTAATTCGAGTGATTTGTTATTTAAAACAGCAGAGCCTGGTACCTGATCAATGAACACCTCTGCTGAAACATTGGATTGGCGCAAGATATGCGATAAGTCACCCAGAAAACCATCAGAAATATCAATAGCAGCATGCGCAACACCTAACAAATTTTGACCCAGTTCAACGCGTGGGGTCGGAGCATGCATACGCATAGCAACAGCATCTAGTTCTTCAGCAGGTAGCGGCCACTCAAGGCGCATGGCACCTAAGGCTAAGCGGGCATCACCCAATTGATGAGAAACCCAAATGTCATCGCCTACCTGAGCGCGATCACGAGTGAGCGCTTGACTGCCTGATACACGACCAAAGATGGTGATGCTAATCGTGAGAGGGCCTGCTGTGGTGTCACCACCAATCAGTGGGCATTGATGTTGCTTGGCTAAATCAAATAAGCCATTCGAAAAAGCTTCCAGCCATGAAGCATTCACTGCTGGCATCGCAATAGCGAGAGTGAACCCAAGAGGGCGCGCACCCATGGCGGCCAAATCGGAAAGATTCACTGCCAAGCATTTATGACCTAATAGGTAGGGATCTGCATTAGGTAGAAAATGCCGACTTTCTACTAGCATGTCGGTACTGATGGCTAAGTCTTTTAAGTTATTTGAATTAAAAGACTTTTCTTCACCAATCAAAGCGCAGTCATCCCCAATACCCAGAGTAATTTCTGGGTATTGGCTCAATTGTTGATTGGCGCGTTCTTTAAAAAAGCGCTCAATCAAGTCAAATTCACCAAGGGGCTTTGCAGAATTGGTCATGGCTTTATTGTAGGGTCAAAACACGCATTTGCATCATGGCCTTATTCAAGAAATGACCGTGGTTTTCCGAACAGGAATAGAATCTAGGGACAAATTAACAAAAATAGCAAAGTAACCAAGAGACAATATCGAGATACAACTAAAACATCTTCATCAGTGAAGATTGAGAGAGTTATCCAATGACATCTGCAAAAAATATTAAAAACTCTAGTGATCAACAAAAAGAAGCTTTGCGTAAAGCAGCTCTTGAATATCATGAGTTTCCAACACCGGGCAAGATTGCTATTGCCCCCACCAAGCAATTAACCAACCAACGTGACTTAGCCTTGGCTTATTCACCAGGTGTTGCGGCGGCCTGTGAAGAAATCGTGGCGGACCCAGCGAACGCGTTCCGTTACACATCGCGTGGCAATTTAGTAGGTGTTGTAACCAACGGTACTGCTGTTCTTGGTTTGGGCGACATTGGTCCATTGGCTAGTAAGCCTGTGATGGAAGGCAAGGGCGTTCTATTTAAGAAGTTCGCTGGCATTGATGTATTTGACATTGAGATCAACGAAAAAGATCCAGATAAGTTAATTGAAATCATTGCTTCGATGGAGCCGACTTTTGGTGGCATTAACTTAGAAGATATCAAGGCACCAGATTGTTTTTACATTGAGCGCAAGTTGCGCGAGCGCATGAACATTCCAGTCTTCCATGATGACCAACATGGCACAGCGATTGTCGTGGGTGCTGCCATCATGAACGGCTTGAAGGTGGTTGGTAAAGATCTCAAGAAAGTTAAATTAGTTACTTCTGGTGCAGGCGCTGCCGCATTGGCCTGTTTGGACTTGTTGGTTGATTTGGGTATGCCCATTGAAAATATCTGGGTAACCGATTTGGCAGGTGTGGTGTACAAAGGTCGCAAAGAATTAATGGATCCAGATAAGGAGCCATTTGCTAAAGACACGCCACATCGCACATTGGCTGAAGTGATTGAAGGTGCCGACGTCTTTTTAGGTTTATCTGCTGGCGGTGTATTAAAGCCAGAGATGGTGGCGAAGATGGCAGCAAAACCATTGGTGTTTGCTTTGGCCAATCCAACGCCAGAAATATTGCCTGAGGAAGTCAAAGCGGTACGTGATGACGCCATCATTGCTACAGGTCGTACTGACTACCCGAATCAAGTAAATAACGTTTTGTGTTTCCCATTTATTTTCCGCGGCGCATTGGATGTGGGTGCAACCACTATTACCCGTGAAATGGAAATCGCTGCGGTGAACGCGGTGGCTGATTTAGCACAAGTAGAACAAAGCGATGTGGTGGCTTCTGCTTATGGTGCGAGCAACTTATCGTTTGGCCCAGAGTATTTAATTCCGAAACCATTTGATCCGCGTTTGATTGCCATCATTGCCCCAGCAGTAGCTAAGGCTGCGATGGATTCTGGAGTGGCTACTCGCCCGATTAAAGATTTCACGGCATACAAAGACCAGTTGCAACAATTTGTGTACCACTCAGGTACTTTGATGAAGCCATTGTTCTCTGTGGCTAAAAAAGTGCCGATGTCTAAGAAACGCATTGTCTTCTCTGAAGGTGAAGATGAGCGCGTATTGCGTGCTGTACAAGTTCTCATCGATGAAAAAATTGCTAATCCAATTTTGATTGGTCGACCAGCAGTGATTGCACGTCGCGTCGAGCGCTTTGGTTTACGTATGAACCCAGGTGTGGATGTAGATGTATGTAACCCAGAGTTTGATGAGCGTTATCGTGATTACTGGCAAACCTACCATCGCTTGACTGAGCGTAAAGGTGTGACAGAGTCTTACGCACGTTTAGAAGTACGCCGTCGCAATACTTTGATTGGTTCCTTGATGGTTCAAAAAGGCGAGGCTGATGGTTTGATTTGCGGCACGATTGGTCAAACAGGTGCTCACTTGCACTACATCGATCAAGTGATTGGTCATGAAGAGGGTGCTAAAACTTATGGCGCGATGAATGCGTTGGTATTGCCAGGTCGTCAGGTTTTCTTGGTGGATACGCATATCAACGTTGATCCAACTGCAGAGCAATTGGCTGAAATAACTATTTTGGCATCCAAAGAACTTAGAGCGATGGGTATTGAGCCAAAAGTGGCGTTGCTATCTCACTCTAACTTTGGTTCAAGCAATGCGCCTTCTGCTCAAAAAATGCGTGACACACTCAAAATTTTGAAAGAAATTGCGCCTGATATGAAGGTGGATGGTGAAATGCATGGTGACTGTGCATTGGATGAGGCGATTCGTAAAAACATCATGCCTGATTCAACTTTGACTGGGGATGCCAATTTATTGGTCTTGCCAAACATTGATGCAGCGAATATTTCTTATAACTTGCTAAAAACTGCCGCGGGTAACGGTATTGCCATTGGCCCGATCTTGTTGGGTGCTGCAAAACCAGTGCATATTCTCACGCCATCTGCGACACCTCGCCGGATTGTGAATATGACAACTTTAGCCGTCGTAGAAGCAGCGCAGCAGAAATAAACCCTAAAAACTATATGTGAGCAAACGCTCACATATTTATTTTTATATACAAAACAATGGCTTAGTAAAAATAAGCCATTGCGTCACTTGTCTTTGGGGGACAAAAAGGGTACTCTACACCCCATTATGACGATCAATATTTCAGAAAATAACCTATATGGCCAGTCCGTCCTGGGTAATCTGAACTCGTCTGTCGCGAATACAGGGGTCTCTGGCCCTAAATCGACATCTACATGGCGCACAGCTCTCGCCGCTCGCGAAGCGGGCCCTACAGCTGCATTACGCGCTGTGCGTACTAATATCGTTCAGTCGATTCGTGCATTTAGAACATCTGACTTGCAAGAGGCTGCTAGTGAGCTTGGTCAGCACTTTATTTACGCTAACTGCGCACATGCCATCACCAAGTCTGAAGTTTTAGAGTCGATTGGTCAGGGGTTCTATTTCCCAAGACAGCAGTCTAAGAACTTTGATAACTTGTTGGATTCATTGACAACTTTGATCGATCGCTCCGGCCCTCAACCTGGTTTTGTGATCGTTCTTGAAGGTTTGCCTTGCACGCACAAGTTTGATAAAGAAGCTCGTGAAACTCTCCTAGATGTATTCCGTGATGCGGTTGAGTTCTGGGCAGATCGTCGCGTATCTTGCCGTATTTTTTACTCTTTCGCTTAAAAATACAGCTAAAAATCTTTAAAAGTTGTTAACTTGATTAATCAAATCAGGCTAAATCAAGTAGAACTAAACATAAAAGCCGCCCAGTTCTGAGCGGCTTTTTTAATTCCTGAAAATGACTCAAATAAGCTTTAAAACTCAGAATAAAAGACTTACTAAAATAGCCTAAAAGTTCTTAAATCAATCAAAATTGATTCCAAATTGTATGAACTGTCGCTAAAGCGACAATACCGGCGGTCTCAGTGCGTAAAATTCGATGCCCCATCGATACAGGTACAAATCCTGCGCGTTTAGCTTGTTCTTCTTCTGAGTCGCTTAAACCACCTTCTGGGCCAATCAGTAAAGTTAATGCCTGGGGCGTGCAACGCTTAAGAACGCTTAACAAACTGCTATCTGCTCTTGGACATAGCATGAGACGCAAGGCATTGTCATGAGGGTTGAGGCTCGATAGCCACAAGGGTAAGTTTTGAACGGGGGCTAGAGTTGGTAGCACGCTGCGCCCAGATTGTTCTGAGGCTGCCACTAAGATGCCTTCCCAATGGGTGGCTTTCTTGGCAGCTCTCTCGCCATCTAATCGAACCACTGAACGCTCTGTGTGCAGTGGGATCACGTGTGAGATCCCCAACTCCACAGATTTCTCAATCAGCCAATCCATCTTGTCACTGCTGGCCATACCTTGCGCTAAGGTAATAGGACTCTTAGTTTCAGAACGTAAATTAGGAGAAATTTCAGATAAACGCACTGCGGCTGATTTTTTATCCATGGCTACTAGGCATGCATTGGCTGTTAAGCCTTTGCCATCAAAGACCTGAAAGCTTTCACCGACTTGGATTCGACGAACCCGCAAATGATGGGCTAATTTGACATCCAGAATCAGCTCATCGCTGATGTCAACGCCAGGTTGAGGCCAAGGACCGGGGAGATAAAAATGAGACATAAAACAATCATAAGGGATGTGGCGCCAATGATAAAATGTCGAGCTTTGAGGGATAGGGACTTTTTTGGCAGTAAACGCTGAAAAATGGCTTAAATCCAAAAACAAGCCGCAGGGAAAATAATGTCGTCTAAGCAAAAAAATATGGCTAACGCAATTCGTGCATTAGCTATGGATGCAGTTCAGCAAGCTAACTCTGGTCATCCAGGCATGCCAATGGGTATGGCTGAAATTGCAGTAGGTCTCTGGGGTGAACATCTCAAACACAATCCAAAAAATCCTTTGTGGATGAATCGTGATCGTTTTGTTTTATCAAATGGTCATGGCTCTATGTTGCTATATGCACTATTGCACTTGACTGGTTACGACTTGCCGATGCAAGAGTTAAAAAACTTCCGTCAATTGCACAGCAAAACAGCAGGTCATCCTGAGTATGGTATTACGCCAGGTGTAGAGACAACCACCGGCCCATTAGGTCAAGGTATTACGAACGCAGTTGGTATGGCGTTGGCTGAAAAACTCCTTGCACAAGAATTCAATAAGCCTGGCTTAGACATCGTTGATCACCACACCTATGTGTTTTTAGGCGATGGTTGTTTGATGGAAGGTGTGAGCCACGAAGCTTGTTCTTTGGCTGGCACATTAAAGCTTAATAAGTTGATTGCATTATGGGATGACAACGGCATTTCAATCGACGGCAAAGTGGTGAACTGGTTTGCTGAAGATACGCCTAAGCGTTTTGAAGCTTATGGTTGGAATGTGATTCGTAATGTAAACGGTCACGATGCTGATGCTGTTTCCAAAGCAATCGCACAAGCGAAGAAGAGCGACAAACCAACTTTCATTTGCTGTAAAACATCGATCGGTCAGGGTTCACCCAATTTGGCTGGTACTGACAAAGTTCACGGTGCACCGTTGGGTGCTGCTGAGATTGCAGCAACGCGTGCCGCGATTAGTTGGGCGCATGGTCCTTTTGAGATTCCAACTGACGTTTATGAATCATGGGATGCCAAAGTTAAAGGTGCGAATTTAGAAACTGAATGGAATAGCAAATTTGGTGCTTACCGTGCCAAATATCCGAGTGAAGCAGCAGAGTTTGTGCGTCGTATGGCTGGTGAATTGCCGGGCAACTTTGATCAAACAGTGGATGCATATCTCAGCAAATGTGCAGAAAAAGCAGAAACAATTGCTACACGTAAGGCCAGCCAAAATGCGATTGAAGCATTGGCACCTGCATTGCCTGAGTTCATGGGCGGTTCTGCAGACTTAACAGGTTCTAACTTAACGAATTGGTCAACATGCAAAGCAGTACGTGGTGATCAGTGGGGTAACCATATCAACTACGGTGTGCGTGAGTTTGGTATGAGTGCGATCATGAACGGTATCGCCTTACACGGTGGTTATATCCCGTTTGGTGCAACCTTCTTAACGTTCTCAGACTACAGCCGCAATGCTTTGCGTATGGCCGCTTTGATGAAGCTTCGCAGCATTTTTGTGTTCACACACGATTCAATTGGTTTGGGTGAAGATGGTCCAACCCATCAATCTGTGGAACATGTGGCAAGTTTGAGATTAATTCCCAACATGGACGTCTGGCGTCCTTGCGATACAACAGAAAGTGCTGTGGCCTGGGCATCTGCTGTGAAGCGCAAGAGTGGTCCATCTAGTTTGATCTTTAGCCGTCAAAACTGCCCATTTGTAAAACGTGATGCCAAGCAAGTGCAAGCGATCTACAAAGGCGGTTATGTGATGCGTGACGATAAGAATGCTCAAGCGGTATTGATCGCGACTGGTTCTGAAATCGCGATTGCCCTAGAAACAGCAGACTTACTCAAAAAAGAAGGTATTGCAGTACGCGTGGTTTCAATGCCAGCCACCACCGTATTTGATAAACAAACAAAATCCTATAAAGACTCAGTCTTGCCAGCTAACTTGCCACGCATTGCGATTGAAGCAGGTGTGACTGATTATTGGTGGAAGTATGGTTGTGCAGCAGTTCATGGTGTCGATACTTTTGGTGAGTCTGCACCAGCGGGTGTGTTGTACAAACACTTTGGCTTAACAGCCGAGTCTGTGGCAAAGACTGTGCGTCAATGCATTTAATCAGAACTGAAGCAGAACTAAAGCAGAACTAAACAAATTACAAAAACACTGAAACAGAATTAAACAGAATTTATATAGAGGGAGTTGTTCATGACAATCAAAGTTGCTATTAACGGTTATGGTCGTATTGGTCGTATGGTTGTACGCGCAATCTATGAAGAGAAGCGTGATGACATCAAGGTGGTAGCGATCAATGGTTTGGGTGGTATTGATATCAATGCACACTTGACTCAATATGATTCTGCGCACGGAAAGTTCCCAGGCACAGTGGTGGTTGATGGTGATCACCTTGTGATCAATGGTGACCGTATCAAGATGTTCTCAACCCGTAACCCTCTAGAAACGAATTGGGGTGATTACGGTGTGGATGTGGTGTTGGAGTGTTCTGGCGCCTTCACATCTAAAGAAAAAGCCATGG
>JACCDX010243594.1_pt1 | contig 12038 bp, 6 predicted proteins | sample 7449681 | NCBI WGS metagenome assembly JACCDX01 (sample SAMN15323450, study PRJNA562643) | freshwater metagenome | isolation source: river surface water | place: USA:Blue River Watershed | collected 2017-08-18 | reverse complement strand
GCTGCGATTCTTCCATCGTCAGGCTGCGGAAGTAACACGACTTGTCGGAGAGCTCGATCAGCTGCTCGACGCTCTTTGCATGCATCCCGGTGACAGCCATCTCCAGCAGCAGGTCTTCGAATTTCTTGCCTGCGACGCTCATCATCTTCACGCTTGGCGTCATGCGCATGTCGAGGCGATCGCCCTTCTCGCTGACGTCCATGGCGAGCTTCAGGCCTTCGGCGCTGAGGCTGGAGTTGCCGAACTTTGCAGTCTCCAGTGAAAATTTGCCGAGTCCGCGCGACACACTGGTCAGGTCGGATTTCATGCCAAAGCCTTCGACCTCCATCGCCTGGCCATTGCCACGATAGGCAATCTTCGACGTCTTCCAGTCGAAGTCCATCGTGTCCTTGCCCAATGCGATTGAACCGGTCGAGGGGGATACCGTCATCGATTCCCCATCGTTGAGCGCATTCATTGCCGGCAAATTCAGGTCGGATTCGATCGCGCCGGACATGCGGACACGACCCTTGCCTTCCAGCTTGGCTTCGCCATTGAACAGTTTTTCAAAGGCGGCCTTCGCGTCGCCGGTTGGCGTGACCGACCACTCGGCGCGCAGCAGCGACACGGGGCTGACGAAGTGCGACAAACGATAGCTGACCTGGGCCGTAAACCATTCTGACGGTCCATTGTCGCGTGCGCAGGCATCCACCAGGGCCAGTTCGACCTGGCCCGATGAAGAAAACAATCCGCCCTGGTGCTGCAGGTTGCGAAGCCGGTAGGAGCGCGACAGGGTCGAGGCCTTGACGGCATTCTGCAGTTCTTGTTCGGTACGCTTGCCGACATAGACACTGGCGCCCAGCCAGGACACCACCAGCAGCAGCGCGACACCCGCCGCAATCGTTATTTTTCGTTGCATAGTTATTACCTTCTTGTTATCGAAAAGGCCGGATCGCGACACCGAATGCCGTCTGCCGGGAGAATAATCATAGAAATTATACTTCTGACGACTATCCCGCCTTCATTCCCAGACATCCGCGAGGCATGCCGATGTGATGCAGGCATCGCTCAAGGTAAAATTCGCTGCCCGCCAGCACATTCGCAAGCGGGCACCCGAGAGCATCGTTTTCATCCAGGCCCCCGCATGTCAGATCAGGATCCGCAACACCCCTCCCCGCAACGTTCGATGCTGTACGACCCGACAGATCACCGCATCCGCAGCTTCGTCACGCGGGCCGGCCGGCTGTCGACGGGGCAGGCGCGCGCGCTGGAAACACTGGGCTTGCGCTTCTGTCTGCCGTATGCGAAAGAACTGCTTGATGTGGATGCCGCGTTTGGCCGCCATGCGCCGACCATCCTCGAGATCGGCACCGGCATGGGCGAGACGACCGCGCACATTGCGGGTCTGATGCCGGAAAAGAATTTCATCGGCGTCGAGGTGCACACGCCGGGCATCGGCAGCTTGCTGAAGCTGATCGGCGAGCGTGACATCAACAACCTGCGCCTGATCCAGCATGACGCCTTCGAAGTCGTCACGCACATGCTGGCGCCCGCATCGCTGGCCGGCGTGCATGTGTTCTTCCCGGATCCGTGGCACAAGGCGCGCCATAACAAGCGTCGCCTGATCCAGGGGCCGTTCGTGGAATTGCTGTGCTCGCGCATTGCGCCGGGCGGCTACCTCCATTGCGCGACTGACTGGGAAGACTATGCGGTGCAGATGCTGGAAGTGCTGGGTGCTGAAAAGTCACTACGCAATACGGCCGATGGCTATGCGCCGCGGCCGGACTACCGGCCCGTGACGAAGTTCGAGAACCGCGGGCTGAAGCTGGGCCACGGCGTCTGGGACCTGGTGTTCACGAAGATATAGGCGACTGTCGCGGCACGGATGCATGCGTGCCACGAAGCTACCCGGCATGCAGCCGGGCGCTGAATTCAGGACAGCAGCAAGCACCGCCGTCAGGCGGCGCGCTGCTCTGCCACCAGGGCGATGATCTGCTCGCCGTAAGTCTCGAGCTTCTTCTCGCCGACCCCCGATACCTGCCGCATGTCGTCGAGCGACATCGGCATTGCGCGCGCGATTTCGCGCAGCGTCGCGTCATGGAAGATCACATAGGCCGGCACATTGTGTGAACGCGCGGTCTCGACGCGCCACCAGCGCAGCCGCTCGTAAAGCGATTGCTGTGCCGGCGACAAATCGGATTCCGTCGCCGCCGTTGGCTTGGCAGCCGCCCGACTCCTGACCGGCTTCTGGTAACGCCGCATCGCAATCGCCTGCTCGCCCTTGAGGACGGCACGCGCTGCCTCGGGCAGTTTCAGCGAACCATAGGCTTCATGGTCGATCTCGATCAGGTCCAGTGCGATGGCTTGCCGCAGGATGGCGCGCCATTCGGCCTCGCCCTTGTCGGAGCCGATGCCGAAAGTCGATAGCTGCTGGTGGTTCCACTGCTTCACCTTCTCCGAATCGATGCCGCGCAAGACATCAAGTACATGGCCGGCACCGAAGCGCTGGCCGACGCGGTAGATGGTCGACAACAGCTTTTGCACGGCTTCGGTCGCATCGAAGGACACCGGCGGGTTCAGGCAGGTATCGCAATTACCGCAAGGCCCGGAAGACTGGCCGAAATAATCGAGCAGGCGCACACGACGGCAGCCCAGGGTTTCGCACAGGCCGAGCATGGCATCCAATCGGGCTGACTGCGCGCGCTTGAATTGAATGTCCGCGTCGGATTCGTCAATCATGCGGCGCTGCTGCACCACGTCCTGCAGGCCATACGCCATCCATGCGTCAGCCGGCTGGCCATCGCGACCGGCGCGGCCGGTCTCCTGGTAATAGCCTTCGATGCTCTTGGGCAGATCAAGGTGGGCGACGAAGCGCACATCGGGCTTGTCGATACCCATGCCGAAAGCAATGGTCGCCACCATCACGATGCCCTCTTCGCGCAGGAAGCGCGACTGATGGGCGCTGCGCACGCTGCTGTCCATGCCGGCGTGATAGGCCAGTGCACGGATGCCGGACTCGTTCAGGAATTCCGCGGTCTCTTCGACCTTCTTGCGTGACAGGCAGTAGACGATGCCGGCATCGCCGTCATGCTCGCTGCGGATGAAATCCAGCAGCTGGCGGCGCACGTTTTCTTTTTCGACGATCTGGTAGCGGATGTTCGGCCGGTCGAATGATGAAATGAACTGGCGCGCGTCCCCGAGCTGCAAGCGATGCACGATTTCATCGCGGGTCTGGAAGTCTGCGGTGGCGGTCAGTGCAATACGCGGCACTTGCGGATAGCGCTCATGCAGCACCGACAGCCGGATGTACTCAGGGCGGAAATCGTGCCCCCATTGCGATACGCAATGCGCCTCGTCGATCGCAAACAGCGCTATATGGGCCGAGTCCAGCAGTTCGAGGCAGCGCGGGGTCATCAGCCGTTCGGGCGCGACGTAGAGCAGGTCAAGCTCGCCCCGGCGCAACGCACGTTCGATGCGCAGCACTTCATCGAAGTCTTGCGTGGAATTCAGGAAGGCGGCGCGCACGCCGAGTTCGGCGAGGGCATCAACCTGATCTTGCATCAGCGCGATCAACGGGGAGATCACCACGCCGCAACCCTCGCGCACCAGCGAAGGAATCTGATAGCAGAGCGACTTGCCGCCGCCGGTTGGCATCAGCACCAGCGCATCGCCACCACCGGCGACCAGTTCGACGATGTCGGCCTGCTCGCCGCGGAATTCGGGGTAGCCGAATACGCTGTGCAGCACGTGCAGCGCACGTGCGCGTAAATCTTGGGTCATGGGTTCAGCACAAGCGGGCTACGACGGGTCGGCACTGCATCATTCAGCCCAGACGATCCAGCCGGCGCCGGCACTGACCAGCACCAGTACACCGAACACGAGCCGATACCAGACGAAGATCATGAAATCATGCGTGCTGATAAAACGCAGCAACCAGCGCACGCACAGGAAGGCCGAGATGAACGCAGCAAGACCGCCCAGCCCGAACATGGGCAAGTCAGCGGCCGACAGCAGTGCGCGTTCCTTGTACAGCGAATAAGCAGTCGCACCGAACAGGGTCGGAATCGCAAGGAAGAAAGAAAACTCGGTCGCAGCGTGGCGCGACAGGCCGAAGGCCATCGCACCGATGATTGTGGCGCCCGAACGGCTGGTACCCGGGATCAGCGCAAAGCATTGCGCAAGGCCGACCTTGATGGCATCGACCACGCTCATGTCATCGACCGTGTCGACGCGCGACACCAGCTGGCGGCGGTTGCGTCGCTCAACCACCCAGATCACCAGCGCGCCGATGATGAAAGCCAGCGCCACTGGCACCGGCTTGAACAGGTGCGCCTTGATTGCCTTGCCGAAGGCCAGCCCGAGCACGACGGCCGGCAGGAAAGCGACCAGCACATTGACGACAAAACGGCGCGCGAGGATGTCGCGATGAAAATTCAGCACCACAGTCGCGATGCGTACCCGGTATTCCCAGCAGACGGCCAGCATGGCGCCGGCCTGGATCACGATTTCAAAGACCTTGACCTTTTCGCCCGTGAAGTTCAGCAGGCTGCCGGCGAGAATCAGGTGACCAGTGGAAGAGATGGGCAGGAACTCCGTCAAACCTTCGACGATGCCCATGATGATGACTTTGATGGCGAGCGCAATATCCATGCGGGCGAAGCTTAACATGCCGCAAGCTGTGCCAGAGAGCGGCGCAGGCCGGAATTTTCAGCTTGCAGCGCTTGTTCAGGACGTCAGGCTTTCAAGGCGATGCAGGAATGTCATTGCCTGTTCGCGATCATCGCCGCACATATCGGGCGCTGCTTGCAAACTACCGCACACCGCTGGGCGCCGCGGATCACCGAACAGCTTGCAACGATCCTGTTCATCCAGCTGCACGCAACGCACGCCGGCCGGTTTGCCGTCTGGCATGCCGGGAATCGGCGACGAAATCGATGGGGCAATACAGCAGGCGGCGCAGGCAGGACGGCATTTCATGCCCGCACTCTAGCGTAATGTTCGCCGGTACAGGGATGCGCAGGCAAAAAAAGCCCGCCGGCATTGCTGCGGCGGGCCGTCACATCAAGTCAGGGATATGGGCTGGTTATTATTGCTCTTCGCTTGACCAGTCGCTGCCCCAGTCCATGTCACCGCTGCTCGTAGAACCGACCTCGACGCTGCTGTCGTGGTCGTCATCGTGCAAGGTATTGCGTGGCGCGGCGCCCGCATTGCTGACATTGGTATCGACGAAGGTGGTAGAACTTGTCGTACTACCCGCACTCGCCGGAGCGGCTACGTTGCTGGTCGTCGTCGCAGTCACGGTGGTTCCTTCCTTCGAGTCCGTCTCTGACTTGTCGCTGACGCGGAAGCTGTCGGTCAGCGCTATCAATTGCTGCTCCACATTGGCCGGCACATGCTTGCTGACTTTCTCCAGATTGCCACCGTACTTGTAGAAGTCCTTCGCGTACTGCAGGCAATACGGAATGGGATCGAGCTTGAAGTTGTCAAAACCGCGGCGCGACATGTCAACGATCTTGTCCTTCAGGTGTTGCATGAATCGCCGGTCGAGGGCCTTCAGACCAGCTTCGCTGATGATCTGCTCGGCAAATTTGGCTCGCTCCAATTGATGCTTCATTTCCTCCTTTTTCAGCTTGAGCACAGCCGGGTCGGTGCGCGACGTGCTCGGTGCGTCCGACGATCCGCCACGCGGCGAGATCAGCTGCGACGTCGCATGCAGGATCTTGCGGCGGCGGAGCACGCTGTTATCGCTGCCCTGCATCACGACCGTCGTCCCCTTGCTCCGGGTCAGCTGTTTCGGGCTCTGGATGGCACGCACGTAGGCACGCGCCTCCGCCGGCTGTGCCCGCTGGTTGCTGATGACGTCCAGTACGAAGTCGCCCAGATTGTTCGACGCGCATGCATTCAGGTAAGCAAACATCTTCGCGTATTTTTTTGACCCATCCAGACCCAGCTCCTCGTCGCACCGATTGCGCCAGACGGCCGTGACAGAACGCGTCGCGAGGTAACCGACTTGCGCGTTCTGACGCAGCAGCAGCAAATGCTTGGGCAATTCCGTACCGCACGTTTCAAACCAGAGGATCAAGTGCTTGTCGATCGTCAGCAGCAGCTTCTTCATGGGTTCCGGCAGCCGGGATGACGCCAGCGTGCGCTCGGTGCCGCACACGTAGTCCATGAAGATTTGCACGATCGGCTGCATCAGGGTGATGAATTCCTCGTTCTTCAACAAGTCGCTGGTGCGAACGTCGTCGCCATGCTGGCTCAGCATGTTGGCCTTTTCAGCCACCTTGTCGAAGGCGCGCAAAAGTTTGAGCCGGACCTCCTCGGACTCGCCGGTCGTCAGCAGGTGGTTCACGAACGGCTGAGAGAAGTCCTTGATCACATTGACTTCCTCGTAATAGACGCCCGAGGTCGTGGTGTACTTGGTGATTTTCAGGGTGCCGCGCAAGACGCTGTTACGGGCGTCCGAGCCGATCTCAGCCTTCCCACCCCGGCTTTGCACATAGACCAGCAGTTCGCCCAACTGCTCCGCAAATTGGGGATGGCCTGGGGTAATCCGGCGATCAAGCACCCCATCGATGAAGAAGCGCAGCTCCAGCTTCACATCTTTCCCCTGCAGCACGTTGCTGCTCTCCGACTTGACCGGGGATCGCGGGGATGTGGGGGACAGTGACGTTGACGACTTGACGGGTGATGAACGGTCGGCACTGGCACTGACGTTGGGATCGGAGTTGAAAGCGGGCAGGTTGTACGTGGCCGTCGACAGCTCGCTCGGGGTACCGCGGGCTGGGACGACGCGAGTCGGAGAGGCTGCGGCGCCCAACCCACCCAGCGACAGCGGCGGTACCTTGGGCAATTGCGCCGGCGAGGGAGGCGCGTCCGAACGTCGCTGCGGCAACACCAGCGGCGGCGGCGGGTCCGACGGCGGCTTGCTGGGTATGTACGATGCGATGCCCGGGCTGGCCGCCGCAGGGCCAGCCTTCACTTGCATTGGCGACACCGGGCTCGACGCCATCCGCGCGTGGCCGAGCGGGCGGTGTGATGCGCCGGCCTTCGCACTGGCACTGCGCTGCGTGACCTCGGGTTTGCTGGAAGGCTGCACGGTCGTGCTGGCGGAACTGGCGGAACTGGCAGAACTGTTATGGCTGGTTGAGCTGGTTGAGCTGGAGGCGTTGCCGGCACCCTGGCCCGAACGGGTCGAGGACGGTGCACCGGCATCCCAATTGGACACCATCACGCTGAACATCGAACTTGTGCGCGCCCGGTTCGGCGGGCGGGTCGACTGAGCGGGCGATTGCGGGTTTGGCTGCGAGGCTTGCTGGCCGGACGGCTGCTTCATTTGCGGCCCCCCCTTGTTCTTCTGTTGCGCATCCTTGTCGGATTGCTGTTGCGTGCGGTTTCCGATCTGGGTTCCGATCTGGTTGCCGCTTTGGTTGCCGCCCTGACGCCGCACATCCGCACGGGCGTTCTGGCTGGCCTGCTGCTCGGCGTCATCCGGCGAGGGCGGCAGCGGGGGCAGTTCGTAGTTTGCGGTGGGGGGATTGGGCGGCGGCGGGGTGCCGGTGGGTCTGGCCATGGATTGCCTCTGGGAGTAGTTGAGGGAAGCTTGCAAAAGCCGCGATACGTAACCCGTGCTTTCGCCGCGGTTCCTGTCCGGCACCATGGCGGCATGCGGCATCTGGCGTCCCCCGGGTTGCCGCGCTTGACGCCCTCCCGCCGCACAGCCTATATTGCTGACCCATCGGTTAGTAATTTTCAGACCACCATGACGATCCCTTCCATCGACACCAAATCCAAGCCGCGCTGGGAGCGCCGCAAGGACGCCCGTCCGCAGGAACTGCTGGCCGCCGCCCTCGACCTGTTCGTCGAACGCGGCTATGCCGGTACGCGCCTGGATGACGTCGCATCGCTGGCCGGCGTCTCCAAGGGCACGCTGTACCTGTATTTCGAGAACAAGGAAGAATTGTTCAAGGCCGTGGTGCGCGAGAACATCGTCGCCGCGCTGGTCGATGCCGAAGACTTGATCGCGGGCTTCGAAGGCCACAGCAGCGAATTGCTGCGCAAGCTGGTCATGAACTGGTGGAACCGCATCGGCCAGACCAAGCTGTCCGGCATTTCCAAGTTGATGATGGCCGAGTCGGGCAATTTCCCCGATGTGGCGCGCTTCTATCATGAAGAAGTCGTGTCGCGCGGCGAGGCGCTGCTGGCCAGTGTCGTCGAGCGCGGACTGGATCGCGGTGAATTCCGCGATGTCGACGCCAACCAGGCCAAGCTGGTCATCATCGCGCCGGTGCTGATGCTGATGCTGTGGAAGCACTCGTTCGCCGGCTGTCGCAGCGAACCCATCGATACACAGGCGTACCTCGACTGCCTGCTGGACCTGCTGACGCGCGGCCTCGAAGCCGGCCAGCGCTAACCCCTCCACTCCCCCAGAATTCCAAGACTGCGACCCTACGCCGCCCGCCCCATGAAAAAAAGTCTGTTCCGCCGCGCCGCCGCCCCTGCCCTGATCGTGATCGCCCTGCTCGCGGCGGCCAGCTGGATGATGAAGCCCAAGGCTCCGGTCACGCCAGTGACGCCGCCGGCGGCGGCGCCGGTAGCGCTGGAATTCCTGCCACAGGAAATCGTCACCGCCAGCCCGGTCGAGCTGCGCCAGGTGCTGCTGCTGTCGGGCTCGCTGCGTGCGCTGGACCTCGCAACCGTGAAGGCGCGCGTGGCCGGCGAAGTGCGCGACATCCTCGTGCGCGAAGGCGAAGCCGTGCGAGCCGGGCAAGTGGTGGCGAAGATGGACAGCACGGAATACGAAGCCAAGCTGGCGCAGGCGCGTGGCAACCTGAACTCGGCGAAGGCCCAGCAAGAGATCGCAGCGAAGGCGCGCGACAACAATGCGGCGCTGGTCGAAAGAGGCTTCATCTCGAAGAATGCCTTCGACAACTCCGCCAGCCAGTACGCTGGAGCGAAAGCCAGTGTCGATGCAGCCCAGGGCGCGCTCGACGTCGCGCAGAAGCAGTTGAATGACACCGTGCTGCGCGCGCCGATTTCCGGCCTCGTGTCGGCACGCAATGCACAGCCGGGCGAAAAGGTATCGCCGGACTACAAGCTGCTCGAGATCGTTAATTTGCAAAAGATGGAGCTTGAAGCCGCCGTACCGGCCAGCGAGATCGCACGCATCGCCATCGGGCAGAGCGTCAGACTGCATATCGAAGGCATGCCGCAATCCTTCGATGGCAAGGTTGTGCGCATCAATCCGGCCGCGCAGGCCGGTTCGCGCTCAATCCCGGTCTATGTACAAGTCGCGAACCCGAACAACCAGCTGCGTGCCGGCATGTTCGCCGAAGGCAAGCTGGTATTGAACAGCAAGCCGGGCGTGCTCGCGCTGCCGCATAGCGCCGTTCGACGCGATGGCAACGGCGCCTATGTATTTACGGTCGATAACGGCAAGATCGCGCGCAAGCCGGTGAACACCGGCAGCGAAGGCCAGAGCGGCGACGAGCCGCGCATCGAAATCGTGTCGGGCCTCGATTTCGGCGCGCAGGTGATCCGCACCGACATGGGCAACCTCATACCGGGCACGCCGGTGCGCGTGGCCGGACAGGCGACATCGACCACGACCAACGCAGCCCCCTTCGCCCCCGCTACTGCCACGGCCTCGAACCAGCCAGCCGTCCCGGCCCCGGCTACACCAGCCGCACCAGCCGCTCCTGCCGCAGCGCCGGCAGCCACCAAATAAGACAGGAAGCTCGACACCATGTGGTTCACGCGCATCAGTATCGGCAACCCCGTCCTCGCGACGATGATGATGCTGGCCTTCGTTGTGCTCGGCCTGTTTTCCTATCAGCGGCTGCGCGTCGACCAGTTCCCGGACGTGACCTTCCCGGTGGTCGTGGTGCAGACCGAATACCCGGGAGCATCGCCGGAAACGGTCGAAAACGACATCACGCGCAAGGTCGAAGAAGCGGTCAACACCATCAATGGCATCAATGCGCTGACCTCGCGCTCGTATGAAGGCCAGTCGGTGGTCATCATCGAATTCGCACTGACCATCGACCCGGCGCAAGCCGCGCAGGATGTGCGCGAGAAAGTGGCGCTGGTCAAAACGATCTTCCGCAAAGAAGTCAAAGAGCCGCGCGTCACTCGCTTCGACCCGGCAGACCGACCCATCTTCTCGGTCGCTGTCACGAATGACGCCAGCAAGGGCCAATACTCGGCGCGCGAACTGACGACGATTGCCGACGAACTGGTGAAAAAACGCTTCGAGAACGTGCGTGGCGTCGGCTCGGCCACGCTGGTGGGCGGCGTCAAGCGCGAGGTGCAGGTCTATGTGAAGCCGGCCGAGATGGAAGCGCTGGGCGTCTCCGTCGACCAGGTGATGAACGCGGTACGCAACGAAAACCAGGAACTGCCAGCCGGCAGCGTACGTACACTCGCTAACGAACAAGTAGTGCAGGTACAGGGCCGCGTTCGCCGTCCGGAAGATTTCGCGCGCCTCGTGGTCGCGCGCCGCAACAACCAGTCCATCCTGCTCGGGCAAGTGGCCGATGTGGTCGACAGCCAGCAGGAGCAGGAAAACCTCGCGCTGTTCAATGGCAAGCGCACGATTGCGATCGATATCCTGAAGGCGCAGGGCCAGAACACCATTGACGTCGCCGACGGCTTGCAAAAAGCGATTCGCGAACTGCAGCCGACCGTGGATGCGCTGCACCCCGGCATCCAGCTCGAAGTCATTCGCGATGGCTCACGCCAGATCCGCGTCGGTGTCGAGAACGTGCGCCGCACGCTGATCGAAGGCGCGCTGCTGACGGTGCTGATCGTGTTCCTGTTCCTGAACTCATGGCGCTCGACCGTGATCACCGGCCTCACGCTACCGGTGTCACTGATCGGCACCTTCCTGTTCATGGACATGTTCGGCTTCACCATCAACATGATTACGCTGATGGCGCTGTCGCTGTGCGTGGGCTTGCTGATCGATGATGCGATCGTGGTGCGCGAAAACATCGTGCGCCACGCCGGCATGAAGGTGAACGGCCGCTTCAAGGACCCGCGCACCGCCTCGCTGGAAGGTACGGCCGAGATCGGCCTCGCGGTGCTGGCGACCACTTTCTCCATCGTCGCGGTGTTCCTGCCGGTGGGCTTCATGGGCGGCATCATCGGTCGCTTCTTCCACCAGTTCGGCGTCACCGTCGCCGCCGCGGTACTGATCTCGATGTTCGTCTCCTTCACGCTGGACCCGATGCTGTCGTCGGTCTGGCACGACCCGGAAGCGCATGGCGAGCATGCGAAGAAGGGCTGGTATGCGATGACCTTTGGCCGGGTGCTGGCGAAGTTCGAAACCGGCGTGCAATGGATGTCGCGGCTGTACCAGCGCTGGCTGCGCTGGTCACTGAAGCACCGCGTGCTGACCGTGGTGCTGGCTGCGGCGACCTTCTTCGGCGGCTTCCTGATCCCGGCCTCGGGCCTGATCGGCACCGAATTCGTACCGCAGGCTGACTATTCGGAAACGGGCGTCATCTTCAACACCCCGGTCGGGTCCTCGCTCGAATTCACCGAGAGCAAGGCACGCCAGGTCGAGGCGGCGCTGCGCACGCTGCCCGAAGTGGTCGACCTGTACACCACCATCAACACCGGCAATGCGCAGGGCAAGAGCTATGCGACCGTCTATGCGCGGCTGAAGCCGCGCGCCGAGCGCCAGCGCTCGACCAAGCAACTGAACCAGCCGCTGCGCGACAAGCTGGCCGGCATCCCCGGCATCACCGTCACCCATGTCGGCTCGCTCGACGGCGTCGGCGGCGACAACAAGCAGATCCGCCTGTCGCTGCTCGGCCCTGACCTGAACCAGCTCGGCAAGCTGTCCGAAGACGCCATTGCCCGCATCCGCGCGATACCGGGCATCGTCGATCTCGATTCCTCGCTCAAGCCCGGCAAGCCCACGATCAAGGTCGAGCCCTATCGCGACGTGGCGGCCGACCTCGGCATCGGCGTTGCGCAGATCGCCGGCACGCTGCGTCCGCTGCTGGCCGGCGAAGCGACCAGCACCTGGCGCGCGCCGAACGACCAGAGCTATG
>JACCDX010257975.1_pt1 | contig 12042 bp, 9 predicted proteins | sample 7449681 | NCBI WGS metagenome assembly JACCDX01 (sample SAMN15323450, study PRJNA562643) | freshwater metagenome | isolation source: river surface water | place: USA:Blue River Watershed | collected 2017-08-18 | reverse complement strand
GGCCTGCATATGACCTCGTTTGCGTTAAGTCGCGGTCATCGCGTCACGTTCTTCAACCGCGGCAAGACCAACACGTCCCGTTTTTCCGAAGTCGAACGCCTGACAGGCGATCGAAACGGTGACATCGCCGCATTGAAGGGACGGCGATGGGACGCAGTAATCGACAACTCCGGCTATGTACCACGCCAGGTCACTGCCACAGCCGAATTGCTGAACACAACAACGCCGCTCTATGTCTTTGTCTCGACCGTTTCCGTCTACGCCGGCTTCGACAAACCGAGCGACGAAGATTCACCACTTGGAACGTTGACGGATCCGACGACCGACAAAGTGGATGGCACAACCTACGGCCCGCTGAAAGCACTGTGCGAGCAGGCGGCGCGCCAGGTTTATGGTGATCAACGCTCTTTGATCATCCGCCCGGGTCTGATCGTGGGACCTGACGACAACACCGACCGCTTCACCTACTGGCCAGCTCGCGCAGCTCGCGGTGGGAAGTTCATAGCGCCCGGAAGCCCGCGCGATCCAGTTCAGTTCATCGATGTACGTGACTTAGCCGAGTTCACCATCGAATCGGTTGAAAGAAAGTTGAGCGGCACGTTCAACCTACTGTCGCCTCCTGGCCGGTACTCCATCGGCGACATCGTCGACGCATCGGTGGAAGCCGCGAAGAAAATCGCCCTGACGGAGGCTGATCCAGTTTGGATTCCTGCGCGCTTTTTGGACGATCAAAAAGTATCGGCTTGGTCTGACATGCCAGTATGGGTGCCTTCAGAGGGTGATAGCGCCGGCTTTGCTGCCGTCAGTTCTGCCCGCGCAGTGAGCGCAGGTATGCGTATTCGATCTGTATCCGCAACAGTGGCTGATACGCTGCGCTGGCACCTGTCACGTCCGGACGCGGAGAGATCAAAACTTCGCGCCGGTATTTCGCCGGAACGAGAGCGCGAAGTGTTAGCGCGCTGGGCAGTAATGTCGGGGGTTTAACGTCATGCGCTGGATCGTCGCACTGTTCAAATGGATCGGCAGCTTCATTGCTCTGGCAATCATTGCCATCGTCGCTTACGTATTCTGGTTGAGCGGTTCGACTCACGAACCTACCGGCGTTCACCGATTCGAGAACTACCGGGCCGTTAATGGACCGATTCTGGTTTTCGGTGGCAATCGGGGAACGGGGCTCGGCATCGTCAAGGAATTGCGCGCACGAGGGGAAGCGGTGACCGTTGCCGTGCGCAGCTCATCTAATACGGCCGAACTCGCAACGCTCGGCGTCGACACCGTCGTAGCAGATGCGCTCAAAGCAGATACCGTGGAGTCTGCGATACGTGCCAAGCCGTTCGTCGCCGTGATTTCTACACTGGGAACTTCGCGAGGCGAACAGTCCCAGCGCCCCGATTTTATCGGTAATCGTCATGTGATCGATGCCGCGAAGTCAGCCGGTATCAGACGCATGCTGCTCGTTACTGTCATCGGTGCCGGCGATTCGATCGAAGCTGCGCCGCTTCCGTCACGCCGCTTCCTCGCCGAGGTTATCGAGTTGAAAACTCGTGCCGAAGACTATCTGCGCGCAAGTGGGCTCGATTACACCATCATTCGCCCCGGTGGCTTGACCGACGGCGTCCCGAGCGGCAAAGCGTTCCTAGCAAATGATCCGGCGACCTTCAGCTTCATCGCGCGTGCGGATCTCGCCAGACTCGTCGTGGATTCTCTCGGTGATCCGGCAACGATCGGCAAGACCTATTCGGCCTACGATCCGTCGCGAAAAACCATGGCGACGATGTTTCGCGATCGGTGATGTCGATCGCGATACCTTTTCACCAAGGCAACTCGCTACCGTCATACATCCAATAGCGACCAATCATCGTCTCGTCGAGACGGGCGATGAGCTCTTTCATACCGCGCGCACTCGTCGGCGCATCGATATCCGCATGAGGGCCACCCATATCTGTGCGTACCCAACCCGGATGCAGTGCGGTCGCTTTGATGCCGTGGCTGCGCGCCAAATCGATCGCCATTGAGCGCATGATCGCATTGACCGCAGCTTTACTAGCGCGATACGCATAGAGACCGCCGATGCGGTTCTTCTCGATCGAGCCCAAGATACTGGTCAGTGTGACAATCTTTTTCTGCGATGACCGCGCAACGTGCTCGACAAACGCCTCAGCCATCTTCATCGGGCCTAACACGTTAATACGAAACACTCGCTCCCAGTCTGGGTAATCCGAACTGCCGAACTTGCCGAACTGCAAACCTTGCTCGGCGAAACTGCCATTGCCCATCGTGCCGGCAGAGTTGATAAGCACGTCAATGGATCGATCTGCCAAGCGAACTGCCAAACGCTCGATCGACTCGTGATCCTCTACATCGACATGCTGCAACTGCAGCGCAGTACCATAGCTGCGCTGCAATGCCTGCACGTCGTCACTGACCGCATTCGGTTGACGCATCCCAGCATGAACTTCCCAGCCGTCGGCCAGATACTGTCTTACGAGTTCAAGACCGAGCCCCCGTGAGGCACCCGTGATGAGCAAACTTGGCACGTTGATGATCACCCATGGACGAATCGATCGGGTGAATCTACGCTTGCCGCCCCCTGAACGTCACGAGATCTCGTTGCCATGAGCCACCCTGCGACTTACGCGAAACTGGTCATCCAAAAACTGACAGGGGACTTTCGCAGTTCAACGGGGGTCGCTACTGCTACATGGCAGGAGCCTGGCCGTGGCCAGGTGGTCATCCGTAATCGCTATGCCGGATGCAATGCCATCTTCGACAAGAACCTGTGCCGCAATTCCGTACGCTACGTGGACGTCAAACCTCCCTTCGACATGGGAATCGAATCGGTAGGGCATGTCGTCGCGATAGGTGAAGGTGTAACGGGCTTGGTCGAAGGCGATGCCATCGCTACCTCCAAGCTCGGAACGGGGTATCGAGAGTATCAAGTTGCTGATGTTTCGCGGGTTATCAAGGTGCGCGAAGCGAGCCCGCAGATCCTCGCGCTGATCCCATCAGGTATCTCGGCGATGGTTGGTCTGGAGCGCATTGGCGAAGTCCGCTCGGGCGATGTAGTCGCCGTATCGGCCGCTGCGGGCGGCCTTGGGCACTTCGTCGTACAGATCGCTAAACTCGCCGGCTGCCACGTGATCGCCATCACTTCCGACGACACCAAAGCGCAAGCCCTGCGACAACTCGGTGCGGATCGGGTCGTCAACCACCGGCAAGAAAATCTGGCCGATGTTTTGACGAGCGAATATCCCAAAGGACTGGATGTGGCCTATGACTCGGTGGGCGGTCCCATCTTCGATACCTTCGTCGATCACCTGGCGATGCGGGGACGGTTGGTCGTCAGCGGCCACACCTCCGACTTCGATAAGGAAGTTGAGTTCGTCCCCCACCCGCGGGTATATCGGAAGCTCTATTGGAAATCAGCCTCGATTCGCGGCTTCCAAAACCAAACGTTCCCGGAGTTTTTCGCCGAAGCTGCCGATCGCATCCTCGACCTGCACTACCGCGGTCGCTTACAAGCCTGGGTCGATCCCACCCCTTTCATAGGTCTGACACAGGTCGCCGACGCTTCCGAGCACCTCTTGGCCGGTCGCAATCAAGGAAAGGTTGTCGTCACACTGTAGCAACGAAGCAACATTGTATCGGGCGCGCCCTCTGTTAGATTACGGGAGCGCAATAGGTATTTTCCGATGGAATCTGCCTATCGCGTAAACGGGATCAACAAAACTAGAAGGGACCCATTCAATGTCGAATCGTCGTGTGCTGCCTTTGGTCTTTGGGCTCGTCGCGGTTCCGATCAGCGCCGTCGCCCAGAATGACAACTCCTCCTCAACCCTCGAAGAAATCGTGGTGACTGCAGAGCGCCGCGAAGCATCCTTGCAGACAGTGCCCGTCCCCGTGACTGCAATCACGGCCGAGGCGCTCGCGAACAAACAAGTCACTGAGGCGAAAGATCTTGCGCGCTACGCGCCCAGCCTCAAGATGTTCAACAACATCACGACGCCGACCAATCTGTCGCCGTCTTTACGCGGTTCACTGCAGCAAGATGCCTCTCTCGTCGTCGCAGAATCGCCTTTTGGTATCTACGTCGATGACGTGTACATCGCGCGCCTCAACGGCAACAACATTACGCTGGCTGACATCGATCGCGTCGAAGTGTTGCGCGGACCGCAAGGCACGCTCTACGGTCGCAATACGCTGGCCGGCGCGATCAAATTCATGTCGCGCGCACCGGATGCCGATGGCTGGAGCAACTTCAGCGTGGGCGGCGGCAACTACGATCAACAAAGAGTGAGCTTCAGCGTCGGTAACGCCATCGGTGACGGCTGGGCTGCCTCTCTGTCGGGTCTGTATACCAACAAGGACGGACAGTTCCGCAATGTCCACCCGACCAAGGCCGAGGAAACTGGCCTCGAACGCAACTATGCCGGTCGAGTCAAACTACGCTATACCGGCATCGAGAATCTCGACGTCACGGCATCGTTTTCGTATGCCGATGCGCAAAACGACGGTGGACAGCTGATTCCGGCCTCAACTCCCGCTGTTCCATCCAATAAACAATTCACCTCGGACGATCTCGTTCCACAATTTGGGCGCTACGCGCTGAATACGCCGAATATCGCGAGACCCAACCTCGCCAATTATCCTTACGGAAAAACCAAGCAGCAGATCGCGTCCATCAATGTCGCCTACGATTTTGGCGACACGCTGTTCCGATCAATCACCGGCTTCGTCAAAACCCAAGACGCCTTCACCAACGACTTCAGCGGTAACGGCAACGTCATGGCGTCGAATATCGCGAATGCCGAGCAGTTGAGCGAAGAGTTGCAAATCCAAGGCAGTGCGCTCAACGGTAAGCTGAACTATCTGCTTGGTGTCTACCTCTTCGGTGAAGATGCTACTCAGAACTTTGCCTGGAACTCGTATCTGCCGGGTGTATTTCCCATCCTGCCGATCTCGACGAGCGCATTGAAGATCAAGACGACCTCGGTCTCGGCCTTCACGCAACTCGACTACCTCGTAACCGATGCCTTGAAGGTAACGGGTGGTATCCGCTACACGAAGGACGAAAAGCGCTTCGATATGCTCTTCCGCGGTTTGTTGCCGCCCATCACACCGGCTACGGGAATCGTCGATCTCGACAACTCCTACTCGGAAATCTCGCCGCGTATCGGCATCGACTACAAAGTCGCCAGCGACAACGACAACATCGACAGCATGCTGCTCTATGCTTCGGTGGCGAGTGGTTTCAAATCTGGCGGCTACAACGGCATCGCGATCTTCGGCTTCAATGACGCGCTCACCCCGTATGCGCCAGAGACGAACACCACTTACGAAGCCGGTATCAAGACCGATCTGCTCGGTAGTCGACTGCGCGTCAACGCCAACTACTTCCTGCAGAAGGCCGATGATCTGACGCTGAACGCCACCGTCATCCTGCCGAACGGAACGGCCACCTTCCCGGTTCAGAATGCGGGTAAGGCAACCGTGCGCGGGCTCGAGGTCGAAGTCACCGCCATCCCGACCGATGGTTTGACCGTCTTCCTCAGCGGCACGTTCGCCATGGATGGAAAGTACGACGAGGTTGCCCCAAGTAGTGCGCCAGCGAATTCGCTGAAGAACTACGGTGTCAATCCGACGGTGCCGCAAACACCTTCCAGTTCGTTCACGATCGGCTTTGATTACGGCCTCGATACAGAACTTGGACGTTTGAGCTTCGGTGCCGATTGGTTCCAGACGGACGACTACATCACCGGTGCAACCAACGACTTTAAGGTCAAGGGCTATGGCCAAGGCAATGCATTCGTGAACCTCGCCTTCAGCGAAGCGTGGTCGGTACGAGCCTCCGCCAAGAACTTCACTAACGAGTACGTTATTCAGACCGGCTCGCGTGGCTTCCTCGGTGGATTCATTCCGATCCGGCCGCGTGAATACTTCCTGTCGGTGAATTACAAGGTCGATTGATTCTCTCGAGGCAGGCGTGCGGCCACGCATCGGTCGCACGCCTGCTACCTCGGCGCCAAAGTTAGCGCCCGCACCTTACGATCGACTCGTCCCAACTCGGGTACTTCGATCGAGGGTGTCACATGCAGGAACTGCTCAAGACCTATCCGCAACTCTCCCAGCAAACGCTCGCGTTTCTGGCGAAAAAACATGGTCATTTCATCCATGGTCGTGTGGAGCATGGCGGTTCGGATGAGCCGATCGACATCCACGACCCAGCGACGGGATTGCGTATCGCGCAGTGTAGCGCGGGCGGCGCGGCAGAAATCGATGCGGCCGTAACAGCCGCACGAGCCGCCTTCGAGGGTCCTTGGTCGAAGTTCACCGCCGCACAGCGCAGCATGGTGCTTTGGAAAATCGCCGATCTGATTCAGGCAAATTTTCAACAACTGTGCGAACTCGAGATTCTCGACAACGGTCTACCGACACCCCTCGCCCAATATGTGTGTGGCATGGTGGTGCCGGAGTTTTTTCGCTACTACGCCGGCTGGCCAACCAAAATCGAAGGGGCCACTCTACCCGCCGCGCCGCAGGGCAAACTCCCGGGTGAGGCGATTTCTTTCACGCTACGCGAGCCCATCGGAGTCGTGGGAGCCATCACACCTTGGAACTCGCCGCTGCCGATGGTGATGTTGAAGCTCGCACCCGCATTGGCTACCGGTTGTACGGTGGTCTTGAAGCCAGCCGAACTCACGCCCTTAACGGCGATGCGCCTTGCTGAAATCTGTCAGGAAGCCGGTGTGCCGGATGGCGTGGTCAATATCGTCAATGGCTATGGTGCAACTGCCGGCGCCGCCCTCGCCGCACATCCGGGAGTCGACAAGATTGCCTTCACGGGTTCAACGGAAGTCGGTCGCTCGGTCGTGCGCGCCGCTGCAGGTAATTTGAAGAAGGTATCACTCGAGCTCGGTGGGAAGTCGCCCGTAGTGGTGTTCGCTGATGCGGATCTGGAGCAAGCCATTCCCGGTGCGGCACGCGCTTGCTTCTTCCTACAAGGTCAGAATTGCATGGCAGGCACTCGTCTTTTTCTCCACGAGAAAATTCACGATGCCGTCGTCGAGGGCATTGCGACCATCGCACGCTCTATGAAGCTCGGCCCCGGTCTCGATCCCACCTCGGAATTCGGCCCACTGATCTCCGCCAAACAGCGCGAACGCGTCGAGGGCTTCGTCGAGGCTGGTCGCAAAGAAGGTGCCGAAATCGTCTGCGGCGGCAAATCGCCGAGTCGCTCAGGCTACTTTTTCGAACCGACCGTTCTCACCAAGACGACGCACGAGATGACTCCGGTGAAAAACGAGATATTCGGACCCGTGCTGTGTGTACATCGATTTGGCGATGAGGATCTCGATCAGGTGGCACGCGAAGCGAACTCGACCATTTATGGTCTATCCGGCAGCGTCTGGACTCGCGATCTCGGGATCGCCATGCAAATGGTCCGCAAGATCGACTCCGGACAAGTCAGCGTGAATATGCACGCTGCGCTTGATCCCGCCATGCCCTTCGGCGGCAACAAACAATCGGGCTGGGGCCGGGAATTCGGCAAGGAAGGCCTCGAGCCCTATCTCAAGACCAAGGGCATCTCCATGACGTGGTGACGAGAGCGGATTACCAGGAGCAAGCAGCGGGAGTCGTGACAGCGCCAGCCTGCGAACTCAGCAATCGTTGGTACTCCGGGTCGCCACTCAGCAGCAACTTGGCAGCGCATCGGAGTTCGTCCACCTGAGAGCGCTTCAAACTGAACGTCGTCTCGATCTGCGTGACTTCCTTGAACCTAGGATGATCACGCAGGCTATCGAGACTGAGATCGATGAAATACAGCGCATCTGTAGAGTTTTCCGGCGACAGGCGGCTAGCCCAACGCGCCAAGGTCTCCTTCAGCAACGCTTTGCTTTCGACCGAATACCGATCCATTGGCACGGTGCCCACCAGCTTCAACATGTCGATCACATCCGGCGGGCTACGCTTACCTGCGATACGAGCCCATTGTGTATCGGATGCGTTCAGCGTGATGAAGACCAGCTTACGAATTCCACTTCGCTGCAGCGTGTTCTGAAAGTGCAACGCATCATCACCGTCGGTGAGTGCATCCAGCGTCGAGCGCACCCCGAGGTTGTCGCTCAGAGCGCCGTCCATCAAATGCAGATAACCATAGGTTCGCGAATCGCTACGAGCGAGGATCGTTGCCGCTCGAAAATGCTCGCGCGAGCTATGGTCTCCTGACTCGATGGCGCGGAGCGTCCAAGTTGGCACTCGATAACCGCAGCGACCCGCGCTGTTTCGAATGGTGATCGGCGTGAGCACCGCCGGCACGGACGAAGATGCCGCAACTGCGCGACTGATCGGATATCGGGCAAGATCGAGGCAAAGCAGATCGAACGTGTCTTGCGTGAATTCGAAACGCCCTGCAATACCGATATCCGTTGCGTTGATGACGAGAAAAGGGCGGTCAGTTCGATCGATCAAAGCGCCATACGTGATGCCGTCGAACAAATTCTTGTCGAGATACTCGGCGTAGAGATCGCCTCGATCGAAATGACGCGATTGCAATCGAAACCAACTACGCGGATCAAACAAGATCTCTCGTCGCATCTCGGTGGCGAAATCGCGATATAGAAAATCTTGCGGAAACCGCTCGAAAATTTTATCGCCATGCAGTACGAAATACGCAGCGGGAATCGCACCGCCCGAGACAGCCGAAATCACATCGACTTCGTCGAGCATCCGGCGCAGATGACCATCGTGCTGAATTCGATCGCTAGCCAGTTGCTCGAATATGCCGAACGCCATCGCCGAAGCGCGAAGGCCCCCACCGGACAAGCTGACGATGACGAGCAGATCATCCTCGGGGCGATCGGCTACCGCTTTGGCGAGCCGGTATCCTCGGTGTTCGTCGACCTGGGTAATCGAATCACCGAGATAAGCGCCCGGTGTCGCGCAAGCCGCGAGAAACGGCAACAGCAGTGCCGATGCACGAACTGCCAGGTTACGGAGCAATATCCCCTCTCGATCGCCGAGTGCGCGACAGGTAATCGGCCATCCCCTCGAGCTCAGCGCGCTGCAGCTCTCGCATGAGCGGCGTATGAGTCTTGGACAATCTCGGACGACGCGCCTCGACCACATCGATGAACTGGCGAAGCAAATACTCCGGATGCTGTCCCGCCAAACGAGCGATTCCGCGATCCGCATCTCCTTGACCGGTTGCGCCGTGACAAGTCTGGCATCGCTCAAAATACACTTTAACGCCGCTCGTCAAAGACTCACCGGAGCCGTGCACGGTCGGCCCCATAGGCTGCAACGACGCAATGAGCGCAGCGACGTCAGCCAAGTCTTGAGGAGTCTGCAGCACCTTCAGTCGTGACACATGCTCCATACGGATATCCCAACGCTCGGCGTAGCGATAATCGACAAGCTGCCTGAGTAAGACCGGATAGTGCTGAGAGCCGATTACCGGAACTGACCCATCCGGCAGACCCGAGCCATCGACACCGTGACATGCTGCGCAGGTTGCGAAGATTTGATCGCCGCGACGTGCATCAGGTACCGCTGCCAAGGCAGCGCGATATTCGACCGACGCATCTAGGCTTGGCGAAGCCAAAGTCTGACTGATCATCATCAAAGACATCAGCATCAAACCAAGGTGGACGATGTTGCGTACGTTCCGCATTACCAACTTCCGCTATTGGGCATGGACACCCAGGGCTCAGCCGGCGGTAACGCGGGGCCCTGTTGCAGCAACTCGACGGAGATACCGTCAGGAGAACGCACGAAGGCCATTCGACCGTCGCGCGGCGGACGTAAAACAGTGACGCCGTGATCCATCAGGCGCTGGCAGCTGGCGTAGATATTCTCAACACCATAAGCCAAGTGACCGAAGTTGCGTCCCCCCTGATAAACCTCAGGATCCCAATTGAAGGTCAGCTCGACCTGAGCTGTACGATCACCAGGAGCGGCTAGAAACACCAGGGTGTATCGACCCTGCGGTACTTCCTTGCGTGAAACCTCCTCGAGACCGAGCGCATTGCAGTAGAACGCCAGCGAACGATCGAGATCGCTGACTCGCACCATGGTGTGCAGATACTTCATTTAAAACATTTCCGACGGACCCGGTGCATCCGTCTTCACGGGAGCATGTCGCGCCACGATGTGATCGCCTGTGATCATCGCATCGTACGATTGTCCTGGACCCACCATCGGATAGACGCCTGCATCGGGATCGATGATGACTTCAAGGAACGCAGGGCCAGGGTAACGAATGAACTCTTCAACGACTCGAGGCACATCTTCTTTGCGATCGAGACGCACGGCGAACTCGAAACCATCGGCCTGTGCCGCTTTGACGAAATCTTTTTTATGCAGCGACTTATCGCTGGCAGACAGTCGGCCTTTGAAGAACAGCTTCTGCCATTGCTTGACCATGCCGTCGCCGAAATTGTTCAGCACGACCACCTTGACCGGTAGGTGATACGTGGTCACGGTCTCGAGGTCGCCGAAATTCATTCGAATTGACGCGTCGCCATCGATATCGATGACCAGTGCCTTTGGATCGGCGAACTGCGCACCGATAGCGGCAGGAAGACCGAAGCCCATCGTGCCCATCGATCCGGAGGTCAGCCATAACCTAGGTCGGCAGAAATCGAAATACTGCGCCGCCCACATCTGATGCTGACCCACACCGGTAGCGATGATGGCCTGTCCTTGCGTCAAACGGTTGATTTCTTCGATGACGTAGTAAGGCTGAATCAGAGGACTATTGCGATCGTAGTTCATCGCATGCCGGGTGCGTAGTGCCTCGATCTCGCGATGCCACTGCGAATAATCGGCGGAGAACCCTGTTTTTCGGCCAAATGCCGTCAAGGCGTGAATGGCGCCAGGCAATTGTCCGACGTGACTCCAGTCGACCTTCTTGACCTTGTTGATCTCGGCCCGATCAATATCGATATGAGCAATTTTCTTGGCGCGCGGCGCGAACTTGTTGGGTACACCCGCGACGCGATCGTCAAAGCGCGAACCAATCGCGAGCAACAGATCGCAATCTTCGACCGCATAGTTGGCGAACGCTGCACCGTGCATACCGAGCATGCGCATGGACAACCGATGTGTGGTGTCGAATGCGCCGATACCCATCAAGGTCGTCACGACCGGGATACCGAAAGTTTCGGCAAATTCAGTCAGTGCGCTCGACGCCTCTCCATTGATGACGCCACCACCCGCATAAATCAGCGGGCGCTTTGCATCGCGTAGCATGGCGAAAAAAGCAGCCGCTTCATCATCTTCAACGCCGGCATGCGTCGTCGCAAAGAGCCGTTTTCGATACCCGGGAACCGGCAAGGTGCCCTCGCCACGGAAAGTGCCCGACCAATTCTGAACGTCTTTGGGCACATCGATCACGACTGGGCCCGGTCGACCAGTACGCGCAATCTCGAATGCCGTGCGGATCGTTGCCTCAAGCTTTTCAGGATCGGTAACCAAGAAAACATGTTTGGCGACCGAACCCATGATGGCCGACACCGGCGCTTCCTGAAAGGCATCAGTGCCGATAGCCGCCGTCGGAACCTGACCACAGATCACGAGCATCGGGATCGAGTCAGCCATCGAATCGCGTACCGGTGTGACCGTGTTCGTCGCACCCGGACCCGACGTCACCAGGCAAACACCCACTCGCCCGCTGGCACGGGCATAACCTGCGGCCATGAAGCCCGCACCTTGCTCATTAGCGGGGACGATCAGCGGCATCTGCTCGCCGCCTTGATCCGCCTGAGCCTGGTTGTGCAAAAAGACGGCATCGTAAGTCGGCAGGATCGCCCCGCCGGAGTAGCCGAAAACGGCGGTGGTACCTTCGTCCACGAGAACCTGCACGATCATCTCAGCTCCGGTCATCACCGTGCCCGCCTTCGGATGGCGCTTCGAGACGGTCTTGGGAGCAGTGGACTCAGACATAGGTAAAACCCGAGAGAAAAACCGGCAGGGGGTCTTTCAGACTACCAGTTTGACCGCTTCGTGCAATATGCTCCACGACACGCCCATGAGACACATCAT
>JACCDX011434147.1_pt1 | contig 12043 bp, 14 predicted proteins | sample 7449681 | NCBI WGS metagenome assembly JACCDX01 (sample SAMN15323450, study PRJNA562643) | freshwater metagenome | isolation source: river surface water | place: USA:Blue River Watershed | collected 2017-08-18 | reverse complement strand
CTTTGAACGAAGTGTGCGAATCTCGTGACCTTCATCAAGAATAATACGGTCCCACTTTAAAGCATGCAATGGTGTCACGGGTTTTACTATAACACTATAAGGCGCTACAACTATGTCAAATTTTTCAAGTTCGGCAGAGTCCGTAGTCCTCTTGGGACCATCAAACACGCCCACATTAAAATAAGGTGCAAATCTAGCAATTTCCTCAACCCACTGTGTCACAATGGTTTTAGGAACAACTACAAGTGTTTTATTTTTAGGATTACCAAGCATAACGGTTATAAGTTGAATAGTTTTACCGAGACCCATCTCATCACATAAAAACCCACCACGATATGAAGGAGCCGTTTCACGTTGAAGCATCCATTGAACACCTTCACGTTGATACGGGACAATTAAACGACCTTTGAGGAGAGCAGTGGCTTGAGCGTACATTTTTTTTGAGTGTTTCTTGGACACCAAAAACCTATGTGACCCTTGTACAAATTTTTATGGCTCTCGGTGTTTTTAAAAATTAATCACGAAGGAGTTCTTCCCACTGCTTGACTGAGAGTGCATTTTGTCGGATAATTGGAGACATCGGGGTTTTTTCTTGAGGAATTTTCATTGTGGTACGTATGTACTTTTTGTACACATTTTTATTTTTTTGAAAATTTTTTAAAAATTTAAAAGAATACTGGGCAAGGGGGGCCTGGTTCCATCTTCACTGTAGTTGAACCCCTTGTCCAGTACTCAATGTCCCACGCATCATCACGGGACTGAACAATAACACGGGAATCCTTGTAAAGACCCCTTATACTCACCGGTGTGTACTCTGGACCGAGACCACCCTCAGTAACCTGTGAGACATTGTATATAACACAGTGCCAAGGTTCCTTGGGGTTCTCTTTAATTTCTGTGATTTCGCGCGTTCGGAGACAAAGGTGCCAAGGCATTTTTAGGTTTTTTGGCTCCCAGTAAACCTATGCGTGCGTAAGACATATTTTTATTTTTATTTGTAAAAAGACCGGCCAACCGTCTCTTAAGAGACATTCGTTCATTATTGGTAATCTTTTTAAATTCTTGTCTCTTCACGTAATTACGTGGCATTAACAACGGATTGTTTAAAATATTTTGCAACTGGACTCTACCACGGTCACGTATATAACACGCTACAATATTTATTTGAATCTTGGAATTGTATTCTTCAAAATAATATTTTGCAAGAGCCTTGTAAACTTTTGGTTCAGTCCAATCGTACACGTATGCGTGATCCTTATTTGAATCATAAATGTAATATTTTCCATTGTTTACAAACCCACATATCCCGTGTTGTTTGAAAAATATGTGACAGTGTGACAGCGTATAATTTTTAAGTCTCCTTGGAATTTCCTTGTTGGGTGCCATTTTTTGTAAAATTATTAAAGGGTCCGCGACGTTTCTTCCTTCGTACGCAATATTTCCACGGGTGTTTAAATATTTCCAGTGACCTTTGAACAACGTGTTATAAAATTTAACTAGGTCATCATTTGCTATAGAACTGTTGCCACCTTCAACATTATTGGTCCTCAATTTAAAAACATTTTTAATAAGCGTGTTATTATTTTTTCGGGACACCATTGCACCCTTAATGTATCCAAGTGGAATCGCGGAATTTTTTCTGGGACACGAGTTTGTAATAGGTGTAAAATTATAAAGTTCTTCGTTAATAATTTGAAAACACCGTGTTGAACCTATCATTGGATTCAGTAAACTATAAAACCAACACGTGCCCTTTGTTTGTTTATGTAGAGGTCCCAGTGTTGAAGCTAAAACTTTAGTGGCTCTAATATTATCCGCATTATTAAAATTTTCAACACCGCTTTTATTTATATTTTTAAAAAACATGTACGCATTATTTAGGTGTTTTACAATTGTGTTGGGATCATTACCAGAATATTGAACTATATTTTTCATTTTACCGAGCCCTCGTAATTTTTGTTGAACAATTTTTAATTTATTTTTAAGTCCAGGATTACGCGTGATTGGAGCTCTCTTCATCTTCATAACAATATTTGCACGTCTTATTAGATTACTATACTGAGACCGTGATATAGCACCTTGTAGATACACATTTTGTAAAGTTTTTTTAAAATTTGGTAAAAAGTAGTACCCATAAAATCTATTTTGATTACGTGCGATATTATTTAGTGTTTCGTATTGTTTTTTTAAAAATTCTTCTTGATTCATTACTTGTATAAAAGATTTAAATATTATAATAGTACATAATGGCGCGAGTCGCAGTTATAATCCAAGTCCCTCACACAACAGAACCCATAAAAGTTTTAATTTCACGCGATAAAACTATGGGTGAATTAATGATATGGCTAAGAGTCCACATCAAAATGGAATCAAAGCAGGCTCTTTTTATGCTTATAGGATCCGGTGTTCTTCCAGCAGCCTCTGCCACAGTTGGTGCAATTTATGATGAACACAAGTCGGCTGACGGACGGCTGTATATTCACACCAGGCTAGAAAATACCTTTGGATAATGTAATGGATACACGAAATATTTTAAGGCGTTTAAAACTGAGCCCAAACACGTACATTGGTAAGCGAATTGGAACACCATCCACAAACGGTGCGATATACGAGATGGCTAACAACAAAGTTTTAAAAATTATGAATAATGTTGGGTACGCAGACTTTATGAATGAAGTTTCAGTTGGAAGAATACCCGGGATTGAAAAGGTTGGTACACGGATATACGAGTACGCATTCTTTAATAACACGGGTGTCTACGTGATGGACAACTTGATTACTGATAGAAACACCCGTAATGGTAATCGTCTCATGAGTCTGCGTGAGTACTGGAACACGTGTCACAAAGCTACTGATCACGAAAAGAAGATGTTCACGTACTTGTTGTACGATTTTTACAAGTTGACAAATGGGTACCACGCAGATTTACACGGGGATAATATTCAAGCCATAGTAGGTCCCGATGGTACTCTCAAAAAATTAAAAATTATTGATTACGGATCACACACAAAGCTCAAAAAGAACATTAGGTCCCTTCGGTGCTTGGATCATATTTTAGACGTCATCCAAGAAGAGTTCAACAGGGTCCCGTGTGAAGGTGGTCAGTGTTACTGGGGTCCTAACGCAGGTATTCACAAGTTTCCTACCACTGGACTCTCGCAGCAAATAATTGGAAATGCTCGTGTTTTAAGAAGGTCTGCAATTCAGCCACTGTTCAACAAAAACTTGGCAGCCATAAACAATTTAAATAGGTTTCGTATGATTAACAGTGTTAAATCTATTTTTAGAAGAACACCTGCAAAGCGCGCGAGGTCTCCCCCTGTGTTAACTTCAATTAGAGTAACACCTGTTAATGGTGTCGGTAGCCCCACAAGTAAAAAGACGGAGCGTGGTCGCCGAATTTACAGGGGTCCGCGTGGGGGACGGTTTGTGTTTAATAGCAATGGCACAAAAAATTATAAAAGGGCTAAATTATTTTAAAATATTTAGAAAAGTAAATGGAAACAAAAACAATTTTAAAAGAACTGGGGCTGAGTCCAAACACGCGAATAGGTAAGCGAATAGGAACAGATTCCATAAATGGCTTAATATATGAAATGGACAATAACAAAGTTTTAAAATTTATGGAGAATATCTGGTACGGTGATTTTATGAATGAGGTGTCTGTGGGTAAAATTCCTGGAATCGAAAAGGTTGGAACACGGATATACCAGTACGCTTACTTTAGAAGTAATGGATTTTACGTGATGGACAACTTAATTACTAAAAGAGAAACACAAAATGGTAACCGACTTATGAGTCTAAACGAGTACTGGAAAACGTGCCGTGTAGCCACGCCTCATGAAAGAAAAATGTTTACGTACTTGTTGTACGATTTCTACAAGTTGACAAACGGGTACCACGCAGATTTACACGGTGATAACATCCAGGCCATAGTAAGACCTAATGGGACCCTCAAACAGTTAAAGATTATTGATTACGGTTCGCACACAAAACTTAATAAAAATATACGGTCCCTTAAGTGCTTGAATCACATTTTGGATGTCATTCAAGAAGAGTTTAATAGGAATCCGTGTAAAGGTGCGAATTGTAATTTTGGTCTTCAAAAGTATCCTTCTAGAAAAGGACTCTCACAGCCCATCGTGTCAAACGCAAATGTTTTAAGAAGGACTAGAATTCAGCCACTGTTCAATAAAAACTTGGCAGCCATAAAAAATTTAAATAAATTTAGAAATTCAAATGTTTTAAGAACACGTAATAATATTTTTATTGGTCCACGAGGTGGTATGTTTACCGTAAATAGAAATGGAACTAAAAATTATTTTAGTCCTCCTCCTCGTCCTCAACAATAATGCACCCCTTCTTGGGCGCCGGCTCAAGTTCCACCGCAACCTTTTTAGCTCCACGTGGTTTTGGCATAATATCAGCGCACCCGTGTTCTCTGTGCCACAGGACCTTTTCCCAAAACGCCTGGAACACCGGTAAACTATCCGCAAACCACTGACGGTCCCTCAACACGTGTACGACGACAAACTCCGCGGGTCTGGGCCACGTGATTTCCGCGGGCTTATACTGTATAAAGTAGCATTCTTCTAAATTTAAAATCTCCATGAGCAACTGCAATTGCGGCATATAATACACGGGGACCTCCGCCTTTATCTCTCGTCTCAGGGGACACTTTATTTCTAAAAGTTTGCCAGACTCTGTGATACCATCTGGACTTCCACCGAGCCACGGATACTCTGGGTGAGGTCGGAGCCCAATTTCGTGGGCCACCTCGCCGTACTGTTGACAAAAGATGTCACGGGCCTCATCCTCATACTTGTTCCCGTGAAACGTTGCTTGATTTCCACCAAAACTTTTGTGGCCACACTTTTTTAAAATGAGGTCCCTAGGTTTTTCGTATGGGTTTGTTCCAAGAGCCGTGGCCGCATCGCTCGCCGTGAGCATATTTTCACGAAGTCTGAGCCATTCCTCTGACCTCTGCGGTGCGTACTCTGCTTCTAATAGTTTTTTAACAACTTCGTGCATCTTTTAACTATTAGTGCGTGAGACTTTTAATCGCCTGTTCCGCCGCTTGCTGCTCAGCTTGTTTTTTATTACGAGCTGATCCGTGTCCACACACCTTTCCGTTAACTTGCACGGAAATTCCAAAAACACCTGAGACGTGCGTGTTAACTTGGTACACCGGCAACTCAAACTTGTGGCTCTGGCACCACCTCATAAGTTGATCCTTGTGATTATCGTCAATCATAAGGCACCCCATATCAACACGTGTAAAAAGATCCAACACGAAACGTTTCGCGTGAACCATTCCGAGGTCCAAATAAATTGCTCCTATAAGAGCTTCAAGCACATCCTCAAGAACTTTGGGGTTTCTGTTCCATCCGTTGCGAATGCCCTTGTCATCCATAAGAATCCACTGGTCTAAAGAGAGTTCCACGGCAAGTTTTGCAAGAGTTTCACCGCGAACGAGTTTAGTGCGCGCCTTTGTAAGAAAGCCCTCTTGCTTATCCTCGTACCTGTCAAAAAGCCACTTGGTTATCACAAAGCCTAAAACACTGTCACCAATAAATTCAAGCGTCTCAAAACTTTCAGTTAAATTGTATTTTTTCATTGCAGATTTGTGTGTGAATGCCTTTTGGTAGAGGGCCAACTTTGAAACTTTGACACCGACAAGCGCATTAAGAGCTTCCCGGTCAAGTTGAGGTGGGTCTATCAAAAGGTATTCGTCTTCTTCGGACGACGACGTTCCTGACATTTTAATAATATACGGTTTTTAATTTTAAGCCTTTGCTTTGCGCACAACCTTCTTCTTAGGAGCTGGCTCTTCTGCAACCGGCTCCTCAGTAACCGGAGCGGGTTCAGCAGGAGCTGCAGCGGGCTCCTTCTTCTTTCTGGGAGCCTTTTCCTTTGGCGGAGGCTTGATGTAGTGCTTGCTGAGATGCGTCTGAAGATTCAGGTACGTAACCTCAACACCGTCCGGAGGCTGAATGAGCTCGGTCAGCTTGGTATCAAGAATGATAATGCGACCGTTGTCGGGGTGCTGGAGGTTATTGGATGAAATATACGCGTGAATGCGCTTCATAACAGCGCTCCTGGAAATCTTCTCATCGGGCTCAAGTCCGAGAAACGCCCGAAGTTCAGGTGTAATCTCAGTCGCCCTGTTGAAACCATTATTCTTCGCCTTCTCTGCAGCCTTTTCGCCAGTAGGATCTTCCTGCGTGCTTCGGATCTTTCTGAGGAGCTTGAGAATAGACTTGTGTTCAGCACGGATAGCAGCAAGCTCGGTAAGAATGGTGGTCTCCATTTTCTTATACAAGGGACGTGTTCTTTAAGTAAGTGTTATCGTACTGACTGCGACGAGAAAAAGTAAAAACACGAGTATCACCATTGAGTACTGCTCAAATTTCCCGTAGTTTGGCGGTGTCACCGTCTGACTCGGACACTGGCCCCCACAACAACCTGAAGGGCACCCGAACACCTGAGAATTCTCTATATAGGCACACCCTGATGCAAAACACTGACACCCCTTTTGAGTGAAAAAAGGACTGCACGACATTTTTATATACGTGGAATATAAATATGGACACGGCTTTCTATTCAGATGAAACCGTTGAAAATTTTATTCGTGACACAATGTGTCAAGGTGATGAGAAACTTTTTAATCACTATAAAAATATTGATGCGGCAAAGTTTCGCGAAAGAATTTCAAGAAAATTTAGTGAAAGTGCCGACAAAAATATTGAGCAAGTCGTGTACACCTGTGTCACCGACTGCATTCGCGACCTCATCCTAAAAACTATTGGAGACCTCACGGTGTCACTAAAGTCCGCCGGAGATCTTATAGTCACAGGTGGTGAAGCATTCAACATGTACTTTGACAGGGACCACAGAATTATCACGAGTGACATTGACACCAAGTTTGTTCCGGCGCGTCTTGGGTTTTCAAACCTTCAAGCAATAAAATTAAAAATTTGGTACCTTATGGGTCTTCACGCGAAAAAATTAAATGAGATGATTAAGAATCGTCTCAAAAAATTTTTGTCACCGAGTGTCGCCGGAAAACTTTTGGGAATACGATTTCCTACAAAGGGTCCGTGGGTAACACGCAGGTACACGTTGATTCCAAAGATGCGCCAAAAATTAACTACAAACGCCGTGACACTGGAGGATGTGTTAATTGACGTGGAACTTTTCGCGTTGGACTTGAATATTTGTTATTACTCGGTGTCACAGAAAAAAGTTAAAAAATTTCATCTCGGTGGCATCTTGGACATGGCACTTATGAGGCCTAATGAGATGGGGTACGAGGTGGGACACGATAGAAATCAGGGTGTTATGTACCTTGACAAGACCACCAACAAGATGAAGACTGACAAGAGAATACTTTTCGCCGGAAAAAGATTTTTGGTGGAGGACGTGTACCTCATGCAGTTACTGGGACTTCGCCCAAATAAAATTGCAAAAGACCGAAAGAGGCTGTATCAATTTTCCACCAGTGTTCTTGGTGTAAAAAATATTCGGCCCGGTGATTCACTTTTAAAAATTTTCAAGGCGGCCAAAAATAAGTTGTCACCTCTGAAAAAAAGTGAGATGCGTGGTCGCCCAAAGTTTGTTCCAAAAAAATTTAATCCAGAAGTTTTCAAAAAATTTACAACTGTGCCACAGATTGCAAAAATTGCGCGACAATTTTCTGGCATCAAGGGTACCACTGTGGAACTAAAAAATTTTGCGAGAACGTCAGGCAAGTACAGGTTTAATCAAAACAGAAAAGTTTGGATAACCAACAATTCTATAAATTATATCAAAAATGAAATGAACCTCAGACCAACTTCCACGAATATTAAAAAGTTTCCAGAGGGCCTGAAAAATATAAACACACTTTATGGGTACCGTGGTAACAGGAACGGCGTTCCCACGAATATACTCAGGGCCTCTGCTCTTATTCCATTTATTGGGTTAAAGAAAATCCCCGTTGAGATTGTAGAAAAATGAAGTACGGTGCTCCCAAGAAACTTCCAGACGGTCGCTACTTTTTAAAGGTTACCAGTGATGCAGGTGACCGTGTTATGGTTCAGCTGAACCGTGTTCATTTGCTCACGACTTTTACAGAGTCTGATGACGTCACTATGAAGTTGTCTCAAAGTGCCGTTGATAAAGTTGCTGCGATTGACGCCGAGAATATTGCAGCAGCCAAGGCTAACTGTGTCGAGTGGTTCGGAAAGACTCTTGCGGACCAGACACTTGAAGCTGCGTACGCAAAAAGTTCTCAGGATTTGACTATGAACACGTCAAAGGCCCGTGTTGGATCACAGGTTGTGACAAAGGTGTTCAGTCACGACAAGAATATTCTTGACACGGACTCTTTGGTGATTGATACAGAGTGCGATGTGGTTCTTGAATTTTCTGGAATTTGGTTTATGAAAAAGACGTTTGGTCCCATCTGGCGAATTGCTCAAGTGAGGCTTTTGGCTCCTCCCAAGAAATTGTACCCGGATGAGTACTTGTTTCAGGACGAAGATTCAGAAGTCGCCACCCAGGAGGAAAATGATGAAGATTACCTGTAAAAAAAATCCTTCGCCTATAGTAAATGGTTAAAATTAATAACAAGTCGGTTTTGGTTATCGGCATTGCAATTGTACTTGTGTGGTTTTTATTCTTCAGCGGAAAGTCTGGGTACACCATAGAGAGCGCCGGGTACGCACCAGCTGACCTGACTGGTACAAATATTGACCTTTCAAACAGCTGCGCGACTAAATCTGGAACCGGTCTCTCTTCTTCTTTATTACCCCGTGAAATTGCGACACAGGATGACTTTGGACAGTTTGCACCGGATGACATTCTTTCGGGACAGAACTTTTTGGACCCCAGGTCACAGATCGGATGGCCCGAGACTATCGGTGGAACACTGAGAAATGCGAACCAGTCTCTTCGCGCCGAGCCGCCAAACCCCAAGGCTGCGTACGTCTGGAACAACTCTACAATTGTCCCCGATCTTATGCAGCGAAGTCTGTGTTAAAGAGAAAACACGCAAATTTTTTAAATGTCGGCAGAAATCACAGACGAATTCCGTGCAGCAATGACAAGTTGGGTTGAACTTAAAACGCAATTGGCCGAGGCCCGCAAGGATATGAAGGTGCTCAACGCAAGAGAAAAGGAACTCAAAGAGTTTATAAAGGGTTACATGAAGAACCACGAACTCGATCTCATAAATCTAAGAAAAGGCAAAGTTACACTAAAAACTACAGAGAAAAAGGCTTCTTTCACGTATGATTTGATTGAAAAAGGCTTGACCGTATTTTTTAATGGAAATGAAGTTGATGTGGAACGTGCTATGACGTGCATAGTTGACACGCTGCCGAAAATAAAATCAGAGGCTATCAGTCTTACTGGTTTAAAAACGAAAGCACCTTAATAAATAAAACAAATGGTTTGGTCAGAGTACCTCAATAATGAAACTGTTTGGGAAGACGCGCACAGCGACGAAGAAGAAGCACCTCCCATCACCCGCCTCACGTGTGATGAATGGACGACTTGGTATTCCCAAGATTTATTAAATATGTGGTTTTCCTTGCGTCAGTACAGGGAAGACAGTGGCTTACGCAATCATATTTTAGAGGGCGCAAGTTACACAGATTTTTGTGAATTTTGCTACAGATTTTCTAATGGTTATGTATACTAGATGATTGATATTACAGGCCCTAAGGTTATTTTGCCCACGACACTGTTCGTCCTCTTGAACCCTGGCGTGTTCCTTGAACTCCCCAGCACGTCATTTATGAGTGGACACACCTCCAGAATGTCCGTGATGCTTCACGCGCTCGTCTTTATTATCTTTTACAGCCTCTTGGCCCGCGCGTTGAACCTCGTGCTTACCAAGACTGACCTCATAATGACGGCGGCTCTCTTTATCTTATTGAGCCCCAGTGTTCTTTTGCGAATCCCTAACAGGCCTGGGTTGACACCGGTTCTCGTTCACGCACTCGTGTACGCAGTGGTGTTTGCGCTTATTCGCAAGCAATTCCCTCAGTTCTATTAGTAAGATGATAAAGTACTTGGTTATTGGACCAGGTGGTCAAGGACTTTTTGCATTGCTAGGGTACCTCAAGAAAATTGAAGATCAACTCACAGACGTTCAGGAGATTTCCGGTGCAAGTGCCGGAGCTATAATAGCCTTCTTTATGTGTTCCAACAAGCCTGTGTCTGAAATTTTAGATTTAATGTTATCCGTGGACGTGCCGAGCCTCACAAAATTAAATTTAAATGTTTTTTTGAATTCGTACGGTTTCATAGACCAAACACAGATTCGCGAAAAACTTGTAGAATTATACGGCTCGGACCCGACATTCAGTGACGTGCTCCCAAAAAAGTTGTGGATTTCGGCACTCTGTATCAACACGGGGAGAACGGAATACTTTTCGGCGGACACGCACCCCGACATGAAAATCACGGAAGCCGTGTGCATGAGCATATCGATCCCATTTCTTATGGCGGGATACAGATTCAAGGGACGCATGTATCTAGACGGTGGAACTATTGAACGTTTTCCAGGACAACCGTTCCTTCACAAACTCCGTGAAGAAGTCCAATGCGTGTGCGTAAAATCCAGAATGTCAACAGAGAAAATTGAAAATTTTAAAGATTACCTCGCTGCAATCATCGGCGCCTACCACGTAAGTGCCAGAATAACTTTTGATTTGCCGTGTTTCACCGTGGATGTAGGGGAAATGAATTTATTGGACATGAACATGTGTCACGAAGACAAGTTACGGCTGTATCTACTAGGATTTATTTCGTAGTTTATTACAACAGGATATGGATCCATGTAATCCAAAAACTAATATAACTGTGGCGAAAGCCGCAGCTATTTCAAACTTGTTAATGCCACCAGATGAAGCGGCGAATAGAACACGGGCTCAACTGTGTACCGCTATACACCAGTGTTCCGGAAGCGACCTCCCTATGCCCATTATGAAAAAACCCACGCTCATTGATGGGTACCACATTTACACGGCTCTCAACAGCCCTCTAACAGCGCGTGACTTTGTAAAACTTTTCAAGGGAAAGTCACTGAAACCCATAGCAAATAAATTGGGACTCACGAGCAAAGGTTTGAGTGACACCGTGTTAAAAAGGTTCATCATCGAAAAACTTCAATCTCTTGGTGTCCCAGAACCAATCAAGATTAAGGCGAGCGTGAAAAATTCACGGACTCCGGCGAAAAACTGGTCAACACCAATGGAAAATAACGGAGCCTTTCGTAGTGCCAACGGAGCCCAGCGTAATAACAATGGGGCCTTGCGTGGTAACAATAGGACCGCCGCGACACCACTAGGTCAAGGTTTCCACATAAAGACTTCAAAACCACTCGTAATTCGTACGAATGAGGCTGGTGTAAAGATACCACAGGGTCCGGTGTTTAGCGGTGTTCCTGAACCAGAGAACAGGTCTCTTGAAAATCGTGTCAAGAAGCCCCAAAAACTTTTGATAAACCCTCTTACGAATGTGAACACCGGAGCTTCGCTTCCCCCACCGAGTGTTAAGATGCCACAAAAGTTTATGTTCAAGGGTCCTCCTTCGGAAATGGCACAGCTTAAACAAAACGCTTTTAAAGAGGAACTCAAATACAGAAAGTTTATGCTTGAACAGAAAATTAAAAGTATGCGAAACAGGTCCGCACCCATTAACAAAAATCTTTTGAGGGAAATTGAAAGAATTAACAGAAACTTAATGAGGACCAATCGGAATTTTAATAGGAACCTTTTAAAAAAACTTTTAAATTCTAAAAGTCTTACAGAGGCTCGTAACATTGTCAAAGTTGCACCGGTGCCAAAAAAAGTTGAGAATGCCGTGAAAAATGCAAAAACTGTAGAGGAGGTTAAACAGGTGGTTAAAGAAGTTGTTGTTGCCAATAGAGGGTCCGGTAGGGTTTCACCAGGTGGAGGTTCTGGTGGAGGTTCTGGTGGAGGTTCTGGTGGAGGTTCTGGTGGAGGTTCTGGTGGAGGTCCTGGTGGAGGTTCTGGTGGAGGTTCTGGTGGAG
>JACCDX010583055.1_pt1 | contig 12045 bp, 7 predicted proteins | sample 7449681 | NCBI WGS metagenome assembly JACCDX01 (sample SAMN15323450, study PRJNA562643) | freshwater metagenome | isolation source: river surface water | place: USA:Blue River Watershed | collected 2017-08-18 | reverse complement strand
CGGACATTGAAGCCGGAGGCGACGAAAGAATCGCGCAGGCGGGCGAGCGTGGCCGGGGCGTAGGCGGCGCGCGGCTGCTTCACGAGGCAGAGGAAGAGCTGCTCGACGAAGTTTTGCTGCGCGCGTTCGCTGCCGAGGGCGAAGTCGGCGACGTCGCGCGGGCCGCCGAGGCGGACGGTGCGGCCGTCGTCGTCGGTGTAGGTGCTGACGGTGTCGACGGGTTTGCCGTGGTCGGTCGTGCGGGCGCGGCCCACGGCGTCGAATCCCTCGAGGCTGAAGCCGAGCGGGTTGATCACGGCGTGGCAGCCCATGCAGTTCTCGCCGCGGGTGAGCTTGGCGACTTTCTCGCGCATGGTCATGCCGGGCTCGAAGTGGGCCTCGTCGAAGGCCTGGGCGACGGGCGGCGGCTTGAGCGCGCGGCCGACGATGCTGCGGGTGAGGAAGACGCCGCGGTGGATGGGCGAGGTGGTGCTCTTGTAGGAAAGCGCGGCGAGCAGATACGGGTGGGTGAGCACGCCGGAGCGCTCGCCGGCGGGGGCGGCGACGCGGACGAAGGCGGCGTCGTCGGCCGGGGCCGGCAGGCCGTAGAACCGGGCGAGCCCGGCGTTGACGGGGAGATCGTCGGCACGGAGCAGCTCGCGGAAATCGGAGCGCGGACTCCAGATGACCTCGTCGACGAAGAGCGCGAGCGACGTGCGGAGGTCGTCGATGATTTCCGGGGTGAAGTCGGCGTGTTGCCGCGGGTCCTTGCTCAGGTCCTCGAGGTAACGCAGCTGGAGCCAGCCTTGGAAAAACTCGCGGACCTTGGCGCGGGCGCGCGGATCGTCGACGAGGCGGACGGCCTCGGCGCGCACGCCGGCAGGTGTGGCGAGACGACCGGATGCGGCGGCGCGTTCGAGCGCGGCGTCGGGGGCGGAGTCCCAGAGCGCGAGGGCGAGCCGCGCGGCGGTGCGCGGGCCGGGGGCGGTGCCGGGCAATTCCGGATAGAGGAAGTGCGGCGATTTCAGGGCGAGCAGGACGACGCGCCGGAGACCGGTCTCGATGTCGGGCGCGCCGCGGAGGAGATCGGTGACGAAGCGGGCGGTTTCGTCGGGCGCAAGCGGGCGGCGAAACGCGGCGGCGACGAAGCGGGCGGCGAAGGCCTCGACTTTCTTCGCCTTTTCCGGGTCGTCGCGGCGGAGGCCGGCGAGGCGGTCGACGCGCCGGACGACGTGATTCGCGACCTCGAACGCCGCGCTCGTCGTGGCTTCGTCCCAGGCTTTGGCGACCGAGATGCCCCGCTCGTAGCCGTGGCTGCTGTCATCGGCGGGGAAGCGCGTCGCGATGACAAAGGTGGGCTCGGCCTTCGCCGTGGAGAGGTTGCGCGCGGGAATCGGGCGCTCGCTGCCGTGCGGGGGTTTCCAGCGGAGCGCGATGGCGGGGACGGCGGCCGAGCCGGTCTTCTCCGCCAGCGCCCACCAGTCGATCACGATCGGGTAGCGGCGGCCGCCGAGGAGGCGGACGGTCACGCGGTGGTCGGGTCGGTCGGGCGTCGAGACGTTGACATCGACGGTGGGCGGCTCGGAGGGATCCGCGTTGATCCAGACGCGGACGCTGTTGGGCGTGCGGATGACGAACTCGTGATCGCCGGTCTCGTCGGCGAAGACGCTGCCGCGCCACTGCGCGGAAAAGCCGGCGGGCTCCCGGGAGTTGGGCGTCGGCGGGCGGTCGACGGGCGGCAGCGCGAGGCGGGCGCGGAGTTCGCCGTTCGCCGGGAAAGCGAAATCGACGGTGGTATCGGTGCCGCGGTGCACGAGCTTCGCGGGGTCGAAGCGGCCGCGCTGGGCGCCGCCGTAGTAGGTGGCGGCGAGGCCGGGGGCACCCTCCGCGGCGGGCGCGACGGCGGCCGCGACGGGGGCGACGTGCCGAAGCAGGTCCGCGACGGTGACGGCGTATTGGCGGTTGGTCAGGCGCGAGAGTTCGACGCGGACGGGCCGGATCCGGGCCTGGGCGGCGGGCGAGTAGAAAGCGTCGTGGATGTAGGCGGAGACGGCGGCGGCGTCGGCGGGAGCGAGCGGCGCGGGGGCGTCGTCGGGCATGTTGGCCGCGACGTAGCGGGTGAGTTTGGCGAGGGACCAGTCGCCGACGAGGGCCTCGCGGTATTTGTCATCGACGCCCTCGCCGCGCGGGCCGTGGCAGTTGGCGCACTGTTCGCGGTAGATGCGTTCGCCGCGGGCGGCGGTGGCGGCGGGCGTGACCGTGCAGGCGACGCTGGCGAGGAGCGCGGCCGAGGCGGCGGCGAGCGGGAGGAGGACGGTGAGGGCGGGCCGGGGGGCCGCGGCGGGTCGGTGCATGGCGTCTCGGGCTGGACGAGGCGACGAGCGAACGAGCGGACGACGTTATTTCCAGTCGTCGGTCCGGAAGGGGGAGGCGGGGAGGCCGGCGGCGTTGGCGAGGTTGCAGGTCGGCAGGTTCTCCCAGGCGTAGCGGGCGGCGACGGGCGCGGCGACGGCCGGCGAGGAGACGACCACGGAGTCGCCGACGATGCGGGCGGAGGCGGGGTGCCAGGTCCGGTCGGCCCCGGCGACGACGAAACCCTTCAGGTCGCCGCCGCCGCTCGCGACGAGGCCGCCGTCCGTGTGGCGGAAGCGAAGCACCACCTCGCGGCCGCGGACCTCGTGGCCGGCGGGAAGCGGACCGGAGATTGCCGGGACCTTTTGCGCGTAGACGGTGCCGAGGGCCCAGAGGGCGAGCCGGTGGCCGACGGCCTGCTTGTTCTTCGGGTGGATGTCGTTGGCTTCGCCGACGTCCATGGTGATGGCCATGCCGGTCTTCGGGAGGGCGAGGGTTTGGAGCATCGCCTCGCGCACGGGCGGCCACTCGCGGCCGGTGGCGGTGAAGTTCGGGAGCTGCACCCAGGCGAAGGGGAAGTCGTAGCCCCAGCGGGCGCGCCAGTCGCGGACCAGCAGCGGGAGCTGGTGCCGGTAGAGCGGGGCCTTGGCGGGGACGGTGTTGGCTTCGCCCTGATACCAGAGCGCGCCGCGGATCGCGAAGGGGATGAGGGGAACGATTTTGCCGTTGAAGAGACCGCCGGTGGTGGCGCGCACCTCGGTGGACTTGGCGGCTTTGGCGGCTTTCGCGGACTTGGCGGCGGGGGCGTCGGCGGATTTGGCGGGAGTCTTTTTCGCGGCGTCGTCGGCGGCGGACGCGGTCTTGCGGGCGGCTTTCTTCGGGGCGGGGGCGGGAGCCGGAGTGGCCGCGGCCGGCGGCGGATTGGCGGCCAGGGCGGCGGTGGCGGCCTTGAGCGCGGGATCGGCGGCCTGCGTGGCGGCGTCGATCCAGGACTCGATCGGCGTGCCGCCGACGGAGGAGTTCACCAGGCCGACGGGGACGCCAAGGGTGCGGTGCAATTCGCGGCCGAAGAAGTAGAGCGTGGCGGAGAAACCGCCGATCGCGGCGGGGGAGCAGAGCTCCCACTTGCCTTCGCCGACGGTCTGCGGCGTGGCGGAGTTGCGGGAGGCTTCGCGGTAGTGGCGCATGAGCGGGAAGGTGGCGGCGGCCTGTTCCTTTTCGAAATCGGCGCAGCGGTTGACGGTCATGGCCATGTTGGACTGGCCGGAGCCGAGCCAGACTTCGCCGACGAGGATGTCGGTGATTTTTTGCGTGTCGGTCTTGGCGTTGGACGTCGCGGAGACGGTGAGCTCCCGGCCGGCGGCGCTGGCGGTCAGCGGGTCGAGGTCGATGCGCCAGCGGCCGTCGGACGCGGCGGTGGCGGTCTTGGTCTGGCCGGCGAACGCGACCGTGACGACGGCGCCGGCGTCGGCGGTGCCCCAGACGGGGACGCGCGCGTCGCGCTGGAGGACCATGTGATCGCCGAAAACGGCGGGCAGGCGAAGCTCGGCGCGGGCAGAGGCCCCGATGGCGGCGAGGAAGGCGAGAACGAGGACCAGGGGACGGAGGCGCGGGGACATGGGGACGGGAAAACGGGGATTTCGAAGGTCGGAGCGGCGGACGAAGAGACGCGGGACCGGGGCGAAGGTGACGTGCGGGGAACGAACAAAGAAGCGCGGGCGGGGGCGGGCCGCAAGGACGGCGATCAACCGCGGACGCGTTGGCGGAAAGCGCGGGGGCTCTGGCCGAAGCGGCGCTTGAAGCAGCGGGAGAAGTAGAACTCGTCGCAGAACTCGAGTTGCGCGGCGATCTCCTTGATGGTGAGCCTCCCCTCGTGGAGGAGGGCGGCGGCGCGGTCGATGCGCGAATCGTGGTGGTAGCGGCCCGGAGCGAAGCCGATGGCGGAGCGGAATTTTTTCCGAAACGTCTCGTAGGAGAAGCCGAGTTTGCGGGCGACCGCGGCGGGAGCGGTGCCGGATTTGCCGTGGGCGACCATGAGTTCGCAGGCGGTGTTGAGCCAGTCCTCGCGCGGGACGGGGTCGGGTGCGGTCGCGGTGTGGCCGGAGAGAATTTCGGTGAGGACCGCGGCGAAGCGGCTCACGACGACGGGAGCGGGGGTTTTGTCGCGCAGGTGGAGAGGTGGAATCAGTTCAAAAAAGCGGCGAAACCAGTGGTCGCGATCGGGGCGGTGATGCACCGGGCGGCGCGGGTCGAGCAACTGGGCGCGGCACATCAGGTCGAAGACCGGGCCGTCGAATTGGAACCAGAGTTCGTCCCAGAATTCGCCGGGGCGCGTGCCGCAGCGATGCGGCCGGCCGGGGAAGTAGAGGATGAGGTTGCCCTCGCCGACCTCGCGCCACGGGGTGTCGGCATCGGAGTAGAGACCGCGGCCGCGGGTGACGTAGAGCATCGAGTAGCACGGAATGACGCGCGGCGCGCCGGGCGGCATGCCGACGCCGACGCCGCCCTGGTTGACGCCGCCGATCCGGATGGTGCCGAGCGGCGAACGGACGGGGCGCAGGAGGAGGCGGGTCTTGACGGTGGGGTCGACGGTGCGGGGCATGGCGGGGTGACCAGAAAACACATGGTTTCTCCCACGTGCCCCATTCTGGCAAGGGCGGCGCTCGGATAGTCTCTGGGGCCGGTTGCCCAAAGAACTCATGTTCGGGCCGGCTCCACCCACACCCAACCCCGCCGGATTCCCCACCGATGATTGATCGTCGACTCCTGTCCCGTCTGCCCTTGGCCGCGCTTTGCGCCGGCCTCGTCGCCGCGCCGCTGCGCGCCCAGACCGCGCCCGCCGCCGGGCCGCGCCCGGACGAGGCCGTGCAACTGGCCGCGTTCACGGTGTCGCCCGACGACGACCGCGGCTACTATGCGCCGTCGGCGATCAGCGGCACGCGCACGAAGACGGAGCTGCTCAATCTCCCGATGAACCTCAACGTGCTCACGGAGCAGTTCATCAAGGACATCGCGGCGACGGACCTGGTGGATATCGTGAGCTTCACGGCCGGCCTGGCGCCGGCGCCGGCGACCTCGGGCGACACCAACGGCGGCGACACGACGGGCTTCTCGCTGCGCGGTTTCGGCACGCACGTGCCCTACCGCAACGGCTTCCGCCGCCTCCGCATCGTGGATACGACGAACATCGCGCGCGTCGAGGTGATCAAGGGACCGTCCTCGGTGCTCTACGGCACGGCCTTCGCGGGCGGCTCGGTGAACTACGTGACGAAGCGGCCCGTGCCGGGCCGGCGGATCACGGAGCTGGCGCTGCGCACCGGCAGCTACGGTCTGTTCCGGTCGGAACTCGACGTGAACGTGCCCGTCGTCGGGAAGAAACTCGCGGTGCGGTTCGTCGGCGCGGTGGAGAACAGCGACTCCTGGGCGGCGCGGGCGCACACCGACCTGTGGGTGATGAACCCGGTGGCGACGTTTTGGTTTCGCCCGGACAGCTACGTGACGGTCGAGCTCGAGCGGACCAAGAAGAGCATCAACGGCTACCGCAGCGCGCTTCCCTATCACCCGCTGCTGGACATCCAGACGGCGGGCTTCCCGATCGACCATGCGTGGAACACCCACGCGGCGGGCGACTACATGGACAATTTCATGAACGTGGCCTCGGCGGAGCTGGTGCACCGGTTCAACCGCAACTTCACGCTGCGCGCCAACGCCACGGACTCGTCGTGGAAGGAGCTCACGCGGCGCAACGGCGACTCGATCGGCCTCGCGACGGCCAACGCCTACGCCTCGTCGCCCTGGCAGCAGCCGGTGCGCCTGGCGAACCGCCAGCTCAACGCCTATTCGAGCCGCGGCTCCTGGGACCGCTACTACCAGGGCGAACTGGTGAACAATTTTTCCGCGGGCGGGGTGGACGCGCAGACACTCTTCGGCGTGCAGCGGTCGGTGGAGACGTTCCGTTCGCTGTTCTCGACCCTGAGTCCGGGGGCCAACTTCGGCGGCCGGGCGGCGGTGAGCTGGCGGCTCGCCGATCCGACGACCTGGATCGTGACCGAGGAGAAGGAGACGAACGTGCTCGGGCCGAATGCCTCGGGCCTCGACACGATGGGCCGCTCGCGGTTCGACACCGCCTACCTCACGAACCAGCTTTCGTTTTTCAAGGGCCGGCTGCGCACGATGGCGGGCTACCGGCTCGACAAGTTCAAATCGGACAGCCACGGCCCGAAGCGCAGCGTGACGGGGGCCGCGCTGACCCCGGTCTGGGCGCAGAACGAGCTGCCCGTCTTCAAGACGCCGCAGGTCGGTTTGCTCTACAAGGCGACGGACCGGCTGTCGTTTTTCGCGCAGTATTCGGAGTCGGTCGTGAACCTGTTTCTCACGCAGCAGCGGCGGGAGGACGGCACGCGCTTCATGCCGACGCCGGGCCGCGGCGAGGGCTACGATATCGGCGTGAAAGGTGAGCTCATGGAGAACCGGCTCTCGTTCACGGCGTCGACCTTCCGGATCGATAACGCGAACATCATCCGCATTCTCGCGGCGCGGGCGGACCCGGAGTCGCCCGGCCTGACTTTCAATCCGGCGGACCAGGGCGGCGTGCAGCGGAGCGAAGGCTTCGACGTGGACCTGCGGTGGCGGCCGACGAAGAGCACGCAGGCGATTTTCGGCGTCGCGAACATCGACGCCTACGTGCTGGAGGCGACGGAGTTCGTCACGATCAGCGGACAGCCGCAGCTGACGCGCAAGGGCCACCAGCTGGCCAACGCGCCGAAACGCACGGTCTCGCTCTGGGTGCGACACGATTTCGGCAACATCGGCAAACTGCAGGGCGTGTGGGTCGGCGGCGGCGCGCGCTTTGTCGGCAATCGGCCGACCTCGGACACCTACAACGTCGTCGATTACACGGCGTTCGTGAACACGACGACGTTCACCGGCGGGCGGCTGGTGGAGGGTTGGCGGCTGCAATCCTACACGGTGGGCGATCTGAGCGCGGGGGCGCGCCTGCAACTCGGCAAGGTGCGCTACGGCGTCTCGGCCTCGCTCAAGAACGTGACCGACGAAAAATACCTCGTCCAACGCTTCCACTTCGGCGCGCCGCGGACCTGGGAGCTGCGTTTGACGACGAGCTTTTGAGGAGGGCCGGCGGCGGGGGGGGCGAAATCCGGCGGGGCGAACAACGGCCGGATGCGCTGCCCCCGGATCACCGCGCATCATGACGTCTGTCGCCGCCCGGGGCGCGGCGGGGAAGGGCGGGACGGGGCGCGCCGAGTCGTGTATCCGATGACCCGCGACGGCTCGGCGGGGACGCCCCGCGCTACCTGACCCGAGAGGATCGGACTTGCCGGCGCGCGGCTACGGCCGCGGGGCGGGCGCGGCGGCGAATTGTTCGTAGTGCAGGCGGGCGACCTGCCACATGTAGGCGGGGCCGTTCTCGGCGGTGCGGCCCCACGCATTCGCGACGGCGGCGCGGAGATGCGGCAGGGCGGCGGCGGTGCGACCGTGCAGCGCCTCGTGGAGGCCGGCGTAGTAGCGCGCGAAGAACTGCACGCGCTCGTTGGCGCCGAGGCCGCGTTGCTCGAGGTCGGCGAAAAAGGCCTCGGTCGTGAGGCGGCCGGCGAAGAGGTCGTAGAGGGTCGGAAACGGTTCCCGGTCGAAACGGGTGTAGGGCAGCATGGCCGCCCGGGCGCGTTCGAGGCCGAGGGTGCGGACGTCGGCGAGGAACTTCCACAGACCGTTCTCGCGGTCGCGATCGTCGTAGGCGTGGTATTTTTCGAACTGGCGGGCGGACTTGGCGAAGTCGCCGGCGAAGTGGTAGGCGATGCCGAGGCGCCAGTGCGGCGCATCGAGCGCCGGATCGAGGGCGATCATTTTCTCGAAGTCGGCGACGGCGGCGGAGAAGCGGCCGAGGAAGAGCAGGCGATCGCCGCGGCGCGAATACAGCGCCGGGTCGGCGGGGGCGGCGGCGATCGCGCGGTCGAGGGCGGAGAGCTCCGTCGTTGTGCGGTCGAGCAGGGCGGTGCGCTCGGCGGGCGGAAGCGGCGGCGGCTCCGCGCCCGCGGCGCTGAGGCCGGTCCGCCCGGCGAACACGGCGCCGAGGGCAAGGGTAAGGCGGAGTCGGGGCAGGCGGGACATAAAGTCGGAAAAGCGGAAAACGGAAAAACGGACCAACGCCAGCCCGGGCCGGACGGTGGACGGGGACGTTCGAAAGGCGGGGGGAGGGGCCGGCGGGCGCCGCGGCACGGTGGGCGGGGAAAAGAAAAAACGCGGCCGACGGGCCGCGTTTTGCAGAGAGGGCGGACGGATGCCGGCGCGGGGCGGCGGGATCAGTTCGCTTTGACGTCGAAGCAGTAGATCAGGTCCTGGTCGCGCAGGTAGAGCTTGCCGTGGCTGACGACGGAGTGGGTCCAGATCTTGCCCTTGGAGCTGCGGATCGCGGACTGCGGATCGAGTTTGAAGCGGCTGATCTCCTTCCAACCCTTGGGCGAGGCCTCGGCGAGCACGAGCACGCCGGTGTTTTCCTCGAGACAGTAGAGGAGACCGTCGGCGGCGCTGACGGCACCCTTGCCGAGACCCTTGTGCGCCCAGACTTCCACCCCGGTGGCGAAGTCCTGGCAGACCCAGGCGTTGTCGTTGTGGCCGTAAATGTGGTTGCCGACGAGAACGACGCCGCCGTGGTGGTTCTTCATCACCTTGTTTTCGTAGACCTCCTTGACGGAGTTGTCCGCGCCGATGGTGACCATTTTGCAACCGGAGCCGTAGCCGGCGGTGACGTAGACGTCGTTGCCGCGGACGATCGGGGTGGGGATGACGGCGGTGCGGCCGGCAAAGGTGGTTTGCCAGAGCAGCTTGCCGTCGGTCGGGGAGAGGCCGAAGACGGTCTTTTCGTTGCGTTGGATCAGCTGGAGCTTGCCGTGGATCACGGCGGGGACGATGGACGAGTAGTGGGCGGGTTCGGTGAGGTCCTTGGACTGCCAGGCGAGTTTGCCGGTGACCTTGTCGAACGCGGCGACGATACCTTTGGCGCCGCCGGGCGTGGCGTAGACGTGGTTGCCGTGAACGAGGACGGATTCGGTGTAGCCCCAGTTCGGGACTTTGCCGCCGAGCGCGGTGAGGGACTGCTCCCAGACCGGCTTGCCCGTCTTGGCGTCGACGCAGACGAGGTTGCCGGGGCCGCTGAGGGCGTAGACGCGGTCGCCGTCGACGGACGGGGTGCCGCGCGGGCCGTCGCCCCAGCCGTTGGAGAGGACGGAGCCGAGCTTGGCGGTCCACAGTTCGGCGCCGGTGGCGGCGTCGAGGGCGAGGAGGATCTCGGTGTCGTTGCGGGTGCCGAGGGTGTAGAGTTTCCCGGCGACGATGGCGAAGGAGGAGTAGCCATGGCCGGCGTTCTTGAAGAGCCAGACCTGCTTGGGGCCGCCCGCGGGCCAGGCCTTGAGCAGGCCGGTTTCCGTGGAGACATCGGTGCGGTCGGGGCCGCGCCACTGGGGCCAGTCTTTGGCCGACAGTGCGGCGGGGGTGGCGAGGGCGAACGCGAGGAGGGGAACGAGCGACTTGTGGGGGAGGAGCATGGGAGAGGAAGGAGACTGGCGGGCTAGACGCAGCACGGGCGGTGCCGGATGCGCGGGGACTGGCGGACGGGTTTGTGACGACGAGACGGGGGGCGGGCAAGGATATCGCGGCGGAGCGACGGAGCGATGCGGTCGGCGCGGAAGCGGCGGCGGTGGGCGCGGCGAGAGGCGGAAGGCGGTCGCGGTTGGGGCTCGCCCGCGGCGCGGCGGTCTGCACGGTGGGCGGCCGATCCGCCGTCGCGCCATGGCCGCCGCCCAACCCTCCCCCGGCAAGAAACCGCACGCGCCGACGACCGCGGCCACGCGGCGCGAGCGGGCGGGATTTCCGTCGAACGCGGAGTTGCTGCACGAGCTGCGGCTGCACGGCGCGAAACCGCCGCCGCGGCCGGAGCCGGGGCGGGTGAGCCGGCGCGCGCGCGACTTTCTGCTGGTGGCGGGGCTGGGCGGCGCGGTGATCACGGCGGTGACCTGGCAATTGCTGGGCGGCGGGGATTTCGCGGTGTGGGCGCGGCTCACGCTGACGGCGGTCGGGCTGTTCGCCGGGCTCACCGCGTTCATCTTTTTCGGCGTGATGGGGCGGTATTGAGCCGGGGAAGCGGCCGACGGTCGCGGGCCGACGGGGGCCGACAGGCGGGCGCGGGGCGACGAGGAAGCTTGATGCGCGCGGGGAATTGGGCGTCGACTCGGGGGCGATGAACCCGACCCCGACTTCGTCCCGCGGCTCCGTTTCCAATCCGACCCTCTCCCGGCGCGCTTGGCTGGGACGGGCCGGGGCGATGGGCGGGGCGGTGCTGGCGGCGGGGGCGGCGCCGGCGATCGTCCGCGGCGCGCAGCCGGCCGCGGCGGAACTCTACCGGGTGAAGAACGGCACGTTGCGGCAATCGGTGGCGCCGTGGTGTTTCCGGCCGATGACCTTCGAGGAGGTGTGCCAGCTGGCGGTGAAGCTGGGGCTGCCGTCGGTGGAGCTGACGACGCCGGCCAATTTCGCGACGCTGAAAAAGCACGGGCTGGTCTGCGCGATGACGAGCTCGCATGGCTTCGCCAAGGGTTTTGCGCACACCGGGGATCACGCCGAGTGCCACAAGGTCCTGCGCGAGCGGATCGACGCGGCGGCGGCGGCGGGTTTTCCCTCGGTGATCACGTTTTCGGGCTTCCGCAAGGGGATCAGCGACGAGGCCGGCATGAAGAACATGGTCGACGGGCTGAAACAGATCGCGGGCTACGCGGAGCAGAAAAAAGTCACGCTCTGCCTCGAGATGCTGAACTCCCGCGTGGCGATCGAGATGAAGGGCCACCCGGATTATTTCTGCGACGACATCGACCGCTCGGTGGAAATCTGCCGGCGCGTGGGCTCGGAGCGGGTGAAGGTGCTCTTCGACGTCTACCACGTGCAGATCATGCACGGGGACGTGATCACGCGCATCCGGCAGCACAAGGACTGGATCGGCCACTACCACACGGCGGGCGTGCCGGGACGCAACGAGATCGATGCGTCACAGGAGATCAACTACGCGCCGATCATGCAGGCGATCAAGGAAACGGGCTACCGCGGCTTCGTGGGGCAGGAATTCATCCCGCTGAAGGACAAGGCGACGTCGCTGGCCGAGGCGGTGCGGATCTGCGACGTGTGAATGGGAAAGTGACGAGTGATAGGTGATGAGTGATGAGATCGGGCGAGGGGTGATGGGTTATGGGTGATGGGTTAGGGGCGGGTGGCGGTGTGGGCGAGGAACAGGGCCCACTCGCGGGGGGCGAGCGGGGCCTGGCCGCGGCGGAATTCGGCGGAGACGAGGCGGCCGAGGGCATCGAGGGCGGCGGCGCTGTGCGTGTCGCGGAGGAAGGGGGCGTCGGCGGCGAAAACGCGGTGCACGACGAGGAGGGCCTCCATGGCTTTGTCTTTGTTGGGGGCGCCGGGGCCGGCGAAGTCGGGGTTGCGGGCGCGGAGGCCGAGGGCGAGCGCGCGGACGATTTCGGGGCGGGCGGGGTCGGCGGGCGGGAGCGCGCCGGCGAGTTCGGCGAGGGCGCGCAGCATGATGTAGTGGTAGGCGGGGCGGGCGTTGTGCGGGTCGACCCAGCGGCCGGCGTGCGGGCCGGCGGTGAGCTGGCCGGGGAGGACGCCGAGGCGGGTCTTGGCGACGGCGGCGTCGAGGTAGCG
>JACCDX010154948.1_pt1 | contig 12046 bp, 21 predicted proteins | sample 7449681 | NCBI WGS metagenome assembly JACCDX01 (sample SAMN15323450, study PRJNA562643) | freshwater metagenome | isolation source: river surface water | place: USA:Blue River Watershed | collected 2017-08-18 | reverse complement strand
CGGCCTGTTAAACCAGTGTCGCCGTCTGGCCCACCAATAACAAAACGTCCAGTTGGATTAATGTAGAATTCAGTGCTATCATCTACCATTGATTTTGGTAAAACACCTCTAATAATTGCTTCTACTACTTCGCGTACTTTTTCTATGTTTACAGATTCATTATGCTGTGTACTGCAAACAACTTTTGCAATACGTACAGGCTTATTGTTGTCATCGTATTCAAATGTAACCTGACTTTTTGCATCAGGTCCTAACCAGCTTTCTTCACCACCTAGTTTGCGTAGTCTAGTTAGCTCTTCAACAATTCGGTGGCTATAATAGATTGCACTTGGCATATAGTTTGTTGTTTCATTGCAAGCATACCCAAACATAAGTCCTTGGTCGCCTGCACCAAAATTATCAGTGCCTAGTGCAATGTCAGCACTTTGTCCATGCATGAGATTTGTGATTTCAACTGTACGCCAATCAAACCCTGGCTGTTCATAACCAATATGTCGAATAACACTACGCACAGTGTCGTCTACTGCGCTTGATCCCAATACGCCTTTATATTCTCCTGCAATCACAACTCGATTAGTAGTGACAAGGGTTTCACATGCACAACGCATCGCAGTATCTTGATGACTCATCACCATATCTAACACTGCATCACTGATAGCGTCAGCAACTTTGTCAGGATGTCCTTCACTGACACTTTCACTAGTGAAAAGGTATGACATATATTCTCCTATTGATGTAATCTATAACTATACTCTATGTTAGTGTCAGTCGTCAATTACAGTTTCATTTTCAGTTTTGAACCAAGCTAATGCTTCTTGGAATGTGTACTGTGCTTTCAATTCGTATGGAGGTTGATCTTTGTGATTAGTCACCCATTTAGTAATCTGTGCAAAATAACGTTTTGGGTCGGTTGGTATTACATTATCCCACAACACATCTCCAAATGCACCAAGCCTATACGCTCTGATAAATTCTTCATAGGATTTTTCTTGCATTTTAGGTGTTGGCCACATTATACCCCACCATGTACCTAACAGTATAAGTGCAGTGCTTCGTACCATACCTACACCGTTCCAATACACAATATGACTAGCACTCTGCGGATGGTAGTGCATGGTTGGTACTGGACTTAGTTTGCTCCACGTTGCTTGATGACGTTGATTGCTCATTAGTAATCATTCTCCGATACTTTTAGATCTAACTCGGGATAATCCATTACTAATTGTAATGTATCGTCGCTAGGAGTATAGCCATAGGTCCAATATTTTATTAGTCGTTTTGCACTGCCCGGTGATAATTTGTTAAATCTCAAACGCCTGGCTGCAACATCTTCTGCAAATAATTTGCTAGCAACAGGTTTAATAAAACTATCTACTGCAATCTGGCAAACAGTGATATCGAAGTCATCAATGACTTCAGTGACAGTATCGTAGTATCTGCGTTTGATTAGCTGTATTTTCCAAACTGGAAAATTTTCATCTATTTCGCGATTTTTATCTGTTATTGCAAGTGTATATGTAACTGCGTTTTCTGTATTGTGTCTATGTTGCACTAGTACATCTTTGTCAAACATTCTTGGTTTTTTCTTAGACGGACTAGTGAACAATGTAAAATACGTATCTGTTTCAACATGATCGTCTGATTCGTATGCAGATGATAGTGCATCGTTCAGTTTATTGTAATCTTGTTCGCTTTTGAAATATAAATCTATATCGCTATCTGCTGGTAAACCCTGATACCAATTTAATGGTGCACCGCCTGCAATCCAAAATGTAGATCGTACTTTAGATAACTTTTCTATAATCAGTATGTCGTCACTGTGTATAAATGGTTTTATCAAATCAAACTCCTATAAAGTAGAAAAAGGGCGCGGCTGCGCCCTTTTTGATCTCATTGACTATTTTAGAGCGCAGCCCAATAGTCATACTTTGGTGCTTGCACACGAGTAAGGATGATCGTGCTACCTTCACTTGTAAACACGAAGCGTCCGTTGTTACCGTCAACTTTCTTGAGGTTCCCGTTGTTCATTTCAAAGTCAACCCACTCGTAGTCGTCTTCATCTTCACCGGCGTTTTCAACAAAACGCTTAACGCTGATGTTGAGTTCGTCACGCAGCGGATTACCACGCCAAGTCTCCGGGCTAATGTCAGCACGTTTGATCGGTTCACCGTCAACTACTGCTTCGACAGTAAAGTTGTCTGCGTTGATAAACTCGGGCTTAGCATTGAGGTACTTGAGTACTTCTTGCGGAGTTTCGCCATAACGGTTCATTTCTTCAACAACAGCTTTGAGCATGTCAAAGTTGAAACTAGTAAACAGACTTGCAGCATTACACACAGCATCGATCTGCGTCTTGTCTACAAGGTTGTCCTCGCAGTATTCGCGCACAAACGCTTGATCAAGACCGGTGTAATCAAACATGTAGTAGATACGGCCCGGACGGTTGCGCATATGCTGATCAATACGCCACTTGTCGTTACAAGTAAGCACAAACAGCTTCTTGCTTGGGAACACACCATCGAGCAGTGTAAGGATAGACTCCTGATCGTTACTGTCGTAGACCTTTTCAAATTCATCGAACAACACAATGCACGGCTGATCGATGTCTTGCATTAGCTTGTTAAATGCATCACCTTTCCAGGCGCTGTTGATGATGATAGTTGGAATACCAGCCTTAGCACCTTCGATGCTGAGCATCTTGCTAAGCAGTGTCTTTCCAGAACCTTTTTCGCCAGTGAGCATGACACCAGTACTAGCAGGACGGCTATCATAGGTACGCAGGATACGATCTGCAAGTTTTGTAGTATCGCCGTAGATGCGCGACGGTGCAGTAAACGAATCAACTTCTTCAAGATAGAAGTTTCCAAACATGTCCTGACCGATAATATAGTTACCTACTGGCAACTTTTTGTAAAGATCTAGACTGTTGTCATCTGCGACTTTGTATGCGTTGCCGTTCTTTAGGTAATTAGTCATTTGAGCCTCTATGTGTGTTTTCGATGTTTGAGTTATAGCACAGTGCGATGAATGTGTCAACAGTTATTGAAGTGTGCAGCGGATGATATTTCCAGTTTTGGTTTGAAGTTTAAGTGTCAGTGTGCAAAGTTTACCAATGCAAGCATCAGTCCACTGGAATTCATAGCTTAGCTGTTTGGTATAATAACGGCGATTCCAATAGTTGTCGTTCAACTCTTTTGTTGTATGAGGTACTAGTTCACTCTCAGCAAACCGATCTTTTAGATATACTTCGGCACCAATTGCATTAGCAGTGTTATTATGATGGTGGAAATAGCGGATATCATAAAACTTAACAATACCCTTATCTTCAGCATCCAAAAAGATAGCTGAGTTACTGCGACGATGTTTTACATGTGCATACAATTCTGCTACTGTGCTGATATCTGTAGGTGTTAGTTCAAACGTCATGGTTTTGTTAGCTTTAACACTACCTACAGTTAGCGCAAGAACGTCGTGATACCCATTGGTAACAGTACGGCATTTAGGATTTGTAAGTTTGCGATTTGCAAACAATTCAGCATCTGCATCAGTCATAGTAGTCGATTCTACAATAGCAGCAAGTTTCGGACTTGCAATAATGTGCAGTTCTTCAGAGTCAGCAGTTTCTACATAGATAACATGCTGACTTTTATCAGCTGAGACGATTTCATTCTTAGACCACGCTTCTTCGTCGCGGTGACTAGGGCTCCAAGTAAGGTTGTGCATACGACCCAGCCAAACACCTGTAATGTTGTTTTGCAGTAGGATTTTGTTTCCAATCTTAACGTCTTTCCACTCTGCTTTCATATTAGCGACAGCAGTGTTTTGTACAGCTTCTTTGTATTCTTCTGTGTTGGTGCTAAGCAGAACGTTTTGTTGTCCGTTGCGAGCCCAAACACATGAATCCATAATTTCGCCACGGTCAATCATACCAACACTAAGCAGTTGTGCAAGATTGTGGCTGGTAATTTCCAATTCAAACCCACGTGGGTCTTCAATGCGCCATTTATCAACCCCGCCATAGCTGCTACTGCGAATATCAGTAGTCATCTTAAAGCCAGCCATTGGCGTGTTTTCGATTACCATAGCTGGCAGCGATTTACCGCCATAATAACCTTGCTTAGACCAACTATCTACAGTGTCCATTCGCTTTTTTGCAGCAGCATCTTCTCCCCACGGAGTAATAAATCCCAGCGGGATTTTTTCAGTCTGCCGTTTTACCATACCCACATAATGCTTTGCCGGAATCTTTACGCCGTTAACTGCCATATTTAAATTTCCTTGTGTTCGCCAATAAATGTTACTTCGCTTTGAGTTTCAATCCAAACTTTTGCACCACAACTAAGCGGTTTATCTGGACTGTAGATTACAGTGCTAGGACCGTTGATTACAACTTCGTGTGCATAGGTATTTTTCTTACCCTGCTTCACTGTGAGTGTTGGATTACGTTCGCCTGTTTTGTGATTGCGTTTGATTACATGTTGATTAACATGAATAATGGTTTTAGCCATCTTTGTTGTCTCCCAGCATTGCTAACAGCATTGCATACATTTGATCAACTTCTGCAATGGCTTCTAAATATGGGATCGCGGCGGCATCTGCTGCGTTGCGTTTAGCAACATTCATTTCTGCCATCAACGCTTGTTTTTGTTTAAAAAGTTCTTGAAGACCTTCATTGGCGGCAACAGCTTTTAACTCGCTGCCACCAAGATTAGAAACACTGAGCCTTGCTGATTTAATTACGTCGCTCATTAAACCTCTTTTAAATAAAACATACCAATTTCGTAACCAGTGCTTTGGTTGCAACACAACGCATAGCCGACACAACGGTACTTGCCTTGATAGTATGCATCAATAATATCTTTACATTGTTGCATTGTATAGTTGCCGCGCTGACCGAGACCGTTAAATGCCCATTTAGCAAGATCCCAATCCCACTGCCACATGCGGTCGCTGTATACAACCGTTGCACCGTTAATATCTTCGCGCCATTTAAAATGTGCATCAAAGCTATAAGGCCATTTTTCCGGTGTGCGAGTACGAGTTGGATCAACCCAATCATACTGCGAGAACACGCCGTTTGCATCGATCCAATACTGCATGTTATGCTCCGCGAGTACCAGGGCGAACTGCATCAGCAGTAAGCGTAATCCAGCTATCCATACCCATGCCGTCGTGGTCTTCTCGAGCAATGATAACCAGTGCTTGTTCGCGAGCCCAATTACGCAGCCCGTTCCAAATGTCTTGATGTGCAGCAGTGCCTTTCACCGCTTCACGGATCCAACATTGACGATCGTAGTTGGTAACCTTTTTAGCAGGCACTTTTTCAGCAGTGATAGTGTCAATCAGGTACTGGCGAAAGTCATCAACAAAGTTAAAAAGTTCTTGACGTTCTTTGCGGATCTTAGCAAGATCAGCAGCAGCTTTTTCTTCAAGTGCTTTGATCTTAGCAGCTTCAAGCTCGTCAACAGTTTTAGCCAGTTTTTCGCCGAGTTTCATATCATACACCCTTATTTCTATGTTACGCTTGTTGCATTTGCTGCAACGATTGTAGTTTTTCGAGCGCCGCGTCTTCCTCTGCAATTGCAAGTCTATACAGCACATAGCTACCACCAGTTGCAATTGCAGCACGGCACTGTTGAGTTTGTTCGACTGCTTTAGTGTAACGCTTTTGAGCATTTGCAAGTTTACGCTTGTAGTTTTGCATAGCATTTACTCCGGTGTGCTAATATCTATATGTAGACAATAGCATCAACAACTCTGTTGTCAATACTATTTTTTATGATATTTGTCTTTATATGCAGCTAATGCATCGTCGTATTCTTTTAGAGACTGACGAAAGCACTGATGTACATATGAGTCCATGTACCAAATTATCATCGCACTAGGCGGGAAATAACTGTTTACACGGACCCATAGTTTTACAACATATAACCAATCACGCTGTTTTTCTGTTAGCTTCATTACTTGCCACTTTGATAAAACCGAATGAAGTTACGCATAAATGCACGAATATTTTCTGCACCAGCGGGATTCATGCTGTGTACTACATAATCAAAGTGTGCAGGCAACTCTAGAGTGTTGTCGATCACGTGGTTGGCAAACCATTTAGCAAACTCGTAACCAGTACGTTCTTGACCAAGTTCGCCGTCATAATGATCATCTTCGAGATCGTGATCAAACGCAATAAAGTCTGGCAAGCCTCGATCTTTAACAATCTGAATAGCCTGATCCATACTGCGAGCAATTACCCACTCGCCTTCCCATGGGTAGCGAAACCCTTTGATATCAAGGAACGGCGGATGACGGTAATCATCAAGAAACAGTTTGTAACCCATTTAGAAATCTCCCGGTGCAACTTGCAGAACACGAATGCCTTCTGCGCGAATAGCATCAACAACTTGCTGACGGTCATCGAACCACAGCCACGGATTACCATGCTGTTCGCGGATCTGAGCCAGCAGTTCAACTTTGACAATGCTGTCTTGACGATAGTCTTTGAGACTGCGCATGTACAGTTGTACAAACGGCACAGCATTATCACGCAGCCAACGCTCAGTAATATCGCGGTTTTCTTCGCCGCGGCCCGAACAGATAACCACAGTGTGTCCTAGCGAGTTAAACAATTGCGCAAGTTCAACAATGTCGTCATGGGTAGTATCGCGGCTCATGCCAGCATTGAACGCAGGCCAGTTTTTGGGTTTGTTAGCAACCCAATGACGACGGTGCTCCATATCTGCCAGAGTTCCGTCGATATCAAATACAACAATCTTACCCATGTTCATCTCCTATAATTCTATCTTATGCAGACAATAGCATAGATAAAACTATTGTCAAGTGGGTTTATTTTTAAGTTCTGCTAATAGCAGTACTTCGTTTTGTTCTCTAGTTAGTATTTCTTGTCCGGTACGTTGTACACCGTGAATATAGTAGTCGTCTGTTGGCATTCCATTGTTCGGTAAAGCAGTTAGTAGATCTTTTATTAAAATGCTGCTTTCACTTATAACTAAGTGTTGATCTAACAGACGTACTATCAAGTAACCGTTGTTTATAAACAGATCAATACGCACGGACAATTTCTCCGATATCCGAGCGTCTATGTTCAAGTTCAGCAAGAATATCTTCAAGATGAACAGGCTTATAGCCTGTATGTTCTACACACAAATTCATATGACGCTTGCTAGGACTTGGATTCTGATGAATATGACCATGCAGATTAAATGTGGTCATCATTGAATCTTCACGTAGAGGCACGTGACTACAGATAAAGTCATACTCGCGGAATACACGCCACATACTGATCTTACGGAAATGCTTGGTAAGATCCTGATTAACAATGTCGTGATTACCAAGTATCAAACGCTTATGGCCGTGTAGTTTACCTAGTGTATTTGCAGCAGCAGGATTACCCATTGCAACATCACCTAGATGATAAACTTTGTCGCCCGGTTTAATATTTTCGTTCCAGTTGGTAATCATAAAATCATCCATTTCGTTTACGTTAGCAAACTTACGGATTTGATTACCGGACGAATCTTTAAAGTTTAGGAAGTTTGAGTGACCGAAATGTGTGTCACTTATAAACCAAATATTTTTGGTAGTGTTTGTAATTACATCAAGCATTTGTTTTTCTTATTTCTTTTAAAAGGTGTGCTAACTGAATTGTAAGTAGAAGACTGTGTCTACGTTCATGTACATAACAAAGCCATCCGCCAATTCCTGCAATTGCAATTAGCGTATGTTCTGGGTAGTAAATCATATCCATGATCAACCAAAATGCAATGCCCATAGGCGCTAGACGGTCTACAATTTCAATTAGAGTTTTCATTTTCTCTTACCATTGTGTATTGTTAGATAATATACGCAACACTGCAAATTGTCAATGGTCAAAAAGAAACCCTGGGTGTTACCCCAGGGTTCTTTAGATTTAGCAGATACTGCTATTAGAACTTATAAGCAACACCAACGGATGCAGCATTACCGGTTGCATCGAAATCACCGTCGAAGTTACGATAAACGCTTGCGTTCAACGCAACAACATCGGTAAGTGCATAGCTAACACCAGTGCCAATACGATGTGACTCGTAGTCGTCAGCAGTGTTAAATGCGTTACGGTAACGGTAGTCGATAGCAGTCCAAGTCAGCTTGTCATTAACCTTAACATCTGCATCTGCGGAAACAGTGTAGTATGCAAAGTCTGTTACGTCAAAACGCTGACCGACGCCAAGTGCTGCACCGATGCTGAGTTGATCGTTAACTGCAAAGTGACGGCCAACAGTTGCTTCGAGGTTCTGTGCATCAGAATCACCGCTGTAAGAAGCACCTAGTGTGTAAGCGCCTAGGTCGTGTGCAACAGCAATACCTACAGTGTCATCAGTCTTGTCACCGAAGCCAGCAGTTGTGAAATCCTGGCCGTAGGTTAGAGCTACAGTAGTTTCAGCAACAGCAGCAGTAGCGGCAAACGCTGCAAATGCAGCAACAGCAATCATAGTCTTTTTCATTGATTTTTCCTTTGTAAAATTTACACATAAGGGTGTGAGTCGACTTAGCACCCTTTTTGTATGCGTTAGTATGTTTAATTTATGACTAAAAGTCAACTCGAATCATTATAAAGTAAACATTTAATCTACACATCGTGTTACAGTATGTTACAACGTGTAGTTTACTTAGTTTGCTTACCAGTTCTTTTTGGCTTGCTTATAAATTCCCATTCGTCATCATTATATGGCCACATAATACAATCCCTTAATAAAAAACATGGCGCTGATCAGCGCCATGCTCCGCCATTCTTGCTAAAGTATTCACGTTCCAATTGTTCTAAATGGTAACGGTTTTCAGCCTGGCCTAGAAAGCGTTCTAGTTTTTGCTGTTCTCTATTGTTGTAATCGCCGCGATCAAACATACGAGTAAATGCGTCAAAAAACGCTAAAACAAAATTATGCATGGCTAGTGCCGTTGATCATAGCAGGCGATTTGTAGCTTGACAATTTGGCGAATATCATATCGCCATCTTGCTTAGCAATGTTAGGAATATCCCAACGACTGATACCAATGTCATTGAGCTCACGGTCACTCAATCGGTTCAGTTCTCTAAAAGTGTTGCGTTCTGCTAGATAAGCAACAACGATACCATATAGAGTTTTAGTGAATGTCTTAATCATCATATTATCCTTCTGTCTCTGTGTACATACTATATATCATGCTGCGGCGCAAAAAACAATTGCTGCAAATGCATAGCTGATATGCAATAAGTCCAATATTTATTGAGATCAGCTATGCAGTATTGTAACAGATAGATGACACCGACATGCGGCAACGCAGCGTAACCATTGATTACGCTGCGTTTATTATTGTCTGTTAGTTGCTAATGATTTCCACAGTCATGCCTTTACCATTGGTATCAGCACCGAAATTATCTACTAACATATTGTCGTAATAGACATCTGTTACAATACAGTAACCAATTGGCAGATTTGTAAGAGTGAACTTCAGCTTGTACGGGTCAAAGGACGCATCTGTAGAAACTACGCCACTGAAAAATATACCTTTTTCTTCGCTAAAACCATGGAAAAGATACTCTTCGTCTGGCTCTACATCCGCATGGACCAATTCAATATCGTTCTGTTCAGCGTAGTCTCCAAGTGTCATATCTCCGATCAGTTCAGCGATTGGTTCTGCATCCCAATCATTGCCATTAACTTCTTCGATTGTTACATATGCAGTATCAAAGTCTGCACCATACACATGACAGAGGCTGTCTCTATCAAACCAATTGCAGTCGTTTTGAAATTGATCTGGGACATTAGGGAACATACCGGGTTCGCAGCTATTCTCCCAGACATAGTGTGCTAGTGCGTTGTCTTCGTCTTCCGGACTAATACCCATGTCTTCGTAGGGTTTTTCACTACGCCAATATTCGTACTCTTCTTCGGTGCTAGGGTCGAACACAATTTCTCCGCCCCAACCATGAACGGTGATACGCCAATGGCGTTTGTTTTCATCTGTCATATTGCTCTCCTTATGACCATGTTAGTGCAAACTGTAATGCATGTTCTTTGCTTTTGAAGTAGAACTTGTTCCACTTGTTATTCCACAAAACATCGGCACTATCACCGCTTAGTTGATAGACTCGCAGTTTATGCTCATGAAACCATTGCCTTAGACGAAGCCTGCCATTGCCTGTAATTTTGATAGATTTAGTAGTAACACAATGAGGAAACCGTTTAGCAGTTTCCTCAAAGCTTCTACGATACTCCGCAGCAGTTAAGAACTTTGGATCCTGACGGGCTGGCATCAGCGCGGCCTCATTTGGAACGCTTCGCTCATACGACGCCAACCGTCGGGGCTAGTCTTAGCAAACTGTGCAAGTTGAACTACAGTACGCAGGCTGAGCCGACGGAAATCGTCGCGACGTTCTTTGACATAGTCCAACAGGTGCTCGACCAGCTCGTCACCTAGCCCAAAGTGGTTGAGCATACGGTTTTTACGGACCATAGTTTCGATCCGGCACCAAATCTCTCGACGAGTATGCATGCTCAAATCCAAATACAAGCTACGGTCAACCAGCGCAGCAATATGCTTAGCAGCACCACGATCTTTGTCAATAATCTGTTGGAAGTCGAGGTTAGTGATAAAAATCACACGACCATTAAACTCGAAGCTTTTTGGCATGCCGAGCTTGACAACGCTTTCGCTGTTATAGTTAACAATACGAGGGCGATCACCGCTTTCAAGTGCAGCTTTGAGCAGGTTTACGCAGTCGCCGTCGAACAACAGGCTGTCGCAGTCATCAAGGATAAGCACATTGTGATGTTCGGCATTGTCGAACAGCAGTTGATACAGTTGAAATGCACTTGCAATAGTGCCGCTGACTTTGTTGTATTCGAGATCGTCGTTGTGATCCAACACGTTCTGAATACCAACGCTTTTACCCATACCAGGTGCGCCGCTTACAATAAGACTGCGCACATTGTCGCTTGCAACACCAGCAGTGATTTCCTCGAGAATCTTAAATCGATCTTCGATGCGAGTTGCAATTTGCTCGTCGTTTGCTTCTTCTGCTGTGATTGCAGTAGGGTCTGATGATTTGATAGTGCCGTGATAGATTAGGCTGTTTTCATCTGGCAACTGAACACGAATATTGCCCATACCGGGAATTTGAAAGTTGCCATACCAACCGCGGCTACCGATCTTAATAGGACGGACCAACGTGCAACGCACATCGGTAATTGGTTGATTACGATAGCTGCCGTTAAGGATAGTTACATCTTGCATGTGATGTCCTTTATTGAATACGTTATGACAAGGCAACGTATAACACAATTATTTTTACAGTGTCAACCACTAAGATGCATTTGACACTGTATAAGTATCTTCATGTATTTGTATATCATCGGCACTGACACTGATCGTCAAAAAATTGGATTTAGCAAAGACGTCGCTAAACGTTTGAAAACTTTGCAAACTGGTAATCCTACACCATTAAAAGTTCATCATATGGAACCTGTACCAGAACATCGTGTGCGTATACTAGAACGCAAGTTGCATACAGAACTTGGATATTTGCGATTAAAAGGTGAATGGTTCAATCTTACGCCGGACCGTGCTGTATCTATGCTAAAATTTGCAATTGTACGTTGGTTAGACGATCCATTGTTGTAATGGTGCCTTGTGACAGAATCGAACTGTCGATAGTGGATTACGAGGCCACTGTTATACCACTTAAACTAACAAGGCTTATTCTTTAACGTTTTTAAAGGCACTCTTGGTATTTTTAAAATACCCATGTGGATCAACAGCCGCAGCAGCTTTTTTGCGGTTTATCATACCACTCTTGCTAGTTGCAGAAGTGATAGTCTGTGGCTTTGATTTAATCTCATGTAGTCTCATGAAACTATTTAGTTGAGTATACGCTTTCGTGCTTGTGCCATTTGTTCAATTGATGCAGAAATATCAATAGCGTCTTCTTCTTCGTCGTATACATGACGAGTAGCAACAAATTCGTTGCTGATTAGCACACGATCTTCTACATCACTTGATTGTAGCATGT
>JACCDX010032797.1_pt1 | contig 12046 bp, 11 predicted proteins | sample 7449681 | NCBI WGS metagenome assembly JACCDX01 (sample SAMN15323450, study PRJNA562643) | freshwater metagenome | isolation source: river surface water | place: USA:Blue River Watershed | collected 2017-08-18 | reverse complement strand
GGGCTCACGCGCCTCGATCTCCTGCGCATGGCGACGCGCGCAATGCTTGAGGATGCCTTCGCGCGTTTCGAACGAGAGGTTGAGCCCATCAAACGCGGGGTAGCGTTCTTCGAGCGTGTCGACCACCCGCAAGCTTTGCAAGTTGTGCTCGAAGCCACCGTACTCAGCCATGCATTCGTTCAAGGCGTCTTGTCCGGCGTGACCGAACGGGGTGTGGCCAAGGTCATGGGCCAAGGCGATGGCCTCGATCAAGTCTTCGTTCAAGCCCAGCGCGCGGCCGATGGATCGACCGAGTTGCGCCACTTCCAACGAGTGGGTGAGGCGTGTGCGAAACAAATCCCCTTCATGGTTGAGGAAGACCTGGGTTTTGTAGACGAGGCGACGAAACGCTGTGGAATGCACGATGCGGTCACGATCACGTTGGTGGACCTGCCGCACAAAACTCACCCCCTCGGTATGGTCGGGTTCCGCATGCTGACGTCCGCGCGAGCGCGCGGGATCACAGGCGTAGGGGGCCAAACTCATGCGGTGCAACAGGCCTCGATGACTTCGGCCACCAACGCATCTGGCGCGCCGCGCACTTCGGCCTGTCCCTGGCCATCGATGAGCACGAAACGAATATCGCCCCCTAGGGCTTTCTTGTCCACCCGCATGTGGTGCAAATACGTTTCGGCGCCCAGGCGTGGGCCTTGGATGGGCAAGCCCGCGCGATCAATGAGGGTCACCAGTCGTTCGACAAAGGCCGCCTCCACCATGCCCAAGCGTTGGGACAAGCGCGCTGCCATGACCATGCCACAGCCAACGGCCTCACCGTGTAACCACTCACCGAAGCCCAAGCCCGCCTCGATGGCGTGGCCAAAGGTGTGACCGAAATTGAGGATGGCTCGCAAACCGGATTCGCGCTCATCTTGCGCCACCACCCAGGCCTTGATCTCGCAACTGCGTTGCACGGCGTGCGCGAGCGCTTGGGGATCGAGGGCTCGCAAATCAGCCACATGAGCTTCGAGCCAAGTCATAAACGCCAGATCGGCGATGGGGCCGTACTTGATGACTTCAGCCAAACCCGCACTCAACTCGCGGGCGGGCAAGCTTTGCAAGGTGGCCAAATCACACACCACCCGCTGCGGTTGGTAAAACGCGCCAATCATGTTCTTGCCCATGGGGTGGTTGATGGCGGTCTTTCCCCCGACGGAGGAATCGACTTGCGCGAGCAAGGTGGTGGGCACCTGCACAAAGGGCACGCCGCGCATGTAACAGGCCGCGGCAAACCCAGTCATGTCGCCCACCACGCCCCCGCCGAGTGCAAAGAGCACGGTTTGGCGATCGGCGCCGTGGCCGAGCAAGGCATCAAAGATGCGGTTGAGCGAAGCCCAATCCTTGTGGGCCTCGCCGTCAGGCAGTACCACCTGCTGAATTTGGGGGTAATGGCCCGCCAACGCGCGCTGCAGGGATTGCGCGTACAGCGGCGCCACGCGCTCATTGCTCACGATGAACGCACACCTCGCTTTGGGCAAACCCTCCCACGTTTGGGCCTCGGACAACAAGCCGCTGCCGATGTAAATGGGGTAGCTGCGATCGCCCAAGGCGATCGGCACTTGAATGGGCGCTTGGGTGGTCATGATGAAGCAGAGGGGTTTTCGTGCACCGTGGGCACAGGCGCCGGCTTTTGCGACGGGGGAAGATGGGAGAGGATTTTGTTCACCAATCCGTTGACCGAGGGTCGACTCACCTCCACCACATGGTGGGCCGTTTGGCGATAGAGCGGGTCGCGCAGCGTGTAGAGCTCACGCAAGCGGTGCATGGGGTCGGCCACCTGCAAGAGGGGCCGGTTTTGGTCGTGGCGCAGGCGGCGGTACACCTCTTCGGGTGAAGCGCGCAGGTAAAACACTTGGCCGCGTGCGCGCAAGCGCTCACGGTTGATCGCGCGCAAGACCGAGCCCCCGCCCGTGGAGAGCACACCGGTATGGGTTTGGCTCAATTCGTCGAGGACTTCGCTTTCCAGGTCGCGAAAACGCTCCTCCCCTTCACGCTCGAAGTACTCCCGAATCGAGCAGCCCACATGGCGCTCGAGAGCATGATCCGAGTCGACAAACGGGAGGCCCAAGCGTCGCGCCAACTGGCGGCCTACAGTGGTTTTGCCGGAGCCCGGCAAGCCTACCAATACCAACAATGCGATTCTTTCAGCGGGTATTTGCACCCAATACGAGCATTTTAGGCGTTATGAACACCAACAACTCCTGACGGGCACTGGTCTGTCGGCGTTGGGAAAACAATCGGCCCAACAGGGGCCAATCCCCCAAGCCGGGCAACTGCTGGACATCGTTCTGGCTGACGGTTTCGAAAATGCCGCCAATCATCACCGTTCCCCCATCCTCGACCAAGACTTGGGTATTGATGTGCTTGGTGTCAATGGCAAAGCCGGCGGGCGTGGTTTGGCCCACACTGTCTTTGCTGATGTCGAGTTCGAGCGTGATGCCTCCACCCGGCACCAGGCGGGGCGTGACTTCCAAGCGCAAATTGGCCTTGCGAAACGCCACCGCCGTGGCCCCATTGGCCGCCGAGACTTGGTAGGGCAATTCGGTGCCCTGCTCGATCACCGCCTTGGTTTGATCCGCCGTCACCACCTGGGGGTTGGAGACCAGTTGACCCCGTCCATCGGCTTGCAAAGCCGAGAGTTCGAGTTGCAGCAAATGCGTCCTATCCGCATTGAACAAGGCCACGGGAAGGTTCGCCGGCGTCACGCCCGCCAGGCCCGGCGCGGCCCAGGACACCCCGACGGTGGCAGCACTCGCTGTCGCCGCGCTGCTGCCCACCGCCAGTCGCCCACCGAGGGTCAGGTTCCCCCCCAAACGCACCCCCAGGGCCCGACCAAAGTTGTCCTGCGCTTGCACGATGCGCGCTTCGATCATGACTTGCTGCACTGGCACATCAATGCGTTGTAGCCAGGCGGCGATTTGTGCGAGCCGCTCTTCGGTGTCGGTCACCCATAACTGATTGGTACGGATGTCGGCCATGGCCTTGCCCTTCGGGCCCAAGGGCAAGCGGCTTTGCACTTCGCTGGCCCGTGCGTGATGCAGCGCAAAGCTTTGGCTCACCCACACTTCCACGGGCGCTGAAGCGGGGGGCACGGCCCCGAGAAGAGGCGAATGGGCATCGCGCGCGGCCGCCTCCTGCCGCGTACTCACCCACAAAATGCGACCCTCGCGCCGGGTATGCAAGCCCTTGGACTGGGCGATCACGGCCAAAACTTCCTCCCAACTCACTTGCTTGAGTTGCAACTGCACGGTGCCGCTCACGCCCTCTGAGGTCACCACGTTCAAACCGCTGATTTGTGCCAACAGGCGCAAGGCCGCCCGCACCTCGATGCGGGGAAAGGACCAATCGCTGCGCTCGGGGGTCGGTGTTTGCGCAAAAGCCCCGAACCGGATCGCACCGATCAGGGCCAGGCCCAGGATTTGACAGGCTCGCCTCATGGCTGCGCCCTCGACAACGGGGCCAAACGCCGCACCTCCCAAGCAGGCGCATCGGGACAACCGCCCTGCCATACGCCCCAACGTTGCGCTTGAAACTGCAACTCGCCCGGGCTGCGGGCAAGGCTGGGGCAACGCGCCCGCGCTGATGCGGACACCGAAGCCGTCTCAGCCAACCTAGACAAAGTGGGATCAGCCGCCCCGATGGGCAAACTCAAGCCCACCCGCCAATGCGAGCCCGCCGCACCCACTCGACGAGCCGACTCCCACCGCACCGCAGGGTATGGCGTGGCCACGCGTAGCCACCACGCCGCGAGCGCCAGCGCGTCGCCTGGCCATTCGACCTCCACCTGCACGCGGAGGCTGTCGTCGCGATCGCCAGACCCTTTCGGCTGGAGATCAACCTGCCATGTCGCGCCCCCACCTCCGGTGGCTTGAGCTTGGGTTTGCATCTGCGCCAAAACTTCGCGCCACGGAGGGAGGCTTATCTTGACTGGGGTAGACCCCGACGCCACCGCACTGGCCGGTTCAGCTCCAGCACCAGCCCCGCTCGCAAGCGAAGAAGCTGAGGACACCTCAGGTGCGAGGATGGGCTCGAACACCCCTGCCAACGGTTGCCAAACCCCCAAACCCAGTCCGACTCCGAAGGCCGCAACCCGCCGTCCCCACGGCCTCGCCATGCCCGGCACGTTCATGGCTCGACCTGCACGGAAAAGCGCCAACCCGCGCCCGTGGTCAAACTCTGCAAGCGCATCAGACGCGGCGGCACGCGCCAACGGCCTTGGTCCTCCAACATCTGCATCACGCGGTGGACATCCTGGCTGTGCAGGACTTCGCCTTCCCAAGTCCAGGTGCGCCCTTGCCGGCCCACGAAGGTCCAAGCCACAAAGGGCAAGCGTAATAAAGACGCCAAGGCAGACGCGGGCAAGACGGCGGGCTCTGCGGGGAGCGCCCCTATCGCGGTCTTGCCGCCGGGCACGGCTGTTGCCGATGCTGCCTGGGGCAGCGCCCCTCCCGATGTCGTCGCCACCGGAGCGGGCTCGTCAGGCCCTATCCCTGCATAGCCCCAACCCAAGGCCAGCCCCAAGCACAAGAGCGCCCCGGCTTCGCGGGCCAAGCTCAGGCGCTCGCGCTGCGAGCGGCGCACGGCATCGGGCCAAAAATTGAGGACCGATGCGTCTTGCCAGCGCAGACTGGCCAAAGCCAACAGTGGGGCTGCGGCTCGCAGCTGGGGCGATTCGGGCCCGCTGACCATGGTCGCGTTGACCTCGCCCGCGTGGAGGTCCGCCCACGCCAATGGCACGCGCGCCAACTCGCCGCGCAAGGTCAGGCCCGCGAGGCGCCATCCGCAGGCCCGTACCGCGGCCACACAAGGCTGCCAATGCGCAGCGGGCAAAACCCACAGGGTGTGGCGCTGCACCGCCTCGTCTTCCCCTTCGGCGCGGCTATCCCAACACAGGCCCGCCTCGGCCACGCCCTGTTGCTCGCACAGTGCACGCGCCTCGCGGGCCAGGGCTTGGCGACACAGGCTGGGGGGCAAGTCCGCCGGCAAGCGCAACACCGCGCGCAAGGCGACGCGATCGTCCAAAGCCCACCACACCGCAGCGCGCGCGCCGGATGGCACCTGGGCGCGCAGCCAGCGCGCCCAGGCCGCCAGGGATTTGGCATCGGCTGGCGCCAACACACAACCGGGCCCACCCGGCGTGGGCGCGGGTCGGATGGCGTGGGGTCGTTGGCGATCGCCCTCCAGGCAAAGCGCTTCCACCTCGGGGGTATCCCCGCAAACGCCTAAGACAAACACGGTCGCGTTTTTCATGCCCCAGTTTGAGGCCAGGCGCAGGTGGCTTGGGGTACGCACAACCTCCTTTTGCCAAGCAGTGGCGCTATGCGCCCGCCCCGGGGAGCGGCAGACTAAAATTCAGCCCACATGCCCGATACCCCCGCCCCCACTGAGCCCTCAGCCCCCGTGCGTCCGACCACCTTGCTCGGGTCGTTATTGCTTTGGTCTTTTGGCTTGCTGGCGGTCTTGGGCCTGTCCATCGCCCTGCTCGTGGGCGTCGCGCTGGCGATGATTTACCCCCAGCTGCCTGACATTTCCGACCTCGCAGACTACCGCCCCAAACTCTCCATGCGAATCCTCTCCGCCGAGGGCGTGCAGATTGGCGAATTCGGCGAAGAGCGGCGCAACTTCACGCCGTTCAAAGACATTCCCAAAGTGATGAAAGACGCGGTGTTGGCCATTGAAGACGCACGCTTCTATCAACACAGCGGCGTGGACTACATTGGCCTGTTGCGTGCAAGCTTGGCCAACCTCGGTCGTGCCAAGAGCCAGGGCGCCTCGACCATCACCATGCAAGTCGCGCGCAATGTCTATCTCAGTTCCGAAAAAACCTTCACGCGTAAGATTTACGAGATCCTGCTCACCACGAAGCTAGAGCACATGCTCACGAAGGATCAGATTTTTGAAATCTACTTGAACCAAATCTTTTTGGGCAACCGGGCCTATGGCTTTGCGGCCGCCTCGGAGGCTTACTTTGGCAAGCCTCTGAAAAACATCAGCATTGCCGAAGCGGCCATGCTCGCGGGTCTGCCCAAGGCCCCATCGGCCTACAACCCCTTTAACAACCCCAAGCGTGCGCGCTCGCGTCAGCTCTACATCATTGAGCGCATGGAAGAAAACGGCTTCATCACGCGCGCCCAAGCGCAACAAGCCAAGCAAGAAGAGCTCAAGCTGCGCACGGCCGCGAGCCACATGCACAGTCACGCCGAATACGTGGCCGAGATGGCCCGCCAGCTGATGTTTGCCCAATATGGCAGCGAGGCCTACACGCGCGGCCTGATCGTGCACACCACCTTGCGCGTTCAGGAGCAGCAAGCGGCCTACCAAGCCTTGCGCCGTGGCATTCTGGACTACGAACGGCGCCAGCACTATCGCGGCCCCGAGCGTTTCATCACCTTGCCCAACGACCCCGCCGAGCGGGAGGATGTGATCGACGACGCGCTCATTGAGCAAGGTGACAAAGGCGATTTGCTCGCCGCCGTGGTGTTGGAAGCCGCCCCCAAAAAAGTGCGGGTGATGCGCCAAAACAGCGAGGTCATTGAAATCACGGGCGATGGGCTGCAACCGGTGCAGTCGGGCTTGGCCGACAAAGCGCCGCCCAACATCAAACTGCGCCCCGGCGCACTGGTGCGTATCGCGCGCACGGCCAAAGGCGGCTGGGAGATCACCCAACTCCCGGAAGTTGAAGGCGCGCTAGTGGCCATCGACCCGCGCGATGGGGCCATCCTTTCCTTGGTGGGGGGCTTTGATTTCGACAAAAACAAATTCAACCATGTGACCCAAGCTTGGCGTCAGCCGGGCTCGAGCTTCAAGCCCTTCATTTACTCGGCCGCGCTGGAGAAAGGGTTCACGCCCGCCACCGTGGTCAACGACGCGCCCTTGTTTTTTGACGCCAGTGTGACCGGCAGTCAGCCCTGGGAACCGAAAAATTACGACGGCACCTTTGAAGGGCCGATGAGCTTGCGCAAAGGCTTGGCGAAATCCAAAAACATGGTCAGCATTCGCGTGCTACAGGCTGTGGGCGCGCAAAACGCCCAGCAGTGGGTGAGCCACTTCGGTTTTGAAGCTGAAAAACATCCGCCCTACCTCACCATGGCGCTTGGCGCGGGCTCGGTCACGCCCTTGCAAATGGCGACGGCTTATTCGGTGTTCGCCAACGGCGGCTATCGGGTCAATCCTTACCTGGTCACCAAGGTCACCGACGCCTTTGGCAAAGTGCTCACCGAGTACAAGCCGGTGGCGCTGGATGAATCGGTGCGCGCCATCCCGGCTCGCAACGCATTTGTGATGACCAGTCTATTGCAAGAGGTCACGCGTTCAGGCACGGCGGCTCGGGCACAGTCCACGCTCAAACGACCCGATTTGTACGGCAAAACCGGCACCACCAACGACTCCATGGACGCTTGGTTCGCCGGCTACCACCCCACGGTCACCACGATCACCTGGATTGGTTATGACACCCCCCGCAAATTGGGCGATCGTGAGACCGGCGGCGGCTTGGCTTTGCCCATCTGGATCAGCTATATGCAGCAAGCGCTGCAAAAAGCCCCCGTGATGGAGCTCTCGCCGCCCGAGGGTGTGGTGTATGAAAACGGCGATTGGGTGTTTACCGATTTCTCGCGTGGCGGCGGGGTGAGCAGCTTGGGACTCGACAGCAAAGCGGGCAGCGGAAACGCCGACTTGCCCGCGCCCGACGAGCGCAAACGCATCTTGGATTTGTTCCGCAACTAAGGGGCTTGCGAGGCCCCTTGCCGGCCCGAAACAGCCCGCGCTCAGGGCGTGAAGTGCAAGTCCACGCCCGACTGCACAGAGGCATCGGCACTGAGTTGGGTGAAGAACTCCCCCTGCCCCTTGGTGTCCTGCCACTGCCCCTCGCTGCAACGGTAGTGGTAGCCGCCCGAGCGCGAGGCGAGCCAAACTTCCTGCAAGGGCTTTTGCAAATTGATGATGATCTGACTGCGATTGGCAAAGGTGAGGGTGATCATCTGTCCCACGCGCTGGTTGTCAATGTCGGTCTCACCCTCGTCGTTGATGCGGTCACAGGCCAGCTCGACGGCACGCAACAATTGCTCCGCATGCTCTAGGTATTCAAGATCGGTCATTACAATTTGCACATGTTGGAACGGTTTCAAATTCTAGTCTTAGCGAAAAGCCCCGCTTGGCGCAGGGCTGGTAGCGCTTTGGGCCTGTGTGTCTTGGCAGCCTGCGGCCAACGTGGCGGGCTGGTCTTGCCCAACGACCCCGACTTCCAACAACGCGCCACCTTACCCGACATCATGCGCCGGCAACTGCCGGGCAACCCCGATCGCCCCGCCGCTGTTCCACCGGCTTCTTCACCTTCAGGCAGCGCCTCCTCGGCGCGTTGACACTTCATGCACGATCTTCCTCTTGCCGGCTCGCCCTACATCTCCCGCCGAGGCGCAGACCTCTATGTGGAGTCCGTTCGCTTAGCCGATCTCGCCGCACAATACGGCACGCCCTTGTTCGTGTATTCCAAAGCGTCCATGCTCGCAGCCCTGGCGGCTTACCAGCGTGGCTTTGCCGGTCGGCGCGTGCAAATTTGCTACGCCATGAAAGCCAACAGCACCCTGGGGCTGCTACAGGTTTTCGCCCAAGCCGGTTGTGGCTTTGATATCGTCTCGGGCGGCGAACTCGCGCGCGTACTCGCGGCGGGGGGCGATCCCGCCCGCATCATTTTTTCCGGCGTGGGCAAAACCCGCGCCGAAATGCGTCAAGCGCTCGATGCGGGCATCGCCTGCTTCAATGTCGAGAGCATCGCCGAGCTCGACGTGCTCAATGCCGTGGCGCTGGAGTCTGGCCATCGCGCGCCGGTGAGCTTGCGCGTCAATCCGAATGTGGACGCCCTCACCCACCCCTACATTTCGACCGGACTCAAGGACAACAAGTTTGGCATTGCCCACGAACACGTCTTGGCCACCTACCGCCGCGCGGCGGACATGCCCGGCCTTCGGGTAGTGGGCATCGATTGCCATATTGGCTCACAAATCACCCAAGTTGAGCCCTATTTGGATGCGGCCGATCGGGTGCTCGATTTGGTCGACGCCCTGGAGGCGCAAGGCATCACGATTGAGCACCTGGATTTTGGGGGCGGCTTGGGCATCGTCTACCGTGGCGATGAAAACCCGCCCGAGGCCGATGTCTTGTGGCAGGCCCTGCTGCAAAAACTCGATGCCCGGGGCTATGGTGATCGCCAACTCATGATCGAGCCGGGTCGCTCACTCGTCGGCAATGCGGGGGTATGCCTCACCGAGGTGCTCTACCTCAAGCCGGGTGAGGAAAAGAATTTCTGCATTGTCGACGCCGCCATGAACGATTTGCCACGTCCCGCGATGTACGGGGCCTATCACCAAATCGTGCCCCTGCACGCGCGGACCGCGCCTAGCGTCTGCTACGAAGTGGTGGGGCCGGTGTGTGAGAGTGGCGACTGGCTGGGCCACGACCGTGACCTCGCGGTGCAACCCGGGGACTTCCTGGCCGTACTTTCCGCTGGGGCGTACTGCATGAGCATGGCCAGCACGTACAACAGCCGTCCGCGCGCGGTCGAGGTGTTGGTCGATGGCGAGCAGGCCCACTTGATTCGGTCGCGCGAAAACCTCAGCCAGATGACGGCCGCGGAGCGTTTGCTGCCCTGAGCTTGCGCCACACGCGCCAGCCCAAAAGCGCCGCCAACACGGCCGTATAAACGACCACTTCGGCATAGTCGCGCTTGCCCGAGCGCATCCAGAAAAAATGCAATAGGGCCAGACCGGCCGCCGCATACACCGCCCGGTGCAGCTGCTGCCAGCGCCGACCGAGCCGGCGCATGGCGCCTTGCCAAGACGTTGCCGCCAACAGCATCAAGATGCCCCAAGTGAGCACCCCCACCCAAATGAAGGGGCGTTTGAGCACATCACGCGCGATATCTTCGACTTCCAAGCCCATGTCCAACCAGGCGTAGGCCAGCGCATGCACGCAGGCATAGGCAAAGGTGGCGAGCCCCAAGGTGCGTCGGTGCCGAGCCAACTCGGGCCAGCCCAAGCTCAGGCGCAAAGGGGTCACGGCCAAGGTGAGACAAAGGCAGCGCAAGGTCCAGTCGCCGGTCTGACGAATCAAGGCCTCGGCAGGGTTGGGACCCAAGCCATCCTGGAGCGCCAGCGCGATGAGGCGCAAGAGTGGAATGGCCAAAACGCCCGCGAGCACCATACCGGCACGGGGGTGGCGCAAAGCGGCGCGCCCCAGGCTCGCGAGGGTGCCCATCAGTAGTGCTTGCGCAAGTCCATGCCCGCGTAGAGCTGCCCCACCTGCGGCTCATAGCCGTTGAACATCAGGGTTTTGCGGCGACGGGCGAGCAAGCCATCCTCCCCCAAGCGGCGCTCCGTGGCCTGACTCCAGCGGGGGTGATCTACGTTCGGATTGACGTTGGAATAAAAGCCATACTCCTGCGGCGCGGAACGCCCCCATGCCGTGACGGGCTGCTGTTCCACAAAGCGAATGCGCACCAAGCTCTTGGCGCTCTTGAAACCATATTTCCAAGGCACGACCAGACGCACCGGCGCGCCATTTTGGTTGGGCAGCACCTCGCCGTACATGCCAAAGGCGAGCAGGGTGAGGGGGTGCTGGGCTTCATCCATCCGCAGTCCCTCCACGTAAGGCCACTCCAACACCCGCGAGCGCACCCCCGGCATGGTGTTGGGATCGGCCAAGGTCGTGAACTCGACAAACTTGGCGTTGCCCAGCGGTTCGACGTGACGAATGAGCGCGGCGAGTGAGTAACCCACCCAAGGAACCACCATTGACCAGCCCTCCACGCAGCGCAGGCGGTAAATGCGCTCCTCCATGGGGCTGAGTTTCTGCAAGTCTTCCAAGCCAATGGGGCCGGGCCGTTTGACCAATCCGTCGATCTGCACTTGCCAGGGACGAACGGACATTTTGTGCGCCATACGCGCCGGATCGGCCTTGTCCGTGCCGAATTCATAAAAGTTGTTGTAGGTGCTGGCGTCGGCGTAAGGGGTGACTTTCTCCATGGTTTGGGCCCCCGCCACGCTGCTGGGTCGCCCCGGCAAGGGCGTGAGCCGACCGGGTGCTCCGGCCCCCGGGGCGGTTTGGGCTTGCAAGGCCAAAGGCCAAGCATAGCCCGCACCGGCAGCGGCCATCGCTCGCGCGAGCCACTGGCGGCGGTTCTCGACCACCGCACGCGGGGTGATTTCACTGGCCAGAGGCTCCAAGCCCAAAGATTTTCGGCGCCACAAATGCATAGATATCGCTCCCGTATCGCTTGCATTATGGGCTGAGGGTTCGCACAGGGGGGCGATCTGGCGATAAAAAACCGGCCTCAAGGGCCGGTTTTTGATGGGCACTGGCGCGCCGGTTGTTTAGCGCAAGCCGGCGATGTAATCCGACACGGCTTTGATTTCCTTGTCGTTGAGCTTGGCGGCGACTTGCGTCATTTGCAGATTGTTTTGGCGCACGCCATCACGGAAGGCCGTGAGCTGGGCGGCGGTGTACTCCGCATGCTGGCCCGAGAGACGGGGGTATTGGGCGGGGATACCCGCACCGTTGGGGCTGTGGCAGCCGGCACATGCGGGAATTTGACGGTCGGCAATACCGCCACGGTAAATGCGCTCACCCAATGCCACCAAATCTTTTTCGCGGGCCACGCCCGGAGCGGGCTTTTTGCTGGCCATGAAGGCGGAGACGTTGCGCATATCGTCGTCACTGAGCACGGAGGCCATGCCCATCATGACGGCGTTGGCACGCTTGCCGGACTTGAACTCGGCCAACTGCTTGGTCAAGTACTCGGGGTGCTGCCCGGCCAGCTTGGGGTTGGCGGGAATGGCCGAGTTGCCATCGGCACCGTGGCAAGCCGCGCACATGGCGTAGCTGGCTTCACCTTTGGCCAGATCGGCCTTGGGTGCGGACTTGGCGGTCTGGGCCGCGACGGGCGCTGCCACAGCGGCAGCGATCAACAAAGAGGCAAACAGCTTCATGGTCGTCAGATTTCACGCCCAAAGGCGAG